>Ga0075444_10000481_pt1 | contig 23607 bp, 24 predicted proteins | sample CoawatmetaG01DNA_FD_76836 | JGI IMG/M metagenome (GOLD analysis project Ga0075444, IMG submission 76836) | Marine microbial communities from the West Antarctic Peninsula - Coastal water metaG017-DNA | ecosystem: Environmental > Aquatic > Marine > Coastal | place: Atlantic Ocean: West Antarctic... | reverse complement strand
TGGCGACTCCACCCTCTACGATGTCTCTGATGAAATTGAGAGGGTGATGGATGAAGAAAAAGGCATGTTTGCAAATACTGATTTCTTCATGGCTTCTGCTTATCATTACCTATCTATCCCCACTCCAATTTTTACTCCTTTGTTTGTCATAGGAAGGACCTCTGGTTGGACTGCAAACATAATGGAGCAAAGATCTGATAACAGGATTATTCGTCCAAGTGAAGAGTATATTGGTCCAGACAACTCTGTTTGGGTTGATAGATCTGATCGTTAAACAACATAAATTAAGGAAAATATTATGAGCGGAAACGTTGAAGCAAACGTTCGTCCAAATCCGGATGAAGTTTTAGTAAAAATTGCAGATTATGTTTTAGATAAAAATATAGAGAGTAGCGAGGCTTTTAATACAGCTCGTTATTGTCTTATGGATACCCTGGGATGCGGCTTGTTAGCACTAACTTTTCCAGACTGTAAAGGACTTTTGGGTCCATATGTCGAAGGAACTACTGTTCCAGGTGGAGTGCGAGTGCCGGGAACAAAACACGTTCTTGATCCTGTAAAAGGAGCTTGGGATATTGGAGCCATAATAAGATGGCTGGATTTCAACGATACTTGGTTGGCGGCTGAATGGGGCCATCCTTCTGATAATTTGGGGGGAATCTTAGCAGCAGCAGATTTTATATCTCAAAGAAATATTGGTGAAGGCAAAGAACCATTAACTATTAAAGATGTTTTGACCGGAATGATCAAAGCTCATGAAATTCAAGGTATTTTAGCCCTAGAAAATAGTTTTAACAGAGTGGGTCTTGATCATGTAGTTTTGGTGAAAGTTGCTTCTACAGCAGTTATCTCTGCAATGTTCGGTCTAAACAAAGAGCAAACAATTGATGCCTTATCTCAAGCATGGGTTGATGGTCAAAGTTTACGAACCTACAGACATGCACCTAATGCAGGGCCTAGAAAATCTTGGGCGGCTGGTGATGCCACAAGCAGAGCTTTACAGTTAGTTTTAATTACACAAAAAGGTCAAATGGGATATCCGAGCGTACTAACGGCTCCAACCTGGGGTTTTTATGACGTCCAGTTCAAAGGACAGCAATTTAGCCTGCCAAGAGAGTTTGATTCTTACGTGATGGAAAATATCCTCTTTAAAATATCTTTCCCTGCGGAATTCCATGCTCAAACTGCTGTTGAAGCTGCGGTAACTCTTCACCAAGAAGTAAAAGATCGTCTCGAAGATATTGAAAAAATAGTCATCACTACTCATGAATCTGCAATTCGCATAATAAGCAAAGAAGGACAATTAAATAATCCTGCTGACAGGGACCACTGCATTCAATACATGACTGCAATAGGACTGCTTAAAGGGGATCTGGTTGCAGAAGACTATGAAGACGACGTGGCTGCAGATCCAAGAGTGGATATCTTGAGAGACAAAATGGTTATTGAAGAAAATACAAGATACAGCCAGGAGTATTTAGAGGCCGATAAGAGGTCTATTGCTAATGCGATGGTAATTCATTTCAAAGATGGAACGGCTACTCAGCAGGTTGAAGTTGAATACCCAATTGGACACAGAAGAAGACGTGAACAGGGAATACCTTTGTTGATAGAAAAATTTGAAAGAAATCTTAAGACTCAATTTTCTGATCAAAGGTCTAAGGAAATCATGAATCTTTGTGAGGATCAATCTTTATTGGAGTCAACATCTGTAACTGACTTTATGGAATTAATGATTGCTGAGTAAGGTTAACTTAAGATGAGAAATTTTGTAGAAGAATCCCTAGAAAAATTTATTTTCGCTAGTCGTTGGTTTTTGGCGCCTATCTACATTGTCCTGTCTATTTCCTTGTTCTTTATTACAATAAAAGTAATTCAAGAATTCTTGCATTTTGCCCCCTTAGTTCTATCAATGCAGTTAAAAGACATGATGCTCTTTGTGCTCCATGTTGTAGATTTAGCTCTCGTAGGAAATTTGGTATTGATGATAATATTTGCCGGTTATGAAAATTTTGTTTCTAAAATATCTGTAGCAGACAAAAGTGAAGACAAACCGAGCTGGATGGGAAAGGTCGACTTTAGTGAATTAAAATTAAAACTTATTGCCTCAATTGTTGCAATATCAGGCATAAATCTTTTAGAAACTTTTATGGATATATCTTCTATCTCCGACAGAGAGGTGCAGTGGATGATCATCATACATTTGGTCTTCATCTTCTCCGGAGTCTTTTTAGCACTTATGGATTTTATTGCATCAAAGTCTAATGCCCATTGATGGTTAATTAATCCTAGCAGATTGTTTGCCTCCTTCGTAAAAAACTCATGATTCACTATGATGCAGTTATCCTCGGTGCTGGCGCTGCAGGACTTATGGCTGCAATAACTGCAAGCTCAAGAGGCAGAAGTGTCCTGGTTATAGAAAAGTCCAATAAAGTAGGAAAAAAAATTCTTATGTCTGGCGGCGGGAGGTGTAACTTCACCAATACAGCCATAGAGTTTGATAACTACATTTCTAACAATCCACATTTCTGTAAATCTGCTTTATCACGATACACAGCAATAGATTTTATTGAGCTCGTTAAGAAACATGAAATTGAATACGAAGAGCGTAAGCACAATCAATTGTTTTGTATTCATTCCGCCAAAGATATTTTAAATATGCTGCTTGAAGAATGTGAACTCTCCGGTGTACAAATAAAAAAAGATACAGAAGTAAAATTGCTGTCCCCACTAAAACCTTCTTCAGAAAAAAGTAGTTATCTAATTGAATGTTCTGCAGAGGGAGGTAATAAAAAAGAAATTTTACAAGTCAGATGCAAATCTTTAGTTGTAGCAACGGGTGCTTTGTCCATCCCCACATTGGGAGGGAGTGATTTTGGATACCAACTGGCCGAGCAGTTTAATTTACCCCTTATAAGCCCTAGAGCAGGGTTGGTACCATTTATGTTCACTGACTCAATACAATCTATTTTTGCTTCTCTCTCTGGCACGTCCGTTGATGTGGTGGTGAGTTGCCAGAATAAAGCTTTTAGGGAAGGGCTTCTTTTCACCCACAGAGGTTTGAGCGGCCCAGCAATTCTGCAGATATCTAATTATTGGAACCCAGGTCAAAACATAGTTTTAGATTTGCTTCCCGACTTTAATGCCGCAGAAGTCTTCCTTGAAGAAAAGCTAAAGAAAAACAAAACCTTTATAAAAAACTTTTTATCCCCTTTCTTAACCAAATCATTGATCTCAGAGCTCCAGAAAATATGGTGGTCAGATGTTGCAGAGACGTCAATACAGGACGTTTCAAATGAAGAGTTAAAAAGAATTGGTTTTTTGTTGAACGCATGGTCATTGAAGCCGTCTTCCACGGAGGGCTATCGAACAGCAGAAGTTACTCTGGGTGGAGTCGATACATCTTCTATCAGTTCGAAGACAATGGAAACTAACAATCAGCCAGGCTTGTACTTTATTGGTGAAGTCCTAGACGTGACAGGTCATTTAGGCGGTTATAATTTTCAATGGGCCTGGTCTTCAGGTTATTGTGCTGGACTTGTTATTTAAGTTACAGAATTGGAAAAGATAAATGGGATTGCAATTCTTCTAATGCGGTATCAGGGTCAATAACTTTAATAGTCTTCATGCCAAGTGCTTTTGCAGGCTTTAAATTTATTCCTAAGTCATCCAGAAAGATTGCTTCCGAAGGTTCTATGTCAGCTCTCTTGCAAGCCAATAGGTAAAAATTAGGGTCAGGTTTTCTTACATTTTCTTTGCTGGATTCAACAACAAAATCAAACATTTTCATGGTGCTGTCATGCTTTCCGGAAGCAGAAACATTGCCTTCAAATTCTTTATCTAAGGCTTGTATATTATTTGTAAGGCACGCTTGAACCATTTTCCCTTTGATGGACTCTAAAGCATTGATCATTTTTGGTCTTATCTCGCCTTGCAGAAGTGCAATTACATCTTTTCCTTGAACTGCATATCCAAGAGATTCTGATTCTTGAAGGAATAGATTATCAAATTCTTCAAGATTTATTGCACTCTTTTCTAATTTTGCCCAAGCATTATCATTAGGATTGGTTGAATTGACGCCCCTCAGAAAGTTCTCGGGGAGGTTATTTTCTCTTTCAAATCTATTGAATGATTCAAAAGGACTTGATGTGATAACACCACCGAAGTCCCAAAATACTGCTTTTAACATACCTTTATCCTTAAAATTATTGAAGAGTATAGGCACAATCAAAAAAAAATCCTGAATTTAATACCCAAAAAGTTTAAAAAATCTATAATCGCAACCCCCTATTTAGCTTAAGATAAGAAAATGTCAGGAAATACTTTTGGAAAATCATTCACAGTAACCACTTTTGGAGAGAGCCATGGAGTGGCTCTTGGTTGTGTGATTGATGGATGCCCTCCTGGATTGGAGATTTCAGAGGAGTACATTCAAGTTTTTTTGGATCAACGAAAACCAGGAAGCTCAAAATACACAACACAAAGAAGAGAGGAAGATAAGGTAGAGATTTTATCAGGAGTGTTTGAAGGAAAAACTACAGGAACACCAATAGGCCTGCTTATTAGAAATAAAGATCAGAAATCAAAAGACTATGATGATCTTAAAGATGTCTTTAGGCCGTCTCATGCTGATTATGTTTACACTAAAAAGTACGGTATAAGAGATCATAGAGGTGGAGGTCGGTCGTCAGCAAGAGAGACTGCGATGAGGGTTGCGGCCGGTTCGATTGCAAGAAAATATTTAACAGAGTTTTGTGGAATAAACATAAGAGGGTATCTGTGTGAAATAGGTGACTTGAAAGTTAAGAATATTGACCTTGCGCAGATAGATAAGAACCCTTTCTTTTGTCCAGATGAGAAGCTTGTTTCGGAAATAGAGACCCTCATAGACGATTTGAGATCCGATGGAGATTCAGTAGGCGCTAAAATTCAAGTCATGGCATCAAATATGCCGGTTGGATTAGGCGAACCCGTTTTTGATAAATTGGATGCTGACTTGGCCAAGGGGTTGATGAGTATAAATGCTGTTAAATCAGTTGAAATAGGAGAAGGAGCTGCTGTTTCCAGCTCAAGAGGGTCCCAGAGCAGAGATGAAATTACTCCAGAAGGCTTTAAGAGCAACAACTCTGGAGGGATATCAGGAGGTATTTCCACAGGACAAGATCTGTTGGTCAGTATTTCTTTAAAGCCCACTTCAAGCATCAACAAAGAAGGAGACACTGTCAATAAAGAAGGAAAGGCGGTGAAGATAAAAGTTAAAGGCAGGCACGATCCGTGTGTTGGTATCAGAGCCACGCCTATAGCAGAGGCAATGACAGCACTGACTATAATGGATCATTATCTAAGGAATAGAGCACAAAACGCAGATGTAATATCCAGCACCCCTTCAATACCATCTAAGAGTTAATTTGCCATGCCTAAAACCTTATACGAAAAGTTATGGGAAGCTCATGAAGTTGTTCAAAGAAATGATGGAACTTATCTACTATACATAGACAGACATCTAATACATGAGGTTACTTCACCCCAAGCATTTGAAGGCTTAAGAATTGCAAAAAGACAACCTTGGAGAATTTCTGCAAACATAGCCACTCCCGATCACAATGTACCTACAACTAATAGAACCGAAGGTCTTGAAGGCATAACTGACTCGGTCGCTAAATTACAAGTCACAACGTTGGATGATAATTGCAAGCAACACGGCATTACACAATTTGATATTTTGGACAAAAGACAAGGAATTGTTCATGTGATTGGCCCAGAGCAAGGAGTCACCTTGCCAGGAATGACAATAGTTTGTGGGGACTCTCATACCTCGACTCATGGCGCTCTTGCGTCTTTAGCCATGGGCATTGGTACTTCTGAAGTAGAGCATGTTTTGGCCACACAATGCCTGGTGGCTTCCAAATTAAAAAATATGAAAATCTGTATTGAAGGGGAGCTGGTAAAAGGTGTCACACCTAAAGACGTTACGTTGGCTGTTATAGCGAAGATTGGAACAGACGGCGGAACGGGTTATGCAATTGAGTATTGTGGAAAGGTTATTGAAGACATGACCGTCGAGGGTCGCATGACCGTTTGCAACATGGCTATAGAAGCTGGAGCTCGGGCAGGACTAGTAGCATTTGATAACAAGACATTTGAATATGTTAAAAATAGACCATTTTCTCCTAAAGAAGAGGAGTTAATTCAGGCAGAATTGCAATGGAGAGAGCTGCACAGCGATGAAGATGCAATTTTTGAAAAAAGAATTGATATAGATGGATCTTTATTAAAACCACAAGTTTCTTGGGGTACTTCTCCTGAAATGGTAATAGATGTTGATGGTCTGATACCAGAAGCCACGTCTGAATCAATGTCTCATGCTCTAAAATACATGGGTCTAGAATCTGGAACAAAGCTAGCCGATATAAAATTAGATCAAATTTTTATAGGTTCGTGCACGAATTCAAGGATAGAAGATTTAAGGTCTGCTGCAGAAATTGTTAAGGGCAAAAAGATTAGTGGAGATATCAAAAGAGCCATTGTGGTACCGGGCTCCGGTTTGGTTGCTCAAGCCGCAATGAAAGAAGGCTTGGATAAAGTTTTTGAAGATGCTGGGTTTGAATGGAGGGCGCCGGGTTGCTCTATGTGCTTGGCTATGAACCCAGACCAATTAGGCGATGGTGAGCATTGTGCTTCAACATCCAATAGAAATTTTGAAGGTAGGCAAGGCTACGGAGGTCGTACACACTTAGTAAGTCCAGCTACCGCAGCCGCGGCTGCTATTGCAGGCAGTTTTGTTGATGTAAGGAACCTTGAAAAATGACTTTAAAAAATAATTACAATTTTCATATTGGGACAATGGCTCCCCTATCAAGAGATCACGTTGACACGGATCAAATTATTCCGAAGCAGTTTTTAAAATCTATAAAAAAAAGCGGATTTGGTCCTAACTTGTTTGACGGATGGAGATACGAGGACGAAGGTTTTCCTGAACAAGACCCTAAAGAAAGGGTTCTTAATAAAGATTTCGTACTTAATCAAAAGAAGTTTCAAGGAGCGACTGTACTAATATCCCGTCAAAATTTTGGATGCGGTTCTAGTCGTGAACATGCTGTTTGGTCATTAATGGACTTTGGTTTCAAAGTAGTTATAGCTGAAAGCTTTGCTGATATTTTCTACAATAATTGTTTTAAAAATGGACTTCTTCCGATTCAGCTTGAGAATATAAAAATGAAGGAACTTTTTAAGTTGGCTGAAGAGAATCAATCGATACAAGTAGATCTTGTAGAACAAAAGATTTATAGCGGTGATAACGTGATCTCTGCTTTTGAGATAGACCCTTTCCGAAAAGAAAGCATTCTTGAAGGTTTAGATGAAATAGGTTCAAGTCTCAAATTCTCCGAGAACATTACTGAATTCGAAGAAAATAGAAGAAAAGATTCCCCTTGGATATTTAGGTCATAGATTATGGACAAACAAAGAAAAATATTAATACTAGCAGGGGATGGAATAGGCCCAGAAGTATGCAATCAAGCACGAAAAGTTTTAGAGTTGGTTAACAATAAGTACGACTTAGGCTTGATTCTGCAAGAAGGTCTGGTTGGGGGCTCGGCTTATGAGAAAACAGGAAAACCTCTACCGGAAGAAACTCTTAGACTTGCCAAGGACTCTCATGCAATTTTACTGGGAGCTGTTGGCGGGCCTCAATGGGATAATCTTGATTACGATAAAAGGCCAGAGAGGGCATTGTTGGGCTTAAGGTCAGAATTAGAGCTTTTTGCAAATTTACGACCTGCAGTTTTGTTCAAAGAACTAACAGCTTCTTCCAGTCTTAAGCCACAAAAGATAGAAGGCTTGGATTTGTTAATTGTTAGAGAGCTGACAGGTGGAATATATTTTGGAAAACCCAGAGGAAGGGTTGAAGGTAAGAGAGAAGCCTTTAATACGATGATTTATAACGAAGATGAGATTGAAAGGATTGGACGAGTTGCCTTTGAAGCCGCACGAAAAAGAAAACTTAAACTTTGTTCAGTTGATAAAGCTAATGTTCTTGAAGTTAGCGTCCTCTGGAGAGAGGTAATCTCAGGTCTTGCAAGTGATTACCCTGATGTAGAGCTCTCCCATATGCTTGTGGATAATGCAGCCATGCAGTTAGTAAGAGATCCTAAGCAGTTTGATGTGATTGTGACTGGAAATTTGTTTGGTGATATTCTTTCAGACATAGCAGCCATGTTGACAGGATCCATAGGAATGCTTCCTTCCGCGTCTTTAAATTCTGACAACAAAGGAATGTATGAGCCCGTGCATGGTTCGGCACCTGATATTGCAGGCATGGATCTTGCTAACCCACTAGCAACTATTTTGTCTCTTTCTATGATGCTCCGTTATACATTTGGACAGGAAGCTGCTGCTAAAGATATTGAAAATGCAGTAGAAAAAACACTGCAAGAAGGATATCGAACCAACGATCTGGAAGGGGAAGATGATAAAAAACTTGGGACAATAGATATGGGGCACAAAGTTGCAACCTATTTAGAGGAATCTTTATGAAGCAAGCTAAAAATATCGCTATCGCTGGAGCAACAGGAATGGTCGGACAAACTTTTCTGACCTTACTCGAATCTCAATATTTCCAGAATTCAAAAATTACATTATTAGCAAGCAGCAATTCTAAAGGACGTGAGATATCTTTTAGAGATGCGGTTTATATAGTTCAAGATTTGGCTGATTTTGATTTTTCTGAAACAGACCTGGCTTTCTTTTCTGCCGGTGCTGATATTTCCGATACTTACGCGCCTAAAGCAGTATCGCAAGGCTGTGTCGTTGTAGATAACTCTTCTCGTTTTCGATATGAAAATGACATTCCTTTGATTGTTCCTGAGGTTAACGGACCAGAATTACAAAACTATTCCTTGCCTGGAATCATTGCTAATCCTAATTGCTCCACGATTCAAATGTTAGTCGCTTTAAAACCTATTCATGATGAATTTGTGATTGAAAGATTAGACATAACAACTTTACAGGCAGTTTCTGGAACTGGTAAAAATGCAATAGACGAACTCAATGAGCAAGTCAGTGCCCACGGAAGAAATGAAGAACTGATAGCAAATATTTACGAAAAACCCATTGCCTTTAATGCTCTACCTCATTGCGGCGTCTACGAAGACAATAGATACACCGAAGAAGAAATGAAAATGGTTAAGGAAACACACAAAATTTTAGATCCCAATATAGAGGTTGCTGCTACTTGCGTAAGAGTGCCTGTATTGAATGGTCATTCTGAGTCTGTGCACATCAAAACCAAGAGAGCTTTGTCGGAAAAATCTGTCTTAGAGGCACTCAGAAGTGCGCCAGGATTGTCTGTAATGCATGGTCATTCAGGTAAAGATTACCCAACAGCCTTAACGGACGGCAATGGAAAAGAATCGGTTCATGTGGGTCGTATAAGAAAAGATCTCTTTAGTGATAACAGGGTTAATCTTTGGGTGGTTGCTGATAATCTCCTAAAAGGAGCGGCTCTAAATAGTATCCAGATTGCACAAATAATATTTGAGTAAAGGTAATGGAATTTCAATACATATTAGATTCCCTTGAAATTGAGTTTTACTTGGTCACAGGTATTCAATTAGCCAATCTCCTCGGTTTGTTTGTTGGGCTGGGTTTGTTCTGCCTTCTTCTTTTTTTGATAGGTTATGAAAAGCAAACCGCTCCATTAAACCCAGACCTTTCCTCTTTGGGGGACGTAGGTGATCCTGATGATGTGAAGATAAATTTATCTAGAAGTTTGCTTGAAATGGATCAAAAAGCAAAAGCAAAAGAATTACTAGAACAAGTCCTGTCAAACCCAAATCTATTGAATGAAAAAAAAGTAATAGCTGAAGGCTTGTTAAAAAAGGTTTAGATGCCAAAAAAGATAAGAAGAATAGCTCTCGGTCTAGAGTATCAAGGTACAGAGTATTTTGGACTTCAGAAACAAAAGACAACAGAAAAAACAATTCAAGGCCTCCTTGAAGGCGCTCTAAATTTTGTAGCCAATGAAAAAATAAAAACTTTTTCTTGTGGAAGGACCGATAGCGGAGTGCATGCTTACGGTCAAGTGATGCACTTTGATACAGGTGCATCAAGAGAAGATCAGGACTGGGTCAGAGGAGGAAATTCTTTGTTGCCTGAAGACATAAAGATTATATGGGCAAGAGAAGTGAATGATGAATTTCATGCTAGATTTTCAACTCTTTCCAGGACTTATAGATATATCATTAGAAATACCGAAACACCATCAGCTTTATGGAGCAAAAGGTCCCTTTGGGTAAGCAAAAACCTTGACATCCAATCGATGAGAAGAGCCTCTAGACATCTTCTGGGTGAGAATGATTTTAGCTCTTTTAGAGGTTCTGGTTGCCAATCCAAATCTCCCTTAAGGTTTGTGGAATCAATCAAAATAAGCAAAAAGAAGGAATTTATATTTATAGACATAACGGCGAATAGTTTTCTTCTTAACATGGTAAGAATTATTGTAGGAACGCTTATGCAAGTTGGAAGAAAAGAAGCCTCTACGTCTTATCTAAAAGAGATTTTAGAATTAAAAGACAGAAGACAGGCGGGAAAGACGGCCTCCTCAAGTGGGCTTTATTTTATTGGACCCAAATACCCTGGTAAGTTTAAGATTCCCTCCCTAAAGAATTCTATTGCTTAAGAAAGACTTCCCGTAAACTGATAAACTTATTTTTTAAAAAAATGAAGCACTTTATTAAAATTTGTGGAATAACGTCTCGTGAAGATGCTCTTTGTGTTGTTTCTGCTGGGGCGGACGCAATTGGGTTGAATATGTACGACAAAAGCCCTAGGTTTATAGGCTTAGACAATGCAGTAAAAATCTATAATCAATTTGAAAACAGCATTAAAATTGTCCTTGTCTTTGTTGATGAAAAAAAAAGGTTCGTAAATAAATGCTTTGAACTAATGCCCAACATAATAGCCCAGTTCCATGGATCCGAAACCGAAGAATACTGCTCTTCTTTTGGTAAAAAATATATTAAAGTTCTATCCATTAGAGACGATATTAATTTAGAGGATATAAAGAGGTTTTCTTCTGCTGAAATGGTTTTATTGGATTCTTTTAATCCTGAGTTGTTAGGAGGAACAGGAGTCTCTTTTGATTGGAGCCTTCTGAAGGAAAGAATAGAATTTCCAATTCTTTTGGCAGGTGGATTAAGCCCTTTAAATATAAATTCTGCTTTGAAAGTTGCAAGTTGTGAAGGAGTTGATGTTTGCTCCGGTGTAGAATTGCAACCTGGAATGAAAGATCCTGAAAAAGTAAAAGATTTCATCAATAAAGTGAGAAAATTTAATGACTAATGATAGGCAAAAGTTTCCTGACAAAGAAGGAAGGTACGGAGTGTATGGTGGCAGGTACGTTGCAGAAACGCTAGTGCCGGCATTAGAAGAATTGGATAGAGAATACCAACTAATTAAAGAAAGCAAAGAATTCCAAGCAGAAGTGTCTAATGACTTAAGAACATTTGTTGGGAGACCGTCGCCTCTATATTTTGCAAAGAGATGGACGCATCAACTGGGCGGGGCGCAGATATACCTTAAAAGAGAAGATCTTAACCATACGGGTGCACACAAAATCAATAACACAGTAGGTCAGATTCTTTTAGCAAAGCATATGGGCAAGAAGAGGATAATAGCTGAAACAGGTGCTGGACAGCACGGTGTAGCCACAGCAACCGTTTCTGCAAGGCATGGGCTAGATTGTGTAGTTTATATGGGCGAAGAGGATATAAAAAGGCAATCCTTAAATGTTTTTCGTATGAAATTACTAGGTGCTGAAGTGGTTCCTGTCACTTCAGGAACAAGAACTTTAAAAGATGCTATGAATGAAGCAATGAGAGATTGGGTAACAAATGTAGATGATACTTATTATATTATTGGTAGCGTGGCTGGACCGCACCCCTACCCTGAAATTGTTAGAGATTTCAATGCCGTTGTTGGGAAGGAATTAAAAACACAGAGTGTTGAAGGTTTTGGTAAAGATCCCGATGTTCTCATAGCCTGTGTGGGGGGAGGTTCAAATGCTATGGGTCTTTTTTATCCATATATCGATTCAGAGAATGTGAAATTAATTGGGGTTGAGGCTGGAGGTCTTGGTCTTGAAACTGGAAAGCATGCAGCTCCTTTGAACGAAGGGAAGGAAGGCATACTTCATGGAATGAGGACTTACTTAATGCAAGACAATGCAGGACAAATTAGCGAAACACATTCTGTATCGGCAGGACTTGATTATCCTGGCGTGGGTCCAGAGCACTCCTGGCTTAAAGATATAGGAAGAGCAGAATACGTTGTGGCAGATGATCAGGAAGCCTTAGATGCTTTTAAAGAACTTACTTTAGTGGAAGGAATTATGCCTGCGTTGGAAACAGCTCATGCACTCGCGCATGTTAAAAAATTAGCTCCTAAAATGGACAATGACCAAGTCATTGTCGTTAATGTTTCAGGAAGGGGTGATAAGGACATTAACACTGTTGCTAATATAGAAGGCATCACACTCTGATGAATAGAATTCAAAAAACATTTAGCAAGTTAAAAGAACGAAACGCTGAAGCCCTCATTTCTTATTTGGTTGCAGGAGACCCGGACATACCAACCACTCTTGAGATAATGAATACCATGGTAGAAAAAGGGGCAGATATTCTTGAATTGGGGATAGCATTTTCTGATCCTATGGCCGAAGGGCCCAGCATACAGAGAGCGCATGAAAGAGCCCTCGAAAATAACATTACTCTTGAAGACGTTTTAGATTTAGTAAAACAGTTTAGAAAATCTGATCTTGCAACACCCATAGTGTTTATGGGCTATATGAATCCTTTTGAGGCAATGGGGGCGACTAATTTCTGTAAAAAAGCTAAAGATCATGGTGTTGATGGAATCTTGTTAGTTGATATGCCGCCGGAAGAGAGTCATGAGTTTACGCATGCAGCAAAAATATCTGAAATTGATATTATCAGGCTGGTTGCTCCAACTACAGACATAGAGAGAGTAAAAAAAATATGTCATGAAGCATCCGGTTATATATATTATATTTCCGTTAAAGGAATAACGGGTGCCGGCACTTTTGATCCGTCGGATGTTAAAGACAAAGTAAACAGTTTAAAATCAATAACAAAACTCCCGGTTGTTATAGGTTTTGGTATTAAAGATGCCGCATCGGTCTCTCTCGTAAAGGGTTTGTCAGATGGAATAGTTGTTGGAAGTTCATTGGTAGATCTTATTTCCGAAGGAAAAGCGAATGTTACTGGAAGAATCTCTAGCAAGATGGAAGAATTAACAAAGGCTTTAAGAAATTAGATATGGCGAATTGGTTTGAAAAAATATTACCCTCTTTCATTAGAAAGGATTCTTCTAAGAAGTCTACCATTCCTGAAGGTTTATGGAAAAGCTGCAATGCTTGTAGCAATATTCTTTACGTTCCCGAACTGGAGACCAACCTCTTTGTTTGCCCTAAGTGCGATCATCACATTCGTTTGGGGGCTCGGAAGAGGCTAGAAATCTTCCTAGACGAAGGCGGAATGCATGAAATTTCTCCAGATAAAAAACCTATAGATTGGCTGCAATTTGAAGACACAAAGAGATACAAAGAAAGAATTGAGAGTGCAGAAAAAGTAAGTGATGAAAAAGAGGCTCTAATAGTTGTTGAAGGAAAATTAAAAAAGATGCCGGTGGTGGTGGCTGCATTTGAATTTAGATTTATGGGTGGATCCATGGGATCTGTTGTTGGTCAGAAATTTGTCGAAGGCATGAATCATGCTTTAGAAAAACAACTCCCATTTATTTGTTTTTCGACCAGCGGAGGAGCAAGAATGCAAGAGTCCTTAATTTCTTTATATCAAATGGCAAAAACAAGTGCTGTCATAGAAAGGATGAAAGAAGCAGGCCTTCCTTACATATCCGTCATGATAGATCCTATTTACGGAGGTGTTTCAGCAAGTCTTGCTATGCTCGGAGACATCAACATTGCTGAACCTAAGGCTTTGGTTGGATTTACAGGACCTAGAGTCATCGAACAAACTTTAAATGTTCAACTGCCCGATGGATTTCAGCGAAGTGAATTCCTTTTGGAACACGGCGCCATAGATATGATTGTGCACCGAAAAGACATGCGATCAACACTTCACAGGTTGCTCTCCAACCTGACAGATAAAAGTTTTTAAGTGAGAAAGTCTTTAGAGAGTTGGCTTCAGTACATACAAACCCTTAGACCTCTAGAAGAAGATCTAAATTTAGAGAGGGTAAAGTCAGTTTATCGTAAATTAGCTACCGACTCTTTGGCAGACAAGATAGTTATTGTGGGTGGCACGAACGGCAAAGGGACAACGGTCGAATATCTTAACGAACTAGCAATAGCAAATAATTTGCAAGTTGGTGCTTACACCTCACCTCACCTTTTTAATTTTAATGAAAGAATAAGAGTTAACGGAAAAACTGTATCGGACTTAGAAATAATATCTGCTTTTGAAGAAATCGAAGATTTAAGAGAAGGTACTAACCTCACCTATTTTGATTATGCCACCTTGGCAGCCTTTTTTATATTCGAAAAACATGAACTTGATTTGGTCATATTGGAAGTGGGCATTGGTGGGAGGTTTGACCCTGTAAATATTATTGAGCCTGATGTCTCTATTTTAACTAGTGTGGATTTAGATCATCAAAATTGGCTTGGTAATTCCAAAGAAGAGATTGGTGCAGAAAAGGCAGCAATCTTTAGAAAAAATAAACCCGCCATTCTTGGTCAAATTGACTTACCCGAGGTTGTTTTTTCAGAAGCAAAAAGAATAGGCTCGGACGTTGTAGAGCTCAATAGAGAGTTTAAAGTTTTCAATGTATCTAACAACAAGTGGTCTTATTTATTTAATTACAAAGAAGTGAAAATAGAATTCAATGATCTTGATCATAACAACCTATCCATCGAAGCTGCTTCAGCAGCCTTAACGGCATTTTTTCTCTTAGGTTATCAAGACAAAGGTCTGATCCGCGGTGCGTTAAATAAGACAAAGCTTAAGGGCAGATGTGACCTTGTCTCAAACAAATTTTTATTAGACGTATCCCACAATCCTGCTTCAGTGAAACAATTGACAAGCTATCTTAGAAATAATTTTAAGAATAGACAAAAAATAACTGCAATATTTGGAGTCATGCAAGACAAAGATGTCCTTGAAATCATTCTTTCTATCAAAGATCTTGTTTCAAGGTGGGTGGCTGTGTCACCTGACATTGAAAGAGCGATGCCCTCAAATGAATTAAGTCTACTTTTGAAAGGGGCTGTAAAAGAAGAGGTGTATACTGAAGAAAGTGTCAGGAAGGCGATAGAAAATATACCTGATCTAAAAGAAGATGAATTAGTTTTGGTTTTTGGCTCTTTTTATACCATCAGCGAGGCATTTGAAGCGATAAAAGAATTGGGTATTTAACATGAATAATTTAACCTATTTAAGCGTAGCCATAATTTTGGTATTTATAGTCCTTTTAAATATTATCGAAGAACCTGCCTTCGAAACGGAAGATATTCCTACAATCTCAGTGCCAATGACCAATAAATTTTCTGAGACAGGGAGTGCTTTTGAGCTTAGTGAAGACCCTGAATTTGAAGAAATGGAAAAACTTCTTTTAGATTATAAAGGGCATTCAGATATTTTGGTAAACGCTTGGTCGCTGTTAATTGGCTCTTATGATGATGCTGACGATGTTATGACTGATTTTAACTTGCTAAAAAATGGAGGATTTAAAGCCTACATAAGAGATAATGAAGAAGAGGGAGAGGATTTTTACACTTTGCATGTGGGTCCAAATATTAACAGAGAGACCATAGAAAAAATTCAAAATGAAATTGAGGATCAGTACAATAAATTATCAAAAATTGAACGATACAGAGAGTAGTCATGGTACCTATTGACTGGATAGCTTTATCGTTAATAAGCGTTTTCTCAGTGATAGGACTTTTTAATGGTTTTGCTAAAGAGCTGTTTTCACTGGCTGCTTGGTTAGTCTCCTTAATAATTGCCTGGTCTTTTGGACCACTACTTTTTCCTTATTTAGAACGCTATATTGTTAACGAGGAAGTAAGAAAAATAGCTTCTTTTTTATGTCTTTTTTTAGGTTTATTTATAATCTTAAAATTAACGGGAAGTGTGCTTTCAAAAACATTAAATATCTTAGGCTTGGGCGGTCTTGATAAAATGGCAGGAGCCGTTTTTGGGGGTTTAAAAATAACATTGGTCCTATCAAGTTTATTTCTTCTTAATTTAGATTATCTAGAAACCAGGGGTTGGTGGAAGCAGTCTTATGCAATGCAAATAACCCATAAAGTTGAAGGTTATTTTGGAGACTACTTAGAGCCAATAATGCAGCAATGGGAATTAAAATCTGAAGCAATCTTGAATAAAGAGAATATAAATCGCTTGCTTTAATATAAAATAATTAAAAATGTGTGGAGTCGTCGGCGTTGTCAGTCAATCGGAAGTTTCTCCGATGATTTACGATGCTTTAACAATTTTACAGCACAGAGGCCAAGACGCCGCTGGTATAGCCACTTCTGATGGAGATAGGTTACATGTAAGAAAGCAACTTGGTCTTGTGAGAGATGTTATTCGGAGCCAAGACATGTTGACCTTGAGAGGCCATATGGGCATAGGTCATGTGAGATACCCGACTGCAGGAAGTGAAGATAGGGAGCTGTCTCAGCCTATGTATGTAAACTCTCCTTACGGTATCAGCATCTCCCATAACGGCAACCTCACGAATCGTGATGAGCTTGCAAAGACCTTGGTGAATGAAAATTTACGTCATTTAAATACCGATTCTGATAGCGAAGTCCTTTTGAATGTTTTTGCACATGAACTGCAAAAAAGGGGATCTATTAAGCCGTCAGCTGATGATATTTTTTCAGCAGTCAGGTCAACCCATAAAAGGCTGAGAGGAGCTTACTCCGTTGCAATAATGATCAACGGTATTGGTGTGGTTGGCTTTAGAGATCCTTACGGTATTAGACCATTAATAATGGGCTCTAAAGAAAATGATTTGTTAGGGAAGGATTACATGGTCGCGTCAGAAAGCACAGTGCTAAGTTCTTTAGGATTTGATGTGGTTGAGGATGTGGCGGCAGGTTCTGCTGTTTTTATAAGCTCAGACGGAACTATGCAAATTGAACAGTGCGCTGATAAACCACTTCCAACACCGTGTATTTTTGAATACGTTTACCTCGCCAGGCCTGATGCTGAGATTGATAAAATTTCTGTACACAAGTCGAGACTTCGTATGGGAGAAGCTCTTGCAAGGAAAATATCAGATTTAAGACCTGATCATGATATAGATGTTGTAATACCCATCCCGGATAGCAGCACAACTTCAGCACTCCAGCTTGCGGCAACTCTTGGAATCAAATACAGAGAAGGCTTTGTTAAGAACAGATACATAGGCAGAACTTTTATTATGCCTTTTCAGGAAAAAAGAGAAAAGTCAGTTCGCCAAAAACTTAACGCAATTAATCTTGAATTTAAAGATAAAGTAGTTCTTCTTGTGGACGATTCTATTGTTAGGGGCACAACAAGCAGGCAGATAATTGATATGGCCAGGGCTTCAGGAGCCAAGAAAGTTTATTTTGCTTCAGCAGCCCCAGCTATTCGTTATCAAAATGTTTATGGAATAGACATGGCATCCTCAACAGAGCTTGTCGCTCACAATAAAAGTGAACAAGAAATAGAAGAATTTATCGGTGCTGATTGGTTGATTTATCAAAACCTTGAAGACCTTATAGATGCTGCACAACAAGGCAATCCTGACATCAAAAATTTTGAATGCTCAATCTTCAACGGTAAATACGTGACCGATGACATTGATGAAGATTATCTCATGAAGCTCGAAGCCCAGCGGAATGACATAACAAAATCACTTAGACAGCCTGAGCTAGACTAGCTCAGCTTTACATCTTCACTTCTTCAATGGTTACTGTAGGCAATATTGCATTGTTTGCCGCTTCTTTGTAAGAAGCTATTTGATGAAAATTTAGATACTTATAGACTTCCGGGCCCATTGTGTTTATTTCATCCATGTATTTATGGTATTCCTCTTTGGTGGGTATGTGTCCCAGTATAGAACATATAGCCGCAACTTCTGCTGAAGCTAAATATACATTTGCTCCATCACCGAGTCTATTTGGGAAGTTTCTTGTAGACGTCGATACTACTGTCGATTCAGCTTCCACTCTTGCTTGATTTCCCATGCACAGAGAACATCCTGGCATTTCCAACCTGACTCCGGCATTTTCAAAAATTTCATAATATCCTTCTTGAATTAATTGATGCTTATCCATTTTGGTGGGAGGGGATACCCAGAGTTTTACTGGAAGGTCTTTAGCCCCTGATAGTAATTTTCCGGCAGCCCTAAAATGACCAATATTTGTCATGCAAGAACCTATGAACACTTCATCTATTTGTGTGTTTGAGATCTCAGAAAGAGTTTTGACATCATCTGGATCATTGGGGCATGCTAATAAAGGTTCTTTTATTTCATTAAGATCAATATCAATAACTGCTGCATATTCAGCATCTTCATCAGCGACCATTAAAGTAGGATTTTTTAACCAAGCCTCCATGGCTTGTGCTCTTCTTTCTAGAGTCTTTTCATCTTCGTAACCTTCTGAAATTAACCACCTAAGAAGAGTTATGTTGGACTCCAGGTACTCTTTAATAGGCTCTTGATTTAGTTTAATTGTACAACCGGAGGCAGATCTTTCCGCTGAGGCGTCAGAAAGCTCAAAGGCTTGTTCAACTTTAAGATCTGGGAGCCCTTCAATTTCAAGACATTTTCCAGAAAAGACATTTACTTTTCCTTCTTTTGGGAGGGTAAGTTGTCCGGATTGTAACGCTGCATAAGGTATGGCATTAACAAGATCGCGAAGAGTGATTCCAGGTTGCATGGTCCCTGAGAATCTAACGAGAACTGATTCGGGCATATCTAAAGGCATAACCCCTAGTGCCGCTCCAAAAGCAACTAAGCCTGAACCGGCTGGAAAACTAATTCCTAATGGGAATCTGGTGTGCGAATCTCCGCCAGTACCTACCATATCTGGTAAAAGCATTCTATTAAGCCATGAGTGGATGATTCCATCTCCAGGTCTTAGAGCCACACCTCCTCGAGTCTGTATGAATTCTGGAAGGGTGTGTTGCATCTCTACATCTTTTGGTAAAGGGTAGGCTGCGGTGTGACAAAAAGATTGCATAACTAAATCTGAATTGAAACCAAGACAGGCTAATTCTTTCAGTTCATCTCTTGTCATGGGTCCGGTGGTGTCTTGACTGCCAACAGTAGACATTCTGGGTTCACAATAGATTCCTGGTCTTATACCTTCAACTCCACAAGCTTTCCCGACCATTTTTTGTGCTAGCGTAAAGCCTTTTGTACTTTCTTCTGCTACATCAGGTCTTACAAAGACAGTTGAGCTATCTTGTTTCAAGATTTCTCTGGTGTCATCGGTTAAACCTCTTCCAATAATCAATGGGATTCTTCCGCCAGCCCTCACTCCATCAAGAAGCGTTGAAGATTTATATTCATACTCTGCTAGTAATTTTCCAGTTTCAGCAAGAATAACTTTTTTCTCATGAGGATATATCTCTATAACATCTCCAAGATTCATCTCAGATACATCACATTCAAAGGCTAAAGCGCCAGAATCTTCTAATGTATTAAAAAATATAGGAGCAATCTTTCCTCCTATGCATATTCCAGCCTGTCTTTTATTTGGTATGAAGGGGATGTCTTCACCTATATGCCACAACAGAGAATTCGTGGCTGATTTTCTAGATGAGCCCGTACCAACCACATCTCCCACAAAAACTACTGGCAGTCCTGATTCCTCAAGTTTTTCTATTGTCTTTATTGGGTCTGTGTAGGTTTTTTTTAGCATTGCTAACGCATGAAGGGGGATGTCTGGTCTTGATGGTGCATCTGGAGCGGGAGACAAATCATCTGTATTTATTTCACCATCAACTCTAAACACAATGGCTTTTATAATTTCTGGAAGTTCAGGCTTGTTAGTAAACCATTCTCCTTTTGACCATGAATCCACAACCTGCTTAGCGTTGGTATTTGTTTTTGATAGCTCTATAACGTCATGCTTTGCATTAAACATGAGCAGAGTTTTGGATAGTCCTTCAGCAGCTATAGACCCTACTTCTTCATCTTTCAGGAGGTCGATTAAAGATTCTACGTTATATCCACCAAGCATTGTTCCAAGTAGTGCCGTTGCTTCTTGTTTGCTAATTAATGGGCTTGTGGTTTCTCCTTTTGCAAGATCGGTCAGAAAAGCAGCTTTAACATAGGCCGCAGTATCTACTCCTGCCGGAGTTCTGTTGCTGATAAGGTCTAGCAACAATGACTCTTCTCCTTCTGGAGGGTTTTTTAAAAGCTCAACAACGCCTGCAACCTGTTCTGCGTTAAGCGGCAAAGGAGGGATGCCTAATAATTTTCTCTCTTCTACGTGAATTTTATATTCCTGCAACATAAAAACTACCTCTAATACGTTATTTGGTGCAACATTTTATCATATTATTAATATAAGAAGTTGCGTAGAAAAGACATAGATATATCATGCTTATTAATGAGTAGTAGTTTAAAAACACCCTGCATAGGAGTTTGTTCAACGGTCTTTGGTGATGAAGTGTGCCGCGGATGTAAGCGATTTCAGCATGAAGTGATTGCGTGGAATGCTTATTCTGACCTGGAGAAAGTGTCAGTGCTCACTAGACTGGAGCTACTTAAAACTCAAATTATGAAATCCAAAGTTTCTGCACTTCACGAACTCACCCTTAAATCAAAATTAGATGATTTAGAAATTAAATACAATCCCGATGACAACCCCTACTGCTGGATCTTCGACCTACTGAGGCAGGCAAGTCAATCCATAATAAGCTTAGAAGATTTTGGTGTGACGTTGAATAGCAATACCCAGGTTAACTTATCTGACCTTAAGAAAATCGTTGAAACAGAGTTGTTTGATCTTTCGGAGGCTCATTTTCAGCGCTATTTCAAAATAGAGAAGCACTACCTTGACTGAGCCCTGGAAAGCAATACTTATAACAAAAACTCCCAAGGCTTGGATAAATAGAGCTATGTCTAATTTGGATATTCTTTTACTTGATCATGCCCACTGCGAGAAAAAGGCAGCTACCACTGCAATTTCTTTGATACACAGATATCCCGATAAAAATTTAGCGAGGCATTTGTCTCCTTTGGCAAGAGAAGAGCTCCTTCATTTTGAGCAAGTTCTTCGTTTGATTAAGAAAGAAGGCTATCAATACAGAAATCTACGATCAGGAACTTATGCCAAAGAGCTCTACGGCGCATCCTCTTCAGATGAACCTAACAGACTTAAAGACAGCTTATTAATCTGTTCTTTGATTGAAGCCAGGTCATGTGAAAGATTTCAAGCACTGCTACCATTTTTACCTGACTCTCTTGTTAAATTTTATTCCAGACTGCACGAAGCTGAATCTAGGCATTGCGATTTATATCTAAAAATATATTCAGAGATATTTGATGAAGATTGGCAAGACAGATTAGAACCTTTGTCTGTTCTTGAGTCGTCTCTTATCAACAGAGAAGATGAGTTATTTCGTTTCCATAGTGGTATATGAACTTACCGAACAACAAGAAGTTCATTCCAGTTTGTTGAATATCGAGGTGATTGTAAACTTCTTTTCATGGACCATGATTTTTCTAATCCCTGAGCAGCAAATGTTACCTTTCCAATGCCCGTTTGATTAATTTTATCAATTGTTGCCATTAAGTCTTTGCCGCCGAGGCGATCTAAATTAGGCGTAAAGAAGTCAGATTGACTTACCCCATCATCATAAAAATCGCTCAATAAAACTCCGGCTTTTATAAAATTATAATTTTCTTTAAATACTTTTTTAGTTATAGACCTGGCCGCATTAAGAATATCTCTCGTGTCATTGGTTGGAGAATTTAATTTACAACTCAACATGCCGCTGTATTGTTTATCTTGTTGTCTAAAATAATTAGTTCTCATAAATACAGATATCATTTGACAGTACTGCTCTTCTTTTCTTAATTTCTCGCAAGCCCTAACTGTGTAATCGCTTACAGCTTCATGAAGACCCTGAAGACTATTGATTTTTTTACCGAAAGTTCTGCTCACAATAATTTGTTTTTTGGTAGAAGGCCGTTCGTCCAGACCTATACAAGGATAGCCTTGAAGCTCCATAACGGTTCTTCCTAGAACACTGCTAAATTTATTCTTTATTAGTTTTATATCCATATCAGCTAACTGAAGGGCTGTTACGACACCCATGGAGTAAAGTTTTTGATTTATTTTCTTACCAACTCCCCAAACTTCTCCTACCGGCATTAGCGACATAAGCCTCCTTTGTCTTTCTCTGCTAGAAAGATCCACAACGCCACAAGTGCCTGGATATTTCTTGGCACCATAGTTTGCAACTTTTGCTAAGGTTTTTGTCGGAGCTACACCAACGCACACGGGCATGCCCACCCATTGCTGGACAGTATCTCGACATTGAAAACCAAACTCTTGAAAACTCACACAACGATCTATACCTTTTAGATCCAGAAAGGCTTCATCAATACTGTATATTTCAATTTTAGGTGCCAGGTATTCCAATGTCTGCATGACCCTTGAAGAGATGTCTGCATAAAGCTCATAGTTAGATGAGAAAGCAACCCCTCCCTTTTTAGAAAAGGAATCTTTTATTTTAAACCAAGGTTCACACATCTTAATGCCTAGATTTTTAGCTTCTTTAGAGAGTGCAACTACACAACCATCATTATTTGATAAAACCACTACAGGTTTATTTTTTATATCAGGTCTAAATATTCTTTCGCAAGACGCATAGAAGCTATTACAGTCAACCAAAGCATATGTCATTTTTTAGTAAGTATTTATGGCGGCTATGACTATTCCTGCAATTTCTAGTTCAGCCTCCTTCTCGATAAAAATTGGCGAGTATTTAGGATTCTCAGCTACCAAGCATATCTTTGGTTTCAATAACAATCGCTTGCATGTGTAAGATCCATTAATCGAGGCAATAACTATCTTGTTGTGCTTGGGTTCAATGCTTCTATCAACCACAAGTATTGCTCCATCGCCAATATAAGCATTGATCATGGAATCACCGCTTACACGAACAAAATAAGTAGCGGCAACATTTTTTATCAAATATTCATTAAGATCAATTGGGCGTTCAACGTAATCATCAGCAGGACTTGGCCAGCCAACACGAACGGTATTTAGGAAATAGGGTATTTTTAACAGAGGTAGATCTTCCTCTGTGGCATTACCCAGATAGTCAATAGTCATAAGGATTTCTTTGAATTAATACTGTATATATATACAGTATATTTAACTATAGTTTTTGTAAAGTATTAAGTTATTTTTTAAGAAATTTTATGTTTGACACTGAATTGGTGTTGTATTAAGGTATAACACCTGGTACCAAACTGTTATTATTTAATATGTTCCTCCCCAGGGATTAGTTAAACTAAAGTAATTAGCAGTTTGGTATTTTTTTAGGTAAATATTATGAAGGTTCTAAG
>Ga0075444_10000478_pt1 | contig 23708 bp, 23 predicted proteins | sample CoawatmetaG01DNA_FD_76836 | JGI IMG/M metagenome (GOLD analysis project Ga0075444, IMG submission 76836) | Marine microbial communities from the West Antarctic Peninsula - Coastal water metaG017-DNA | ecosystem: Environmental > Aquatic > Marine > Coastal | place: Atlantic Ocean: West Antarctic... | reverse complement strand
GCCTAAACCTGTGCTTTAGCCAACATCTATACTTTTATTGTTAATTTCATTAGGATTTACCATATAAATATATTACGTGCACCTATCTTTATCATATTAATATTAGGTTTACTTGCTGTTGCAACTTTCTATTAAGTTATAGAATAGGGATAGAGGTTAATATAGTTAACGGAGATAATTTATGAATATTACGGATAAAGATATTGAAATATATCGACGTGATGGTGTTGTAAAATTAAGTGGTGTGTTTGACCTTAAGTGGGTTGATTTTATGCGACAAGCGACTGAAGAATGCATGAATAAGCCAAGTGAAATGGCCGAGGAGTACGCGGATAGTAAAAAATCTACAAGATTTTTTGGGGATCAGTTTTTATGGACTTATAATGATAAATTTAAAAAATTTATTATGGAAAGTGAAGCGGCAAAAATTGCTGCATATCTCATGGACGCTAGTAAAATAAATATGTTTTTTGACCATTTGCTTGTCAAGGAGCCGGGATCGGTTGAACCAACACCTTGGCACCAGGATGCCCCTTACTGGAAAGTCAAGGGTACTCAAGTTTGTTCAATATGGTTTGCAATGGATAATGTCACTGAAGAAACTGGCGGCGTTCGCTATGTAAAAGGTTCACACGCTACAGGCAATAGATATCGCCCTCAGAGTTTTAATGGTAAAAATAACGATAATTATGGTGATGGTTTACTCAAAGTTTTACCTGATATTGATGCGACAGTTCCGGAAGATCAAATCATTTGTTATGATTTGCAGCCTGGTGATTGTCTCGTACATAATTTTAATACTATTCATGGTGCAAAAGGAAATGCCACCTCAAAGGTTCGTAGGCGTGGCTACGCCACTCGTTGGACGGGGGAAGATGTAGTTTGGGATCCTCGGCCAGGAACAGCTGATATTGTCTCTGACCCCGGACTTTCCCCCGGTGACCCTATGGATAGTAATTTATTTCCCGTTATATGGAGAAAATAATAAATATTCTAAATTTCTTCTTCTGCTAAAACAAGTTCTTCATTTTTGATTTTAAACCTTAACTTTGGCCTATTATCGCAGGCTTCTAGTGCCTTGGTTAGTTCGCGTAAGACAGCATTAACTTTATTTGATTTTACTGCTTTTTCAAGAGCAAAGTTAAGAAATGCAGCTGCAGGCTCTGTATTTTTTTCTATTCCAAATGCTAGAAGGCAGGGGATTCCATTTCTGATTTTCTCTATAATAAATCGAGCAAATTTTCTATTTTTTGATAATTTATTTCTATCAAGAACAGTAAAGCGAAAACCAGTTTGTTCGGCAAATGGACCGGGAAAATTTTCTCTAGCAAATTCTATCATTATTTGATTTTGATCGGGTCGCCAGCTATCATCAAGGTCTTCCATGGTTCGCCAAGCACAATAAAATTTTTGACAAACGGGCGGCCAGGATGGGTAAAGGGAACATCCTCCCTGAGGTCTTAGGTTATGACAGTTTGTATTTGCTGTTTTTTTAAGTTCAGGCGTATTAATTGAAACTGTTCTGCAGCAAACTTCGCAATCGCCGCATTCTCTTCCTTGAACTAGATTACTATTATTCGTTTTATTGTACAAGTTTTCTACTCACTTGGTTTTATCATGTTAATTTATACCATAACAACAATCCTAACAACAATCCTAACAACAAACGTTATGTAGCTGCAAACTATTTAATTTACCCTCCGATTAAAATGACCATATGTACATTTGATATTTTACATCGTACATTAAAAGTTGGAGAAGATATAAATGGTTGATCTTATAATTTATGGTGGAACAGTTGTTACAATAGACAAGGGCCGTAGAGTAATTAATGATGGCGGGGTTGTCATTGATAAAGGTCTTATAGTTTTTATAGGTACTTCAAAAGCTGCTAAAGATACCTTCAGTGCAGAACGCACAATTAATGCGGAAGGTAAAGTTATCATGCCTGGATTGATTGATGTACATGCCCATGCTGGTCATGGCTTAGTTAAAACTATGGCCATGAACAGTGATTGGGAAAGAAACTGCGGCACGATCTATACGTCTGGTTCAACTCCTGAATTTTGGTATGCGGAAGCACGCTTGGCAGCTCTAGAAAGACTTCGTTTTGGTGTAACATGTGGCGTTTCATTGCTTGGTGGGGGTGATACAATCATGCGAACAGATGACCCTATTTACGCAAATGCCCACTGTAGGGGGGTAGCTGAAGTAGGTACAAGGTCAGTTGTTGCTATTGGACCAACACGCGCTCCACATCCATTAAAATATTCGCGGTGGGATGGCAATAAATCTACAGAATACGATGTTGACTTTAAGAAACAAATTGCAACTTGTGAGAAAATATTATCGCGCTGGAATAGATCCATTGATGAGCGCATAATGATTGCTATGATTTATCCTGTTCTGCGGAATGAACATAAAGAAAATATGTCGTCCGTAGATTTTGAAGAAGCCGTCAGTCAAGTTAAATTTGTTCGTGAACTATCCAAAGAGGCAAATGTAATTTTCACTCAAGATGGCCATACCGGGGGTTCCATAAAGCGAGCTGATGACTTAGGGTTATTAGGACCAGATGTACTACTTTCACATGCAACAAACTTATCTAAGGAAGAAATAGAAATTTGCGCAAAAACAAATACACGTATTGCCCATAATCCATCTGCTGTTGCATCAATTTACGGATACTGCCCAGTTATAGACTTAATTGATGCTGGCGTAGTTGTTGGCCTAGGTTCTGACGCTACAGCACCAGACAGGTCCGGGGATATGTTTCGCCACATCCAACAATTAATGCATTATCATAGAACTCATTATCGTGATGCATCATATATGCCGCCAGGAAAAGCTCTTGAAATGGCAACTATTGATGGCGCAATAGCTCTTGGATTAGATCATAAAATTGGATCCTTAGAAATAGGAAAATGCGGTGATATTATATTAATTGATATGCAATCTGCCCATCTACATCCGGTTAACATGGAACCGTATAGGTTAGCTTGTTTTGCCAATGGTAATGACGTTGATACGGTAATCGTGGGAGGGGAAGTTATGATGGAAAATAAATTGCCTACTCGGGTTAGTAAAGAAGAAATATTGAGTCAGGCCCAAAATGAAACAAATAAAATGATAAATCGCATGAATGCTAAGCCATTTCTTGAATTACCAGATGGTTTTTGGGGTAAAACACGATATTTATGATGAGAAATAAATGAAATTACTTATTTATATTTTAACTTTTAGCGCTCTATTTATTCTTTCTAATCTTGCAGTTGCACAAAATGTCGTGTCCGTCGGTAATGATAAGTTTGATAGGCATGATGACGAACTTCACGTTGGGTTAGTTATCACGACACCGCCGCGTTCTTATTATACAAATTCCGATCCATCTCAGCCTTTAATAGGTTATGAACCGGATATTTTGAACGAAATAGCGAGAAGGTTGAATAAAATAATTGTTTATTATGATGTCGCTTGGACGGGTCTATTCACTGGATTATTATCACAAAAGTGGGATATTGCCGCATCTAATATCTTCATAAATGAAGAACGACAAATTATGATGGATTTCTCTGAACCTCATTTTGATACAGGCATGGGGATGATTGTAAGTGTTAATTCTAATATTTCATCTCTTGATGATATTAAGGGTAAAGTATTAGGGGTGGATATTGGTTCAGGAGCAGAGGTTTGGTTACGCGAGAATATGGATCAATATGGCCCTTATGTAATTCAATCATATAATGGTACTCCCGATGTATTTTTAGACGTTCAAACTGGCCGCTTAGATGGAGGCGTTTCTGATTTAAGTATTATTGACTGGTATGTGGAAAGTCATAAAATGCGTTTGAAACGCGGTGCAACGCTTGGTGAACCCTATAAAGTGGGATTTGCTTTTAGGAAAAAATCACCACTCATCGAGGACATAACCAAAGCAATTAGGGAGATGAAAAAGGATGGAACGATAGGTAATATATATAAAAATTATCATGGTGTTTATCCAGACAAAAATAACTCTGCCTATATACTTTATGAAGAAATGGAGAAGTAAAGCCATGGCTCTAAATATATATAAATATCTACCTAATTTAAGTATCTTTGTGGCCATAGTGCTGTTGGTGGTATATGGAATATTTTTTTCAGCCGCTGATTGGTCTCTATTCCAGGAACAGTTCTTTAATTTTGAAAAGATGCAGGGGCGGTATCATATTTTTATATCTCCTTTAATTTTGATTTTAAAAATATCATTTTTTAGTTGCTTTTGGGCTACTCTTATTGGATTTATCATGGCAGTAGTAAGAAATTTTAACAATATTTTTTTAAACCGATTTATTACGGCTTATGTAGTCCTATTTCGTTCTATTCCAGCTATGGTTCTAGTGGTTTTGGTATACTTTGCCCTGCCATATGTCGGCTTGAACTTGATTTCAACAAGTTCTGTTATTGCATCACTTTCATTACTTTTTAGTGCCTATACTACCGAAATTTTTCGTTCTGGAATAAATTCAGTTGATCGTTTTCAGCTCGATGCTGCTAATGCTTTAGGGATGGGAAGTATGCAATCGATGAGATGGGTTATTTTACCACAAGCGTTAAGAATTATTATACCTCCACTTACTTCTGTATTAATTGATATTTTAAAAACGACTTCTATTGCCTACGTAGTTGGCGTGCCAGAATTAATCGCTAGAGCGCGTCAAATGGAAGGAGTGATTGGTTCGGTAACACCATTGATATTTGTTTCTTTCCTTTATTTTATAATTATTTTGCCGGTGGTTTTATTCTCAAGTCGATTAGAAAAACGAAGTCGTCGCTGGAGTAAAAGTTAAATCATGTTAGATTTTGATATTAATGAAATTAAACATATTTTCTTTAATATGGAAGTTATGGAGGGGCAGTGGGGGTTATTATTTTCCGGATTATGGGTCACTGTCAAGATAGCTGCCGTTTCAATAATTTTTTCTACAATACTTGGCTTACTTGTTGCTATCGTTAGAATACAAAATAATTCTGCTTACAATTTATTGTTAATTGCGTATTTGGAGTTTTGCCGTGCGACGCCGATTGTAGTTGCATTAATAGTTGTTTATTTCGGACTTCCTTTTTTAAATATTACTTTCTCACCTTTCCAGTCTGCAGTGATTGTTATCGTATTTGTGCACACGGCTTATATTGGTGAAGCGTTTAGATCTGGAATATTAGCGATTAATAAGTCCCAAAATGAGGCGGCGCAGTCACTTGGCCTTAATCAAATACAAACTTACCAATATATTTTGGTGCCACAAGCTTTTCGAATTGTATTACCAACGCTTGCAAATCAATGGACTGGTATTATAAAAGATACCTCAATTTGTACTATTTTGGCCATCACTGAACTTCTTAAGGCAGCCCAAATTATTGCAGCTTGGAAAGCTAATCCAACCCCATTAGTCATGAGTACTTTAATGTATCTTCTTATTCTTATTCCTTTAACCATCTTTACTATGAGACTTGAAAAAAATGCGAGAATAAAAAAATGAAAAAGAAAATTCATTCAGAGGCAATACTCCGTATCATTGGGCTGAACAAATATTTTGGTGAGGAACATATTTTAAAATCAATATCTACGACCATTAAAAAGGGGGAGGTTGTCGCCATTATGGGGCCGTCTGGAGGAGGTAAGAGTACCTTTATTCGTTGTATCAATAGGATTGAAGAACCAACCACCGGCCAAGTATACTTTGGTGATTTGGAGGTTACAGGTTCAAAAAATAAAATATGTGACATAAGACGAGATATTGGTATGGTTTTTCAAAATTTTGCTTTATTTCCTCATTTAACTGCTCTTGAAAACATCATGCTTGCACCAACAAAGGTAAAAAAAATATCTAAGGAAAAAGCAAAACTAAAGGCAATGGCTTTGCTCAAAAGAGTAGGACTTGAAGATAAGGCTAATAGCTTTCCAGAACAACTTTCTGGGGGACAGCAACAACGTGTTGCTATTGCAAGGTCGCTTGCCATGGACCCAACAATACTTCTTTTTGATGAACCAACATCTGCACTTGACCCTGAGATGGTTCGAGAAGTTCTTGATGTTATGGTTTCGCTTGCTGAGGAGGGAATGACTATGGTTGTTGTAAGCCACGAAATAAATTTTATTAAAGAAGCGGCATCGCGAGTTTTAGTTTTGGTTAATGGAGAAATCATTGAAGATGGATCATCAAAACAAGTAATTGAAAAACCAAGTCATCAGAGAACAAAAGAATTTTTAGGGAATTTATTGTAATATATATTCTATAATAATTAAGGGAATACTAAATATGTCTAAAATGAATGATATTTTATTATCATCTGCTGAAAAACAAACTCTTACTGAAAAAATAGAAAATAAAATGAAAAGTAATGGTTATGATGCGTTGCTTGTTTTTGGCAGTAGCAATATTACCTATCTATCTTGTGGAATTGTTTTTCCGTATTTGGATCAAAAGGTTGTACAGCCAGTAGCACTTTATATTTGTTATAAAACTGGTAAGCGTATCATTGTATGTACAAATGATCTTGCTGATATCCCCAAACAATTAAATTGGAACGGGGAAGTTGTTATATATAACCTTAATGAGCAAACGCCAGAGGCATCAATTGCTGAAGTCCTTAAAAACTATATTTCTAGCAAAGTGGCTATTGATGAAAACTATATGACTGCAGCACAAATTAAAGCTCTAAAAAAGTCGATAAGTGGGCTGGTGACTGTAAGCGGTGATCAAGTATTTGATGATTTAAAACTTCTTAAGACAGATGCAGAAATAAGATTACTTGAAATTGCCTGTAGAATGGGTGACCGGGGTTTTATCAGCGCTTTAAACCATAGTGAAGGGGCGGCCTTGGATGCCCTTAGTTACCCACTTTGGGAATATGCGGAACGTTTTCGTGTTCATGTAGGTGAATATGGAGGGTCTTGTGTGGGCAACATGGTCGTAGTTCAAGGTAAGGATTGTAAAGAATTGTATGCTAGATGCGAACCAAGGGCTGTTTTAAACGAAACTGGTTTTGTTCGATTGGAGTACTCTCTGCATAATTCTGGTTATTGGATCACAGGCTCAAGAACTGTTTACTTGGGTCAAACTAATGAACAAGCAGAGAGAGCGTGGAAGAATAATCAAACTTTAAAAAATATTGCCCTAAAAAATCTCCGTACAGGTGTAAAATCAAGCGAAGTCTATAATGCGGTTAAACGTTCAAGTGAAGAATTAAATATACCATTTTGGGAGGGTATTGATTTAGGTCACGGCGTAGGTACCAGAGAGCGTGAAGCACCATTTTTAGCTCCCTATGATGATACTTTAATAACTGAGGGCATGGTCATAGTATTGGGAGTTTACACCTACGGAAATGATAAAGAATTGATCTGTAATAAAGATGTGTATGTAGTCACAAATGATGAACCGCGCCTACTTAATTGGTATAAAAACTGGGATGATCTATACATTCTTTATGGCACATCAGCCCGTCACGGTTAATAAAGGAAAATTGACATTATGAATAATCTTGAGCAAGAAATAACTAAAAAAATAACTACAATTATCGATGTTAATCACCTTGATGTACTTATTATTTCGGATATCTATAATATTCAATATGCTACTAATATTAAAATTCCGTGTGCCCATGCACAATCCGACTTACGGATGTTCGCACTCTTAAAGAAAAACAACAACCCAATAGTAGTTGTGCCAAAGTGCTGGGAAAACTTTGTTAAAGAATCTAATCATAATGTTGATGTTTTTGCTTATTCTTTGCAGCATGATCAATTGGCAAGTGCTATTAAAATGGTATTTAAAAAGTGTAGTTCAGCAAAACGCTTTGGCAGCGATGATGAACTAATTTCAATTAAAATAAGTGAAATGATAAAAAAAGAAATTGCTGCATTGGGAAGCGAACACATTGCGTGTGCGGATGATATTATGGGTGCACGATCAACAAAAACAAAGACGGAAATTAAACATTTAAAGTCAATTGCTATGAAAACTGACCATGCAATCAATGGATATTATCACCATTTAATTGCAGATAGATCAAAATCATCAATGAGTATTTCAGAAAATTTACGTATTCACAGTTTAGAGCGTGACATCTACCTTGAAGGTTATAATGCCTGTTCACGTGGAGTTATTGGCAATAGCATATCGAATATATGGTCTTATGCGCCAAAATTTGGTTTTGCGGCAAGTGACTTTACAGAGATCGGGGACACAATTATTGCTGACGCAATGAATAATGAGAACGGGTATTGGAGTAACTCAACACGGATTGCCATTATGTCTGAAGAAATGAGTGATGAACAAGAAATTGCATATAGGCATTTAGTGGAATTACGTAAAATTCTTTGCAATTCATTAAGGGTGGGACTTAGGTGTTGCGAAGTTTATCAAGATGTAGTGGAAAAAGCGACAAACTTAGGTATTGAAATCATTGACGGTCATGCATTAGGTTTTAATGTTGGCGTATCTCCGATGGAAGGTCCATTTTTAAGTTTGGGGGACCAAACAATACTTAAAAAAAATATGATACTTATCCTTGACGGTTTAGTTAAGTATAAATCTCTATTCTATCGATCACGAGATACTGTCTTGCTAGACATAGATGAAGTTAAAGTAATCAATGATTATAAGTCTTGGGAAGAACCATATTTCGCCCTAAATACTATTTAAAATTAGTTACTTAGGATGAATAAATGGCCAATAATACCCCCCCCATATTATAACTATCTGTCGTTTTAAATTGTATTTACATAAGAAATAATTCATATAAATTAATAATTTATAGTGTTTATTGGTTTTTATTGGTGTTTTGTGGTATGGTATATTTCTTTACAATATATGGTTAGGCTTGTGGGTTAATGGATTTTAAATTACCAAAAATTAATAAAAGTCTGCACTGGACAACAGATTTGAGCGAAAGGGCTCTTCTTGCTATTATTGGAATAGCAACCTGTATTGCAGCTGGTCAATATTTGTTTTCAATGTTTCAAGCAAGAGAGATCCTTCTTTCAGATCTTTTCTTACTATTTATATATGTTGAAATAATAGGAATGGTTGGAGCTTTCTATAGCACAAATAGAATTCCTGTTACTCTCCCTATCATTATCGCAATTACGGCTCTGTGCCGATTAATTGTTATGCAAAGTAAAGACATAGACGCTTTATTGTTGATGGGGGAAGCAGGGGCAATATTAATTTTATCTATATCTGCTTATATTATGAGTTTAAAAGATAAGTTAAGTATTGAAAAAGAAAAAGAAAAAGATAAAGAAAAAGAAAAGAATAAACTTCTATAAAAATATTCCTTACTGATGCTTTTTAAACCACTCACTCGATAGTCTCTGGCCCACAGCTATTTGCGGTTTTGTCATTTTTTTTTCAATCATTTCTTTGTTTGTCTTAGCAATAGCATATCCCTGAGCAGCAGCTAGACTTAGCCACTTATATGCCTCTACATAATCCTGTGGAACGAGCCTACCAAAATAATACATAAAACCAAGATTTATTTGAGCTTTGGCATTGCCTTGCTCTGCAGCTAGCCCGTACCACGATACAGCTTTTTTACTGTCCTGTGGAACCCCTTTACCAATATCATACATCCTGGCAAGATTGGATTGAGCACGATTATCCCCCTGATCTGCAGCTAAGCGATACCACTTCACGGCCTCTACATAATCCTTAGGAACGGCCCTACCACTCTTATACATGTTACCAAGATTACATTGAGCAGAACCAAGTCCCTGATCAGCAGCCAAGCGATACCACTTTACAGCCTCAACATCATCCTGAGAAACCCCAGTACCATCAAGATACTTGTTTCCATTATCATTTTGAGCATTAGCATCTTTGAGATTAGTTATGTCTTGTGTTAGAGTATTAGTCTTTGTTGTTACTTTAATTTGTTCATTTTTCATTCCTCACTCTACCCAGAAATTATTAAGTTAGCAAACTAACTCTATAGTCTAATAGTATGTTGTTTTAAAAGCCGTACAATCTAATTAATAAACTGATGGTCTCATCTAATTTCTTAGGAATTTATATATAAGTATTATAAATAAATAATTTAACATCACTTAATGTAGGGTGGTTCATACTGTTGCTGTGCCTTATCAAAGTATTGTAAAACGATTAAGACAAGTTCAGTTTTAAGGTATTACTAAGTGTTAAGTATCACTGCTAGTTCGGATAGTTCCTTTTTAATACTTATTTTCGACTTTTAAAATATTTTAAAGATATGGCCATTTAACAAAATATTGGCTACACAGAATGGGAAAAAAAGTTAATTTGACAGTACTCAAAATCTTAATTTTGAGTTTTTCTTAGGATATATATTTGGAAATATCATACAAAAAAAGAAAAGTAATTTGGGGGTTAATGGTATTGGTAGTAGTGATTTTATCACTTTTACCTCAAGATCAAATTTCTATTCAACTGCCATTTACTGATAAAGAAGCTCATTTTTTCACTTATTTTATCCTCACCTTTATTGCGCTTTTATCGTCTAATCAAAAGCATTCTTTATTATCAATTTTGGCGATACAAATTTTAATTGGCATCTTTTTGGAAGTTACACAAATATTTATTCCTGGCCGCACTCCAGAATTTCTTGATTTGCTAGCAAATAGTTTGGGGGTTTTATTTGGGGCTTTGGTATATTTTCTCTTTAGAAAAATAAAACCAACAGCTTAAAACTAAATTAGCCTAAGGATAAATAATTTATTTAAATAGATTTTTCATACCTCACTTTACCCAAATACCAGTACGTGAGCTAAATTAAACTACGGTCAGGTATATACTGAGATTGCAATGATGTGAAAAACGGATATATTTCGCAAGAAAGATTTAGCACTATCGCTAGTCAACTGAAGCACTTTTTTCAACATGTGGGATTTAGAATGGTTATATCTGAGCAAGAGCTAGAAATACAGGCACAAAATAACGTATACGAAACGGATGACTTGATTGCACAATACTGTGAATTTCATTACGGCAATGAATATTTTTCTGTGAAAAATTTTCCAGTCACATGCGTGCAAGCGCTTATGAAAAACGTTCAAACTAATAATATTACTACAGACAGGGCGCTCGATTTAGGATGTGCAGTAGGTCGGTCCTCATTTGAGTTGGCGAAGAATTTTCTGCATGTGGATGCGTTAGATTTTTCTGCAGGTTTCGTGCAACAAGGAGCAAAGTTGCAGGCACACAATCGGCTGCGATATAAGGTTCCAGTTGAGGGTGAAATCATTGAGTACAAGGAAGTCTTGTTAGATAAGCTAGGTTATGGTGAAGTGAAGGATCGCATTGATTTCCAGCAGGGTGACGCTTGTAACCTCAAGCGGCAGTTTACTGACTACAATGTGGTTTTCGCCGGAAATCTAATCGACCGGCTCTACGATCCAGCGTTGTTTCTCAGAGAAATAGAAGATCGCATAGTGCCTGGTGGTTTGTTAGTCCTTACATCGCCTTATACTTGGCTCGAAGAATATACTGATAAGAGTAATTGGTTGGGGGCGAAAAAGGTGAATGGTGAAAACTTCAGCACTCTGGATGCGTTGAAACAGCAACTTTCAGACAGCTTCGCTTTTGAAGAAGCGCTGGACGTCCCATTTGTAATACGTGAGACTGCCAGAAAGTTTCAACATTCGGTGGCGCAGATGACCCTATGGCGTAAGCATAAAGACAATAGTATGAAATTTTACAGGTGAGGGCTTAAATTTAGTGTAAATTTAACTAATTGATTTAAATAGATAATATAGGGTGAGTGGCGGAGAGGGAGGGATTCGAACCCTCGAAGGAGTTGCCCCCTTGCTAGTTTTCAAGACTAGTGCATTCAACCGCTCTGCCACCTCTCCATAAGATGTTCGCGCGATGTATGTGATAGGAGGATTTAACGGATCAGAGACTATTGGTCAAGCATAGATTAGGTTCTTTTCATTAATCTCATACTTTTTTAGAGAATTTCTTATTTGCCTTTGAAACGCGGTGATTTTTAAACTATATATATTATTACAAAATATTTGAAAAAATATAAAGGGTAAACAATGATCAAAGTATTATTTATAATTATTGCTTCAATATCGTTCATTTCGAATGCAAATGCGCAACGTCAGGTAGTTGATAATCCCCTATCTTTTGTTGTATGGCTCGAAGAATTTAAATTAGAGGCCCTACAAGGAGGAATAAGTCAAGAAATTCTTGATGTTACATTTGATGGTCTGTTGCCTAACCCTAAAGTAGTTGATCTTGATCGTCGTCAGCCAGAATTTACCCAATCTTCATCAGAATATATAAAAGTTCGTGTCAGTGAGACACGTATTAAAAACGGTAAAAAGAGAATGGCTGAATTACAACCAATCCTTGATCCATCAGCAAAAACTATAGGCGTTCAAAAACGTTTTATTGCTGCTATTTGGGGGATGGAAACTAATTATGGGTCCTATACTGGTAATTTTAATGTCGTCCGTTCTTTAATGACACTGGCTTATGATATGCGCCGCAGTGCTTTTTTTAGAAGAGAGCTTCACAAAGCTCTTGTTATTCTTGAAGAAGGCCACATTGCACCAGATGCAATGATTGGTTCTTGGGCGGGGGCTATGGGGCAAGGTCAATTTATGCCAACAAGTTTTTTTGCTTATGCTTATGATATGGATGGTGACAATAAGAAGGATATTTGGACTAATGAGGCAGATGTTTTTGGCTCAATTGGTAATTACCTTAAACAACATACCTGGCATGAGAACCAAACATGGGGCCGTGAAATCAAACTACCTGATAATTTAAATGCGAGGAAGGCTATTGTTAATTTAACACATGAGCCAAATCCCCCCAGGTCCTGTAAAAGCGCACTTAGTTTACATAGTAAAAAATACTCTCTTACTGAATGGAAAGAAATGGGAGTTGTAAACCTTGATGGTAGTGATATTCCTGAAGCAATAGGTGTTGGTATTGAGGCGACCCTCCTGATGCCAGGCGGTATAAACGGACCAGCCTATTTAACGTATCAAAATTTCAGAACGATTTTAACGTACAATTGTTCAAATCATTACGCCCTTGGTGTAAGCTTACTTTCTGACAAACTTAAATAACTGGAATCATTTAAATGAGCTTCCATCGTTTTATATTTCTGATTATTTTGTGTGCATTGCTTATCGGGTGTGGCGTTGGTTCACAGTTAAAAACTTCTTCTCCACCAATACCAGGTGTTAAAATTGGAAGTCCATACAAAATTGCTGGAAAATGGTATACGCCAAAGGCTGATCCAACTTATAATCAGGTCGGTGTGGCCTCATGGTACGGTGCAGCTTTTCATAATAAAAAAACTGCTAACGGCGAAACCTATAATATGAATGCACTTACGGCTGCGCACACAACTCTGCCCATGCCAAGCTATGTTAGGGTTACAAATCTTGAAAATAATCGCTCATTATTACTACGAGTTAATGATCGTGGGCCATTTGTTGATAATAGATTAATTGATGTATCGCGGCGTGGGGCGCAGCTTTTAGGTTTTGAGAAACGTGGTACTACAAGGGTAAGGGTTACGGCTGTTGAGGGCCCTAATGCACAAGTAAATATTATGCAGTCCGACATACCCCCGCCACTACAAAAACAAGAGGTGGGAAGAGTTGATGTATCGTCACTTGACGTTCTTAAACCTATACAAATATTAGTTAAACCAGCTCGGGTGGTAAATTCAGTTATTTTACCCAAAGAAAGTGGTGATATTTATATTCAGATTGGCGCTTACAGCAAAATAGGTAGTGCTTCACGGGTAATGACTGAGGTTGCGCATTTAGGGGATATTGGTATGGAAAGTATCCAACTTAATGGTCGCAAAATTTACCGAGTTCGTATTGGACCAATTAAATCGCCAAGTTCTGCAAGTTCTGCTCTTGGAAAAATATTGAAATTAGGTCACAGTACAGCTAATGTTGTGATTGACTAAGATACTTGAATGAACGAATGAATGAAATTAAATCAAATAGGGTAAATTAAGAATGAAGCTTCAAAAAAAAGTCCATTTACTAACCGTAGTGGGAATAATTTCATCATTAATGGCTGGGCCGCTTTTTGCACAAAACCTGTCAAGTCCGGCAAAACAGGCGATCCTGATTGAAGCATCTACGGGTGATGTATTATTTGAAAAAAATGCTGATGAGCAGATGACGCCATCATCTATGAGCAAGTTAATGACTATTTATATAGCATTTCAGCAACTCAAAAGTGGTGCTCTCTCATTAGAAGATGAATTTACTGTAGAAGATGGTCCGGTCTGGCGACGCTGGAGAAACACAAGTACCAACAACGCAGGATCTACCATGTATGTAAATGCTGGTGATACGGTTACTATTGGGGATCTTTTGCGTGGTATAATTGTCCAATCTGGAAATGATGCTTGTGCACAGCTTGCTCTAGCCATTGCTGGTGATGTGGGTGTATTCGTTAATATGATGAACGAAGAAGCCGCAATGCTTGGTCTTACGCAAAGTCACTTTATGAACACTAATGGGTGGCCAGATCCTGATCATTATATGTCTGCTCGAGATATTGCGACGTTATCACATGCTCTTAGTGTTGAATTTCCTGAATACTATTCAATTTTTGCCGAGCGTTCCTTTAGTTATGCCGGTGTAAAACAGTTAAACAGAAATAGGCTTCTATACCGTGACAGGGTTACTTCAGACGGCCTTAAGACTGGCCATACCGAAGCTGGTGGATATGGTCTAGCTTCGTCTGCAGTAATGGACGGGCGTCGTCTTGTCCTTGTTGTAAATGGGATGACTAGCGACAATGCTCGCATCAATGAAAGTGAGCGCCTCCTTAATTATGGATTTAGAAATTTTGGTACATATAATATTCTTAAAGCTAACCAAGTGATTGAAAATGCAGATGTTTGGCTTGGAAAAAACCTTACGGTCCCATTGATATCCGAACTAGATGTTACGCTTTCTATGAATAAGCAAATTAGGCGTAAAATGATAGCTAGGGTTATTTACGATGGCCCAATTGCCGCGCCTATTCAAAAAGGTCAACCTATAGCAACTCTCGAACTATCAGCAGATGGTATGGAAACTAAATCATACCCACTTCTGGCTGGCTCTGATGTAGAAGAACTTAGCGGAATTAAACGTATTAAAGCTGCATTTTCCTTTATGTTGATGGGCTCAGTGAGTGATTAAAAAGGGTAAATTTATTACTTTTGAAGGCGGTGAAGGCGTTGGAAAATCAACTCAGGTCAAAATACTTGCAGATAAGCTATCGGAGGCTGGTATTGATGTTATTTTAACTCGTGAACCGGGTGGTGCACCCGGCGCCGAAGAAATTCGTAATCTTTTAGTTAAAGGTTGCACCGATAAGTTCTCTCCTATGACTGAAGCCCTTCTTCATAACGCTGCGCGGGCCGAACATCTGCAAAAAACTATTAAACCTGCTCTTGATAGTGGTAAATGGGTTTTATGTGACCGTTACGCAGACTCAACTATTGCCTACCAAGGACATGGACAAGGAGTTGATATGAAGACGCTTCTTGGGCTGCACCGTCTAGCTACTGGTGATTTCTGGCCTGACCTCACTATTATTCTTGATGGCAATGAACTTGACCGTGCAACGGCTCGGGAGGAAGAAAGTTTTGATAAAGAGGATCGATATGAACGTATGGGTGAGAATTTTCATAACAAACTTCGGAAAAGCTTTCTTGAAATTGCTAATAATAATTCAGAACGCTGCAAAGTTGTATGTGCTGCAGGAACGATAGAGAATGTGGCTAAACGTATTTGGGAGGTTGTTGGTGTTTAATAAATTATTTAAAATTTCTATATTTATTTTATTTTTTTCGATTTTATCATCTTGCTCCACTATGCAGCAAGATTGCAGAGTACTTTCAACAGATCGTGACGCCTATAGAAACTGTATGGCAGTGCAAGGAAATCAAACTGCTCAATTTCAACTTGGTATGGCTGCATTTGAGACACAGGACTATGAGAAAGCAATTGAATGGTTCAAAAGAGCAGGGCGACCTCGTGCCAGTCAAAACCCTAACTATCTTAATGATTTACCAAAAAGTAGAAGGGATATTTCATTCCTAGAAGATATGGAAATGGGGTTTCCTGGTCATAATTCATCTCTAAGGATGCTTGTACGGATTTATGAAGAGGGAATTGGCGTACCTGCTGACCCTAAGCAGGCAATGCGCTATAAAAATATGATAAATCCTCAGTGAATTCAAAGATTAATATCTTTAATCTTTGACCTTTGGTGATATTCTTGCTAAATGGACTTTCTTTGTAGAATAGGAAATATTATGAATATTCGCGAAGCATTTACTTTTGATGATGTACTGCTAGTCCCACAGGCGTCAGAAATTCTCCCGCGCCAAGTGCAGTTAAAATCGGTACTGACTAATTCAATCATGCTTAATATTCCTCTAATTTCAGCTGCAATGGATACGGTAACTGAATCTAACATGGCGATTGCTATGGCGCAGGCGGGCGGTCTTGGTATTATTCATAAAAACATGTCTATTCAGGCGCAGGCAACCGAAGTTCATCGAGTTAAAAAGTTTGAAAGTGGCATGGTTGTTGATCCTTTGACAATTCATCCAGACCAAACCCTTAGTGAAGCTTTTGAAATAATGAATAAAGCTAAAATATCTGGTATTCCTGTTGTAGAACGTGGTAGCGGGAAACTGGCTGGCATTCTTACAAACCGAGATGTTCGCTTTGCTACTAATATGATGCAGCCAGTATCAGAATTGATGACATCGGACGGTTTGGTAACAGCAAAATCTAATGTTACAACAGAAGAAGCAAAGCAACTCCTTCATCATAATCGTATTGAAAAAATTATTATCGTTGACGAAGATTATAAATGTATTGGGCTTGTGACAGTAAAGGATATAGAAAAAGCTACTTTAAATCCAAATGCGTGTAAAGATAACGACGGTAGACTTCGCGCAGGCGCTGCAACGTCAGTTGGCACTGATGGATATGAGCGTGCTGAAGCACTTATAAATGCTGGTGTAGACTTTCTTGTAGTGGATACTGCACACGGACACTCAAGGGGTGTGCTTGATACAATTACCAAAATTAAGAAAGAATATCCGAATGTACAACTTTCAGGTGGTAATGTTGCTACGGGTTCTGGAACTCAAGCTTTAATAGATGCAGGTGCAGATGTTGTAAAAGTGGGTATTGGTCCGGGATCAATTTGTACAACCCGGATTGTAGCAGGCGTTGGCGTTCCTCAGCTTACTGCAATAATGGACGCAGTTGAAGTGGCTAATAAGGCAGGCATTAGCATTATTGCTGATGGTGGCCTCAAAACATCTGGCGATATAGCCAAGGCGATTGCTGCAGGTGCGTCTGCTGTCATGGTAGGATCGCTTCTTGCTGGTACAGAAGATGCACCAGGAGAAGTTTTTCTACACCACGGTCGATCTTATAAATCATACCGTGGAATGGGATCACTTGGTGCTATGGCTCGGGGTTCAGCGGATCGTTACTTTCAAGAAGAAGTTGCTGATAGCCTAAAGCTTGTTCCTGAGGGGATTGAAGGTCAGGTGCCTTATAAAGGCCCAACAGCAAATATGATCCACCAACTTGTTGGGGGCCTTAAGGCTGCGATGGGCTACACTGGAAGTGAGACTTTAAAAGATTTTCACGCCAATGCAGAATTTGTAAAAATTTCAGGAGCAGGGCTCCGCGAAAGTCACGTTCATGATGTAACGATCACTCGGGAATCACCCAATTATCCATCAAATTAGGAGCAGTTGATGCTACCATCCGCAACAATAGAAGCTGTAATAGATCTTACGGCACAGGTCTCTACATCCCTTAAGGAAAGTGGCCCTGCTGCGGATGTGCTAACGCGTAAGTATTTTAGTATGCGTCGTTATGCGGGATCAAAAGATAGGCGCCGTGTTACCAGTTTACTCTATGATATTATCCGCCGGTGGGGTTATTTATATGAAATTTCGAATGGAATTGCTCGCCGCATGGTGTTGGCAGAGTTAGCGCTTTCGGGTGACGACCCAAAAGTTTATTTTACTGGTGAAAACCACGCCCCAGATGTAATCACGGCCGAAGAAATATTATTTGTTGAGAATTTGCAACCAGAAAAACTTGAACATCATCGCCTTAATTATCCAAAATGGCTTGAAGAAGATTTAAAAGATCGGTTTGGTGAAAAATTTACTCAAGAAATGATAGCGCTTAATGAGCGGGCACCACTGACGTTAAGGATTGCGCGTAATGCAGAGAAAATTATTTCTTTTCTTAGTGAAAAAGAAATAGGGTATGAGCGTGGACTTCACGCCAATAGTGCTATTGTTTTGCACGAACAGCAACAGATCCGGGATTGGCCTATTTACCGAAACGGCCTTGTCGAAATTCAGGATGAGGCAGCGCAATTAGCAGTGAAATATGTTGAACTAAAACCAGGTCAACAAGTCATGGATCTCTGTGCTGGGGCAGGTGGTAAATCACTGGCTGCTGCAGGGTATATGAAAAATAAAGGGCAGATTTATGCATGCGATATTTCTGAAAACCGCCTAAAAGAACTGAAAGTTAGGGCTAAAAGATCTAAACACCATATATTTCAATCATATGTTTTAACAGAAAAAAATCGTGTTGCAAAACTTGATGAGTTTAAAGGTAAGATGGATCGCGTTATTCTTGATGTACCCTGTACGGGAACCGGAACTTGGCGGCGAAACCCAGAAAACCGCTGGAGAATAAGCCAGGAAAAAGTAAATAACTATGTAAAGATACAATGGGATTTACTCGAGGAAGCATGGGATGCGGTTAAGGTTGGTGGACGAGTAGCTTATATGACATGTTCTATATTAGAGGCTGAAAATGAGGAACAGATCAAACGGTTTCTTTTAAAACACAACTCATCTGTCCTAATTCCTATTAAGAAAAACGGTATTGAAAAACTTAGTGGTACACTACAGTTAAGTCCATTTAGTCGTGGAACTGATGGTTTCTTTGTGGCAATTTTAGAAAAAAAGAATATAGAAAATTAAGTAATGAAAGAGATGATTTAAAATTATGAATGACCGTATTTTAATTATTGATTTTGGTTCTCAGGTGACACAACTCATAGCCAGAAGAGTTCGCGAAAGTGGTGTATATTCAGAGATAGTCCCCTTTAATAAAGCAAATGAAATACTTGAAACCTTTAATCCGAAGGGCATTATATTATCTGGAGGTCCTAATTCGGTTTATGATATTGATACTCCGCGGGCCCCGGAAGCAGTCTTTAATATGGGTGTTCCGGTTCTTGGAATTTGTTATGGTGAGCAAACTATGTGCGAACAAATGGGTGGTAAGGTTGAAAAATCTGATGAACGGGAATTTGGTCGGGCGTTTATTGATATTAAAGAACCGAGCCCTCTCTTCGAAGGGTTTTGGGATGTTAATACAAAACATCAAGTTTGGATGAGCCACGGTGATAGGATTGAAGCTATTCCAGAAGGCTTTAAAGTTATTGCCACTAGTGGTAACGCCCCTTTTGCTGCTATAGCTAATGAAGAAAAGAAATTTTACGGTGTTCAGTTTCATCCTGAAGTTGTTCATACACTTCACGGTGAAAAACTACTTGCAAATTTTGTAAAAAATATTGTTGGATGTAGTGGTGATTGGACTATGGCTTCCTTTCGAGAAACAGAAATTGCCAAAATTCGTAAACAAGTTGGTGATGGTAAGGTAATTTGTGGGCTGTCCGGTGGGGTTGATAGTTCGGTGGTGGCAGTACTTTTGCATGAAGCTATTGGGGATCAACTGACATGTGTTTTCGTTGATCATGGACTTATGCGTTCCAACGAAGCCGATCAGGTTCTAAATTTGTTTCGTGAGCATTACCATATTAACCTGGTCCATGTTAATGCTGAAGAGCTCTTTCTAGGCAAACTTGATGGTGTTGATGATCCAGAAAAGAAACGAAAAATTATTGGTGGTCTTTTTATCGATGTGTTTGAAAAAGAAGCAAAAAAAATTGGTGGCGCCGACTTTCTTGCTCAAGGAACGTTATATCCGGATGTAATTGAAAGTGTATCTTTCACAGGCGGTCCAAGTGTTACTATAAAATCGCATCACAATGTAGGAGGACTTCCTGAACGTATGCATATGGACTTAGTTGAGCCATTGCGAGAGTTATTTAAAGATGAGGTCCGCTCCCTTGGTCGGGAACTTGGGATTTCAGAGGAATTCATTGAACGGCATCCATTCCCTGGACCAGGCTTAGCAATTCGTGTGCCTGGTGCAGTAGATAAAGAAAAATGTGATATTCTAAGAAAAGCAGATGTTATTTATCTTGAAGAAATAAAGAAGGCAGGTCTGTATAATGAAATTTGGCAAGCATTTGCAGTACTGTTGCCAGTAAAAACTGTTGGTGTAATGGGTGACGCTCGTACATACGAATATGTTTGTGCACTGCGGGCAGTGACCTCAACGGATGGAATGACAGCTGATTATTATCCTTATTCACATGAATTTTTAGGACATGTTTCAACACGAATTATTAACGAAGTTCGCGGTATTAATAGAGTAGTATATGATATTACATCTAAACCTCCCGGAACTATTGAGTGGGAATAAAAACGCAAGTGAAAACCAATTTAGACAAGTATTCTATTATTGCTTTGATAATTGGCTTATATGATGACATAGACACTTATTCAAAGGAGGTGTGTGATGAAATCATATGACGAATTAAAAGCTGAAATGGAAACTATCCAACAGCAGATGGCTGAAGGCAGAAAAAAATCATGAGTGTCATCGTTTATGAACTAAACGAAGTTCCTCGTAGATTATTGGACTTCTATGCAGATGCCTTCCCTAGTTCCGCTTTTGCACAACTTCGCAAGCATAGTAACTTATTTGAATCTGTAACCGCCGATGTGGGCAGTCTGAGCCCATGGATTACATGGCCAACCATGCATCGGGGAGTTTCAAATGTCGATCACGAAATCAGCGATTTGGGCCAAACCCTTACAAAAGTAAATGCAGAGTTCCCAAACGTGTATAACATACTGGCGGAGAATGGCATAAAAGTCGGCATGTTTGGTTCCCTACAAAGTTATCCGCTCCCAGAAAACTTAGAAAATTATTGCTTTTATGTTCCAGATACCTTCGCCGCTGGCGATGAGTGTTTTCCTGATAAATTAAGCGATTTCCAGTCATTTAACTTATCAATGGTTCGGGCAAATGGACGCAATGTTAGTAGTGGCATAGCAGTAAAAAATGCTTCGCGTTTCTTACAGAACTCAATCAAATTAGGACTACAGCCCAAGACCTTCATTAAACTTTCCAACCAAGTGATAATGGAGAGATTTAATAAGGATAGATTGGTCAGAAGAAGGACATCACAAGCTGAGATTGCTTTTGATCTCTACTTTCGGCAGTTGCAAAATACTCAACCCGATATAAGCTTCTTTTATACTAATCACCTTGCATCAAGTATGCACCGTTACTGGCCAACGATATTTCCACAAGACTACGAGGATGGTAAGTTTGATTCAGGATGGCTGAAGCAGTGGGCTGGAGAAATTCCGCACGCTGTAAAAGTTGCAAATTTCCAACTTCAAAAAATCATAGATTACTGTCATCAGAAAAATTCAGAACTGATTGTATGTTCAAGCATGGGGCAAGGTGCGGTTGAAGATGTTGAGCCGGTTGAGACTAGTGTTCTGATTACTAATGTTAGGAAACTCATGAGTTACATCGGGCTTTCAAGTGATGACTATCAGCCTAAACTCGCGATGTCACCACAAGTGGTAATAACTCCTCTAGGTGAAGCATGTGAACCGGCACTTAAGCGCCTGCAGCGCATTAAATTCAATGGCTCCTCAGTTGGTGTTCGAAGGACAGCATCGGGTGACATACGGTTTGAAACATCACTTGTAAACCAAACTTCGATCGAAATACTAGATGGCAATAAAATTATAGCGCCAAATGAAATTGGAATAGAAAACGTTAATTTGCAGGATGCATCTGGCGCTTATGCATATCACATTCCTGAAGGAATATTCATGCATTACAACCCGTTAAAACTAAATCAGAATAATATAGAAGATACGTGGACTCCAATAAGCGTTCTTGATTTGGCACCGTCCTTACTCAAAAAATTTGGAGTTCAACCTCCGCCATACATGAAAGGGGAGAATATATTTACTACAATTACATAGTTTTAAAACTTTAATGGAATCCTACAAATCTGTTGGACTTTCGATCACAACTTAATAAAAGCCAGAGCATAATGTGGGTTCATTGGTATTACTAGCTGGTTTTGGATTGAGTCGTAACACATTGAAGCTGCATTAGGTATTCCTTGAGCTATGATTTCAGAATTACCATCTTTATCAATCTTAGATACGCTTCCATACCTCACGCTACTCACATATTTTGTCCCATCCTTCAGAACAACCACTCCATCACCACCTCCCTCTGAGGCATTTTCTGTTTTTACAATAATGCCAGATGGATCAAAAGTTGTGACAGCCGAGTTTCCCATATTGACCACAACGATATTTCCTTCATTATCTATAGCAACGCCATTAGGAGAACTTAATGACTTGCCCTCAGCAAATATTGACACATTTCCATCTACGGTGATTTCATATACTAATCCAGCTCGACTATCTGAAAGGTAAACCATCCCTTCTGCTGTTGCCGCTATTCCATTGATAAATCCGTTACCAGGAATAGAGATTGACTGTAAAGGCTTACCTGTTTCTAAATCAAACGACCTCACATGTCTTGAACCATTATCTGCTGTATATAAAATTCCATTGGATAGGACACTTCCAATAGGGTCGTGCAATTCCAACCCATCACGTGATGAACCTATCCATTTTGTGGTATGAACGCTGCCATTAGGGTTAATTAATGAGACATATCCATCATTGTCTGGAAGCTCATTGCTATTCCCCCTATTCATCGCAAGAATTAAGTTTCTTTGCGGGTCAAAGGTACAGCTTTCAGCAAAATGGAAGCTTCCATAAACTGTCACATTGCTACTCATAGGAATGAAATTGCCAGTTTCATTAATAGCCCCTAAAGGCTTACCAACAGTGAACTCTTGTGCTTTTAAAAAAGAAATAGGGGTAAATAATAGTGTACCTATAATCATTAATATTTTTACTCTATACATCACTTACTTACCTCTTAAATTAAATTTACGGGAAATTTTACAACAAAAAATTTTCAATGTTAAGAAAGAAATATTGCTACAAGAATCATAGTATCAAACTGAAATTAAGACAATAATTTATTTAACTAAAAGGATTTAATCTAGAACTTCAGGCTAAAACTTACACCCATATTCTTACCGGCTAAAGATACTTCATTTTTAACGAGGTTCTATTTTGCAATATAGAAAGTATAAGTTTATCTTACTTAATAATCATTATCATGTAGTCTAATTATATCAAGTGAAACCGAATTCTCTACAGCGAGATTAATTAGTACCTCACAGATATTTTTTTACAACTAAACCGTTACCAACATAGGAATTTTGAGATATAATGAAGTTAATAAAAACCCATTTTTTTTCTAAAAGTAATTCTGCGACTATACTTAGAACAGTCATATACACAATTGGCCATTTTTTTATAGCTGCGGCTTGCGTAATGTATTTTACTGGCGCCGACTTAGGTCCTGCATTAACTAATGCTGTTGTAGAACCCCTCAT
>Ga0075444_10000474_pt1 | contig 23891 bp, 21 predicted proteins | sample CoawatmetaG01DNA_FD_76836 | JGI IMG/M metagenome (GOLD analysis project Ga0075444, IMG submission 76836) | Marine microbial communities from the West Antarctic Peninsula - Coastal water metaG017-DNA | ecosystem: Environmental > Aquatic > Marine > Coastal | place: Atlantic Ocean: West Antarctic... | reverse complement strand
GTGGCCCGCAAGGCAGCGGCTGTGGGGCTTGATCTGACGTTTCTACGCACCATTCCAGGCACAATTGGCGGCGCTGTGCGCATGAACGCAGGCTGTTATGGAAGCTATACGGCTGATGTTTTACAAAGTGTCACAGTGGTGATGCGTGATGGTGCCGTTGTGGACTTACCTGCGGCGGATTTGCAGTTGGCGTACCGCAGTTCATCCTTGGCTGATGGTGCGGTGATTGTTGGGGCTACTTTATTGGCGCCTTCTGGGGATGCGGGTGCGCTGGCCGCCCGCATGGATGATCAATTGGCGAAACGCGACGCGACGCAACCAACCAAGGACCGCACAGCAGGGTCCACATTTCGCAATCCCGCCGGATTTTCGTCGACAGGGCAGGCAGATGACGTGCATGACCTTAAGGCGTGGAAGGTCATTGATAACGCGGGCATGCGCGGTGCAACGCTTGGCGGGGCCGTCATGAACACCAAACATTCTAATTTTCTGACCAACGTGGGGGGCGCCACTGCTGCCGATTTGGAAGATTTGGGTGAGTTGGTGCGGAAAAAGGTTTACGATTCCAGTGGTATCACGCTAGAATGGGAAATTATGCGGGTAGGCAATCGTAACGGATCCTAATACGCTTAGTAATGAACAAATGCTCCTGAAATTTGGGGCAGGTCCTTGGCAGGACCAAATATAAATGACGGGTCGCAAAGGTCCGCGTTAAAGGTGGTGGGTTATGTCGAGCAGGGCAAACCCGAAAGTTGTTGTTTTGATGGGCGGCCCGTCGGCGGAACGTGATGTTTCACTGAGTTCGGGCACCGAATGCGCCGCAGCTTTACGGGAAACGGGATATGACGTGATTGAGGTCGATGCTGGCCCCGATCTCGCTGCGCGTTTGACAGATATTTCCCCTGATGTTGTCTTCAACGCCCTGCATGGCCGCTGGGGCGAAGATGGCTGCGTGCAAGGCCTGCTTGAGTGGATGAAGATCCCGTATACGCATTCTGGCGTAATGGCGTCGGCTGTCACGATGGATAAGCAACGCACCAAGGACGTTTATTCAGCCCACGGTCTGCCCTTTGTCCATTCGGTGATCGCGACTTCTGCCGAAGTTCAGGCCGCACATGTTCTAAAACCACCCTATGTAGTGAAGCCGTTTAACGAAGGCTCTAGCGTTGGCATTTATATTATTGCCGAGGATACAAATGGCCCGCCCAAGCTGGCGGCAGATATGCCTGAGCAAGTCATGGTCGAAACTTATGCCCCGGGCCGCGAGCTAACGACGACTGTGCTAGGCGACCGTGCTTTGACTGTGACCGATATCATCGTGGATGGCTGGTATGACTATCACGCCAAATACGCCGAAGGTGGATCGCGCCATGTTGTCCCCGCCGATATTCCGACGGATATTTTTGACGCATGTATGGATTATGCTTTGCGTGCTCATCGCGTTTTGGGTTGCCGCGGATTGACCCGCACTGATTTTCGTTGGGACGAAGCCCGCGGTTTGGATGGATTAATTTTGCTCGAGACGAACACACAACCCGGTATGACCCCAACGTCATTGGCCCCTGAACAGGCAGCAAAGATGGGCATTTCTTTCCCTGATATGTGCCGCTGGATTGTGGAGGATGCATCATGCGACCGCTAAGTGCGCCGCGCCGCGCCCGCGCATTGCCCCGCGATCCGGCCCCGTCCAAGTGGAAATACCGCTATCAGCGCATGATGCTAACCCCTGGGTTTCGCACATTGATCCGTGTTGGCGTGCCGCTTGCTTTGGTCACGATCATCGCGAGCAGCTGGATTAGCCATGACACGAACCGTGAAATGGCAGCTGCCAAGCTACAAGAGATGAAAAGGGGGGTGCAGCAGCGCCCTGAATTTATGGTCGCGGCGCTGGATGTGACTGGTGCAGACGCCGCATTGACGATGACTGTTTTGGCGCAACTGGCCGTCAAGTTCCCAGTTTCATCGTTTGATCTTGATCTCGAAAATGTGCGTTCAAAGGTAGAGGCATTGGATGGCGTTCGCTCTGCACGCGTGCGCGTTGGCGATGCCGGTGTTTTGAACGTGGTTATTACGCCGCGCATGCCTGTCGCGCTTTGGCGTGACGGTCTTGAATTACGCCTTTTGGACGAAGAGGGCACGTTTGCTGGGTCTGTCGCTACCCGTGCAGAACGGCTTGATCTGCCGTTAATCGCAGGTGACGGAGCGCAAACTCATATCGCGGAGGCGCTCGCGCTGTTCCGCGATGCCAAGCCGATTGCGGAGCGTGTACGCGGCCTTGTCCGCATGGGCGAACGCCGTTGGGACCTTGTTTTGGATCGCGACCAACGTATCTTGCTGCCGAGCGAAAGCCCTGTGGCCGCGCTTGATCGCGTCATTGTTTTGCATCAGGCCCGCGACATGCTGGACCGCGATGTCGCCGTTGTGGACATGCGCAATGGCAACCGACCTACATTAAGAATGAATAAAGAAGCCGCCGACGCATTTCGTCGCGTGATCCATACAGAGGCAGACAACTAATGGGCGATTTATACGACAGCCAACGTGCAATGCGCAGAATGCGAAAAGCGGCAATGCAGCGTGGTGTGATTGCCATTTTGGACATCGGGACCAGCAAAATTGCCTGCCTTGTTCTTCGGTTTGATGGCCCAGAAACATTCCGCGATGCCGATGGCATGGGATCACTTGCAGGGCAGTCATCGTTTCGTGTGATCGGTGCAGCCACAACCCGTTCACGGGGTGTGAAATTCGGCGAAGTCGACGCGATGCAGGAAACTGAACGCGCGATTCGGACAGCCGTGCAGGCAGCCCAGAAAATGGCGAACGTCCGCGTTGACCACGTGATCGCCTGTATCGCTGGTGGTCGTCCCAAATCGTATGGCCTTGATGGTGCCGTTGATATCGAAAATGGTCTGGTCACAGACGGTGATATAGGCCGTGTTATGGCTGCATGTGACGTACCTGACTATGGTGACGAGCGTGACGTGTTGCACGCGCAACCGGTTAACTTTGCTTTGGATAATCGGTCTGGCATGGCTGATCCGCGTGGCCAAATTGGCAATCAACTGACTTGTGACATGCATATGCTGACCGTGGATAGCATCGCGCTTCAAAATATATTCTTTTGCATCAAACGCTGTGATCTGGAATTGGCGGGCATTGCGTCGAGTGCCTATGCGTCCGGTATTTCATCGCTGGTTGAGGACGAACAGGAGCTTGGGGCGGCCTGTATCGATCTTGGCGGTGGATCCACGAGCATTTCGGTGTTTATGAAGAAGCACATGATTTACGCCGATACCGTCCGTATGGGCGGGGACCATGTGACGGGTGATATCTCGATGGGTCTTTCGGTGCCGATGGCGACTGCAGAGCGGATCAAGACATTCTATGGCGGCGTAATGGCCACAGGCATGGATGACCGCGAGATGATCGAAATCGGCGGTGACACTGGCGATTATGAACATGACCGCCGCACCGTATCGCGCGCTGAGCTGATCGGCATTATGCGCCCCCGTATAGAAGAAATTCTTGAAGAGGTCCGCGCCCGATTGGATGCCGCTGGGTTCGAGCATTTGCCCTCCCAACAGATCGTTCTGACGGGTGGCGCAAGCCAAATTCCGGGCCTTGATGGGCTGGCGTCCAAGATCCTTGGGCAGCAAGTGCGCCTTGGGCGTCCGCTACGTGTACAAGGCCTGCCGCAGGCTGCGATCGGTCCGGCGTTTTCGGGCGCTGTTGGCCTGACGTTGTTTGCCGCGCACCCGCAAGACGAATGGTGGGATTTTGAAATTCCAGCCGACAAATATCCAGCGCGGTCGCTCAAGCGGGCCGTAAAATGGTTTAAGGACAACTGGTAATGCGCAAGATGTTGCCGATGAGCCCAAATCCGGCGTAAAAGTCGCGAAATATCACTATATTTGGTGTTGATTTTGCGGTTTTTACGTGACCCGCAAGGATGATGGGTCTATTGTTGATCTAATTTCGAGAAAAAGCCCCGGTGGGACGGGCCCAAAAAAACAGGCGGACAGAGCAATGACATTGAACCTCTCCATTCCCGGTCAGGAAGAATTGAAACCACGTATCACCGTATTTGGTGTCGGTGGCGCAGGCGGCAACGCCGTCAATAACATGATCGAAAAAGAGTTGGACGGGGTCGAATTCGTCGTTGCCAACACTGACGCGCAAGCGCTGCAGCATGCCAAGGCCGGTGCCCGTATCCAAATGGGTGTAAAGGTAACAGAAGGTTTGGGTGCTGGTGCACGCGCCACTGTTGGCGCTGCTGCTGCTGAAGAAAGCATTGAGCAGATTGTCGACCACCTTGCTGGTGCGCACATGTGCTTTATCACTGCCGGAATGGGCGGGGGTACTGGGACTGGTGCTGCGCCGATTATTGCACAGGCTGCGCGTGAGCTTGGCGTTCTGACCGTTGGTGTTGTGACCAAGCCGTTCCAGTTTGAGGGCGGCAAGCGCATGAAGCAAGCGGATGAAGGTATCGAGGCCCTGCAAAAGGTCGTTGATACGCTAATCATTATTCCAAACCAGAACCTATTCCGTCTGGCCAACGAAAACACCACATTCACGGAAGCATTCCAGCTGGCTGATGATGTGCTGTATCAAGGTGTTAAAGGCGTGACTGACCTGATGGTCCGCCCGGGCCTGATCAACCTCGACTTTGCCGATGTTCGCGCCGTTATGGACGAAATGGGCAAGGCGATGATGGGCACAGGCGAAGCCGAAGGCGAAAACCGCGCTGTTCAAGCTGCGGAAAAAGCCATCGCAAACCCATTGCTCGACGAAATTTCGCTTGAAGGCGCGCGCGGCGTGTTGATCAACATCACAGGTGGCTACGACCTGACATTGTTCGAACTCGACGAAGCAGCCAACAAAATCCGTGAAAAAGTTGACCCAGAAGCCAACATCATTGTGGGGTCCACGCTGGATACAAGCATGGACGGCAAAATGCGCGTTTCTGTTGTTGCTACTGGTATCGATGCCGCGATCCGCGCAGAAGATTTGCCGTTGCCGCGTCGTTCTATGGCTGCACCGCTTAAGCCACAGTTTCAGCCTGAGGCCGAAGTCACACCAGTTGCAGCACCGATTGCTGCGCCTGTTGCTGCGGCACCGGTTGCTGCGCAATATGCCGCGCCTGCGCCTGCGGCCCAGACATTGTTTGAAGGTCTTGATGACGCCCGTCAGGTTGAGCCAGTCGAAGATGACTTTGCGGATATTCACGCAGCTTTGGCTGAAGCAGACGATCTGCCACCGCCTGCGTACACGCCACGCGCCGAACCGGTTCTGGAAGCACCTGAAGCGTTTGTTGCACCACGTGCGCCTGCGGCGGGCGTTCCATCACCAGAAGCAATGGCCCGTTTGCAGGCTGCGGTGTCGAAGGCACCTGGTTACCAAGCGGCACCTGCAGCACCTGCTGTTGCAGAAGGTGAACGTCCACGGTTTGGCATAAATAGCCTTATAAATCGCATGACAGGGTCAGCTGCAGAGGCACAGCCACAGCGTGAACAGCCACTGGTCACACCGATCTATGATGAGCCAGCTGCAGAGGCTGATCCAGAGCAAGAGCGGATCGAAATTCCTGCTTTCCTGCGTCGTCAGGCGAACTAAGCTAAGCCCAACGCGCCGCCATAAGATCAAAGCCGCCCCATGTGGGCGGCTTTTTTCGTTTATGAACAATGGACTGCCGAAGTATTTTGCGGATGTTTCAGACCGTTGCAAAGTGTGAGTTGAGCGTTGCGCGTGGCACACTTAGTTAGGGCCCAACAAAGATGAATCATCTGTTAAGGTTACCCGCTTGCAAACTACGCTGAAGTCAAATGTCACATTTTCAGGGGTCGGCCTTCACACCGGCGCCCCAGTGATGCTTGTGTTGCGGCCTGCGCCTGCGAATAATGGCATTGTTTTTCGCCGTGTGGACATTGCTGGAGACAACGCGCTTACAGCCGTTTGGGATAATGTCGCTGTTTCACCTTTGAATACGCGTCTGACTAATTCTGCTGGCGTGACTGTATCGACGATCGAACACTTGATGGCCGCTTTGGCTGGCACGGGTGTGCACAATGTGATCGTTGATATTGATGGTCCCGAAGTCCCGATCATGGATGGCAGTGCAGCCGCGTTTGTACGCGGTATCGTTGGCGCGGGCCTGACCCGTCTTTCTGCTCCGCTGTATGCGATTGAAATTCTGTCTAACGTAATTGTTGAAGATGGGCCTGCGATGGCGATGCTGTCACCGGCCACAAGTCTACAGATAGATTTTGATATTGATTTCACCGATGCTGCAATCGGGCGTCAGGCCAAGACATTGAATATGGCAAATGGTGCATTTGTGCGCGAATTGTGTGACAGCCGCACATTCTGCAGATCATCGGACGTTGATGCAATGCGGGCCAATGGTCTCGCCTTGGGCGGAACATTGGAAAACGCGGTCGTTGTCGATGGTGATCAGGTACTAAGCCCGGGTGGTTTGCGCCACTCAGACGAGGCCGTGCGCCATAAGATGTTGGATGCATTGGGTGATTTGTATACGGCGGGCGCGCCGATCCTTGGCCGTTATACTGGTGTACGTGCTGGCCACGCGATGACAAACCGTTTGTTGCAGGCGCTTTTTGCGCAGCCAGATGCGTGGCGCATGACGCGTTGTGACGCGAAAATCGCCGCCCGTTTGCCTGGTGTGGGCGTTAGTAAAGCCGATCTTTTCGCTGTTGCGTGATCGGAGTTTCGCGCAAGTGCGCAAAAGGCATTTTGCACCTGATTTTTCTATGCTAGACCAATGCGCAAGACGCCTGCGGGACAGACCCCAGAGCGACGTTTGAAGTGCAGGGGCGGTTGATGTCAAAAGCCAAGTTTCAGATCGGACGTGCTGGACGCACATTGGGTGGCGTGTCTGCCCTTGTTTTACTGATGTCATGTGGGGCGTTTGACCCTTCGCGCATAGGCGCGTTGGAAGAATACACTGCAGCCGAAATATTTGAGCGCGGCGAATACGAGCTTGAGCGCGGTCAACCTGATGACGCCGCAATCTATTTCGGCGAGATTGAGCGTCTGTATCCTTATTCAGATTTCGCCAAGCGTGCGCTAATTATGCAGGCCTTCGCCTTTCATAAGGACGGCGATTATCCAAATAGCCGAGCATCAGCCCAACGATATGTGGATTTTTATCCGGCGTCCGAGGACGCTGCTTATGCGCAGTATTTGTTGGCATTATCCTATTATGATCAAGTTGATGAAATTGGCCGCGATCAGGGGTTAACGTTCCAAGCGTTGCAGGCCTTGCGCACTGTGATCGAGGTCTATCCGGATACGGAATACGCGCGATCTTCGATCTTGAAATTTGATTTGGCCTTTGACCACCTTGCGGGCAAGGAAATGGAAATTGGGCGCTATTACCTAAAGCGCAAACATTATGCTGCTGCTGCGAACAGGTTCCGGATTGTGGTTGAGGACTTCCAGACGACATCACATACCGCAGAAGCGTTACACAGATTGGTCGAAAGCTATTTGTCGCTTGGGCTGACGGATGAAGCCCAGACGGCGGGCGCCATTTTGGGTCATAATTATCAATCGACTGAATGGTATCAAGATAGCTTTGCTTTGCTGATAGGGCAGGGGCTAATCATGTCGACTGCCGGTGATAGTTGGCTGTCGTCGGTATACCGCCAGGTTATTCGTGGCGAATGGCTTTGATAGGGGGATGGGTTAAAACCCATCCTACGCAGACATGCTCCGCCATATAGATATTCGCGATATGCTAATCATTGACCGGTTGGAACTGTCGTTCCAGCCCGGACTAAATGTGCTGACCGGTGAAACTGGTGCGGGTAAATCTATTTTGCTTGATAGTCTTGGCTTTGTCCTTGGCTGGCGGGGCCGTGCCGAACTGGTTCGTGCTGGCGCTGAACAGGGTGAAGTCACGGCTGCGTTTGATTTGCCTGCCAAGCATGCGGGCAGGGCAGTGTTGGACGAGGCAGGCATCGAGATTGAGGACGGCGAGGTTATTCTGCGCCGCATCAACACCCGTGATGGTCGCAAAACCGCATGGATCAATGACCGCCGTGTGAGCGGTGATGTGCTGCGGAAATTGTCCGAGACGTTGGTCGAATTGCACGGTCAGCACGATGATCGCGGGCTACTGAACCCGCGCGGCCACCGTGATATGTTGGATGAATTCGCCACACTTTCCCCTGATATTGCTAAGTCCCGCGTGTCATGGCGTGCGTTGTCGGTTGCGCGCAAGGCGTTGATGGCTGCGGAGGCTCGTATCGCTGAGGCGCGCGCTGAAGAAGACTATCTGCGGCACGCTGTCGAAGAGCTCGACAAACTGATGCCAGAGCCGGGCGAAGAGGCCACTTTGGATACCCGCCGTCGCATGATGCAGGCCGCCGAGAAAATTCGCGCGGATATTATCAAAGCGTCCGAGGCAATTGGCCTGCACGGCGCTGATGGTATGGTATCGGATGCAACCCGCTGGTTGGGTGGTGTGACGGACAAGGCTGACGGGGTGTTGGATGAACCGCTTGCCGCGCTTGAACGTGCTGCATTGGCGCTCGATGAGGCCGGACAGGGCGTTGCCCGTTGCTTAGACCATTTGTCGTTTAATCCGTCCGAGTTAGAAGATGTCGAAGAGCGACTTTTTGCTATTCGCGGCTTGGCCCGCAAACACAGTGTAACCCCTGACGAGCTTGGGAATTTTGCCAATGACTTGCGTGGCCGCTTGGCAATTTTAGACGGAAGTGCCAATGATTTGATGTCCTTGGAGGGTGATCTTCAGACAGCCCAAGCTGCCTATGACGCTGGTGCTGACCGTTTGCGTGCTAAACGTGTGAAGGCTGCAAAAGCGTTGGACAAGGCGATGGCCGCCGAGCTTGCGCCATTGAAAATGGAGCGAGCGGTGTTTGTCACCGAAGTCACAGATACGGATGCGGGGCCCGATGGTCGTGATGACGTATCATTCACTGTGGCCACCAATCCAGGCGCGCCTGCTGGACCGATCAATAAGATTGCATCTGGAGGAGAGCTGTCGCGGTTCTTACTTGCGCTTAAGGTCTGCTTGACGGCGACGGATGCTGGTTTGACGATGATCTTTGACGAGATTGACCGCGGTGTTGGTGGTGCGACTGCTGATGCAGTGGGTCGTCGTTTGGCGGAGCTTGCGGCCCAAGGCCAGATTTTGGTTGTGACGCATTCGCCGCAGGTGGCCGCCCTTGGTGGTCATCACTGGCGCGTTGAAAAACACCAGACCAAGGATCGGACTATTTCAACGGTCGTGCCGTTGGATGCTGACGCCCGTGTTGATGAGATTGCGCGCATGTTGTCTGGTGACACGATCACCGACGCCGCCCGCGAGGCTGCCCGCGCGTTAATGTCCTAATTAGTCGGCGGTACAAGCTTGCCGGGATTCATGATTCCGTTTGGATCAAGTGCCGCCTTAATAACCCCCATCACCGCCCAAGCCTCGCCGTGTTCGGCCTGCATATAGTCCAGTTTCCCCATGCCGACCCCATGTTCGCCAGTGATCGTACCACCCATCGCAAGGGCGCGTTCGGACATACGCGCGGCGAGCGCTTTGGCGGTGACCATTTCAGACGGGCTTGTAGGATCGATCAATAGGATCGCATGAAAGTTTCCATCGCCGACGTGGCCCAGAATTGGTCCGGTTATACCGGATTGCGCGATGTCGGTCTGGGTTTCCAATAATGCGCCCGCCAAGCGCGAGATGGGGACGCAGACGTCGGTGACGATTGCTGTCGCCCCTTTGCGCGACGCAAGAATGGCATAATAGGCATCGTGCCGCATTTTCCATAGGCGGTTGCGGTCCTCGGTCTTGGATGACCACTCAAACCCATGACCACCGTGATCTGCTGCGATTTCGCCAAAGGTTGCGGCGTCTTCGGTCACGGCTGTGTCTGATCCGTGGAATTCCAACAACAAATGCGGACATGCAGGAAAATCAGCGCCTGAGTAGGCGTTGACCGCAAGCGCGCTGGCTGTGTCAACAAGTTCGACGCGCGCGACTTGGATACCCATTTGAATCGATGTGATTACTGCGTCAACGGCCCCTGCGACGGTATCAAATCCACAGATTGCGGATGATATCGCTTGCGGTTGGCCATGAAGGCGCAGCGTGATTTCTGTGATGATCCCTAGCGTTCCTTCTGATCCTACGAACAATCCGGTCAGGTCATACCCCGCCGATGATTTGCGTGCGCGGGTTCCTGTCCGGATCACCCGCCCATCAGCCAGCACAACTGTCAGCCCCATTACATTGTCGCGCATCGTTCCGTAGCGCACAGCGGTCGTGCCGGATGCACGGGTAGCGGTCATACCGCCAAGCGATGCATTGGCGCCCGGATCGATGGGAAAGAATAAGCCAGTATCGCGCAAATGCGTATTGAGCGCCTCGCGCGTTACACCCGGTTGTACTGTGGCGTCCATGTCAGCGGCATTGATCGTTAAGACTGCATCCATCCGGCCAAGATCGACGGTGACCCCACCACGCAAAGCGAGGCTGTGCCCTTCCAAAGACGTGCCAGTCCCCCATGGGATTACAGGGCAATTATGGACTGCACAGGCTTTAACTACCTCTGCGACCTCGGCGGTCGACGTCGGATAGGCCACGGCATCGGGCGGCATATGGGCAAAGTGGGTTTCCGATCGCCCATGAATGTCCAAATCAGACTTGGACCGCGAGAGCCGATCCCCTAGAAGGGATGACAACGCATCTATTGCAGATGAAATACTCATGGCCGGAACCTTAGCGGGCGCCGATTGCCAAGACCAGAGGTGGGGCAGCTATGTCAGGGCCGTTTCGGGCATTGATTGGACAAGGGGCGCATGATTTGCGTCGTGGGTGTACTGACGCATTTGCCATTATGAAATCACGCGGTCCATCCCAGTTGCAGTTCTGGTTCATTGCGCTGGCTATTGGGATCGCTGCGGGCTTTGCTGCATTGTTTTTTCGGTTTGGGATCAATTGGTTACAAGGTACGCTGTATGGCACAGATGATACTGCCAATTTGCATAGCTTCGTGGCCGACTTGGCATGGTATCAGATTTTGCTGTTGCCGATTTGTGGCGGTTTGCTTGTTGGGCTGATCCTGCATTGGTTCACTGATGACGGGCGTGTCCGATCGGTCAGTGATGTGATCGAAGGGGCCGCGCTGAACGAAGGCCGCGTCACAGTGCGCCAAGGAATCGCCTCGGCTGTTGCCAGTCTGATTACGCTGTCCACCGGTGGGTCGTCTGGCCGAGAAGGTCCCGTCGTGCATTTGGCCGCTGTCTTGTCGACATTGGTGAACCGCTGGTTGGGCGCAAACGGCATTACAGGGCGTGACTTGCTGGGCTGCGCTGTTGCCGCGGGTGTTTCCGCCAGCTTTAACGCCCCGCTGGCTGGCGCGTTGTTCGCGCTTGAAGTTGTGCTTCGCCATTTTGCGGTGCATGCGTTTGCGCCCATCGTGATTGCATCCGTAGCAGGCACAGTGATCAACCGTTTGGCATTTGGTGAAGTGACCGAATTTGTCCTGCCGGTGCAAAATGCGCTGGCGTTCTATGTCGAATTGCCCGCGTTCCTGATCCTTGGATTAGTTTGTGGGTTGGTCGCTGTTGTCCTCATGCGCGCGATTTTCTGGGCCGAAGATATGGCCACGGGCCTGCAAGCTGCCATTGGATTGCCACGTTATCTGCGCCCTATGGTTGCGGGTGCGATGTTGGGCGGGCTTGCTATCTTTTGGCCACATATCATCGGGGTCGGGTACGAGACCACCTCTGCAGCACTGACCGGGCAGTTGGTCCTGCACGAGGCAATTGTGTTTGCGATGCTCAAGGTGGTGGCGGTTGCGATCACCATCGGTGGGCGCATGGGCGGCGGTGTATTTTCACCGTCTTTGATGGTGGGCGCGCTAACGGGGCTGGCGTTTGGCATGATTGCCACCAGCATCTTGCCAAACGTGTCGGGCGAAGGCACGATTTATGCGTTGGCAGGCATGGGAGCCGTTACTGCAGCCGTTTTGGGCGCGCCAATTTCCACGACGCTGATCGTGTTTGAATTGACGGGTGACTGGCAGACCGCAATGGCCGTGATGGTGTCGGTGTCTTTGTCGACCGCACTGGCGTCATCATTGGTGGATCGGTCATTTTTCTTAACCCAGTTGGAACGTCGCAATGTGCATTTGGCGGCTGGCCCGCAGGCATACTTGCTTGCCACATTCCGCGTCGCCACGATTATGCGTCCGATGGATGCCAAACGCGCAGCCCCCGAAGACGCCTGTTGGGAACTGATTGGCGAAGGGGTATATATCGACGGCAATGCCACGTTGGAACAAGCCATGCCCATGTTTGAGCAGGGCAATCACGGTTTTATTCCAGTGGTCAGCCTTGGCAGTGATGAAAGCCCGCCCGAGTTATGGGGCGCGCTGTTTCAGGTCGATGCATTACGCAAGATGAACACAGCGCTGGCCGAAACAGCCCGCGAAGAACATTCTTAAAGCTGTTCAACCGCCGCCTTGCCTGGAAAGAACGCCAGATAATCTTTGATCTGTGCGACGGACTCTTGTGGGCCCTCATATGACCAAGCCGCGTCTTTCATCTCGCCGCTTTTGGCGATGATCGAATAATAGCTGGCTGTGCCTTTGTGCGGGCATGATGATGTTGTCTCGGACGGGTCCAAGAATGCCATCGCGATGTCACCACGTGGGAAATAGACGACGGGCGGATAATTCCCTTCGATCAATTCCATCGCATTGCGGCTTTCGCCCAACACTGCCCCAGCAGCCCGAACAACCCATGTCCCATCAGCGGGGCGAATTTTGATATCATCTGTCATGGTGTCATTCCTTTATGGGTCACAATGGGGCGCAGGCGGACACAAGCCAATCGGCGGTAACCCCGTCGACATGCGACCCAAGAAGAGAGACTGTATCGCGATGATACTGATCAATCCAGTCCTGTTCGGTGCGGCAGATTAACGACAGGTCGATCAAGCGCCGATCAAGCGGCACAAGTGTCAAGGTCTCGAACGCCAGCATGTCGCGGTCGTCGATCCCTTTGGGGGCAGGAACCACAGTGATCAGGTTTTCAATGCGGATCCCAAACGCCCCGTCGCGGTAATATCCCGGTTCATTGCTGACGATCATCCCAACCTCAAGCGGGACAGTGGAGCGGCGCGAAATCCCCTGCGGACCTTCATGTACGCTGAGGTAACTACCGATTCCGTGGCCGGTGCCATGATCATAGTCCATGCCTGCCGACCAAAGCGGGAACCGTGCCAGCGCATCAAGATGTTGACCGCCGACCCCTTTGGGAAACTGCGCGCGCGACAATGCGATCATGCCTTGCAGAACGCGAGTGTAACACATGCGATGTTCGTCGGTCGGTTCGCCCACGATGATCGTGCGGGTGATGTCGGTTGTGCCATCGACGTATTGACCACCGCTGTCGACCAACAACAGCTCGCCAGTTTTGACGGGCGCGTTTGTGTCTTCGGTCACGCGGTAATGGACGATTGCGCCGTGGGCACCCGCGCCGCAAATCGTCTCGAAACTGATGTCACGCAGGGCATTGGTCTCGCGCCGGAATGTTTCCAATTTTTTGACGACATCGATCTCGGTCAACTGACCTTTTGGGGCCTGCTCATCAAGCCAAGCCAAAAACCGCACCATCGCCACACCGTCGCGCTGCGCGGCGGCACGTGCGCCTGCGATTTCAACTTCGGTTTTGATCGCTTTTGGCAACAGGCAAGGATCGGGCGCGTGTGCGACGGTCGCGGTTAACGCGTTGCCCACGGCTTGTGGGGCCGACTTGGGATCAATCTGCACGGTGCCTGTCAATCTGGCAACTGCAGCGGTGAACTCTGCAATATCATTTACCGTTACATCCGTACCGAGGTGGTCCGCGATGGCGTCAGCCTTGGTCGCGCCTGCAAACAGATCAACTGCACCGGATTTATGCAAAAACGCAAACGCTTGTGGAACAGGGTTTCGCTCAATATCCGCGCCGCGGATGTTCAAAAGCCACGCGATGCTATCGGGAAGGGTAATCACGGCTGTATCGGCATTCAGCGCGCTGCCAAGTCGGGCGCGTTTGGATGCGCTGTCTTCGCCTGTCAGGCTGAGATCTTGGGCAAAGAATGCGGCCATTGGGGGGCTTGATTGATCGTCCCAAATTTCGTCGATTAGGTTGGGTGTCGGGCACATTTTCATGGCGTCCAATGCCGCAGTTAGGTCATCGATGTCCTGAACTGTGTGCAGCCATGGATCAAAGCCGATTTTTGCGCCTGTTTGGAGGTTGGCTGCGATCCACTGCGCGGCGGATGTTTCGGGCCAATGTACGGGGGTGAAATCAGCGGCGATCTGATCGCGGACTTGAACGCGGTAGCGTCCGTCAATGAACACGCCTGCATCATCAGCGGTCGCGATGCAAAATCCGGCTGATCCGGTAAACCCAGTTAACCATGCCAAACGAGCATCGCGCGGGGCGACATATTCGCCTTGATGTGCATCCGCACGCGGCACGAAAAACGCATCCACGCCATGTTTTGCCATTGCCGCCCGTAATGCTCTCAGCCGTGGTGGGCCCTGATGCGGCGATGAGCTGCTTTCAAAAGTCTGAAACATTGCACACGGCTCCCTTATTGTGTTGGCCAAAATCACGTTTGCCAGAGGCACTAGTTCCCCAAGGGAATGGGCCGTTATCCGACGTTTTTCATGCCCAAAACGCGGGCGCGTTTGCGTGGATCGTCGTCGAACAAACTGGCAAGCTGTTCTGTCATTGCGCCGGCCAATTGTTCCACATCAGTGATCGTGACAGCACGGTCGTAATACCGCGTCACGTCGTGGCCAATCCCGATTGCGACCAGTTCAACTGCTTTGCGTTTCTCGACCATGGCAATTACGTCGCGCAGATGTTTTTCCAAGTAGTTAGCGGGATTGACCGACAACGTACTGTCATCAACTGGCGCGCCATCGGAAATAACCATCAGAACCTTGCGTTGCTCTTGACGGTTCACAACGCGGCGGTACGCCCATTCAAGCGCCTCTCCGTCGATGTTTTCCTTTAACAGACCTTCTTTCATCATCAAGCCAAGGTTGTTGCGAGTCCGGCGCCAAGGGGCGTCAGCGGATTTATAGATGATGTGGCGCAGATCGTTTAGACGGCCGGGTGTGATCTCGCGCCCATCAGCCAGCCATTTTTCACGGCTTTGGCCGCCTTTCCACGCTTTGGTGGTAAAGCCCAAAATCTCGACTTTCACAGCGCAGCGTTCAAGCGTGCGGGCCATGACATCCGCGCAGATTGCAGCGATAGAAATCGGGCGGCCACGCATGGATCCCGAATTATCAAGCAGCAACGTCACAACCGTATCGCGAAAGTCAGTGTCTTTCTCGCGCTTAAATGACAGCGGCGTTGTCGGTGATGCAACAACACGGGCCAAACGGCCAGAATCAAGAATGCCTTCTTCAAGGTCGAATTCCCACGACCGGTTTTGTTGGGCTTGCAGGCGGCGTTGCAGCTTGTTGGCCAAACGGGACACGGCGCCTTTAAGCGGTTCCAACTGCTGATCGAGATAGGCGCGTAGGCGTTCAAGCTCCACTGCTTCAGCCAAATCTTCGGCGCGGATTTCTTCGTCAAAGTCTGTTGAAAACACACGGTAATTTGGGTCAGCATCCGACACAGGCATTGGCGCAGGCGGCTCAATCGGTGCCTCGCCATCTGGCAATTTGGTTTCTTCGCCCATCTCGGTGTCGGCTTGGTCGTCCATGCTGACTTCGGCTTGGGACGCGTCTTGCTGGTCTTCTTGGGTCTGCTCTGGTGAGGCATCAGCCTCTTCGCCGTCACTGTCGTCGTCGCCGGTGCTATCTGGCTGTTCGTCTTCGCCGGTTTCGGCCTCGGTGTCTTCGTCGTCATCAAGCCCGTCAGGATCGTCTCCCAACTGGTCGCCGTAGCCAAGATCAGAGATCATCTGGCGGGCAAATTTTGCAAATGCCTGTTGGTCGCCAAGCAAGTCCCCAACGTTATCAAGCGTATCGCCAGCATGATCCTCGATAAATCCGCGCCACAAGTTCATCACGTTTTCGGCGCCTTTAGGCAGATCGCGGCCGGTGGCCAAGTGGCGGATCAGATACCCGGCGGCAGTGGCCAGCGGTGCGTCAGCTGCTTGGGTGATCCCGTCATAGCCTTTGCGAAGGGCATCATTGCCGATTTTCGCGTCAATGTTGCCCGCAGTGCCAGGCATATGCTGCGCGCCGACGGCTTCGATCCGCGCGGTTTCCATCGCGTCATACAGGTCCTTGGCCATCTGGCCTTGGGGCATGTATTTTGCCGCCGTTTTGGTGTTGTGGAACTTGTGGCGCAGCGCAAATGCGTCGGCGGTGCCGCGCGCAAGCAGCACCTCTTCACGGGTCATGCGGCGGCTGACTTGGGGCAGTCGGATGCTTTCGGCGGTCTGACCTGCCGGATCAACCGAAAAGCTAACGGCCAATTCAGGATCGTTGGCCATGACTTTTGTGGCCTCAGCAAGGGCCTTTTTGAACGGATCGGCAGGGTTGTCCGAAGATGCGCTCATGGTGTTACCCCAAGCTCATGCTTGCGGCACTTTCAGGGAGTTCCATGTCGAAACAACGCTGGAAGAACTCGGCGACTGTTTGGCGCTCTAGCTCGTCGCATTTGTTCAGGAATGACAGGCGGAATGCATAGCCGACATCGTTAAAGATACGTGCGTTTTCGGCCCATGCCAGCACGGTGCGCGGCGACATGACGGTGGACAGATCGCCGTTCATGAATGCGGTACGTGTCAGATCGGCGACGGTGACCATCTGGCTAATCACCTTGCGGCCGAGCTCGGTGTTGAAATGCGGTGACTTGGACAGAACAATCGCAGCTTCGGCGTCATGTGACAAATAGTTCAGCGTGGCGACCAGTGACCAACGGTCCATCTGGGCTTGGTTGATTTGCTGTGTGCCGTGGTAAAGACCCGTCGTATCACCAAGGCCAACCGTGTTGGCAGTCGCAAACAAGCGGAAGTATTTGTTTGGCGTGATGATCTCGTTTTGGTCCAACAAGGTCAGTTTACCATCGGCCTCCAAAACGCGCTGAATCACAAACATTACGTCCGCACGGCCGGCATCATATTCGTCGAATACGATCGCAACCGGATTGCGCAGCGCCCATGGTAAAATGCCTTCGTGGAATTCAGTAACCTGCACGCCGTCGCGCAGTTTGATGGCGTCTTTACCGATCAGGTCGATCCGGCTGATGTGTGAGTCCAGATTGACGCGAACGGCAGGCCAGTTAAGACGGGCTGCAACTTGTTCGATGTGTGTAGACTTACCAGTGCCGTGATAGCCTTGAATCATGACGCGGCGATTGTACCCAAAACCAGCCAGAATCGCGAGAGTCGTATCAGGATCGAATTTATAGGTGCTGTCTATCTCGGGGACGCGGTTCGTGCGATCCGCGAAGCCTTTGATTTTCATATCACTATTGATACCGAACACCTCGCGAACAGAGATATCTTCAGTTGGTTTCGCGTCTATTTGAGTCGTCCCGTCGGCCATGATATGTCGCTTCCCTTGTCGCGTCTTTTGTCTGTAAATTGTTGCTGATTTGATGCAACATAACGCGCCATACCGCAAGGGGAAGGGTGCGCAAATCAGCCATGTTGCGTTTCACTGCGATCATGTCAAAATTACCCAAACTAGTTGGATGAGCAAACGAATGGCCGAGATTGCTGATATTGAGAATTACATCTCGAAATGCGCGTTGGGCGACCGCGACGCGTTTTCATCGCTTTATGCGGCGACGTCAGCGAAACTTTTTGGTGTTTGCCTGCGTGTCTTAGGTGATCGACACGAGGCCGAAGATGCTTTGCAGGATGTTTTTGTCAAAATCTGGCACAATGCAGGTCGCTATCAAATAAATGGCCTAAGCCCGATGACATGGTTGATTACGATTGCGCGGAACCTGTCGATCGACCGTTTGCGGGTGCGCAAAAGAATACAGGGTGCTGGGTTGGAAGCGGCAGCAGATTTAGCCAGTGCAGACCCAAGCCCGGAGGCAATGGCGATTGCGGCTTCAGATCGGGTGCAAATCGCAGCCTGTTTGACCGAACTTGATGCAGACCAGTCGGACGCTGTGCGCCGCGCCTATCTGGAAGGCGAAACATATCAAGAGCTGTCAACGCGGTATGATGTACCGCTTAACACAATTCGGACGTGGTTGCGCCGCAGTCTGATCAAGTTGAAAGAGTGTTTGTCACGATGACCGATGACATCGACACCGAAGACGAGATGGTTCTTGCTGCCGAATATGCCCTTGGGCTGTTGTCTCCTGCCGAGGAAAACGCGATTGAAGACTTGCTGGCGGTGGACCCAGAACTGCGGGATCAATACGCCGAGTGGATTAAAAGTTTTGCAAGCCTAACGGACGACGTGGCCCCTGTGCCTCCGCCTGCCGGATTGGAAGATCGGGTAAACGAAACGTTGTTTGGCCCCCCTGAAACCAAACAATCCTTGTTTTCATGGCTTGGTTTTTCACGGTTTTGGGCTTTGAACCCAGTGTCTGGCGGGGTGGTCGCGGCAGCCGTTGTTTTGTTCGCCCTAGGCCAGACGAATTTTTTGCGCGATGGTGCGCCAAGTTTTGTGGCCGAAGTTGTGTCCGAAGACGAAAGCTTTGTTGTTCTGGCACGGATCGACGCTGATATTAGCAGTTTGCAGATGGACCGGCAGGCGGGTGGGGCTCGTGTGGGGCGGGCGCTTGAGGGTTGGTTGGTCGCAGGTGACTATCCGCCCATTTCGTTGGGAGTTTGGCCTAATGGTGAAATCAATACGACGTTTGCAATTACAGTTGCGATCCCATGGGAAATCGAAGATTGCGTGCTGGTTATCAGTGATGAGCCACTTGGAGGATCGCAAACTGGAGCCCCAACTGGCGATCTACTTGCTGTCGGTCCGGTCACTTTGGAACTATAATTTGAAAATAGTGCAATTCAAATAGTGGTGTGAACGTTTTGGCGCGCCTACTATTGAGTTTATGGAAATCCGAGGCGATCACGCGGGCGTCACATGATCGTGCAATGCGCTGAAATATCTATTTTCGGAACAAAACTGGCCTTAAACGTCATGCAAATGAATTAAAACTTAGAGGTCGCAAAATGATGAACCGCCGCACATTCACTCTATCCGTTCTTGGAAGTGCGATTGCGCCTGCCGCGCTTTATGCCCAGTCGTTTGAAGTGACACGGACCGATGCGCAATGGCGCGCAATGCTGACCGACCTACAATACCGAGTCATGCGCCATGAAGCCACTGAACGATCTGGTACAAGCCCTTTGGACGGAAACTATGCTGCTGGCACATACACCTGCCGTGGTTGTGATCTTGCACTTTATACAAGTGAAACTAAGTTCGATAGCCGAACCGGCTGGCCGAGCTTCTATGCGAGCCTATCAAATGCGATTGGCACCAAGGAAGACAACACGCTATTTTCAAAGCGGACAGAGTGCCATTGCCGCCGTTGCGGAAGCCACCTTGGCCACATCTTTAACGACGGTCCGGCGCCAACGAGTAAACGGCATTGTTTGAACGGGGCTAGTTTGGTTTTTCTTGCCGCCTAGTGCATTGAAACTATACATTATAGTGAGACTTCATCTGAGGACAATTCGGCAAAAAGATTGTGTCTTTTAGCGGGCGGTTTTACCCGATCTAGAAACAGTCATTTTCCCAACAAAACATCGGCGCCTCAACCTATTCATGTTAGTTAATCGACAACATGAATGACATAATTTCTCCGCTCGTCCGCCTTTGCAGACGCATAACACTGACCGAAGGCGAACAGAGCATTTTGTTGGCCTATTTAGGCGTCGCTTTTCTTGGGGGGGTGCTGGCATTAAACGTGGTGACCTCGTTGGGGGGCCACGACACGGTGTTTTATCCGTTTTCGTCCTATCGGTGTTGGGTGATGATTTCGGGCGGATTTGGCGGTTGTGCCGGGCTTTATCTGGGCCGTCATTGGATGGGACTGCCAGGTTTGCGCGGGGTTACATTTGCAGTCTTAGGCACTGTTTGGATCAGTTTTCTTGGCGGCCTTATCGGCGGCACGTTGGCGTTTCCGTTCTACGGGACAATGTTCGGCCCGTTTTCGCTGTTCATGACACTATTTAGCACGCCATTACTTGTCACGTTCTGGGTTTGCACCCTGATGGCTGCACATTATTTTCTGATGGTGTGGCGGGTCGAGCGGGAAACGATCTTTACCGCAGTCTTGCCCGAACCCTCTGAAGTATATTTGTTCTAGCTCCGAAAGCTTTTGCTATTTTTGATTTGATCCCACGCCCAGACAACTTCGTTGAGCTGGTCCTCTTGACTGCGGTCCCCGCCGTTCATGTCGGGATGTAGCACCTTGATCAATGACTTATAGACCTTGCGGATTTCGGGTTTGGTCCAATTGTCCTTGGCTTCCAATACTTCCAGCGCACGACGTTCGGTCGCAGGCAAGCGACGGCCAGCGGCGGGGCCCTTGCCCGGATTCATTGTGGCATTTTCACCCAGCACTTGATGCGGGTCATCGACGCCCAAACGGGACCAAGCACGCTGTTCCTCGGTCCGCTTGCCAAACGGCTTGGTCGGACGGTCCCAGACGCGGTCTTGGTCCATCTGTGCGGCAAGCTCGGCTTCTGACGTGGTGTTAAAGAAATTCCACTTGAGGTTATATTCGCGCACGTGTTCCTGACAGAACCAGAAATAGTCATCCATGACGTCCGGCGATTTTGGGGCACGGTATTTGCCAGCTTCCTGACAGCCATCATGGTCACAACGCCGCGTTGACGTCTCGGATGCGCCTGACATACCCCGCCGACCACGTGGATTTTTCTTCTTTGATGATGTCACCGACATATCAAAACCAAAGGGATCATTTTTTTTCATTGTGCGTAAAACCTTTCCGACTCGACCAAGAGACTTTAAGCCTCTGGTTGTCAGATAGAAGGGGGCAAAGTGAAAATAATGGGGCTGGACAACGAGATATATGGTGCTTTGGCGAATGCCTTTGCCACAACGACGCTAAATGTGATCAACGAAAGCCATATGCACGCGGGTCATGCCGGGGATGATGGCACTGGCGAAAGCCATTGGCGGATTGAAATTTCAGCTCCAGAGTTTGCACAAATGTCACGCATTGCGCGACATCGTGCCATTCACACCGCTCTCGGACCAACTATTATTGGGCGCATCCACGCACTGTCGATTGATACCGTATAATTATTCGGCAGCAACTTGAGGCTCGGCGCGGGCAGGGTCCGCGTCAAGCGGCTTGGCCTCAAGCAACGGTGGTTCATCCACCTCGGCGGTTATTGTCGGTGTGGTGTTGTCCTCGACAATTTCGACGACGGTAGGTTCAATCACATCCACTGCCACTGCGCGGCGAAATACCAACATGTTTTGGAATGTCGTCACACGCCGTGTCAGGCCGGACCGTTCCTCGGACGGCAATGTCTCTGACCGCTGATATTCCCAGCCTTCGGCGCCAAGAGCGTTCATCGCAGTTTCCAATGCGTTGGCATACCGATCCTCAGCGGATTTAACCCCCTTGGCCTTAAGCCCCTTTTTCGGGGCTGGCACGACTTTGTATTCATACTGCGACATTGGTCATCCTTCGATTTCACCCTGTGCTTTTATCAACAACGGCGCGCAAATCCAAGGTTTTGCTAGATAAAATTGACATCTCTATGGGTAGTGGTTTGTATCGCGCGCACCGCCAACAGATGGATGGCGGCCGCGACAATGCGCGTTCACTTGGTTGCAGACGTGCCCAGATTGCCACACATATAAAAACCACACGACAACTGATCAGACGCGTAGGATGGGTTTTAACCCATCATACTTCACTGGTTGAGCTTGGCCGCGACCAATTTATTCACAGCCGCCGGGTTGGCTTTACCGCCCGTGGCTTTCATCACTTGACCAACAAACCAACCTGCAAGCTTCGGATTTGCTTTGGCTTTTTCGACCTGATCAGGGTTGGCGGCAATGATCTCGTCCACTGCAGCCTCGATAGCGCCCGTATCAGTGACCTGCTCCATGCCTTCGGTCGCGACAATCTCGGTTGGGTCGCGGTCTTGGGTGTAGGCAATATCAAATACGTCCTTTGCGATCTTGCCGGAAATCTTTTCTGATTTGATCAACGCCACAATCTGGCCAAGACGGTCCGACGAAATCGGGCTGTCGACGATATCTTTTTCGTCTTTCTTCAGGCGACCAAATAATTCGTTGATGACCCAGTTAGCGGCAAGCTTGCCATCGGCACCGCTTGCGACTGCTTCAAAGTAGACCGCGTTGGCAACTTCGGCGGTTAATACCGACGCGTCATAGTCAGACAGGCCGAAATCATTGATGAAACGGGATTTTTTGGCATCCGGCAGCTCGGGCAGGGTCGCGGCGATATTATCGACCCAAGCCTGTTCAATCTCCAACGGCAAAAGATCAGGGTCGGGGAAGTAGCGGTAATCATGCGCCTCTTCCTTGGACCGCATCGACCGCGTTTCATTTTTATCTGGATCATACAGGCGGGTTTCCTGCACAACCTTTTTGCCGTCCTCGATCAGCGCGATCTGGCGTCGGGCTTCGACATCAATCGCGGCTTGAATAAACCGCATAGAGTTCATGTTCTTGATTTCGCAGCGGGTGCCAAGGTGGCTAAAATCTTTGGTCTCTTGGTACTTTTCGTATTGGCCGGCACGGCAGATCGACACGTTCACGTCGGCGCGCATGTTCCCGTTTTGCATGTTGCCATCGCAAGTCCCCAAATAACGCAGGATCTGGCGCAGCTTGGCAACAAAGGCAGCCGCCTCTTCTGGACCACGGATGTCGGGCTTGGACACGATTTCCATCAAGGCGACGCCCGTCCGGTTCAGGTCAACAAATGACATTGTCGGGTCCATATCGTGGATCGATTTGCCCGCATCCTGCTCGAGGTGGATACGTTCAATGCGCACCAAACGCGCAGTCCCATCGCCAAGTTCAACCAGCACTTCGCCTTCACCGACAATCGGATGGTACAGCTGCGAAATCTGATAGCCTTGCGGCAGGTCAGGATAGAAATAGTTTTTGCGATCAAACGCGGAATTCAAGTTAATTTGCGCATTTAGCCCAAGGCCCGTTCGTACGGCTTGCTCGATGCAGCCTTCGTTGATGACGGGCAACATGCCGGGCATGCCTGCGTCCACGAACGCGACGTTGCTGTTGGGCTCGGCGCCAAACAATGTGGATGCGCCTGAAAATAGTTTGGACGCCGTGGCGACCTGCGCGTGCACTTCCAAACCGATTACAAGTTCCCAGTCGTGCTGGGCGCCCGCGATTACCTTTGGGGCAGGGGCGTCATAAGTCAGATCTAGCATGGGGTGTCTCCGCAATCGGTCAGCTTTTCTTGGGTTCTAAGCTAGCAAAGGCACGGGAACAAGCCGCCAAAACAACAGCTATCTACCTTGCCCATGATGTTAAGCGATTAACCTAAAATTCGACTGACGATTTCGGTTGTGTCACCGCTTAAATTTGGGGTGTCTGCAATCCGGTTCAAAGCGCCGCGCATTTGCGATTGCCGCTGCGTGTCAAATTGCGCCCAAGCATCAAAGGCGGTGGCCATACGCGCGGTTGTTTGTGGGTTCACGGGATCAAGTCGGATCAAACAATCCGCCAAGAATGCATAGCCTGATCCGTCTGGCGCATGGAAACCTGCGGCATTGCCCGTTAAGCCACCAATTACGGCACGAAACCGGTTCGGATTTTTCCAATCAAACTTGGGATGGTCCGTTAACATACGCGCAGTCGCAACTGCGGCGTCGGGGGCCGCACACCGGACCTGCAAGCCAAACCATTTGTCCATGACCAGCCGGTCATTTTGCC
>Ga0075444_10000473_pt1 | contig 23903 bp, 21 predicted proteins | sample CoawatmetaG01DNA_FD_76836 | JGI IMG/M metagenome (GOLD analysis project Ga0075444, IMG submission 76836) | Marine microbial communities from the West Antarctic Peninsula - Coastal water metaG017-DNA | ecosystem: Environmental > Aquatic > Marine > Coastal | place: Atlantic Ocean: West Antarctic... | reverse complement strand
CTTCATCGGCAGCCAGGTGCGACCCTTTGTCGGTACCTCACCGGTGATGGTGGCAGCGGCGAACGCTATTGCGAAGACGGTAAAGCCTGCAAGCAGCGCACTGTTGACGGTAAGACTGGCGGCAAAAAGAAGGCCGCCGATGATGCCGATGATCTTGAGCGAGAGCGCAGCCGACAGCCAGAAGGCCGTGTACTGCAGAAGCCGTCCGACCTGCATCAGGCCGAACAGGGCACGCATGCCGATGGTCAGACCCACGCCGCCAATCAGCGCTCCTGCTGAGACAAGAACCGCTGCCAGAGCCGTGGGGAGGACGTCGCCAGCGGTGACACCCAGTCCGAAGACAGTGGTGACGGCCGCGGCGGCGAGGAAGTAGAAGAACATCTTCCAGAGATGTTGCATCTGCATGAGGAACATCTGGAACATTTGGTTCATGATGGTTTTCCTTAGGTTACTTGGTCCGAGCGCCGCGCTTGGTCTTGCACGGGGCGCATTCGGCAGCCGCAGGAAGGGAACGAATCGCCTGGTCGCGCTGGCGGATCAGGCGATTGATGGCGCGCTGTTCGGCTTCCCGCCAGTTGTTCACGTTGAAGTGCGTGAACCCGGTGTTCTCGGGAAACTTGTCAGTGGCCTTGGGCAGCGAGGCTTCGAGGGGCAGGTAGATCAAGTTCGTCTTCTTCAGGCAGATGCCGTCCGAGCGAACCGAATTGCCGATGAAAGCCGAGTACTGCGGGTCGATGTTGAGGTCGTGCATGGCCTCTTCCACCAGTTCGTCCTTCGCTTCCTGCAGCGTGATGATGCGGTAGTCGAAGAGCTTGTCGAGGCCGGCCTGGCGGATCTTGTATTCCTGCACTTCGTAGTCACCGACGGTGACGGCGATGAGCATGAAGCGATCGTGGGCGCGGTTGAGCACTTCCATGCAGTGGGGGAAGAGCTTGGGCTTGCGGAAGTACGGCGCGCTGCCGATGCCCTTGAGAATCGAACGAACGTTCTCGATGTCTTCCGGCGGAACAGTGACGGCGTGGTTGCCGGCCAGCAGTTCGTAGGTTTCCATCAGGGCTTCGGGGAAGCGTTCGCGCTCGAATCCACGATGCGGCATGCTGCCACTGTAGACCTTGCGCAGGGTTTCACGAGCGACGTCCTTGGTGACACCGATGAAGCTCATGAAAGTGGCGAATTCTTCGACGGCTTCGTCGAAGTAGGGCTGACAGACGACGGTGGTGCCGTCCATGTCGATCAGAAGTGCTGCGATCTTGCCGTTCGGAGTGCACAGGTTGCGCTCACCGATGATGCAGTTGGAGCTTGAGTTAGCGGTCATAAAGATACCTCCTAGGTTGTTCAGCGGAAGTCATCAGGAGCTTCTGCGCTGGTTTCGGTTTAAATGTGATTTCGCTATGAAGCTGGGTGGAAAGCAGCACTTCCTGAGCTGGCTTGTGGCCGGCTTTGTGACGAGGAAGTGATGATTTGCTTTGAGTCTTCGAGCGGCTTGTTGGTGTTGTTTTAAGAAAGGGAATTGGTAGTTACACTTCTTCCTAATGGATTAGTAATAGGCAAAGAAAGTAGTTCTTGAGTCAGAGAGCTATATATGAGAGGTCTTTTAGGTTGTCAACACAGATCTTTGTCTCTGCCACAGCTTGCGAACCCCTTGGCAACCGCCTCTTTCAAGTTGGTTGTGTTCTTTTGCAATTTTGTAAATGAGATTTGTTTGATATTGGCTGGCTTTGTTATATAATTGCCGGCTGAAAGTCGCAGCTATACAGGGTTCCAATGCTCTTCAGCGGTTCAAGCGAAAAACCGGTTAGCAAAGCTATGACAGGCTCTGTGGCTTTTGCGCTGTTTTGTCAGCTGTTTTTCGCCGGCAGTGTTTCTGCTGACACCGTCTATTCGCAACAGTCTCCTGATTTCGATCCATTCGCCGAGCATGCGGCTGTTGTGGCTGGTTCAGCCCAGACTGCTAGTTCTACTGTCAGTGCGCCTGTGGCACATGCTATTGGTTCTTACGGGCAGAGCACTTCTGTAAATGTGGCTCCGCCTGCCGGTGCGATTACTATGCGGCCGACTAATCTGCCGCTTTCTAGTTTGCATACTGTTGCTTCGAATGGCACCATTGTTCCGCTGAATAGTTCGGGAGTGCCTGGGGCTGCAGTGACAGGGGTCTCTACTGCCAGTTCAGTTTCGCCTAATTACGCTCCGGGGACCGCCCCGATGAAAGGTTCGGCTAAGCGCTATCAGCCTAAGAATAAGCGACCACAATGCCACGGCGATGCTGTTCTTCCGATGATGGTGCATATGGCCATGCGGCCAGAATTGATTGAAGCAAAGTATCTGCGCACGATACTTGGTGCTCCCGACAATAAGGGTTCGTCTGGCTTTGGTATGAGTAGTATGAACTGGCGGGCTAAACAACTTGGTGGGCCGAGTTTTGCTTTGCAAAATGGTACTGCTAGTTTTGCCAATAAACAGACCATTCCAGTAGCTCACCCACTAGCTACCTCCAAGACATTTGTCGCACTTTTCCCTCATTCGGGTATGCAGCTGAAGCATGTTAAAAAGCAGCTAGGTGAGCCAGTGCGTCAGTATTTTGATAATAACGCCCAGCCGGTTGAATGCTATCAATTGTCGCCTAATGCCTTGCTCACGTTCACTGAGCCAGTTAATTGTTTTGATGTTACACAAATGGCTGTTGTCTATGATGGCCCGCCACTGCCTGCTCCATCGCCTCAAGACTATGCTGTCGCTAATCAATATCGCCTTACTGTTGCTCGGCAGCATCTAGCTTCTGGTGACACAGTTCGTTGCGCTGAGTTGCTTAACGAACATCTGAAAGATAATCCACTTGATGCAGGGGCTCACTTGATTCTGGCCAAGACAATGAAGCACTACGGTGACATTAATGGGGCGATTGATGAGTACAAAAATGCTCTCACTCTTGCTCGTACTTACGGTGTGCCTAGCGTAGAAAATGAAGCCTACAGCGCTTTGACTTATTTTGGAGTGGTAGCGCCGGCGCCAGTTTATGGCAATACTAATGGCAATTTAAGCGCACCGGCAGCGGTGGCGGGTAAGAAGCTGGCCGGGCGATCAACTCATCGTAGTTAATCTTAGCTGTCCTGTCAGGTTTAAGGGTTATGCAAGCGCTGGCAAGGCCGATTCTGGTTGTGTTTTCCCGCTCTAACTATATCGATTAATAGACGTAGCCAAAAAATATAGGTAGATATTGGTTTACCAATTATGGGTGCCACTAACTGTTGCTGGGTGCCTGGGCAAATCGGGAAACAGCTGACGCTAGAGAAGACTTGAAGTCTAATCCAGCATCAGCTGTTTTCCACCGTTTGCTATTGTTGGCTTACTTGCCGTTCAGCTCGCGGGCCTTGAGAAACATCCAGACGCCCAAAATGAAGAGGACGGTGATGACAATGTAGTAGCCCGTAGCGATGCGACCGAAAGCATTGAGTTCAGCAACGAAGCCGCAGCTGCTGAAAAGCATGAAGCCGACGCCACTCCAGTTCAGTGAACGTGCCAGGGCGGGTTTGCCCTGGGTGCGAACGCGGCTGTGGTGAAAGAGGGCAACGCAGAAAGAGCCGAAAGCGGCGACTAGCAGGGCCAGGGTGGCGTAGACCGCGACTGCCGAAGCTGTGATATCCATGATGGTTTCCTTTGAGATTTACTGGCATTGAATGCCTGCGAAAAGATTTCCCCTCAAATTCAATTGGCCGGTCTCATTTCACACTCATATATGAGCTGCGAGGGTTTAGGGGTTTAGGCCTGGGTCGAGACTTGGGGTTTTTGAGTTCTATATAAGGAGGAAGTGGGGATGATTCACCCTAGCAAAACCCATGTGGCCGTTCCTAGGGCTTTGTCCTTTTTTCTGTTTCGGATAGATAAAAAATGCTTGACAATCGCTTTTGCCGTGGTCTAATTAGAGAGTCCACTTAGTAGTAGTGTCCTCATGGCCCCACGCCTTCGAGTGCAGGTTTCACAAAATGACAGCTAGAAACGACAATTCCGGTGAAGCAAGACAGATAGTAAGCGACAGCAGCGCAGGTAATGGCGCTCCTGGCGGTCACGAAGCTCACGGCAATTTTATTGACTGCGTGATGAAAACAGTTGAGACAAGTGCCAGCAGTGCCGTCAAGGATCAGGCCGCCGGTGTTGGTGATGGTGTTCGCAACCAGTTGAATCGGATTGTTGGTAATCCTCTTGAAGAACATCAGAAGACTGCTGAGCTGAAGCAGCCCAAAGATGCAGGCGGCGATTCTGCTGACAAAGCTGCCCTGGGTTGGACATTCAGCGAAGACGCTAAGCGCGCAGCTGGTGCTTCTCAAAGACAAACTTTAGTCTTCGATAACAGCATCTATCCTCAACCATCTGATACTGCTAAGCAAGGCGCCGATGAGTGGTTTGATGCAGCTGTAAACAAAAAGAAAGCCGCTTAGTTACCGCCAAATTTAAAGACTTCAGAACGACCCTCAAAGATTTTTGAGGGTCGTTTTTAAATGGTCGCACTGATAAGTACGGCAAATGCTGGGCCTGTCACTATAAACAGTGCATTCGAAGGCGTCCGAGAGGAAGCGGCAGGGATAAACCTCTGGCTTGTCGGTTTGGACTCGCAGGGCTGGATAGAATTCTTTGGTTTGCCAGGCCGTTTTGTCGGGAAATAGCTTACGACCTTCTTTGTAGTCGATGAAAACCTCAGCATGGCTGTAGCTGCGACCATCTCTTGCGCTTAGTCGTTTGAGAAAGTCTTTGGGATCGGTGATCGGACCAATGATAAAGTCGCGGCCGGCAACGGTACAGCAGCCTGCAGCATTGCCTTTTTGGCCGCTGCAATTGCGGGTGCAGGTGTAATGGGTAACTAAGGCGGTAATTTCGTCTTCAGAAGGCGAGTGAGCGTCTTCTGTCATTGTGAAATCAAGCCTTCCACATATTTAGAGAGAACTTGGGCTGTTACTTTGTGGCCACCAGAGGCAAAGTGAACTTGATAGAAGAGGTCTTCTTTGCCTTTGTAATCGCGAAACGGCTGACTTAATTCCATCACGTCAAAACCTTCTTCCTGACCTTGTTTAATCAAGGCTGGCACTTGTTTGGCGAAGATTGGGTCGATGTTGCCTATGTCTGGGAAGGTGACAAGCAGGAAGCGGGCATTGTTTGCTTTGGCCGTATTTTGAATTTGGCTCAAGAGTGCTTGGGTCACTTTGAACTTATCTTGAGTGGCATATTGCGGCCGCTCTTCTTTGCTCGTGCCACTGCCATTGTTAGAACCCGAAAGTTTGCTGGCAATTTGAGTGGCTAAGCGCCGCAGTTTTACGTAAAACTTGTCGGTGAGGTTTAGTTGAAAATTGGTTTGATCAAAGACGCCGTATATGCGGCTGTTGGCTCGCAAAAATTCCAAGACCGGATTGCTGGTCAGTTTTTCTTTGTTAGCAAGTAAGACGCTGCGATCAAGTTGCAGTTGATTGTTCTGGTCGAGATAGTAGTAGGGTCTTGGTTCGGCGCTTTCACGCTTGCTTGGCTCCACCGAGCTTTCTTCGGAGTCGCCTCGGGAATAGAGCACCACCACCAGGTCTGGTTTGTATTGCACTACTTCTTTTTGCAGCAGCAGTAATTCCTGGGCAGTGGAATAGCCAGAGACGCCAAAGTTGATCACTTCCACTTTAGGTGGCTTGTGCTCTCTGGTTTTATCTGTAGAGGTCTTGTCAGTTGCAGTTTTGTCAGTTGAGCTGGCGCTAGCGGTTGAATTTAGATCTTGATTGATTTGTTTTTCTGCAATTCTGGCAAAGGTTTGCTCTAGGGGCACCTGTAGGCTCTCTGTTGCTGAGTCACCAAGCAAGGCCACGCGGTAAGTGTCGGCTGGCTTGGCTATGGTGCGTTCGATATCGCGCCAACCTGCCTGAGATAGCGATTCGCGCGAATAGCCTTCAAGGCGCCAGGTGACTAGTTTGCCTGGGATGTGCACTGATCCCAGTTCTAGATTAGGCCGCATAAAGTTTTGTTCGCCAACACCGATGCAGGTAAAAAAGCCTTCAAGGATAAGCACTGCTAGTGGTGTCATGATCAGAAATTCTAAGGCTGTCACCCCGAGTGAGTGCTGGCGTTGAACTTTGACAGCAACTGGCTTCTCTGCAGTGCTTGTGTCCGCATCTTCAATTTTTGTGATTGGCGCTTCTGGCATTTAAAATATCCTAGAAATTTGGAACTAAAAATTGAAATTGCTAAAACTGGAAATAGAAGAAGGGCACTAACTGTGAGGGGGCGCATCCAGCGATAATCCAGGCAGCGGCCACGCATGTAACTAAGCGCAGAGCAATTGAACTATTCCAATAATCTTGTATGGCCACCACCGGTTTATTCAGAGCTGCACTGGGGTTCTTGCTTAGTTTGATGCTCTTGTGTCTAATGAAGCTATAGAGGGAGTAGATGGGCAATGTGGTGAAGATGGTAGAGGTGAGATACATTGCTGTCACTGCCCCGGGTTCGTTGATCGTATTGAAGGCCAGTAAACGATGGAAGAAGGTCCAGGCATCGCCTAAGTTGTTGGCTCTGAAGACAACGTCGCTCATTTGTACGAATAAGATTGTGTAGACAATGCCGCTCCAGTGCCATATTGCGCTCGGGCGCCAACGGCTCAGAGTTTCGTTGCCTTTGCAAATAGAAGCCCATTTGCGAGCAATAATCAGAGCAATGCCGTGAATGCCACCCCAGACCATGAAGTGCCAGGCAGCTCCATGCCAGAGGCCTCCCAGGGCCATGGTGATGAATAAGTTGCGGCAGAGAATCCACTCTGTTGTGCGTGAGCCACCCATCGGAATAAAGAGATAGTCGCGCAACCAGGTCGATAAAGAGATGTGCCAACGGCGCCAGAATTCGGTTGGACTGGCCGAAAGGAAGGGGAGATTGAAATTCTCTGGAACTTTGTAGCCTAGTATTAGAGCGGAGCCGCGACCGATGTCGGTGTAGCCGGAGAAATCAAAGAAGACTTGCAAGTAAAAAGCGCTCATGCAGATCCAGGCGTCAGAAATGCTGAGGCTGCCAACGTTGGCATAGCCGAGGTTGCTGAGCATGCCGAGGTGATCGCCGAGCACTACTTTTTTGAAAAGACCTTGCAGAATAAGGAAAATTCCTTCTCTAAATTCGGTGTGCTTAAATTTTGGCGCTTCAAACATTTGTTTGTAGAAGTCTTGAAAGCGCTTGATTGGGCCGGCTATTTGAGAAGGGAAGAATGAGGCAAATAGAGCAAAATCAAGGATGTTTTTAATTGGTTTGCTGCCGCGATGCACATCAACGATGTAGTGAATGAATTCAAAGGTGAAGAATGAAATTCCCAGTGGGAGCAATATGTTTAGTGCTGGTGATGACCAATTTTCTGCGGCAGGCATATGCAAAAATTTGGCGCTGATATGCAATGCGGTAAAGGCAGTCTCAAGCAGCATGTTGGCGTATTTGTAAAAGCAGAGGCAAGCAATGTTGGCTGTCACGCCTAAGATCAGAATGTTCTTTGCTATGGCGTCTTTGTTTGCGCTCTTATATTTATCGATGAGCCAGCCGAAACCATAGTTGGTTAATGTGAGCGAGAGCATGAGCAGCCCGTACTCAGCTTTCCAGCTCATGTAGAAAAAGTAGCTCGCGACAAGGAGCAAAATTTTTCGATACTTCGCCGGTGATAGCCAGTAAAGAATAAAGACTGTCGGTAAAAATATTAGGTAGGAGAAACTGTTAAATAGCATTGCAGGCTTAATTCGGGGGCTGATCAACTGGGCGATGATATCACTATTGACCCAGGGGCTTCCTGAAAGCATTTTTCATTGTTGCAAAGCTGCTATGCGATTGACGGCTAGATGTTGGTTATAGCGATATCTTCGAGGTTTTTTGCAGTGCTTACTTTTGCAACAAGTCAATCATTTTATTACTATGTTGTGTCGTAAGATGACCAAAAAAGAAAGGGGTGTGAGCCCCTTTCTCCACTGAGATGCTGGTGTCGCCGACCGAGCACTCAACCATTGCTGGGCAAGTGCTGGTCGGCGTCGCCATTGTTAGCGCGGCTCTCTCAGCTTAATCGAAAACTCGATTAGCTTTTTGGCCATGTTTGGATCGATGCCGAGATACGTGTTCAAGAAGTGCTTGAGCCCATCGTCGGTTTCGGTCTTGCTATTGAGGAGAATGGCGGTCATGCCATCGGCCAAGATCTCTTTGGCCTTTTCCTTGCGACCGTCGTGGCTCAGGGCCAAGGCCAAATTGCCGAAGAGAGTGCCGAAGGGCAGGCTCTCGTCGCATTCTCCCAGCGCTGCCCGGGCGTCGGTCGCGGCCGCGAAGTATTTGGTGGCCTGGGCGTAGACGCCATTCTTGTAGAACAGCAGGCCGAGCATGTTGTTGACGCGGACGGCCAAGAGATCGTCGGGGCCTTTTTCCATGACGATCAGGGTTCTCTCCAGCACCAGCTGCGCTTGCCGTTCTTCGCCTTTCTGAATCAAGCCAGCGGCTTCCATGACCAGTTTGACTGCCTCGAGGTTGACCTTGCGCTTGGGCGCCGCTGCTTCTTTCTGTAGCGCCGTCGGTTCGGCCGTCTTGTCAGATTCTTTGGGCAGCTTTTTGCCATCCAGCTTCTGCACCGGCCCATTGCCTGCGCGATCGAAGCAAATTTCTTTGCCGTCCTCGCAGAAGACAATCAGCTCGTCGCCAGCGCCGACCACACCGGTCTCCACCGCCACCGAAACCGGGTCGGTGAGGCGACGGGGCACCACGCGCTTGAGGTCAGCAACGTCGCCGCGATCATTGAGGCAGAGCTCGAGCAAGCGCTGGCGCGCCGACTCTTCTACCACGATGGTGAAGGCTGAGTCGCCGTAGGCTGCATCGACACGCTTCTGCACTTTCTTGATGTGCAGACCGAGAACGTTGTTGATGTCGTCCCGCGACAGCTTGCCGTAGACGCAGACTTCGTCGAAGCGGTTGATCACTTCGATGGGATAGCGACGGGAGATGATGCCATCCAGTTCGGTGCTGGTGTCGACCTTGGCGGTGACGAAGCCGATGCTGCCTCTCTTCTTTTCGGCGATTTCCGACATGCCCAGGTTGCAAGGCATGAGGAAGATGCAGTCGCTGAAGTCGACTTCCTGGTTGTTGCCCATGCGCTCTTTGGCGGCGCTGTAGATGGCCAGGATGAACTGTTCGAACTCATCACCGGCCTTCTCGAACTCGTCCAGCAAGATAATGGTGTAGGGCGTTTTTGAGCCCTTGCGCGAGGCCGTCAGGTTCTGAGCCGAGAGCAGGGCCGAAGCATCGAACTTGTCTTTGTTCGCCGCCAGCTCTTCGTCGGTGGGCGGCTTCTGATAGCCAACCCAGCCGGGGCCGGTGCCGAGCAAGCGCGAGATGTCGCCCTTGTTCTTGTAGTTGGCACAGTTGATGCGGATGAAGGCCTCGGGGTTGCCGTGGTAATAGTCGGCGAGCACGCAGGCCGTTTCGGTTTTGCCGGTGTGCGAATCGCCAGGCATCAGGGCCTTGTAGATCGGCCGGGTGCGGTCGCGGAAGGGGTTCTTGGCGGCGCGGTGAATGCGCAGCAGCATTTCCTTGGCAGCGGGCTGGCCGAAGAGATTGTTGTTGATGAATTCGAGGAAGGCGCGGTCGTCTTCGCTGGGGGTGACCAGATCCAGGCGGGTGCGTGGGCTTCCTTTGTTGGAAGCGTTGGAAGCAGTGGTGCTATCGGCGGTGCCAATGGCAGCGGCAATTGCTGAAATGGTAGTGTTCATAGTACACCTCTAAACTTTCGGCGGAGCTAGGCTCGGCCTTTGGTTGAAGTTGTTGATAAGAAGACAGCAGAGCAGGCGAAGCAGATAGCGCCAGCAATGCCGAAGCTTTGGCTAATACTGAGGTGCTCTAAGAGAAAACCCATGAATGGGCCACCCAGAGCCAGCATGCCGAAGTAGCAGTACATCCAGAAAATCGTCGAGGCAACGCCGCGTAAGCGATCTTCGACTTCGTCTTGCAAGAGTGCGTGGGCTCCAATGGTGACCAAGGTCATGGAGAAGCCAATCGGTGCAATCAGTGCTAGAGCGATGTACTTGTTGGTGGAGAAGCTGAACAGCACAATGAGGACGGCGAAAGCCAATCCAGCCAGGGCGATGATGCGCCTGAGGTTGCTGGCTGGCTTTTGCTCTTGTGCAGATTGGGCTACTCGCGCCGTTTTGTGGGCCAGGAAAATCGAGCCGAAGATAGCGCCGATTTCAGAAATGGCAATCAGAGCGCCGTTCAATTGCGAGCCTCCGCCAAGGTTGTGGCTGAAGACTGGCATGAGCGGGATGTAGACGCCGAAGAAAGTGAGAGCGGCAACGAAAAGCAGAAGTGCTCTGGTCTTGCTGTTGCGAGCGATGACTGCCATGGCTTCTAGCAAGGGCACGCTGTCACTCTTCTCTCTTGGGGCCGGTCTGATTTTTCGCAGGGTGCCCAACTCAAGCAGGTAGGTGAGACTGTTGGCAGCAAAGCACAAAGTTGGACCTGCCAGCACCAGAATCAGTGCACCGGCAGCGGGGCCCATCACCCTTCCGCCGTAGAAAAGCAGACCATCGAGAGAGAAGGCATTGATCATGTCTTCTTTGTCGACGAGTTGTGGAATCATGGCAAAACGAGCGGGAATCTCGAAGGCCACAATGACGCCAAACAGGCTGGAGAGCAAATAAATGTGCCAGACCGCCAGGCTGTTGGTTGCAGACAGAGTGAGCCAGACCAGGGAGAGCAGAAAGGCCAGGCTTTGTGAGAATAGCAGAATCTTGCGTCGGTCGAAGCGGTCGGCGGCGATGCCACCAAGGGCGCCCATGAGAATCATTGGCACCTGGTAGGCAAACAAAACACCGCCAAGCACAAGGCTGGAGCCAGTGAGCTGATATGCCATCCAAGCCACAACTACTTCTTGCAAGAGCGAGCCGGTCAGCGAAAAGACCACGCCGAGCGCATAGAGCTTGAAGTTGCGGTGCTTGAGCGAAGCAAAAGTAGACGTTAGATACCGGCGCAGGAATGCACCAGTTTCATCATGAGCCATGATGCACCTCCTGAAAAAGTTGTTTGAAGAAGTCGGGAATTCCATCTCGTGAGCAATATCTGGCCGGCAGCGTGTCGCCTCAGCTCCAGCGGAGAGAGGTTTTTATGCGGGCTAGGGGGATTGGCTTTTGCTTGAGAGAGTTAGGTTCTGAATATTGAAATGACGGGGGACCATTTAGTTCTAACTAGTAAGAGCTCTATGAGAACATAGAGAAATGTGTAATTATTATCTCTTTACATCTTTTAAGATGTCCGTCTGGCTTGGGTTCTGGCCTTTTGTCTGCGACAGGGCTTGCGCTAGCTTGGTTAGCTGTTCCAGCACTTATTTACTAATGAAGCATGTGTTCAAGTATTCTTTGGCCATTCAAACCTAATTTTGCTTTGCACTTTAGCTATTTACTTTGGCCATTTACTTTGGTTACTCGAAGCGTCGCTGGTTGTTGTGCATGTAAGCCACCAGGCTAACCCAGTCGGCGCAATTCTCCGGCAGACTGGCGATGCCTACAGTAAGAACTAGTTTTTGACCATCGCTATTAGCAAAAGGAGCTGTCATTAACGCCCCGACAAGACGCCCGGCGAAGGCTGTTACACCTTGCAGGTTTGTATGGGGCAAGAGCAGAGCGTAGCTGTCTTGCTGGTAGTGAGCTAGTAAATCGGCCTTGCGTTTAGTGAGATTGACTCTCCCCATCAGCTCTTGCAACTTGCTGCGATCTAGTTCTATTTCTTGGCTAGTGCCATCAGCATTTTTCTGCCGCATCTTGGCCCGGAAGAGTACGAGAGAGAATGAACTTCTAAAACACTCGTAGCGGTAGAACTCTTGTTCAATAAAGTAGAGGAAGGCAACATAGCTAATGACGCCGCTATCTGAGTAGATGTGTGAGCGAGCGAAGCTGTCTATGGTGGTGCGATTTAATTCTAAGTCACTGGCTGTGGTGGCTTTGCTTTTGGGAGCTGTCGGTTTAATAATAGTGAGGATGCCACTGGATACCATGTTGTAGACAAGTGGTAGCCAGGTGGAGCGGCTGTATTTGTGGCGCTCAATTAGTTCTGCTAATGAGGTTTTATTGTCTACCAGTTGATAAAATTTCTTCTGCTTGATCATGTCGATTGGCACAGCACGAGCCAGCTTGTCTTCAAATTCAGCCTCGGTCAAAGTCGATTGACTGCGGGCGAGAATTGATTCTCCGGTGAGGCCAGCCTTATCTAGAAAGACGCTGAAGTCAGTGAGGGTAGCTGCTTCTAGTAAAAGAGCTGTGATAGGTTTGATGATTGTACGTTCTTCAATGGTTTGGTTGGGGAAGAAACTGAACAACCCTTCTTTCCATGTCATTAACTCGATTACGGCTTCTTCACCAATGACAGAGCCAGTGTACGCGTTTTTAGGATTGCCATTTTCGAAGAAAACAGATATTGATTTTTCGGTGCTTTTGCATTCCAGTTTGCCTGTCATTTTGCTGGCTGTAATTGACTGCAAAAGTGCTTCCACTGGCAGTCTGGTAAGATCTCCGTCTAGCACGCCGCGTTCTTCTTCGACTGGAGACGCGTTTACTTTGTTGGCTGAACTTGTCGAATTAGTGCCATTAGAGTTGCCTGCTACCTGGCCTTGATTGCCACTGCCTGCCGCACTTTCTTCGCCTGTGTAGGGCGTGAAGCTCGGCTTGTTGCCAGATTCAAACAAAGATGGGTCGCGATCGAATTGCTGGGCGGCGTTGTTCAGCAAGTGGTGAATGTGAGCCATATCGCCGCTCTGGTGAATCCATTCAAGCTTTGAATCAGTAGGTCCATCATAGTAGAGGTACCAGGTGGGAGCCTCTTCCCCTGCCCGTCTGCCTACCACGGCCTGTAACCTCAGGCGCACTTCTCCATCGCTAGTGCTGCCATCTTCGGGGCCAATTTCCATGGCCAGTTCGAGCATCTCGCCCCTTTTGGTCAGTGATTGATGCAGCATCGCCACCAACTCTTTTTCGCTAGCTACGCGCGAAAGAGTTGGCAGGGATGACTTTCGCTCGTTTTGTGGGCTCTGCATACTTGTTTCCGTTGTTCGATTAATGAAGCAGTTGTTCGACGCTTTCTTTGAAGACCTGGGTGTGATGATCTACGTCAGCGTCACTGGTACCTGGGGCAATTAAGGCCATGTTGTGAAATGGTGTCATTAATATGCCGCGATTGAGTGCCGCCAGGTGCATGTAGCGATCTAGTTCGCTGTCGGCTGCAGCCGCTGCTTCTGAGCCGTTCTTGGGTGGTTCTGGTCTGAACCAGTATTCCACACGACAGCCAAGTTGTTTGATAATCCAGGGCAATTGCTGCTCGGCAATCACTGCTTCAACCCCTTTGGCAAAGCGCTCGGCTAAAGGAATCGTTTGCTTGTAGGCATCTTCAGTCAGTACTTTTTCCAGGGTAACCCGCATAGCTGCTAACGATAGGGCATTGCCTGCCAGGGTGCCGCCGATGCCACCGGTATCACATTCGTCTAAGGTGCTATTGGCTTTGATTTGTTCGGCTACTGCCTCGGAGAAGCCGTAGGCCGAGGCGGGAATGCCGCTGGCAATGGGTTTGCCGATGGTGATAAAGTCAGGCTCTAGATTGTGTTCTTTGGTGTAGCCACCAGGGCCGGTGCATATTGTGTGAGTTTCATCAATAATCAGGTAGGTGCCATATTTACGCGTCAGTTCGCGCAAGGCCTTGTGGTAGCCCGGATCAGGATGAATAATACCGATATTGGTCATTACTGGCTCGGCTAAAACACAAGCAACGTCTCTGTTCTTTAGTGCTTCTTCGAGACCTTTGAGATCGTTGAACTCTACTACCTTAGTAGTGACATTGGGGTTCACTGGCGGCCCCATGTTGCCTTTGCGAGGTCCGACTGTGCCATCTTTGTGCAGGGTGGCAAAAGTTTCGTCTACTGAGCCGTGGTAGCACCAATTGTGCACAAGTACATATTGTCTGCCCGTGATTTGGCGGCACAATCTGATGACAAAACGGTTGGCATCTGTGGCTGTCAGTGCTGTCTGCCAGTACGGTAGAGAAAAGCGCTTTTGTAGCTGCTCGGCGACGTATATAGCATCTTCGGAGGGTAGCATAAAGGTTGTGCCTTTGCTGATTCTCTCGATTATGGCCTGCACTGCCAATGGTGGCGCATGGCCAGTCATGGCGCCGGTATCGCCCAGGCAAAAGTCGAGATACTTATGGCCGTCAACATCAGTAAAGTGAGCGCCAGAGCCTTCTTGTACAAATACTGGATAGGGTGAAGCCCATTTGATCATCCAGTTCATCGGTACGCCGTTAAGCAAGCTCTTCTTCGCTCGCTCAAACAATTCTTTTGATTTAGGGTGGGCTTCGATAAAGCGCTGGTCTTCTTGAGCCAGAAGTTTCGTTAGCTTTTCTCTGTCAATTGCTACTGTTTTTTTGCTGGTTTCGGCCGTCATTGATTGAATTTTTCCTTTCTTACTGCTCAGTTGTTGTTGTAAGGCGCTGGTACTGGTGGGGGATACTGGTAAGGCTGCGGGCTTTGGCTAGGAATTTGGCTTGGGATTTGACTGGGAATTTGGAACTGATTGCTGTTTGGGTATTGATTTGAACTAGGAAATTGATTCTGATTCTGATATTGAGCTGAGTCCTGATAATTTGGTGGTGGTGCTAGATCGGGTTGGGGCAGAGTGCCATAGGTTTGCTGGCCAAATTCGCTTCTTGCGGTCTGGCTTGTGCCGGGGTAGTCGCTGTATAACCTGGCGATTGTGCTTTTGTCTCTTTTAGTCAGGGCTGGCAATTGTCTAAAAGATTGGACGAAGTGCATGATGTCGCTAGCATTGGGCGAGTGACCGTTGAGACCGAGAGCATGACCCAGTTCATGCAGACTTGTTTCTTTTATGGCATCGTCTGTGCAAGGCTTCCCACTATTGGGGCGAATCACTAAAATTTGAATTTTTACTTTGTCAATTACTACTTTGCCATGATCGTCTTGCATTAAAGTGGTGCGAGCGATGCCTTGTTCAATTGGCGGTTGGCCTGGCTTCTGGGCAATGTCTTCTGGCCTTGATGTAAACTCGACAAGTAAATCAGCATTGGCCGCATTGTCGATTAGTGTATAGGTGAGGCGACCTTGCGTTGCTGCAGTCCAACTGTTCAGGCCATTGAGAAAAATTTGATAGAACTGCGGTCTGTAATTGGGCACCTGAGAAGCGTCAGCAATATAGACCTTGAGCGGCATGCGCTCTAACGGCCACTTGTGAGCGTCGTTAGTGGCAATTAGTTCGGCAAGATAATCAGTTGTCGAAGCACCAGAAACTGCTTTGGCGTTCTGGGCTTCTGTCTTTTTTTCTGCCATTTCTTCGATAAAGCGCTCAGCCTGCTGCTTCATATTGCCACTAGGGTTTTGACTGATCAGCCGTTTTGCCCAGAGAATGGCAGAATCGTAGTCGCCTAAATGCATGTATGAAAGCGCAATGTTCCAGGGTGCACAGGCATCTTTGCCGTTGTACTTGATGGCGATTTGATAGTGCTCAATTGCTTCGCGGTCGTTGCCCAGTTCGTAGCAGCTTTGCGCTAACAGGCCGTGTACTTCGCCTGAGTAGGGGTTGGGATCGTAAGTAGCCAGGCGCTCTAGTAGTTGACGCGCTTCCACGTTCTTGCCCGCCTTGATTAAGCTATCGATGGAGTTGAGCTTGTTGTAGACGAACATGGCCTTGTTGTATTCAGCCGGTGCAAGGTGTTGGACTGATTTTCCCGCTGAGTAAACTGGGGGGCAAAAGTGAAAACTTGAAGCGCATATTGCTAAAAATCCCACAGCCAAAAGTTTGGGGGCGGAGTGAGCCCTGTGTTTGGCTTTTAGGCTGGGTTTGGCGGCAGGCATAGCTAGATCTGCAAATGGGCTGTAACCTTCCCTCCGTTCCCCGGGCTGAAGGCTCTTAACCATATTTACTTCTTAATTAGTTATAGAGTGCTGATAAACACTTATGACTTATTTCTTTGGTGGCATGATCGACATTTTTGTGATGTTGCAGCCAGCGGCAGCATCCATCACAGCAACAACGTGCTTCTGTAGGGCATCTTCGTCAGAGTTTAAAATAAGCGGCAAGTCTTTTTTGCCGGTTTTTGTTTGCTCGGCCTGGATGGCGCGCATGATTGTGGTTGTGTCGCCTGGGGTCATCACTTGACCGTTAATCTTGATTTCGCCAGTTTTAGAAACGTCGGCGGTAATTTTTTCTTCTTCTTTGGGTTTGTCTTTGCTTGGCCCGTGCTGGGGTGGGTCAACCTTGAGCACTGCTTGATTGACCAATGGAGCAATCAAAATCATGATGACGAGTAGCACCAGAAACACGTCGGTGAGAGGTGTTACGTTGATTTCGGTGAAAACCTCACCGGCTTTACCGCCCATAGCCATAGCGCTAACCGTCCTCGAAAACTGATCGAGAGTATATTAGCGCTTTTGCTCGCTAAATCGCCACCTGGAAAACCCCAAGATTCAGTTCTGTCGAGCAACTGTTACAGAGGGCAGGCTGAAAAGAGCGAGGCTTTATGACGAGCTCGCCTAGATGCGCTAGGTGTTTCTTAGTTCTTGAATCATGCACCTAGTTAGTACTTAGCTAATTGCTTTGTCTGAAAACCCTTATTGGGCTTAATATTCCCTTGAGATTGTCAAGGGAGAAGAGCTATGGTCTGGTGTTCTTTTCTTCTCCAATTTTATTTAGGCAAATACTTCTCAAACATCTCATCAGTCGCTATTCTTCTGTCTCTTCTCTGTGCCTCAGGGCATCCAGTTGAGGCCGATTGCAGTAGTGTGCGATTTGGGATGGAGGCACCTTTGAGGTACCGTAGGGGATTATCTGCCTGTTGGTTTAGAAGGGAAATCGTAAAGGTGCACAGCAGCGCAATTCAGCTCTGCGGCAGTCTAACAACATAAACCGAAAGGCACGTCTATGATCAAAGCTATGAACAAGTCCAAAACCAAACCGCTGTCTCATTTCAAGCGCATGCCCAAGCTTCAGATTCATGAGCACATCGACTGCAGCCTGCGTCCGCGCACCTGTGTCGAGCTCTGGGCTGCACGCAACTTCGAGATCGCCGAAGCCGGCAAAGCTGCTGGTGTCGCCTTCCCGGCCGAAATCGTTCGGCTTTGGAAAGCGCAAGATGCAGCCACGCTGCCGGCCAACAAGCGCGCTGCGCATGTTCGTCAATCTCGCCAGGCCGCCGTCAAGGCGTATGACAATTGGGTGGCGTCTTTTGCTCAGGAGAGCTTGGACAACTACCTGGCTGCCATCGTCTTCCACGTCCTGCCCCTGATGCACGACCTCGACAACCTCACGCGCATCGTTCGCGAGCGCATCGAGGACGCCGTCAAGGATGGTCACATCGCTATCGAGCTGCGCTTCGCGCCTCAGCTTCACCTCGGTGAAACGGGCACGGAAAACAGCCTCGACGAGGTGATGAAGGCCACCATCGCCGGCCTCAAGGGCTCGCCCATCCCGGTCAAGCTGATCGTCTGCGCTCTGCGGCACGAAAATGGCGAAACGGCGCTCAAGCTCGCCGACATCGCTATCAAGTACCGTCGCAACGTCGGCGCCTTCGACCTGGCTGCCAGCGAGACCATGTTCCCGGGTGTGCTCGACTGGTGGGTTCCCGCCGCTCAGCGCATCCAGGCCGCCGGCCTCAAGCTGACCATCCACCTCTGGGAAACCCAGGAGCCCACCGAGCATGACATCGAGCTTCTCACCCGCCTCCGCATCGGACGTGTCGGGCATGGGGTGCGCGGTGACAAGCAGGGCAATCGGGTGATCGAGGTGTGTCCCACTTCCAACGTGGTCACCGGTCAGTACGAGAGCATTGCCGACCATCCGGTCGACACGCTCTACCGGCAGGGCAAGCGCATCTGCATCAACACCGACGGCACGCTCTTCACTCAGGTCACCCTCAGTGGCGAGTACCGCAAGCTGGCGGAAACCTTCGGCTGGACCGAGCGCGACTTCCTCGTCGTCAACCTGACGGCGCTCGAAGCCTCGTCGTTCTGCCCCACCGCCAAGGCGGCCATCAAGGCCAAGCTGCTGCGCTTCTACAAGCCCTACCTGAAGGGCTGAAGCCGTAGTCTCAGTCGTGACCCTCAGTGCAAGCTGAGGCAGTTACCTGCTAACCATGCTCGCCATAGTGGCGAGCATTTCATCAGCCGGCACAGACCTCAGTGAGGTGGTGCCGGCATTTTTGTTCACGATCACAAATCTCAAGGAGTACGAAAATGAAAGAAGTCAAAGCAACCGAGATCCTCGGCAACCCGAACCGCATCGACGAACAGGTCGCATGCCCCCACTGCAGCGCTCGCGCCATGGCCTTCGAAGACGGCAGCATCATGTGCATCGCCGAGAACAAGTGCTTCAGCCCCGAAGCCGGCGACACCGAGATGTTCGCTCGTCGCAAGGCCTTCGACGCCAAGCTCGGCATCACTCTGAGCCACCGCATCAACGCCACCATGATCATCCACCAGGGCGCGCTGAGCGACCGCTGCACCGGCAACCACGGCTAAGCGTTAGCCGCGGTTCAGCCTAGATTCAGCAATCTCGACTGACCTCGAGAAACTGGTCCGAGTGAGGAATTGCTGCCCAGTCCACAAGACTGAGCGGCAGTTCCTTTCTTGTTTTTTTTCAAAACGGAAATCTAAAACCAGGAGACCTTATGACAAAGAAACCAGCTCTCAATGAGCCTATCGTCTTGTCGGGTCGAGTCTACCTTGCTGGCTTCCTTGCCCAGGAAGTGAGCGGATTCGACCTGCCAGCCACGCTTCGAGCGGGCGACATCAAGCTGCACAACGTGCCCAAGGCCGGCAAGCGTCAGCGCTATGGCCAGGCGGTGGAGTTCAGCGGCTTTTTTGCAGCCAGCATCTGGAACGGCAAGCGTTTTTGCCGCCTCCTCATGCGCAAGAAAGCGGCGATGGATGCCACCTACATGGGCATCGTCGAACTGCGCAGCAAGGCCCGCACCTGCGCCATCGATTTGCGTCGCCTCTCGGCGCTGCAAGCGGTGTGGGTGGCAGCTGACCATGGCTACGAAGTGACCTACAACGCTTCCAGCCATCCGCTGTCGCACGCCACGCCTCAGGCCACTTCGCAACCGGCGACCAAGCCTGTTGTCGAAAAGCCTGCTGCAGAAAAACCTGCTGTTGAAACAGCAGCGGCCAAGGAAGTGGTGCCGGCAGCGGTGACCACCAAGGTCGACGTCACTGTCTCCGTCGCCGTCTCGGTCGTGGTCGAGCAGGGCAAGCCGGAGACGGCTGATACTGGTTCGACCAAGGCTGCTGTCTCGGTGACAGCGCCGGTGGTGCCTGGCCAACAGCTGGCGCTCTTCCCCGACATGCCGGTTTCGACTGGCGGGAAGAAGCGCCGGCGCAAGCGCTAGGGCTGCAGCAAGTCGTGGCACAATCGCAACATCAACATGGAGGGACATCTTTGATGTTCAGTCAGAGCTAAACCTCGCTTTTTCGGAGGGCGATATTAGACTTCAAGCCGCATCTATGGCCAAGTACTGATATTTGGCATGTGCCAGCCATTCATGGTGAATGGTGCCCTCAGCAACAGCGAGACCAACAATGACCTACTCGAAAGAGCTGCTCAACCAAGCCCACAAGCACTGCAGCAATAACCGCGACGCCATCAACGCCAGCAAGGTGTGTGGATGCTTCTACTGCGAAGCAATCTACGCGCCCAGCGAAGTGCGTCAGTATGTCTGTGGCGGTAAGGATGCAGTGTGCCCCAAATGTGGCATAGACAGCGTCCTGGCTGATTCCAGCCTGGAAATCACTGCACCGTTCCTGCGTGCCATGTACGACAGGTGGTTCGGCGATGACCTGGACGAAGACAGTGCTGCCTAAACGATAGAACTGAGAAGAGCAGCAGGAGTGACCCTCGGGCCTCCTGCTGCTTCTTTCTTCCAAGGCAACCGTACAAAAACAACGGAGTGTACGATAGAAAATGACGAATAAGAGCACCGAGACGAACACCACTGCTACTGCCAAGCCGGAACTGATCATGTATCTGCAGGGGCCTTACGAGCGCTTCCCCAGCTGCGTGCACCGGATCGATGGTGAACTCGTCGCCACCTTCCGCTGGGAGAGAGGTTGGATTTTTGCCGACTCTGCTCGGGCGGCCAACATCTTTCAACGGGCGCTGGCTGTGACACTGCTGAAGGCTGGTGATATCGTCCGCGGTTGGACGAAGAACGGCTGGCAGTTCGGCGAATATGTCGAAGGCAACGGCAAGAATCACATCTTCCGTACTGCCGATGGCACCACCTACAGCACTGAAGTGGCCGAACCTCATGCCTTCAAGCGCGGTGATGAAGTGCTGGCCAAAGTCGATGGTCAGTGGCTTCCCGGCGTCTTCCAGAAGTATCAGGATGGACAATACTTCGTTCACCTGGCTCCTTCTTCTGGCTCCCTGCCGACGGAATGGCAGGTTTCGCATTTGGCATTTCCGCCCCAATGCCGTCAGCCGATTCTTCGCTCATAACCTGACCGATTAATCGCCCCTTACAAATCTTGCGTGGGACTTGGCCTCAGTTGAGCCCCTCGCTACTTAATTTTCTGAATTTATTTCTTTCGACCTGTTCTATTCGCTCATATAGTTGGAAAAGAGTTATGCTTTATTTTGCCGAGGAGTTACTACTGTTCGTAGTTGACGAATCCCATAAAAAATGACCGGTCAGAGACAACGAAAATCGTTAGCTCTGCCGGTCACTGAAAAGAACCAAGTTTCTAGGGTGCTTGAGTTGTTGTGGCGACAAAAGCCTAAACCGCTTGTCGGCTTACATTCTTTATTTTCAACTAGGTAACTGACAAGGCCAACCTTGGGTAGAAGTCTGACTTAAGTTGAGCTGCTGTGACACCAGAACAGTTATTTCGCAATGAGATTTATTGTCAGGTCTTCGGTTTTAACAAAATCGTATTCTATCGTCAAACCTTCGATGCCATTGAAAGCGTTGGCTAAATCAATGACAGTTTTTTCAAGATCAAAAATCTTATTACGCATATACGCTTTCTCTCTGACTTTGTTCAACTCCTGAGTAGCGCTCCGCAGTAGCTGCCTTGATGCCTCTTGGCGTTCAACCAAAACAGCATGCTCGCGGTTGGCTTGTTCCCACTCCTTAACAGCGTTTTTGACGGCATCGACAGCAGCGTAGCGCTTGGGAGAATAAGTTTGCCATGCCTCTGCGGCCCGTCCGTAAATCTGTGCAGCTTGCAGAATCTCATCGTCCTCACCAGTGGCAACTGACCATAGGTGCCTTCGCGCGCTGGATAACTCAGTTATAACGATTAACCCCTCTGGTTCTAAGTCTCGAAAAAATTGATTGGCATCTAGCAAGACTGCATGTTTTTGACTAAGCGTAACTTCAGATTTAGCCACCTGATATTCTGCTAAACGAAGCTGTTCGCATGCATAGCTCTCTGCCTCATTAAGGCTATCTAGCTTTTGAATTGCTTCCAGTTGTTCTCGTTGGAGTGAGCCTAAAGCATGCACAGCAGCGAGGAAGTTTTGTTCTTGTTCCATTTCACATTCTGTCAGTCCGACCATGTTTTCGAGAATTTTTATGCGATGAAACTTAAGCTAAAGGCTTTGTAGAAAACTTATGATCGAGTTCTCGAACAACTTGCCTTCGCTGCGGGTCTGCATGTGACCGGCACCAGGCAAGAGCACAAGCTTTTTGTTTGTCGTTTTCGAGGCTGCAAGCAAAGCTTGTGCATGTCGTGGTGCGCACATTTCGTCCTTATCGCCGTGCAGAAGCAAGAGCGGTGTGCTCGAGTTTTTCAAAGCGGCACAGTTATCTAACCTTGGCTTGAAGAACAAAAATTGAGGCAGAAAGCGGGTAATCGGCAACATGTCGATGACCAGATTGCGTAGTGATGAAAAAGAAGCATGCAAAATAATACCTGCGCATTTTCGGCGAGCAGAAATGTCGCAGCTCACACCTGTGCCAAGGGATCCACCGAAAAGCACGATTTGCTCTGAGGGAATTTTCTCGACATTGACCAGATAATCGAATGCCGCTAGACCGTCAGAGCAAATGCCTTTCACTGATGGCTTACCCGAACTTGCGCCGAAACCGGCATAGTCGTAAGCAAAAACCTGAAGATTACATGAGAGAAGCTGCTCACAGACGCGCTGCCACTCATGGATATTGCCCCAGTTGCTGTGGCTGAAGAGCGCAGTCATGCAACTGCCTGGTCTGCGGTAAAGCATTGCATGCAAAGTATTTTTTCCGCTTTTAAAGGAGACAGAGATTTTTTCAGGCTGTGACAGTTCGCCGAGTTCCGACTTACCTTCTAATTTCACCTTGACAGGCGCGAAAATCATTCGGCGGTAAAAACTTTCGCTGAAGCGAGGTGACGCCGCCATTAGTGCCGCAATCAGCAGAGTTACAACTATCGTTGTTGTTATCATGATTTGTTATGGTTGAAATGTTTTATCGCAGCTACAAGCGGCTGCTATCCACATAATGCGAAGGCAGATCAATGCCGATTCAACGAGGATCTAACTGCAATAACTCGGTCACGAAAGTGATAGCCTCCGGACATGCTAGTCCTAACTCTTTTAGAGTCTGCAATTCACAGACAGAGTTACCAGGTCGCCATTGCTGAAAATCTCGAACAAAATCTGCAGCCTCACTTTGCCGCATCAGGTCGAGAAGACGAACAAGAACCGTCTCGCTGTGCTCGCTCGAAGCGAAAGAAGAGGAGCAATTTGAGGTTGAATGTTGGGGCGTGAGAGTTCCTTGCATGAGGTTGAAATAGTGATACCGATTACTAGCACAATTGGAGGGCTGGCAAAATGGTGAACTGAGGTAATTAATGAACCTCCAGGTAGCGATGCTTTCTTACTTCACAAAACTACAGTGACGGATGTGTGATGCTTGCACAGTCGGCATTGAATCAAACCTTGCCTCGACATTTCGAACCCGTCGTCATGCTGGCAATTCGGACACATAAAGCCATTCGGCCATCTCAATTTAAATAGCGCCTCGATACATTGCTCCTCGGTGCTAAATGCTTTCTGACAATTCAACGCAACTTCTGGACCTTCTCCATGCCTTCTCCATGCCTCATTCTCCGTCTGCCTTCTGAATGTACTTCACCGTATAGTTAATATCAGCCAAAAATCAAAACCCGAGACAGTGCGCTAATTTAAGGTGATGAGGCTATCAAAAAATGAAAAACAATGGAGCCGCAAAAACGCCTGTACAAGCGCGGTTTTGCAGCGTCCGAAAAATCAGGATGAAGTTGTTGTTAGCGACGGCTTAGCGAAAGCTTGCCGTGACGGTCGTTCAGCGCCGCGTGGCCAGCCACATGGGCAGCAGGTAGAGGAACTGACGCAGGCTGCGTTCGCAGAGGATGGCGTAGGTGATGGTGGCTGCGGTGTAGAAGAGCCAGCCGCCGGCGGCCGTGATGCCGAAAGCGAAGCCGAAGATGTAGACCATGGCGACGTAGCCGATGCCGCCCAGCACCGCGTGGGCGAGGTACCAGGTGAAGGGCTCCTGACCGACCTTGCCGAAGACCTTCTGGGCGAGGATGCGCTGATCGTAGAGGGTGAAGACCATGCCGAAGAGCAGGCCGAAGAGGCCGCCGGCCCACCACGACGATGAGATGACGCCGATGAGGGCCGCAGCAGCGCCGATGATGGTCATGGCGATCAGGCGGAAGAAGAATTCGTTTTTGGTGATGTTCATGAGAGCTCCAAAAGTGAGGAGTTGGGCGAGAACCTTGCTTAGGCTGTTTGGCAGTGTTGGCAAAGGTTCGATGTGGTGCCAGAGCTTCTGGCGAAGAGGAAGACAGCGCAGCGGCAGTTGATGCTGGGCACCACTTACCGCTGCACTGGTACTACTGAACTAGAACTGCTGAACTAGTACTG
>Ga0075444_10000461_pt1 | contig 24143 bp, 19 predicted proteins | sample CoawatmetaG01DNA_FD_76836 | JGI IMG/M metagenome (GOLD analysis project Ga0075444, IMG submission 76836) | Marine microbial communities from the West Antarctic Peninsula - Coastal water metaG017-DNA | ecosystem: Environmental > Aquatic > Marine > Coastal | place: Atlantic Ocean: West Antarctic... | reverse complement strand
CCACAGTGCTGTAGCCGACTAGCTTGTGCTCATGCTCTCGGCAATATTCTTCGATTTTTTGTTTTTGTTCTTCAGCATTTAGGCTAGTGCCACCAGTGCGAAGATAGCCAAGCAGCCTTAATTTCTTGTGCAACATGATGGTTCTCCCAAAATTGTGCTTGAAGAGATTTTTCTCCAAGCCTTCGCCTCTATTGTCGTTTAATCGAGGTACATCCATATCCCCCAGCGGGATGAAATAATGTCAGGGGGTGAATATGGTTATACTTCTATCGGCCGATGCCTAGGTCTTGGGTGCTTGTCACAATTACGTGTGGCCGATCCTGAAAGGCCGTGAGACAGTGAAATTTATATGGTGGCGATGATGCGAGTAATTATTGCAATTGACGATTCTGGGTGTTCGCGCTTAGCGATTGATGCAGTGGTTAATCGTCACTGGTCGGGCTCTACTCAGTTTCGAGTAATACACGTGGTCGAGCCAATTGTGCTTCAGTACGGCATGATTGCTCCGCAGGCTGTTGAGCTAATGATTGAAGCCGAACAAAAACTGAAAAAGCACGGTCAGGAGTTGATTGACGCCACAGTAGCTAAATTGCAATCTCTATTTGGCGACGTCACTGGTGAAGTACTGCACGGCAATGTCAGTGACACAATTGTCGAAGATGCCACAGAATGGCACGCCGATCTAATTGTTATTGGCTCCCATGGCCGAACTGGCATGGACAGAATGTTCCTAGGCAGCGTTGCTGAAAAAGTTGTTAACCGCGCCCCATGCTCGGTTGATGTGGTTAAGTTCAAAACTGTGGTGACTGAGAAAGGTACAAAAGAGGTTGAAGCCTCAAGCGTCAATTAGCTTTACTGAGCCGTTTTTAGACTAATCAAGACCTTATAGACTAATTTAGACTAAGCCACGACGCATGGCGTGCACGGCGGCTTGAGTGCGGTCGTCAACAGCCAGTTTGTTCAGTATGTTTCGTACATGGGTCTTAGTTGTGGCCAAAGAGACAACTAGTTTGTCGCTAATTTCTTGATTAGAGAGTCCATCAACGATTAGCTTTATAACTTCGAGCTCGCGCGGTGAAAGTGATTCCGGAGCTGGTCGGTCAATGCCCAGGGCTGTTCCTTTCTCAAGGTCTTCTGCCGATTCATGCCCTTCGAAGCGGTGTGCCGAATGGCTGTCACCAAAACTATTTTCATGAGTTGAGTTATCTTGGCTACCGCTTACTGAGGCCGGTGCTGAGTCTAAGGGCACTGATGCTAGGGCGGCATTGGCCGAGTAGTGCTTCAACACTCTGCTGGCGACAGCTGAGTCTAGCCAAACATCGCCAGTGCTAACTGAGCGGATTGCGGTGTATAGCCTGTCTGGCTCTACATCTTTCAGGCAATATCCACTGGCTCCCGCTGCCAGAGATGCCATGATGTCAGCGTCGTTGTCATGCTGTGTCAGCATGATGATTTTCATTGAAGGATCATGGCTAACTATTTGGCTGGCCGCTTGGATACCATCCATAACTGGCATACCAACATCCATTAAAATTACGTCTGGTTTCAATTTTTCGGCCATGGTGACAGCTTCTTGACCATTTGAGGCCTCACCGATGACGTGAATGTCTTTGGTCCGGTGCAGGGCAACTTTTAGCCCTAGTCTTGTCAACTGGTGGTCTTCTACCAACAATACATTTATTGAGGGAGCGCTTGCGTCAGATGTTTGTTCAGCCATAATTATCATTTACCGGAAAAAACTAATTATAGACCGCTCGAAAACCTAAGGAAGTGCTTGGTGGGAAAAGAACAGTCTAATAAAGCAGTAGCCTTAACATTAACCTCCGAGGAAGTAGAGCTGCGCAAACGCTGGTTAGAGTTTTCTGCCAGTGACGAAGAATTGATAGAACTTGAGCTCGACGTTTTGGTTGCCGACCATATCGACGAATTGATTGAGTCGATGTATGCCCATTTTCTTACTTTTGAAGAAACTCGTAGCTATTTTCCTAACGAGCAAATACTAAAGCGCGCTCAAGTCGCTCAAAAAGACTATTTTATTCGCCTAACGAAGGGCACCTATGACACTGAATATGCCAATGATCGTCTTCGCGTCGGTGCTACTCACCACCGCATTGACTTAGATCCTAAATGGTATATCGGAGCTTACAATCGAGTATTGGCTTGGTTCTTGCCTAAGGTAATCGATAAATACAATGGCGATAAAGAGAAACTAGGCAGAGCAGTTTCGGCTTTGATGAAAGTGGTTTTCTTTGATATGGGTCTGGCTATCGATTGCTACATATCAGCAAAAGAGACAGCTTTGCGTCAACACACCGATGCCATCCGCGAGTTAGAAACAGAAAGACGGGTAACCAAATCTATTCTCGAGAATTCTCCGGTGGGAATTATCAGCTTAGATAAAGACATGGTCTGCCTTGAGTGCAATGACAAATTTATTGAGCTAGTAGACTGTGACACTCGATCTGATATCGTCACAAAACAGATTTTTGATGTAGCTCCAGGTCTCAAGCCAGCTCTATTTAGAGAAGTTCTTAGTAGTGGGCAGTTCAGCAAACATAGCGGAGTGGCGCTCAAGCTTTCCCGAAAGAATGAGACAGAGAGCAATTATTTCGACTGGTTAGCCTGGCCTATCAAAGATAACGATGGCAAAGTAACCGGTCTAGTGGCGATGTTTACCAACACCACGGCTAATGTTTTACTACAGCAACAGCGGGAAGATTTTGTTGCCACACTTACCCACGATTTAAAGACGCCAGTTTCTGCCACCACGAGAGCCGTGCGCTTTTTGCTTGATGGCGACTTCGGTCCAGTACCCGAGACGCAAGTCGAGGTGCTTGAGACAATCCTGCAAAGTAATACCGCACTTTATAGCTTGGTGCAGACTCTGCTGGATGTCTACCGCTTCGATAGCGGAGTTAAAGAGTTCCATATGGCCAGTTGCGATATGGTTAGCTTGATCACTCGCATAATTAGCGAAATCATGCCACTGGCTCGCGAAAAGGGCGTGACTATTCAGGCTTCTTTGCCGCAAAGTGCTGCAGAAGTAATATGCGATCAAGACGAGATTCGCCGGGTGGTGCAAAACCTCATTGATAATTCACTGAAGTTCACTCCTGGCGGCGGTTCAATTACAGTTACCTTGAGTCAGCTTGAGACTCTAACCACTGTTAGCGTTACTGATACTGGTAAAGGCATCCCCGAAGAGAATCGCCCTAAGTTGTTCCAGCGATTTTGGCAAGCTGGCTCTACTGGCCGTTATTATGCCAGCACTGGTTTAGGCCTTTATCTTTGCCGGCGAATAGTTGAAGGCCATGGTGGCAAAATCTGGTGCGAAGATACTCAGGGGCCAGGTACTACATTTTGCTTCGAGCTTTTAACTAAAGGCCCGGATACCGCAATAGCTGCTGCAACATAAGATCAAAGAGCGTTGGGGCAAACTTATAGCAGTCGTGAGAGCGCAAGGCTATTTCGCCTTGATGATCTGTATTGACAGTAACTTCTTTAAGGTGAGTCTTCGCATCTCTGAAAATCTCACCTAAGACCTGCTCGAAGTCAACGGTAGGAAATCCGTTGCGCTGGGGTACTCCTTTGAAGTACTCTTCGATGATGTTTGCCGCAGTGGCCATACATAAACAGAGTCCGGTTGGTTTTACTGATACTACTTTCTCGATTGATTCTTCGGGAATCAATCCAAAATGAACTGCGCTCTTTGCCATAGCATGCGACGGTAGCTGCTTTTCGCGTAGTACAAGATCTTGTAGGTGAATTCGTACGTTTGGAAACTTTAGTTCCGCAGAATATGTACCATCACTATATTTGTCAGCCATCGCCGCTGATACCACCTCTGTAAATGTCATTTACAGCACCTTCGAATCCTAGAGATTTACAGCTGACAGATTACTGTTGGCAGAATCTGAGCTCTGTTCTTTATCGTCAACGCGCAATTTTTTGAGCTTAACTACTTCTACTGAGCAAGGTGCATGATTTAGCACTTTCTCGGCAACGCTTCCCAGCCAGAATTTCTCTAAGCCGGTTCTTCCGTGAGAACCAAGAATAATCAAATCAGCGTCCCAATCTTTGGCGTAGTCAAGGATAGATTCGGCAATGCTGCCGCTAATAACCAGACCACTGACTTCATTGTTTGGGTGGTTCTTCTTGATTTGAATGATCTTCTGGTCAATCATTTGCTTTAGCTGGTTTTTGTATTCGGCTTGCATTTCTTCTAAAGAAGGTGCGCACAGGCCAGCGAGAAGATATTCGTTGTATATGGGGGCCATGACAGATATGAGGCGAAACTCGGTGTCACCCTCCCAGGTTTGTCTGGTGGCTGAATCAACCGCGTTTGACGAGCAATCAGAATCATCAATGGCAATCAGAACTTTCATTTCCACCCCATAAGATTTGGCCAAAGTACTGCTCTTAGTATTCGCCACCGGCAATTGGTCTGCCATCGTTCAAAGTAGTGAAGTTTCATTTGTTTTTTTCTAAGTAGATTGGCCAATTCAGAACCTGGGCGGTATGGTCTATCATCCTTTGGGATGATAGAGCCGAATAAGGACACGCCGGACCAGCAAAATTGGCTGTCAAGCGGTTGTCTGGCAAAACGAGCGCTAAATCTAGTAATCTTGAGTAGCAAAAGTAGTTACTAGCAAAGAGTTAAGACTTAGACCATGACAGCGCCGAAGCCATTAATTGCCCTGTACCTTCTCACTATGTCGCTATGCTTGTTTGCTTCCTCTCAACCGGCGCACGCGGCTGAGTTAGCTGAGCGTTTCTTGCGCATTCCTGTATTTTTTATCACTGACAGAAACCTTGAGCCAACCAAGTCGGGAGAAGTAGATTTTGGCCCCCACCGCAAGTATCTAGGCGACTGCAAACACGAGCCTTTTATGGGTTCTGCGTATTGCGTGGTTGAAAACGTAGAGAAGAAACCATTGAGTGATCACCTCAAAGATTTGGGTTGGTCAAAAGCTGAGGCTGGCGATAAATCCGGTGCTTTCAAAATCACTCCGTTGACAGACGACAATTTTGAGAAAGTTCAGGATACTTTTTATGGCAATGTCAGTGAAAAAGCTCGCCTTACTGATGACAAGAATATTTTTGTCTTCGCCCATGGCTATAAAAATCCCTTCCATGGTGCCCTTCATACCGCCGCCACTCTGGCCTACACCTCTGAGCGTCCAGTGATTTTCTATTCTTGGCCATCGGTAGCGAAGTTGCGCTCTTATACCTCTGATGAAAATAATGTTGAGTGGAGCCAAGAACACTTCAATGATGTCGTAACTCGTCTAGAAAAACTCTGTACAGATGATCCAACTCTCAAAGTAAGGTTGATGGCCCACAGCATGGGCACAAGATTGCTGGTTCGAGCAACACCGCTGCTGCGCGAGAAGAAGCATATAATCGAAACTGCTCTAATTTGCCCTGATGTCGATGACGGCTTAGTTAAGCATTATGCTCGTCGCTATTTAAGTGTCAAAGGCACCACAGTTATTCGCTTGTATATGTCGCAGCGCGACAAGGCTCTGGTGCTTTCGCAATTTGTTCATGGCGGCTACACTCGGCTTGGCGAGCAGGCTGATGCTATTGGTGGTTGGGTGACCAAAACTCTATCTGGGCAAAACAATGATGCTGAAAAGCAAGCTGCCAAAGTTGAAGACGCAGAATTTGCCGATAGACTTGCGAAGACAAAGAAGAGAATGCAGACCATCGACTTTACCGATATCGATACTGGTCCGATTGGGCATCATATTCCGGCCAAGCTTATTTGCAGTATGTCATTTACCAATGAGCCCGGCAGCGGCTTAGAGCTTGTGCCTGAAGAGTCTGGTCAAAGAAATAAAATCAGCAATATGTTCACCAAATTATCTAAACTAAAGAGTACTGATGAATTAGCGCCCACCGGTGATGTGCTGCGGGTAGTAAAAAGGAATAGTCAAAAATGACCGATGAACCAGTGGCCGCTCAGTTGGAATTGCCTGACACTTCCAGTGGCTGTATCACCAGTTTTCTCGTGCGACTTGGCGTGGGTAAGACTGCAAAGCAGGCGACAGTAGTCGGTGTTTTATTGTTTGTGGCTCTCGCCTGGGTCGTGCCCCTGTTGCTTTGTCTTAGCTCTGGCAGCGCCTTTGGCCCATCTTTGCAGGCACCATTCTTCAGCGACTACATCAGTAGCGCCCGCTTCCTCGTGGTGGTTCCGATTCTGCTTCTTTCAGATTTAGTGACGAGAAGATGGTCGTTGAAGACCCTGCATCATTTTTTACAGGACCATATTGCTGCAGGAGACGCTGCTCAATACAAGGCAATAGTGGCTAGAAACTTTCAACTGCGGGATGCCGCTCCAATTGTCTTCGGCCTTCTCTTGCTAGCATTTGCCTACATACCAGTATGGGTAGACATTGTATTGGCTGTGCACTGTACAAACTGGCAGGCTGTATCAACCGATGGCCATTCAGTGCTGTCTCTGGCTGGTAAATGGAACGCCTATGTTAGTCAGCCGCTCTTTCGCTTTGTCTTGCTTGACTGGTTATGGGGATACTTACTATGGGCTAACTTGCTTCTCAAGATCTCACGTTTCCCTTTGCGGGTTAGTGCTACGCATCCTGATTGCGTCGGTGGCCTCGGTTTTATTGCTGTTGGACATTCATATTTTGGTTTTGCCGCCTTTGCTATGTCGGTGGGTGTCAGTACATTTGTCGCTCAGACAGTGCTTGAAACCCACACGAATCTGCAGGCCTATTCTAACCTTGGCATAGTCTTCGTACTTCTAGTACTGCTTTTGTTTCTTGGACCGTTGTTGGTGTTTACCCCGCTGCTGGTCAAGACTAGAAGAGAAGCTGTTTTTACCTATGGCTCGCTCTGTCACAAAGTCAATAGCCTGTTTGCTGATAATTGGTTAGAGTCAGCAGACTCTAGCACTGGCTCAAAGCGAGAGTCTAAACCCGCTGATTCAGCTACTCTCATTTTAAGTACAGAACCATCCACGGTGACTGATCTCAATTCGTCATTTCTCAATGTTCAGAACATGAAACCATTTGTCTTTGGCAAAGAGACTCTGATGGCTTTTCTTTTGGCTGTTGCTCTGCCAGCAATTCCACTTATAGCGACAGTAATACCATTGCAAGACTTGCTGAAAGAGTTAGCGAAGGCGCTGACCTAGTTTCATCTGTTCCTTTTTCTGGGTGCTTTACAGGGGTGCTGTCACTTCACGTTGATATCACGCTCAGTTCACCATCATTTCACCCTCAGTCGTTAGAGTGTTCCAATCCACTCTCTCAGCACACGCCTTTCGTCCGCGCCACTAAGCGCGGTAGATCGCCTATGCAGTAGCGCTGTGTTCAGAATCACACGAGGTCAGGCATGAAAAGATCCCCCGATCCAAAAGCAAGTCCAGGTTGCGTTTTGGCCGTATTGAGAAAAGTATTGCTGGTTGCTACGGCAATAACTATGAGTTTGTCAGCTACGTCGCAAGCCTTTGCTACTAGCCCCGGCTATCCCTATCCGCAGCCACGTAAGTTCTATGTTTCAAAAAATGGTAATAACACTGACGGCTTGACCTGGGCTACAGCCTGGAACGAGATGGATCAGATCAAGTGGACGGGAATAGATCCCCAGAACTATGACTCGTTGACTATCGATGGTGGCGTCGGCCGCATGATCTATCGCAAGCCCATGCAAGTGCAGGTAAGACCCTACGCCATTCCCGTCAGGATTGCTGTCTCTGCCGAGCCGGGGCATAACGGTCAAGTTGTTATCGCCCCTGGTGGTCAATCAAATGGTATTGAAATCACCGGTGGTGTTCAACTAAATGGTTCTAAGAGATCAGGCATATTTGTCTATGGTGCGAAGAAAGGTATCACTGTCAATTCAAATGCCCCATACCCGACTAGTGTCAAGAACATTGAGGTGTCGCATTGCAGTGATGCTGGCTTATTTGTTAGCCCGTCATATTATCCGCTTGGTATGAGCCAGTTGATACTGCATGATAATGCCACTAATGTAGTTACCCAACAAACTGGTGCCCCCGGTGGCGCTCAGCTCAGTAAGTGCTGGATTTATAACAGTTCAGAACGGAATAATTTCGATGGTATTAGAATAGATGGTTCAACTAGTGGACCGCCAACCCCAAGTGTTGTGCTCAATAGCTGCGTGCTTGGGCCTGGCTTGCGAGATGGCATCAATAATCTATCGATTGCGCGTCCTTCATTGACCAATTGTCTTTTAATCAATTCGAGGCGAAATAACATTTCCTCTTATTCTGTCAATCTGCAGAATGTCACATCTTTCATGACCAGGTTTAACCCTTCCCATAGCGCACATAGCTGCATAAAGCTGCAAGCCACTCCTCAACCATATAATATGATCGGCAGCTCAGTGAAAAAGACAATTGCCTATGGAGGCATGGTGGATATTCCAATTTCAATTAGCTATCCTTATCCGCCTGGTTCAACTCGTCCTTTTCCAATTACAGTCGAGCAAAATACCCAATATAGCACTACTGGCAATACCACAGCTTTAGCTCCGGCCATGGTTGACCCTAAGTTTGTCTCTCATGTTAGGCTGCTTCCCAACCATACTCCTGTTCAGTATCTGATGGGGCTAGACTTTGCTCTGCGGCCAGATTCACCAGCGCTGGGAACTGGCTCAGAAGTGACATCGATCAAGCAACTACTGAGGACGTTTGATTGATGGCGGCATGTCGTCGTTGATGGTCATTGCATGAATTTGGTAGGTGGGTTGTCCTGTCACTTTGACAAGTTGCACGCTTGTTAGCCAGACCAACCCACCACCTAGCATAATGCCTTGATCTTTGCACCAGAGTTCTTTTTCTGGATATTCTGCAAAGAGTTTCAAGATTGCCGGTGTAAAGATGATGTTGTAGTTTGCCAGCAGCTCTTGCTGATTGCGATAAGTTCGAGTTGTCACACGTTTCTTTAAATTGCCGTTCCAGCGCACCGATAGAGGGTATTGGAACATCTTGCTTACAGCCGCACTGTTCTTTTTTGCGAGGGCGTCACGCATTGACTGGTAGAAGGTGGCGAACAAGTCGCCATCGTCAACGCCAGCAACCCAGTAGCGCTTCTTGCGTGCTTCAGTGGCGGCAGCTAGAATCTTTTCAGCCTCTGTAGCTCGGTTCGTGGCTTTGTATACTTCGCTCAAACCCCTGGCATCATCGAATAGTACCGGGTAATTTCCGCGATAGAGCTGAATATTGCTGTCGTAAGCCTCCTTATATTGCTTTTCCGCTTCTTTGTATTTCTTCTGCTTTAGGTAGCAGTCAGCCAGTCGTGTGCGCGTTAGCAGCTTTTGCTCGTTGCCATTGAGGCTTTCGGCGATATCTATGGCTTCTAAGAGCTTTTTCTCTGCTGCCGCATAGTTGCTAGCTTTCATGTCGGCTTGAGCGGAAGAATAGATTTTGTCGAATTGCTTTTGCTTTATTGCTTCTTGCTTGGCAATGTCAGCGTCAATTGATGCAAAAGATACGGCCGCAGCTGCAGCTTTATTGGCAGCCTCGCTTGACACCGGTTTTGCTGTCTTCGTCTTCGGTTGCGTCGACTTCGGCGTGGCTAGTGCAACTAGTGGACTAGTGGCAAGGGCTGTCGTAAGAGCTATTACAAGGGCTGCTGATAGTAATGTTGGTTGTTGATTTCTCATGGCGATATGATAGCAGTGGAGAGTTCTTTACGTGCAGCAGAAAGTTGACTTTCTGTAGCTGCGTTTCCGGCCTTCTCATCGATTAGCGATTGATAGATAGCAATGGATTCGTTGTATTTTTCTATAGCGTTTTTCTTACGATTGTCGTTGTAGAAAATCCGTGCCTGATATAGCAATACTTCGGCCAGGGCTTTTCGCCAACGAATCTTGTTGGGTGTGTCCTCATTGATCTGCTTGCGCAAGTTTGTTTCAATTTTTTGTACTACGGTTATCGCAGCAGCTCTGTTTCCGCATTTTAAATGCATACTTGCTAAGTGTCCATATTCGTCATTGGCAAGTGCCTTTAGTTCATCGCATGCGATATTTTCATCAGACTGCTGGTATGCAGTAATTGAAGTCTCTTGAACGGATATAGCATTTGAATTGAGTCCGGCGGAGGCCAAGGCCATGGCAAGATAGTGGCTGGTATAGCCTTGCAATACGAAGAACACTGCACGGAACGAGCGGCCTGAAATGGCATACCAGGCAAGCATTATTAGGCAGAAGAAGACAAGCGAGAAAGCTCCGAAAGTAATTAGCAAATTGCGTATGTTCTTGTGATTCAATTTATTCTTCCTTGCCGTTCAAGTTCACTATTGCGATTGGGGTGGAGCGTGTTAATCTGTGTTTTCAAATCTTTGCTCGAGGCTGTCTTTGCCAGAATCAAAGACAATTTTTCGATCAACGCGCAGCAATTTAGCATGTTCGCTTTGAATGACTTTGGCTTCTTCTAGCTCCTTGAGAATTTCTCCTTGCGGCTGTTTGACTAGCTCAGCGGCAGCTTTACGCTTTTCATTTCTGCTATCAATGCGCTGGTTCAATACCAGCAGTATGAGAAAGCGCACTGCCGGAATGACGAGCAAGATTATGGAGTAGGTAAGCAGCACATCGATTAGAGCCGCCAGGTGGTGCAGAAGGTTTATCGTGGCAATGTGCTTGAATAGCCACCAGCTGCCGCAGAAATTGAAAATAGCAAGCATTAAGACATTGATCAGGGCTAGAGGTGGGAAGTTCGAGAATTTCCAGCTTTCTTCTTTTAAGTAGCTTTCTTGCTCTTTCTCCTGTTGTTGTTGAACTAAAGGGTGCTCACTTATATAGTCTGGAAAAACATAAACTATAAAGCCGCTTTTTGTTACTTCAGGATGGCCATTAAATTGTGCCAGTGCACTCATAACCATGCCACTATCTGAGGTGTCACCATCGAGAAAGGGAGCCAGTTGCTCTGCCGATACTACCCCGCCGTTGGCCTTGATGGTTGTTGCGATTTGCTGCCAGCGCAACTTCTGTAAATTGGAATTTGGCTTGCCATCGCCAAACAAAAAGGAAAAGCATTCGAGGAAGAAATTACCTTTGGGATGCTTCTCTATAAAGTCAGTGTAGCGGTCTCTCTGGGCGCTGGGGATGCTATTTTGATAGCTGCTATGCGAAGGGCTATAATCCCAGCTAAAAATATCAGAAAGAAAGTTCGTGTCAAAGAAGCCCGAGCCATCAAATGAGCCAAAATCACCACTGTCTCCACTGCCTCCGTCGAATATTGATGCTATTGCCAATAAAATCAGTGCTACAAAAATCAAAACTATTACAAGCACCGACGTCATTAAGGCAACGCCAAACGATACCCTTACCACCCAGTAAAGTGACTTGAATAGAAAGGCTCCTGCAAGCAATGCTGCTCTGCGCCTTCCTCTTCGTCTGTAGACACCAGAAAAATTGGGAGCAAATGAGTAATAGACCGTTCCATCATTGGCTACTTCTAGCTTAGCGCCGGTTTCTCCAGCAATTTTGTTGAGCCAATAGGTGGCACTATTAATAGATAGACCGGAGCTTGTTGCTAACTCTGGGGCGGTGGTGCGCAGGTTTGTCTTAATAGCGTCAAGGGCAAGCCGTTTGTCTGGCATCAAAAGCGAGTACTCTGGGTCTTCTGGATCCAGGCTGCCAGCAGCTAATTGCGGTGGCTCGTGTTCTTCCTCGTATTCTTTCTCGTATTTCCTATCGAGCTTTTCGTCTGGCAACTAATTTCCCTTTCGTGGCATTGTTGTTTGTATATCGGCATATAGGCCTTCTGCTCTCTTCCTATAACCTTTTAACGGCTCCATCGCGGCCTCGGCCTTGGTTGTTAAAGTTGAATTCAAAGCTCTCGACTGGCTTTGCTCCACTCTGTAGCGGCCTGAATGGAGCTGCGTTTGTTATTGCCTGGAGTGCTTTTTTGTCGGCTTCGGCGTCCCCGCTAGATCTTGTTATGCGTAGATTTTTTACTTCTCCGTTCTGAATTACATCAAATTGGGCTATGATCTTTATCTCTTCTGCACTTCTGGCTGGCTGCCAGGCTCGAAATATTCGTCTTTCCATGTCGGCCATGTATGGCCCTAGCATCTTTTCCCATATTGAGTCTGCTGCTGTGGGCGATTTCGCCTGCCGCAATTGCTCCCTCCTCTGCCAAGGCGATGGCCTTTCCAGCTCTTGTTTCGTCCTAAGGTCGTCTACTTTGCTTTGTGCTATATCAGCCTTATCGTTTCTGCCTAGTTTGCGCCAGAGGGCTACCATGGTCTGCAACTCTCTTCGGTTTCTCTTGCCTTCTGCGGCTGCTTTAGCAAGCAGAGAGTCTGCTGCCTCTAGGTCTTTTGTAGCTTCTTGCGTCTGCCCTAGGTCAAGTTCTAACTCGGCATAAGCAAGCAAGTCTCTCACCGAGCATCTTTCGTAGCGAATTTTGGGATCAAATCTTTTGGCTTGCCTGAGCATTTCAGCGGCATCTTTTTTCTTGTCGGTCATGACGTAAAGCTTGGTCAGTGACAGCATTGTCTTGGTACGCTGTCTGTTGCTAGTGGACGCGTCTAAGGTGAATATTTCGATTAGCTTTTTGTATGCTTCTTCGGCCTTGTCGTAGTGCTTTTGTCTTACGTGAAATTGTGCTAGTTGTTCGAGTGCTCTCATCGCTGAGCTGCCGTATGGCGATTCGCTTTTTGCCAAAGCATAAGCTTGTTCGAGCAGAATTTGTGGCTGCTCATGCTCTCGGCGCATTTCTAGTCGGCGTTCGTCTCCTTGCAGCTTCATAAGTTTCAGAGACATTTCAGTGTTGCTTTTGCTAACTATTGATAGAGTGGACAGTCGATCGGCTTCTTCGTTTTTTCCTAGTTGCCTCAGTACGTCTGTATATTCGCCAATTTCGTATCGGCTCATCCGGCCATTGCCATATAGTTCTTGTTTGATTTCAATGGCTTTCTTATATAGAGGTTCTGCTTGGTCTAGTTTCCCCGCTTTCCGGTACAGGCGTCCAAGCTCCATCAATGTCAAGCCGATTTGAGCATTCTTTGCTGGGAGCTTTTTATTTTGAATTGATAGTAGCTTTGTCACTAAGTCGATTGCCTTTTGGGCTTGATGTTTTTCTGCAATAAGATCTGCTGTGTCATACAACCTCCTAATTGCCTCGTGGATGTCAGAAGTTGAGTTGAGTGGTAGTTGTGCTTCGTTGTGCAAATAGATGTTCAGAGTGTTTTCAGCAATGGCAATGGCCTTGTCGCTTTGCCCTTCGGCAGCATAGAAATTAGCTAGTTCTATAAGGCTAATTGCTGCTTCATCACTGTTTGGTCCGTAGACTGCATTTGTTGCTTCCGCTGCTTCTTTGATGAGGCGCTCTGCCTGACTGTTGAGTTTGAGCTTTATAAGCTCTGCAACCGCCGTGTTCTCTCTGTTCGTCAGCAATGTTCTGAACGTCTCTTGATGCTTGGAAAGATTTTTGTATAGTTGAATTGCCCGGCCTAGACTGGCCAAGGCCTTATCTGTTTGCTTTGCTCTCAGTTCTGTTATGGCCTTTTGCCGCCATATTTCGTAGGCATAGTAATTTCCTGACGCTTCAGCAAGCTCGGCCGCTTGCTGTTGTTTCGAAATGTATTCGTCAGTCTTCTCGGGATTACCAACTGAGAGTTGGGCCAGCCTCATTGCTAGAGTCGCTCTCTCTTTACTTTCAGTGGGCAAGAGGATCATTGCTCTTTCGTAGAGCTTTGCCGCTTCTTGTCTTTTGTTGCTTACTAAGCTGTCAGCTAGCTTCGTAAGTATCTCCAGCATCTCTTTTTCTGGTAGTTGTTTTGACTTGTCAGCTGCAATAAGTGCCTTGGTAAGAAGTTGCTGCTTCAGGTCGGCGGTGCTCGGGTCTAGTTGAACGTGCATGAGATCGTAGTACTTTTGTGCCTGCACGTATTGGCGCGCCGCATCTAGGTAAGCCCCGCGTGAGTAATTATTGTCCGCTGTAATAACCAGCAGTTTAGTTGGTGGTGCCATCTTATATTGAGCAAGTGCAGCGTTCAAGAGCTGTTGCTCCAAGCGATTATTCTGTATTTGTAATTCAGCTAGTTTCCATTGATATAGCCCCGGTACAAAAACTTTGACATCGGCATTCGAACTATTTGAAATATTTGAAAAAGTAACTTTATTAATTGCCTCGTTCAATAGATTTTCAGACTCTTTGACTTGTCCTTGATTTAAGTATGTCTTGGCCAGTAGCGCAATTTTTAAAACTGTTGGTGCCCCGAGGTTTTGCCTGCCAGATAAAAGTTTGGCCAGGTATATCTTGGTCTTAGATGAATCACCAAGATTGAGATGAATGATGGCCAGGTCAGCTAAAAGTACTGGTGAGGTATTAGAGCTATTGTCTTCACTAAAATGGTTACCGCTTTGGCTGAGCGAGTAGGCCCGTTCTAGGAGGCTCGCTGCGCGCTTGTAATCGCCATTGAATGAATAGGCCATAGCCCAGCGTCTAAGATCTTCTACTGTTTCTGGTGCGGCTGGAACAGATGAGTCAATAGCAGGAGCTAGTGGCTTGTTTGTTCGCGAACTTCCACGTGGATCGGCTGTTCGTGCCTCTTCAAGTGCCTTCTCAAGTTCGCTCCAGCATTCTTCTTTCTTAAGCTTGAGCTGCTCTGCGGATATAGCTCGTTCTGTCAACAATGCCAGAACTACCGCTTGGACCTCGCCGCTCTTTCTTGTTGCAAGTCTAATTTGTTCGCTAAGCTTATTTGCTTCTTCATAGTTGTTTTGATCAATGTAGAGGCTGTTGAAGTAAGTTAAGGCGTTGATGAATTGCTGACGCTGTCTTTCGCTATTCGTGCTAGCGCATGCATCTTCGTATGCTTTGAGAAGCATTGCCGTGGCAGTTCGGCTTGCGGCGGTGTCTTTGGCTTGAATAGATTTGTATGCTGAAAGCATGACTTTGCGATCTCGTTTCTCTATCATCTCCGTTGTTTCAGTTTCGGGGAGTGGGTCTAGCGCTTTTGCTCTAGCTCTTGCCTTTTCTGCTTCAACAGTTTTACCCATGGCCTGATATGAATTTGCCAGCTCTAATAGTGGTGCGCGCAAGTAACAAGATTCTAGTCCTAAGGCTCTTTCTATTCTTTTTACTGCCCCTTCTTGATGAGCAACTGCGGCATCCGTCTCATCTTTTTTGAACAGACTTTCGCCCAGTTTGCGCTCTATTTCGCTAGCTGTCTTGCTGTCTCCTGGTAACCGTTCTAGGTCGTTCTGTTGAGCAATGCTGAGCTTTTCGTTGTAATAGTCAAGGACTTTTTGTAGTGTCTTGATTGCCATATCGTATTCTTTTGCATTTTCTTGAAGACTGGCGAGTTTGTATGAGGTTCTGATGAAGTAGACTTTTGCATTGGGGCCGAGTTTTTCAATATCGTTTTTCTCGTTACCACTGATAAGCTCTGTGTAGATTGCCTTTGCTCTCTCTGCTTTGCCAAAAGTGGCAAAGAAGTCTGCTGCAAGTTCGAGATCTGTATCGTTGCGTCTTTCTTTCGGTAGTTTCAGTATTCGTTCGTGAAGCAATTCAGCTTCGGCCGTGCGGTTTTGTAACACCAATAGGTTTGCGTATGCTCTATAAATAAATTGCGGGGACGAACTAGAGGTTTCTGCCGTTTCAACAAGCTTTTTGAATACGGCTTCGGCGTCTTGGTAACGCTCAGTATCTTGCAAGAACTTAGCAAACTGGAGCACGATGCCTTGATAGAAGAATCCGATTGTTTTCAGTTGACTTATTGCACTGACTGCTCTGCTTATCGCTTCGTCTGCCTGCGAGAAGCGTCCAACTCTATCGTGGTGTTGGGCTGCATCCATAAGCGTGACAATGGCTGTGGTCGAGTTTTTATCAAACCATTGGGTGCAGAGACTCATTGATGCATTAAATGAGCCAGTGCTGAGAGGCTCTAGTCCGGCTGCCCCTGCGGCGTGAGCTGCGTGCAAGTAGTCTCTTGGTAGATCATCAGCATCATAAGTATCAAGTAAATCTAGGGCTGATCTCAGTGCGTGTAGACTTTGGCTGTTCCATGCTTGAGGCGCCGCTTGTGTTGCTTTCCTTTCGAGAATTATGGTCAGGTGGTGCCCATGGATACTGACCAGCTCAAACTTTACTTGGGTGCCAATAGGGCCTCGTGTCAGTTCCTGAACTTTGGTAAGAGTCAAGCCCTTAGTTTGCTGCCCATTAATAGTTGTAATTCTAGCCAAAGAATCAAGACCAGATGGTAGGCCTTTTGGTTCATCCTTGAAGTGAAACCCGAAGCTTGGTCTTTCACCGATGCGAAATTCTATGTCACCCTCTTCTGGTGCTTTGCTATCGCTAGTTGCCATTGTCTGGTTCTGCCCACCTAATGAATTTGCTTCTGATTGTTCTGTTCCCGTCGCTGAATTAAAGCCGAGTAGTGAAAGGAGCAGAAGCATTGAAAATGGAATATGGTTCTTAAACTGCACTTAGCGTCTCTTGCGGTATTGGGGCTTTTGATGGAGTTGGCGCAAATCAATTTTTATGATGCCGCTGGCTTCGGGCCCGAGCGATTTGTATTATAGTGCGCCTGCGGTTGCACAGCGATTCTACCTCAGCGTCGTCACCTAACTGTTTTTGTACTGCCATTAGGTTGTCGATGTCAGTTAACAGCATTGTGTCATCGCTTCCATATCTGTGTTCTATTTCAGCTAAGTGTGATTTGTAGAGCTTCGCAAGCTTTGCGTACTCAAATTGCTTTTGGTAGAGAGATTCAAGACTGGCGACTGTTGCTTCGTGAAGCGCCTCCGCATTGCCAGATTCTGGGTAGAGATGAGCCTTTTCTTCTCTGGTCAGCAGTTTCTCGTATGTCTCTAAGGCCTTGCCGTAGAGATGCTCGCTTTCGTATTTCTGAGCAAGTTTTCTCAAGCTCCTCAGCAACTCTGGATCGTTGGGCTTGAGTACTATTGATTGTCTTGCCAGTGTAAGTCTGTCGTGTAGGTCTGTGGCCTGAAATACAAATGCAGCAAAGGCAAAGAAGACAAAGAGGAAAATGGAGAGTCTACCAAGTAGGATGTGGGTTTTAAGTCTTATCTGCGCAGATTTTTTCTCTATTGGGTCATTTTGATGGCTAAGGGGCACCCTCATCAATCCATCAGAATTTGATTCTTGTTTTTCATTTGGCATGGACAGAAGACCCATTCTGCTCTTGCTTGTATTTTTGAATAAGCATTTGGGAGCGCTCGTAGAGTCTTTCAGCTTCGGGCAACCTATCTAATTGTGTGTTTAGAGCCGCTAACTGACTGATTACGGGAATCAATAGGGTGCTATCCGAGCCAAATTTGCGTTCGCTTTCTGCTAGCAAATCTTGGTAGGCAGTCAGTCTTCTTGCATAGCGAATAGCGTTGGCCTCGATGTCGTTTGACGAAGTTGAGTCTTCCGCTGAACGCAGCAGCGCTTGCCGGGCCAATGTCTGCTGCGTGTGCGTTTCGCTGCGCTGCATCGCCAGAACACCAAGGCCACAGAATAGGCACAGTCCGAGAAAACAGCTTTGAATTTGTCTGTAGGTGCCAAGCTGAAGCTCCGCGGTGTCTTTTTCTATTGAGCCATTATTAAAGGCGCTTTCCACTTTTATGAATTTGGCGGTTTCGAGGGCTGGGTTCTCATCTGCCATGTGGTCCACCCTGTGAGCTTTATCTATTGATCTTACCAGGCTGAGCTTTGGAGGGGGTAAGATGGTTAATTACAGGCTTACGCTGTTGTGCAGCCGAGTCGATTATAATCTGGGAAGGCCAGTATAAAGTCGTCAGGTATCGGCGGGAACTCTAAGAATTAGGCCCTGATTTTATCCCAGCGTAATCGGATAGGCCGTTAGGTGGAGAGGATTGAATTTGCCATCTGTTCGAAGAGTATTAAAGTGGAGCCTCTTCTCGACTCTTGGCCTTGCTGCTTTGATCGGCGGCACTGTATTGACTCTAGAGCTTCTCGATCCGGTAATGCGACACATTCTTTATGACATAAAGTATGGTCACTCTGAACCTCTTGAGTCTCGGATTAGGCAGTGGGACGAGGTCTTCGATTTGCGTGCAGAGACTCGTTCGGCTGAGACTATGGCTGACTATACGAATGCAATTGGCTATACATACGTGGATGAGTATGGCCATGACGATACCGATTGCAATCGTATGTTTCTTGCTCGTTGGTGTTTCGAGCGCACTGCCGATTACGCTGCACTTACTCCGCCGTCAGAGAAGCGCAGCAATCAATTAGCTTTTGCTAGTTCTTTTCTTAAGCAGGTGAATGAAGCAATTAAAGAGAAGAATTTGGAGCGACGCAAGCACTAACCTTTCCTCTTTGCCTATTGTTGCTGCAGAAATGTTGCAGATGCATAGGCTGAGGCCGAATGCATGGACCTAGCGCTTGTAGGCTACTATGGAAACTATGGCAGAGAACTCGCTAAATAATCCATCGTTTTATGTTTGGGAGCCTGGTGTCGGGCCGTCCGAAGCTGCGCTTCTTCGGTTACAAGAGTTAGCCGTGCGGCCTGCTGCGCCTCCTGGTGAGGCCTGGTTTATGAGCCCGCCGCGAAGAATGTACCCCGAGTTTCTTAACCAACCAATTGCAGCGATACCTTTGTCAGTTATCCACGGTCTTCTTTTTGAAGCTACAACTGGAATATTGGCTTTTCATGATGTACCGGAGGCTGTTGAGAGTTGGCGTGGTTGGTTTAGACATTTGCTACCAGGCTTGATTGTTAGAGGTGATGAGGCTTACGCATTTCATTATCTGATAGAGTCGGTTTTTACTATCTTCTTCCGGGTCTATAGTGAAGGGTTTCAGGGTGAGTACGAGGGATTTCGGCGCGATGTGCTGGAAACTTTGGGGCGGGCTATTATGATGCCCTCTCTCTGGGATGATGATGGCGAGAGTATTTGTGCTCAATATCAAGACTGGGAAACGTGCGGATCTCTTTGGCCCTCATGCAGTGGAGCCATTAGCGCTTCTTTGTTTTTTTGCTTGACCTATCTAAAAAAAGACGAAGTTTCTGTTTGGACGAAAAGTATTTTAGCTATAGAGTGTGCTTATTTTCGTGCGCACCTGCTAACCTGGCTGGCGGGCTCGTATGAAATTCTAGCCTCAGATGTCCCAAATTTCAGAGATATTGAACAGGCAACTAGTCGCATAAAGTGGCTTGATTCGTGGACGCTTGAAAAGCTTGCGCCACTAATTCCGGTGGCAAATACCCAAGAGTTCCTAACGACGGTGCGGCAAGTTCTTACTCTCGATAGATTGTTTGTCTGGCTGGAAGATATTTCTCGCTATAAAGAATTATCTGAGCCACTAGCATCGGCTCGAGTCGCAGAAATAGTTGCGGATGTGGTACTGGCCGTGAGTTAGGCTCTCAAATAATCACTCCGAGACATGTCGTTTTGACTTCTTCTCTTTGGCCTTTGCACGAGATGGGGGTTCGGAGATACTGTTTTTTTGCGTCCTCGATTGCTTGTCTCTTCTGTCCGTCTGCGTATTGCTTAAAATCAGCGGCCTCGATTTTATTGTAGACCACAGTTTATCCAGTAACTTAGACATTTTCTAAGTTACTGGAGAGAAAGTACGTTTTCGAATCGGTAGGCAGATGTCAGGCGATTCGACGCCTTAAAATACAGGGAATGAAGTTAGAACAATATTCCAGCGTGGGATGGGGCAGAAGACCAGATGGCCAGGGTAAAAGGAAAAAGCAAAGAGCAAGCCGCTAGCAAGGTTGCAAGTGGAGATGCAGAGGCTCTTTTAACAACTAAATCAACGAATGACGGTCACCCTGGCCGACGTGATCCTGTAGCGATAATAGAGCAGACTAACGAGGGGCGGCTGCAAGAATTGGTGCCAATCCGGCATAGCCGCATGTCGATTTCGCCATTTACGTTTTATCGTGGTGCTGCTGCAGTAATGGCTGCAGACCTCGCTGCCCAGCCTAATTCTGGAGTTGTTGTGCAATGTTGTGGTGACTGCCACGTGCTAAATTTCGGAGCTTTTGCCACTCCCGAGCGCAACATCATTATTGACCTCAATGACTTTGATGAGACGCATCCGGCGCCATTTGAATGGGACATAAAAAGACTGGCGGCCAGTTTAGTTCTGGCTGGAAATTCAATTGGTATGTCTACCAAGACCTGCCAGAAGGCTGCCTTTGAAATGGCTCAGTCATACCAGATTGAGATGGCCAAGTATGCCAAGACAAGATTGCTCGATGTTTGGTACTCGAAAATCGATTACGAGTCGTTTATCGAAAGTGCTGATCACGAATTAGCGGCTCGGCGGCGCAAAAATTTGCATAAGGAGATTACAAAATCTTCTCCCGAATCTTTGCAGAAGAAGCTCATAGAGCGGCACAACGGCAGCTGGCGTTTCAAAGAAATGCCGCCATTGCTTTACCATGCACCAGAACTTTCAGAGAAAGTTTATAAGGCCTATGAAAAATATCTTGAGACTCTTTCTCCTGATCGCTCTGGTCTGCTCAAGCATTTTGAGCTGACTGACATTGCCATGAAGGTCGTCGGCACTGGCAGTGTAGGTACATTCTGCGCAGTGGTTCTGCTCGTTGGTGCCAACGACGACTTCCTCATTCTTCAAGTAAAAGAAGCGCGACAGTCAGTGTTGGAGCCATATACAGCTCCAAGTAAATTTGAGAACAGCGGCCAGCGTATTGTTGTCGGTCAGCGAATTATGCAGTCGGCTAGCGATATGTTTTTGGGCTGGACTGGCGGAGCAACAAAGCGGCAGTTCTATGTTCGTCAGTTGCGAGACGTGAAGATGTCGCCCAACCCGGCGAGATGGACCAAATTTACCATGCTGCAACTGAGTAATTTCGCTGGAAAAGTGCTGGCGAAAGCCCATGCAAAATCGGGTGAGGCTGCGGTAATTGCTGACTATATAGGTAAGGGTGAAAGGTTTGCTAGTTCAATGTCAGAGTATGCCCTTTCGTATGCAGCCGAGACTGAGGCTGACTATAAGCTGTTCACCGAGGCCTGCCGCAGCGGTAGGTTGAGGCTTTAAAATTTCCTTTTTTTTGAGATTAACTTTCACGAGAGTTTCACTTTGGGGCTGATACAGTTCTGCTACTCAGTCGAAGTGTCAGCTCTGCCAATTGCATTTCTGCAATTTGACTAGTCCCCGAATATTACCAGCGTAAATAAAATTTTTTATGACTAAAAGCAGTGCGGAAGCCTCACAGTGCGGGGCTCGGCCGTGGAAAGAAACTCAAGAAAATTTTTCACCTGCTCAGCCCTCTGAGTGGAGTAACATCTCTCGGCAATGTCTAGATGTTAGCTCTAACTGGCACGCAGCAACGGTTAGTCGTGCTGGTACTGATCCAACCTTAGATAAAGCGGCCCTCAACTCTGGTGTTCTGCAATTTGGATCGATTGATGAATTGACCGGTAATAAGAGTAAGGCTGGCGATTCTACTTTGAGCGCTCCGGCAAATGATAAGTCGGCTGCTACACCATCGGCAGATAGGAGTGGTGAAAGAAAGGGTGATAGCAACGCTGATAAGCCTGCCGATAAGACACCGGAAGCAAAGGCCGCCATGCTTTTCAGTAACGATGCAACCCCTGAGCAGAAGCTAGCCACAGTTCGTGATTTGGCTAATGCTGGTATCACAAGCATGAGCTACCGTGATAGTTCTGGTAGTGAGCGTAAGCTGCGATTCGAAGTCGAAGGGGCCGGCAACAAGCAAATGGTGCACCTCTTTGATAGTGGTGCCGATGGCCGCGAGAAAACTGCGCTAAGAGGTATTTCAAGCGCAGACGGCTCTTTCGAGAAGCAGCGTGATGGACAAGGAAACTCTGTTGACTACCAAGGAAAAGGATACTCGAATCTAGCCCAGGCCAAAGCAGATACTCTTAAAGTCGATGCCTCGGATACATCCAAGCCAGCGCAACGGAGTCTGCCCGGTGCCGAGCGCCGCGCTGTTCCTGAAACGCCACGAGATTCACGAGCTGATAGGAGCACTGATGGTCGAGACAATGTTGCACCAATGTTGATACCTGGAGCAGTTGATAGATCGCAGTTCGATTCTCAGTTGAAAGATCCACGAGTTATGGCTGCTTTTGCTGGAAGAATGCATTCTGAAGTGGGTTCGCAAGGGCCAGCGGCACAGTTGGCTTTTGCCGAAGAAGTAATGAACAGAGCTGCCTCTCGCAACCAGACTATTATGCAAGCTCTAACAGGTAAGTACTATCCTACTCACAACCCGGGCTGGTCCAATAATCCCAGATATATGGATGCTATTAATAAGGCTTGGAAGGAAGGTACCGATACTATATTCGGTGCTACCGGTAATGCTTCTGGAAAAGTTGGATTTGGCGTAAGAGGCGGCCACTATGATGCCAATCGCCAGTGGGTCTCGCCCAATCAAACAGTGCGTATCAATGGAGAGCGGTTTGGCTATGAGCAAGTGGATCTAAATAGAGGTTGGCTCAAGAAATATCAACAGCTCAAATCTGGTAGCCGAGTTTAGCCATTGTCATAGCTTTACAGGCTTTTTGCTCAAGACGGCCTCAAAACAAGAGAGATAAGTATTACTATAGCGATATTATTTGTATCGCTTAGAATTCTTGTGAGCCTTGAACTAAAAGGAATCGTTGATGACCTTCGAACGAGTGTTAGTTGTTTTTTGTGCGTTACTAGTAGCGTTCAATATGCCCTGCATGAGTGCTTACGCGCAAGAAGTAAATGCTGCCGATCGAATAACGGTTGTTGTCGACGGTGATCGCTCAAAGCAGCTTCATCTCCCCCTTTACGAGTGGTATCCGAAGGACAAAGAAGCAATTGGAATGCTGTTGGCCATTCATGGATTAACTTTGCATGGAAACACTTATGAAGTGATTGGAAAGGCCTTTGCCGCCGAGGGCTTTTACGCTTGTGCGCCTGATATGCGTGGCTTCGGCCGATGCTATACCGATGACAAGCAGGTTTTCGCCGTTGGTGGTGTGAGCAAACAGAGCGTTGACTATGATGGTTCATACGCCGACATCGTTGCCCTGGCACAGTCTCTGAAACGCGACCATCCAAAATTGCCTTTGTTTGTCATGGGGGAGAGTTTGGGCACCAGCATGTGCGTAAAGCTGGCGGCGGAGCATCCTGAACTGGTAAGTGGGCTGCTCATGTCGGGGCCGACGGTGAAGATAAACCCGCTTATGGTGCTGCATCCTGACAATCTCTTGGCTGCTGGTTGGGCATTGTTCTTTCACCCTCGCTTCCGAATGTCGACAACTAGTTTTGTCAAAAACCTGGTATCGAATGATGCTGATATCGTCGATGAGTTATTGCGCGATCCACTTTGTCGAAAAGGGCTGACTATTGCTGAGTTGCTCAAAACCAAACGCTTTGTCAGTCGAACACTTCTCAACGCTGCTAAGATCCGGGACGAGCTTCCGGTCTTAGTGGTTCAAGGCAGCGAGGACAGATGCATGGTACCGCGAGCGGTGACCAAGCTAGTTTGCAATATTCCCTCGTCTAATCAAACGATCCGATGGCTTCATGCTCATGGGCATTTGCTGTTCGAGACCCGCTTTTTGAGGCCGGCTACTCTGGATTCAATTGACATTTGGGTGCGGGCAAATAGCCCTGCCCGAGAAAGTGAGATAGCCGAAATTAAGACCGAAATTTTGCAGCTGGGCGGTAAGGAGCCTAGGCATTGAGATTTTGAATTTAAGCTATTTTCTGTCGCCAGTCGAGTTGACCGTGGCGAGTCTTAATTTGACGGTCTGCAGGACGAATAACAGTCAATTTTTAGTGTTGTAGTTGTTCATAAGGCTCAGTGACTGCACGAAATTTGCACACAAGTTGTCAGTGGATCTTCTAACATCAGTTAGTAGACATATACGTGTAACCATCCTTTTCAGGAGGCGGTCATTCGGTGGTTAATAAACCAAACCCGGTACCTTCGAGTCGTAAGTTGCTCCGAGAGCGGCTTAAAGGTATCACTGCGATCGAGCTAGCTGCTGTAGTTTCAATTTTAATTGTTATCTGCGCAATGGCTCTCAACATTACCGTCTTAGTTTTCGCGGCTGACATGTGCGACAGAGCATGTAAAGACTGCGCGAGGGCTGCCGGTCAGCAAGGTACTGTAGGTCAAGCGGTTTCTGCAATGCAAGCAGCCCTAGGCACTCACCCTATTGACGGCACGGTGATTCAAACTCTCAAT
>Ga0075444_10000460_pt1 | contig 24149 bp, 25 predicted proteins | sample CoawatmetaG01DNA_FD_76836 | JGI IMG/M metagenome (GOLD analysis project Ga0075444, IMG submission 76836) | Marine microbial communities from the West Antarctic Peninsula - Coastal water metaG017-DNA | ecosystem: Environmental > Aquatic > Marine > Coastal | place: Atlantic Ocean: West Antarctic... | reverse complement strand
GAATTGGGTTGTAGGTTTGTATTTGTTGATCACTACGCCATAGCACTTGAATGGGAGTCCTATGTTAAAGATAATAATTTCCTAATAGGGGTTTTGGACGATCTTGATAGAGAACATAATGCCGATATTTTAGTTGATTATAGTTTTTGGAAAGAAACAAAAGATTTTGAATACCTTGTTAATAAAGGATGTGTAAAACTTATTGGAAAGACCTTTATGCCACTTTCTAACTCCTTTAAAGGACGCAGTTTAAAGACTAAAAATTTTTGCTACCCAACTATACTCATATCTTTGGGAGGTTTTGATTTTGATGGCCTTGCTCTAAAATCTATAATTGCTCTAAATAAGCTTTGTAGCCAAAATATTAAAAAAGTTATAATTGTCACAGATATAGATTCAGAAATAAAATTAAAAGAAGTTCTTCAGGGTGTTTCTTTTAAATATGATTTACATATCTCTCCAAATGGATTGGGCTCTATTTATGAAGAGTCTGATATTTGTCTTGGAGCTTCAGGCGTATCATCCTTTGAGAGGGTATACTTTGAGATTCCACAACTAATTTTTGTAAAAGCCGACAACCAAATAGAGACTGCAAAACATTTAAACCAAAAAAATATGGCTATGGTAATCAAGGATTTTACACAGAATAATATTTCTAAATATATTGACGATTTTATAAAAGAAGAAACTCTTATAAAAATTAGTAAAAATTTATTAAATTTTATAGACCTAGACGGGGCAGTAAAAATTGCAAAAGAAATAAACGCTATTATAGAATATAAGAATGTTGCCAAAGATTAAAGCTAGATTAGCTAATGATGATGACTGTGAAGAAATTCTTATCTGGAGAAATGACTCTCTTACAAGAAAGAGTTTTTTTAACTCTGATCTTGTAAAAAAGTCAGAACATTCAAAATGGTTTGCAAATGTTCAAGAATCAAATAATTCTTTAATAGTTATACTTACACTGAACGAAGAAAGAATTGGAATGGTTCGATATGACTCAGCTGTAAAATCAACCCTCGTATCCATTAATACAAACCCGATGAAGCGAGGTATGGGCAACTCTTCGCAAATTTTAGTTCACTCTGAAGTTTTCCTAAAAAATAATATTTATTTCTTCCCATTACTTGTTGCAAATATCTTAAAAGACAATGAATTAAGCATTAAAGTTTTTAAAAGAGCTGGATATCAATTAGAATCTGAGAATAATAATTACTATAAATATATTAAAAAATTAAAATGAACTACCTAATTGCCTCGCATCATGAGTGGAACATGCAGAATTTCATAAAATTAAAAAATAATACTATAAGCGATCATTCTCTGTTCTTTATAGACTCTAGTAACGAGCTATCTCTTGACTACCTTAGTTCTATAAATCCAAGATATATATTTTTCCCACACTGGAGCCATATTGTTTCAAATGAAATCCTTGATAAGTATGATTGTGTTTGTTTCCATATGACAGATTTACCATTTGGCAGAGGTGGAAGCCCTTTACAGAATCTAATTCTAAATAACTTTTCTCATACTAAGATAACCGCATTAAAGATGTCAGATGAACTTGATGCAGGACCTATATATTTAAAAAAGGATTTGGCTCTTGATGGCAGCGCAGAGGATATATATAAAAGATCTTCAAAAATTATTTTCTCCATGATAGATAATATGATTAAGAATGAAATTATTCCCTCTGAGCAAACGGGGAAGGTAACCCATTTCAAAAGAAGAAAGCCCTACGAAAGTGAGATTAAGGATATGTCTTCATTAAATGATTACTTCAACTTTATTAGAATGCTTGATGCTACAGGTTACCCTAAGGCATTTCTTGAGTTTGATGGATTCAATTATGAATTTTCCAAAGCCAAGTTAGCTAACGATGAGTTAGAGGTTAGTGTTAAAATTAAGAAATTAAAATAGCTAAAAAATAATGAAATTTTCTATAAGTAAAAGAGATATCGGAGAAGATTACGATCCATATGTAATTGCTGAGATTTCTGCAAACCATAATGGAGATATAGAAGTTGCTAAAGCTTCAATTATTTCAGCTAAAGAAAGTGGTGCGGATGCCGTAAAGCTACAAACCTATACACCTGATACTATGACAATTGATTGTGATAAGGATGATTTTCTAATCAAGGATGGCCTATGGAAGGGCAATAATTTATATAAGTTATATCAAGAAGCTTTTACTCCTTTTGAGTGGCATGAGGAGTTATTTACCTTTGCCAGAGAAGTAGGTATTACATTATTTAGCACTCCTTTCGATGAATCTGCTGTAAAGCTTCTAGAGTCTGTAAATGCTCCTGCCTATAAAGTTGCTTCATTTGAAGTGACCGACTTAACTCTTCTTAGATGTATAGCCTCAACAAAAAAACCAGTAATTATGTCAACGGGGATGGCTAACAGAAATGAAATTGATGAGGCTGTCAAAACTCTTTTTGAAAACGGCACTTCAGAATTAGCAATACTTCACTGTGTTAGCGGTTACCCTACAACACCAGAAGATGCAAATTTAAAAACCATTGTGGATTTAAAAGAAAGATATAAATGCGTAATTGGTTTATCTGATCACACTCTAACAAATTCAACTGCAATTGCCTCGGTAGCATTGGGTGCCTCAATTATCGAAAAGCATTTTATTATTGATCCATCAATGGGAGGTCCTGACAGTAGTTTTTCCATAACCCCGGACCAGCTAAGTAATCTAAAAAAATCGACATCAGAAGCAAGAAATGCAATTGGAAAAATTAATTACGAACTTAAGGGCGAAGAGAAGAATATGATTAAGTTCAGAAGATCTTTGTATGCTGTAAAGGACATTAAGTCAGGTGAAAGATTCACAAAACTAAATATGAGACGAATAAGACCAGGTTATGGAATTGAGCCTAAGCACTTTGAGGATGTTTTAGGAAAAACAGCAAATAAAGATATAGACTTTGGAACAGCGCTAAATTGGGATTTAATAAATGAATAAGGTAATGGTTGTAGCCGCTCATCCAGATGATGAATGGCTTGGTTGTGGCGGCACGATTTTAAAACATATAGATAATGGAGATGATGTTCTGGTGGTTTTTATTAGTGATGGGTATTCTTCTAGAAAAATCAATAAAACTGATTCCCGAGATAATGCATCTTCAAGTCTAATGAAAGAAATTGGAGCTCAAGAGCCAATCTTTCTAGGCTTTCCTGATAACAAACTAGATTCAATACCTATGCTTGAAGTAATTCAAGGAATAGAAAAATGTAAAGTAAATTTTGATCCTAATATTGTATATACTCACTATGCACATGACCTTAATATAGATCATCAGATCGTGTGCAGAGCAGTCTGCACTGCATTCAGACCTGAGCCTGGTAGTAGGCTAAAGTCCCTAAATCATTTTGAGATATTATCTTCTACTGAGTGGGCATATGATTCTAAGTTTAACCCAAACTTGTTTATAGATATATCAAGTAAATTAATTAGAAAAATTGAATTACTGGCTTTCTACAATGAAGAAATGAGAGACTTTCCTCATGCTAGAAGCAATAAGAATGTCTCATCCCTAGCAGAGTACAGAGGTTGCTCTGTGGGAGTTAATGCTGCAGAAGCTTTTTTTTCATCAAGGACGATACAAGATTGATTAGATATAATCCAGATATAATTCAGATATAAATATATTTATAATCTATAATGTCGCTGTCTTGCCCGGGTGGTGGAATTGGTAGACACAAGGGACTTAAAATCCCTCGCCAGAAATGGCATGCCGGTTCAAGTCCGGCTCCGGGTACCAATGCTTTAAGCGGTATATCCCTTTTAGTAATAATGAATTAAAATAAGCTAATATTTAAAGTAAAAAATCTATGTTCGATAATCAGACAATATTAATAACAGGAGGAACTGGATCGTTTGGCAATGCTTTTGTTCCAATGGTTTTAAAAAACTTCAATCCTAAAAAAATAATAATCTATTCCAGAGATGAAATGAAACAATGGGAAATGGCAAAACTTTTTCCTAACGAGCCAAGAATTCGTTTTTTTATTGGAGATGTAAGGGATAAAGACAGGCTTAATAGAGCAATGAATTCTGTTGACTATGTGGTTCATGCAGCCGCAACTAAGATTGTCCCAACAGCTGAATATAATCCTTTTGAGTGTGTCAAAACAAATATAATTGGAGCTATGAATATTATTGATGCATCTATAGATAACTCTGTAAAAGGAGTTGTTGCTTTATCTACAGATAAAGCGTCAAGCCCTATTAATTTATATGGGGCAACTAAGTTAGCTTCAGACAAGCTATTTGTTGCAGGAAATTCATATTCAGGAGGAGGGACGCAATTCTCTGTGGTTCGTTATGGCAACGTGATGGGCTCGAGAGGTTCGGTTATACCTTTCTTTATGTCAATTAAAGATCAAAAAGAATTACCAATAACTGATGTAAATATGACTAGATTCATGATATCTCTTGAAGAAGGTGTTGAGCTAGTCTGGCATGCCTTTCATGATATGAAAGGTGGAGAGATTTATGTTAAAAAAATACCCTCTATGAAAGTTACAGATATCGCTAATGCAATATCGCCGAATGCAGCAATAAAGATTATAGGCATAAGGCCAGGAGAGAAGCTACATGAACAAATGATAGGTTTAGAAGATACTCCATATACATATGAGTACAAAGATCATTACAAAATATTACCAGCTATCAATGATTGGTTTAATGATGAGTCAAGAATCAAAGATGGAAAAAAAGTAAGCTCAGATTTCATTTACTCAAGTGATAACAACTCAGAATGGATGAGAGAAGACGATTTAAAATTTTGGATAAATAAAAATATGCATAAATTAGGAAGTTTCTAGTTTAGAAACATTATTTTGAATATAGCTATAATTCCTGCAAGATCCGGCTCTAAAAGAATAAAAAATAAAAATATTAAAGAATTTTGTGGGAAGCCTATTATTGCTTGGTCAATTGAAGAGGCAATAAATAGCAAATGCTTCGATGAGATCATTGTATCAACAGATAGCTCATCGGTTGCTGAGGTCGCAAAAGAATATGGCGCAAAAGTACCTTTTCTTAGAACACCTGACTTGTCAGATGACCATACGGGTTTGTTGGATGTTATAAAAGATGCGATTTATCAACTGACGAAACTCGGATACAACTTTGAAAATGTTTGTTGCATATTAGCCACCGCCCCATTTATTAAATCAAATTATATAAATGATGGCTTGGAAAGGATCATTAATAACAATCAAATATTTGCATTTTCAGCTACAACATTTAAATACCCAGTGCAAAGGTCTTTCACTATAGATGGTAAGGAGGGCTTGCAAATGCTTTTTGAAAAGAATTACCATACAAGATCACAAGATTTAAGTGAGGTTTGGCATGATGCTGCTCAGTTTTATTGGGGATCTAAAGAGACATGGAAGAATGCTAACAAAGTTTTTTTAGATAGTTCAGAAATAGTCAAAATACCTAATATGGTTGTGCAAGATATTGATACAAATGAAGACTGGAAAAATGCAGAGTTAGTATACAAAATTTTAAATACATAGTTTATTTCTAGATGCAATGAGAAGCTTAATTATTAATCTGTACCAAGGGCAGTTACCAAGAGATATATCTGTATCATCAAAATTAGCAAATAAAAAAAATATACATTTGCTGAACTTCTATCCCCAAATTAATAATTTTTATGAAAATACTTTTAGTAGTAATAAATTCTTAAATACAAAAATTACTGATGATTGCATGGACTTTCATAATCATTTTATAGACTCCTTATCAATAAATAATTCAAGTTACAAAGAGCTTGAGCTGCTTAAAAAGCAATTATTTAGCTATTCTTTTTATCAAACATATGGCGCAAGTCTTCTAAAAATTGCATGTATTCAGAATTTTCTAAAATCTCAACAAAGCTTTAAAAGAATAATAATATTTTCTGAGGAGGGCAAGAATACATTACTAATTAAAATTTTATTAAGTAACCTTAAGTACGTCGAGGTTAAATATATAAAAGATATTACTTTTCCTCTATTGCCTTTACTCAATAAAATAAAAAATTATGATTTCCTTTTAATAAAAACTAGATTGATGTCATATATAAATAGAGTGATATTTAAAAATAATATAAAATTTATATTTGATAATTCCTCAAGAATTTTTGAAAAAATATACAAAAGAACCCCACCTTTTTCTACGTCTATTTATAGGGATGTTGATTATAAAAAAACAGAAATAAGCAATTTGAAGCTAACATACAATGAAGAAGTATTTAATAATTTTGATCTCTCGCCGCTATATGAAGAAATTAAAAATATTGTCCTCACTTTTTTTGCAAAATTACCATCAATTGAAGAAGAAATCCAACTACTAGAACCAAAAGGTAAATATTTTTTAACCAACTCAAGTGCAACACCAATTCAAGTGGCAAAGATATTTTTTTTTAATAAGTTTAATGGAAGAGTTGTACTTAAATTTGACGGCAATCTTTCCCCTGATTCAGAATTTAAGAAATCCATATATAAATATCTTGGAGGCTATGACTTATCAGTTTTAAGTTTATTTAACTCTTCTCATCAGAGTAAATCTTTTGAGAGTAATAAAAATACACCAGTTGTAATTGGATCTCTTTCTTTACCAATAAAATATTCTAGTAATCTCATAGAACCCTTGCCCATAAATAGAAGGTTTATAGTACCTTTAACCGCTGCTAATTTTTATAACTCAAAACCTGGATTTCAAAAAGATATTTTTGATAACATCTTTTATATTAAGCAATTAGAAGAGCTTTCAAGAATAAGAGATATTGAAATAGACTTTAAAATGCACCCTTCAGATTATTCAAACTTAAATTTATATAAATCAATCATAAATTCAAACAAATCTTGTAGAGTAATTAGTAGCAAACTTGCTCTTAAGGACTATCTTAAGTATTCTGGAGTTATATCTCACTCCACAACAGTGGCGTTAGAATCTTTTTATATTGGTTGTAATCAAATAATCTATAATCCATTTAATTGGAAATCACCCCATGATCACTTAATTGATTATCAAAATAAAAAAACAACCCCATTGCTGCTTCATTGCAAAAATGCATCTGAACTTAACGATGCTGTTGCACTTTCCATGAAATCTGGTGAACTTGATAATGCATTAATGGATGATCTTAATATCAAATATAAATCGATAATGTGTAATTTTTCTCTAGACTACGAAAAAGAATTTAATTTATTTTTTAAAAAAGAATTTGGTCAACATGATAGCTGATATTAATTTTTACCATCTTTATTCCTATAATATATATAGTTAAATTGGATTATATTTTTTAAATGCAAATTACCTCAATTATCAAAAAGTCACTTTCATTGAATTTATTAAATATAGTTTCAAAATTGACGCATTTATTCTTTTTCATATATGTATCTTCTAAAGTTTCTTTGAATGATTTTGGAATTTATGGTTATATAAATCTTGCTGTTCAATACTTTTTTCTATTTTCTGTAATTATAACTTCTTCAGCTGTTCGAGAGGTTGCAATAGATGATGAAAATGATTATAAAATCTCTGATAACAAATTATCATGGTCAATATTAATAGATCTTTTATTTTTTATCATCCCGATAATGTTATGCCTCATATTTTATATTTTGTCAGTTGGAGGAGATGAATCTTATTTATTTCTTGTAGTCGGATTTTTTATAGGCTTTCAAAAACTAAATCAAATATGGTCTTCTATAGCAATTATAAGAAGTTCGCTAGATGCCTTATTTAAAAGTAGATTAGTGCAGTTGGTATCTTTTTCTTTAGGTTTTTTAATAGCTATGAGAATCAATTTGCTGTTAGCTCTTATTCTTTACCCATACATTGGTTATTTAGCATCATGGCTTTATCTTCTTTCTCAAAAACTATTTTCTTTTAGCTTAAAAAATGCCTTTCTTAACAAGGATAGAATAATCAAAGCAGCTATAAAACTTCAGTTTCTTACGATTGCTTATTGGGCTTTTACCCTTTCCGATAGAACAATTGTTGCATTTCTTTTAGATACTGAAATGCTTGGGGTTTATACTCTCATATCAACATTAGTACTTTTTTCAAGGCAAGCAATAGGAGAGTTCTTGAATTTACTTCAGCCCTTCATCCTAAAAGAAATTGAGCTCAGAAAAAATAAAGAAAAAAAATTAGAAATGATTACATACCTAGTCGGCCTAGGTAGTTTGATGGTGATATATTCACTTCAAATTACATTTTATTTCCTAACAAAATACTTTGCCATACAATATTTTGACTATGTAGGAGTTTTAAATATTCTTTCATACAGTTTATTTTTTATTTCCATATGCGGTATTAGCGGAGTTATTCTAAGCTCAAAAACCCTTTCAAAAATACATGTATCCATATATTTATGTCTCTTAGGTATTATTATGAATATTATATTAATCTTTATTTTTACAAAATATAATTATGGTCTTCATGGCGTAGCTGCATCTTCAGTATTGAGCATATCAATTACAGGCTTACTCCAATTTTTATTTTGTAGAGAGTTTATATTTCAATCTAGAAAAGAGCTAAGTCATTTATTGCTATTTGGATCTCTTCCTCCTTTAATTCTATTAATAACTCAAGTAATTTTCTTTAATTCAAATGTTTATTTTTCAATAGTGGTATTTTTATTACTTGCTATGATTTCACTTTATTTGTATTTAAATAAAATATTTTTAAACATTATTAAAGTATAAATCTATTTATTAAACTAGCTGTTTATTGCGTATAAACCCTTATAAATAGATGCCAAACCACTGTATGTATAAACTATTTAAGTTAAAATAAACCATGAATCTAAAAAAATTTATACTATCTCACAAGCTTGTTATCTTTGACTTCGATGGCGTCATAAAAAAATCCAACAAGGCTAAATTAGATGGCTACTTAAATTTAATAGCTGATATTGACAAGACCCAATTAGAATATATAAAAGATCATCATATTAATAATCAAGGCATCTCAAGGTTTGTTAAGGTTCCACTATACTTAAATCATTGCGAGAAAAGCGTAGAAAATGATAATGTAAATTACTATCTTCAGAAATACTCAAACTTGGTTATTGACGAGGTGGTTAATAGTAATTGGGTTGATGGAGTCTTAGATATACTAAAAGGTAAAAAACAAAATAATGTCTTTGCAATTTGCACGGGAACTCCTCAAGAAGAAATAAAAAAAATTATTGAGCATCTTGGTATTGGGCATTTTTTTGACTATGTCTATGGATCACCTATGAAAAAAACCACCGCAACAGAAATGATTATCGAAAGCACAAATATACTTAATACAGAATCATTATTTATTGGTGATGCAAGAGAAGACTTTAATGCTGCAGCAAACAATAATCTTAACTTTCTTCTAGTTGAGAATGAGTACAATGAATTGTTTTGTGAGAAATATAGTGGAATTAGTTGTAAAAACTTTTTAATTTGATGAAGTTAGACTTTCCTAGTGATATGATACTTTTTTAAACTTTTACCCATTGAATATGAATCTTGCTTTTCTTATAAACCATTTTTTATTAAACTGGAAGAAATGTTTACTATTTTCTATAGTATTTTTAATACTTTCTTGGCTATATATAGATTCAATTCCAAAAGAATATGAATCTGACGCAGTGCTAAAAGTAAATTCGTTTTACAAAATGAATAATACGGCACAAATATCATCAGGTGGACTTAGCAGTCTTGTAGGATTGGGATCTGGCTCATCAGATAACGGAGCAGACCCTGCAATTGCATACTTTCATTCAAGAGACTTCCAATATAATTTAATTAAATCATATGCTATAGATGACCTTTTCTTAGTGCCAACAAATATTAGTGAAGACGATCGCCTTGATCGTACATATAAAATCTTGAAGAATAAATTGTCCATAGCTCAAGACAGCAAGATATTTGGTATTTATAAAATAAAGTTTAGGTCATTTGATCCAGAACTTTCAAAAACGATAGCCACTAACGCAATTTATGATCTAAATAAGGCTATGTCTACGAATGACTCACAGTCAATTAATAAAAGAATTAAATATATTGATAGCCAGATGAGCACTGTTAAATCTAGCTCAATCAAAAGCTCATTTTCTTCAATACTTGAAAATGATGTTAAAAAATTAATATTGATAGACACAACGCCTGAAGAATATATTTTTGAATTTATTGCACTCCCACATGAAAGTATAAATAAAATTTACCCATCTAGAGCAATATTATTGTTACTAGCTTTATTTGTTTTAATCTTATCCTTCCCGGCATATTTCATAATAAAGTTATTGGTTCAGGACTTAAAAAAACAAATCATAGAATTAAAGGTAACGTAATGAGTAATAGTTATAAAAGTGATATAGGCTCTTGGATAACAATACCCTCAGAGATAGTAGCGGAAATATTCTCTCGACAACCTTATGATTTTATAGTTATTGATTTAGAGCATTCAGTAATTTCTATAGAATCAATGCAAAATTTAATTAGAATCGTCCAATCACATAATACAAGATGCCTGGTTAGAATCTCTGAAAATAACACAAATTTGATTAAAAAAGTCATGGACTCTGGAGCGGATGGAATAATTGTTCCAATGGTAAATAGCGCTGATGAGGTTAAAAATATTATTGATTCAGTATATTACCCACCTCATGGTAAAAGAGGCGTAGGGCTTGCAAGGGCACAGGCATATGGCGAGGCATTTGATGAATATCTTCTTAAAAATATCAATAAAGAGTTCGAGATTATCGTTCAGATTGAACATATAGATGCAGTGCATAATATTGATGAGATAATTAAAGAAGATGAGGTTAATGGTTTTATGATTGGACCATATGACCTATCAGCATCAATAGGAGATCCTGGAAATTTTGAGTCAGATGAATATAAGAATGCATTAAAAATAATTGAAAATAAAAGTAAAAAATATAACAAAAAGCAAGGAATCCATCTTATTGAGCCCAGTCCTGATAGGCTTAAAGAGTTAATTGATAAAAATTATGATTTTATTATTTATAGCTTTGATACCAGAATGCTTTCAATTTCAGCAAAGGAGCTTTTTTAATGAATATAGTATGCATAATTCCAGCGAGAATGAACTCTTCAAGATTTCCAGGAAAGCCATTAATGGAAATTTCTGGCAAAGCTATGATAAAAATATGCTATGAGAATGCCATCAACTCTAAATCATATAGCAAAGTCGTAATTGCAACTTGTGATAATGAGATAAAAAATTATTGTACATCTAATGATATGGATTATGAAATGACCTCTAGCTCTCATGAAAGGTGCTCTAGTAGATGTTTAGAGGCGCTATTAAACCTTGAAAATAAAGGTGAAAATTATGATGCGGTTTTAATGCTTCAAGGAGATGAGCCATTAATAAACTCAGATATGCTCAAAAAATCTGCTCAAGCTCTTAAAAGTGGAGAAGCAAAAGTTACTAATCTCATGACTGAAATTACTAATATGGAAGAATATAAAGATATAAACGAGGTCAAAGTTGTTGTTGATAATAATTCAAATGCTATATATTTCTCTAGAGCACCAATTCCAGCAACCAAAGATGAGATAAAGTTTCCAGTTTTTAAACAAGTGTGTGCAATTGGCTTTTCAAGAGAATCTTTAATAGCCTTTGAGGATTTTCCTGAAAGTTCTCTTGAAAAAATAGAGTCAGTAGATATGCTTCGCTTTGTTCAGAACGATGTGAAAATAAAAATGATTGAAGTTTCTGGCAATATTGTTAGTGTTGATACACCAAGTGATCTTAAGAAAGCACAATTATTTTTTAAATAACTGTTCTCATATGAAAAATACAGTATTAATAACGGGGGCAGCAGGTTTTATAGGATCTATCACTGCTAATAAGTTTTTAGATTTTTCTAATGTTGTAACTATAGACAATCTTTCAACTGGATATGCTGAAAATATTCCAGAGGAAGTAACCTTTTACAAAGGTGACATCTCTGACAAGCATTTGATTGAGAAAGTATTTTCTGAAAATAAAATAGATTATATTATTCATATTGCTGGACAAAGCTCAGGTGAAATTAGTTTTGATTCACCGGAGTATGACCTGAATACAAATACATTATCAACTCTACATTTACTAGATGTGGCAAATAAAGTCGGTATCAAAAAGTTTATTTATATCAGCACGATGTCGGTATATGGGAATAAGGATGCCTTATGCTCAGAAGATACTTCATGCAGCCCAATGTCTTTTTATGGAGTTGGGAAGTATGCAAGTGAGCAATACCTAAGAATATACAAAGAACAATATGATATTGATTATATTTGTTTAAGGCTTTTTAATATATATGGACCGGGGCAAAATTTAAAAAATTTAAGACAAGGTATGGCCAGTATTTTCTTAGCCCAACTACTTGAATCAAATGAGATAAATGTGCACGGTTCCTTGGACAGATATAGAGATATGGTTTATGTTCATGACGTCGTCCAGGTTATTGAAAATATTTATTTTATGAATGAATTCCCTTGTAGCATATTAAATATTGGAACAGGAATTAAAACGACCGTTGGAAAGCTAATAGACCTAATAGCATTAAATTTAGGTATAAAAAATCTTGTAATAAACCAACCTTCAGAAACAAGGGGGGATATTTTTGGGATAACCTCTAATACAGATAGGTTTTATAAATATTTTCCAGATTTCAAATTCACTCCTTTAGAAAAAGGCATAAAAAAAATGGTAGGGCATAATAAATGATAAATGATAAAAAAGTACTAGTAGTAATTCCAGCGAGAATGGGCTCATATAGATTCCCCACAAAGCCTTTAGAAATTATAAATGGAATACCAATGATACAAAGAGTTTATGAAGGGGCTCTTCTATCAAAATATGCAGATTTTATATGTATTGCCACTCCAAATGATGAGATATCAAATTTTTGTAAATCTATAAATGCAAATTATTTTTTAACAAAAACTGAATGCAAGAGAGGTACCAATAGAGTTTATGAAACATTTCAAGAGGTTATGCCTGATGCGGACATAATTGTAAACCTTCAAGGCGATGAGCCGTTAGTTAATGGTGAGGTCTTAGATTTAGCAATCAAAACCTTATATGAAGATCAAGAGGCTGCATGCGTAAATCTATTTAAATATGCTTCATACCAAGAGGCACTCGAAGATATGAATGAGGTTAAGGTTGTAACTGATTGTAATGATTACGCAATGTACTTTTCACGCAACCCTTTACCTGCTGTTTGGCTTGGTGATAAAGAATTTATGTGCAAACTCGAAATTTGTATAATGCCTTTCTGGAATTGGTCAATTAAAAAATTTGAAGAACTTCCTGAAAGAACATATGAGGACATTGAATCTGTTGATATGTTAAGGCTTTTAGAAAATGGCCTCAAGGTAAAAATGGTTGAAGCTCCAATAGATATGCAGAGCGTTGATGTTCCTGAAGATATTCCTAAAGTAGAAAAGATATTAAACAGCTATTAAGTAAGTCATTGGAGCACTCTTTAAACCTAAAGCAAAATACTTTTCTATTAACTTTAGCTGTAATAATATTTTTTCCTAGGGGCGTTGGTCTTTCGTTATTTGGATTTGTTCTAGACTTAAATGAAATTATTCATTTGATCCTAGTGGTATTTATCTTATCAAAAATAAAAATAGATATACAAAAAGATGGTCTTTTGGTGCTGTTATTAATCTCCCCAATTTTCTTAGTTTTCCTTACGCCATTCCCTCAAGAAGCATTTATAAACTATCTCTTAAATTTCATTTTATATATTCTGGCCTATTTTATTGGAAAATTTTTTATAACAAATTATGCTGACATTAGCTCATCAGTCAACTTAATAAAAATGGTTGCACTCATTAATACTTTCTGCCTATTAATTGCTTTATCAAATCACTTTTTCCAAATAGTAAACTTTGATATATTCAGAGTTTATGAAGAAGATATTTTAGATACAACAAAAAATTTGCAAAGGATGATTGACAATTATATTGGATATGCAGCTTTTAGAGGAGGTCTTATGGCAAGCAACCATTTTGCATTTTCTCAACTATCTATACTTTCCTTTTTGATATCCTGGTTCTATTGTAATCACAAGCAACTAAGTAAGAAATTGCTCATTTTATTCTCTTTCTCCATTTTGCTTTCAGCATTTACAATAATACTAAGTCAAAGTAGGGGAGCTATTCTCTTAATGGTAGCTTTATTTTTACTTGTTAATTTTATTTCTATACATAAAGATAAAAAGATTTGGTTTTCGTTTTACAACCCATCAATTTTACTTATTATTTTACTAGCCATATGTATTATTTATTTCTTTGAACAAGTAGAGTTTTTTATTGCTAATGTAAGCACATTAATTAATTATCTAGGAATGTCTGGCTATGGCGGTGTTGAAATACAATCTGCTGATTCTTCAAAAAGAGTAGCGGCATTTCTATTTCTGGATAACATCAATAATTTATATCCATTGGCATTTTTTACTGGCCTAGGCTTTGGTTTTTGGAAATATTTTCCTGAAAATGAAATTAATTATTTTGCAGATATGCCATTGTTGATATCTATGACCTTAGAATATGGAATCATAATAATGTTTGTAATATTTTTATTAATAATGTCTCGTTTAATCAGGTTAGTTTTCTCTAATTTTTTTTATAGTTACATTCCTTATATATTTAGTTTCTCTTTTTTAATATTGTCACTTCAAATTTCTTCAGCAAAAGACCTTTATTGGCTGTTATTTTTTTTACTTGGAATTGTGTACAATATTAGGACAAAATTAATTAATAAATAAGGTTTAAAATGTCTTTAAAGATATCTATTACTACTGTCCCATTTTCTAAAGCAAATATTATTGCTTTAGAACAAGAAGGCTTTGAAGTTAAATTAAATTCTTACAATCGAAAAATACAATATGAAGAAATTTATGAAGAAGTTGTAGATGCTGATTTAATAATAGCAGGCACTGAAAAATATGACCGAAACTTACTCTCAAAACTGCCAAAGTTAAAAGCTATTTCTAGAGTTGGATCTGGCATAGATAGCATTGATTTAGAATATGCAAAAGAAAAAAATATAAAAATCTTTAATACTCCTCAAGAGCCAGGAATTGGTGTTGCAGAATACTGTCTAGGTGTAACCATTTGCATGCTGAGAGATATTTTTTTCTCACATGATAGACTTCATAATAATAAAAACTGGCAAAGGAATATTGGCTTGTCTCTCGCAGATGCAAAAATTGGCTTGCTTGGAGGAGGAAAGGTCGCTGCTAAGTTTAAAGATAGCTTAATTGGGGCGGGAGCAAATAAAATATACGTTCATGAGAAATTAGATCTTAATATGAATGATATGTGGGACTCAGACTTAATCAAAATAACTACTCTTGAAGAAATAAAGTCTTGCGATCTTATTTCTATACATCTGCCATTAACAGAGGAAACTAAAGGCTTAGTAGATGATAATTTTTTTAATTCATTAACTAATAAACCTTACCTTATTAATACCAGCCGCGGTGAAATTATAAAAGAACAATCATTAATCAATGCACTGCAAAATAATATTATTTCTGGGGCTGCGATAGACGTATATGATGAAGAGCCTTATAAAGGTAATTTATTGGATATTGATAACCTTATCACTACTCCACACATAGCATCTTCATCAAGGCAAGTGAGAGATCTTATGGAGAAAAAAAGCATAGGAAGCCTTGTAGATTTTATGAGAGTGACAAATGAATAAAAAAATTCTTATATTTGGGGGCTCAGGTTTTGTTGGCAGGGCAGTTGCTGTAAATTTATTAACTAAAGGATTTAAGAATATAGTAATTTTTGATGATAAAGATCCTGAACTAAATGGCATAGAATTTATTAAAGGTGATATTCTAAATCAAGATGGTTTTGCAGCAATTCCAGCCTGTGACATAGTTCTTAATTTTGTAGCGATTGCCAATCTAGATGATTCTCTTGGTAGAGTCGATGCCGTGCTCGATGTGAACATTCAAGGTGTTATAAATACATTAAAATATGCAGCTAAAAATAATATCGATAGATATATTTTTGCTTCAAGTATGTATGTTTTTGGAGAAAACGGTAATTTTTATGGCGCAACAAAAAAATGTGGAGAAATTTTAGTAGAAGAGTTTGCTTTAAACTATGGTTTTGCCTTTACTCATATCAGATATGGGTCGTTATATGGACCAGGAGCTCAAGATTGGAATAGCATTAAAAAATATATACATGAAATTAAAACCAATAAAAAAATATCATTTTGGGGCACAGGTGAGGAAAAACGAGAGTATATTCATATTGATGACGCAGCAGATTTAACTGTCAAAACTTTTGATAAATCTTATGCTAATATTGCTGTAACTCTAACTGGACAAGAACAAATCTCATCAAAACAAATGCTTGAATTGGTATTTGAAATTCTTGATATCGAACCTGATATAGAATTTCGTAATGAAGTAGATGGTTATCATTATAAGCTTACGCCATATAAATTTTCACCAATGAGAAGTTATAAAATGAATCCCAGTATGTCTATTGATTTAAGCCAAGGAATTGTTGATGTATTAAATGAGGATGAACTAGTTGATAATTGATCTGTCAAATCCCTCACCCTCTTTTTTAGCCAAAAAATCTTCTATATCTTTAGCATTTTTAGAAGAATTTAATTTATTTTTAGAGGAGCTATATAATTCTAACAAGTTGAGCAATGAGGCATTACTTCTTCCAACTTTATACACTAATACATATGTATCAACTATCTATAAAGATCTAAAAAATTTATACACTTTAAAACGATTAGTTCTTGATGGGCAAAAGCTCAAAAAAATAAAGACCTCAAATGACTATTTATTTAAAGCTTTAAAATCAGATAAGAATTTTAATGACGTTAACATAATACTAACAAAAAAATATTTAGCTACTCGAGCTATAAGAGTAATAAAATATTTTTTATTCTTATGTTTTGTATATTTGTACTCTAAGTTTTTACCCAAAAACCATGATTATTTTTCTAATAAAAAAAAACTTGTTTTCCTAGAAGTATTTTTTTCAAAGAAGCCTGAAAATATTATTGATGCCATTGGCCATTATTATCCAAATGTCTTTGAAAAACTTTCTACAGATGAGCTTGAGCAGATTGTACTACTCCCATCTTTTTATAATGTTAACAGTATTAATACCATAAAAGCCTTCAGCAAGGCAATCAAAGAATCAAAAACAAATTCTTATTTTTGTGAAAGCCAAATTTCAATAAATAATATACTCACTCCATATTTTATTGCAAAAAAAAGTATCACTGATATAAAAAACATACCTAAATTTTTAGATATGAATTTAGCTGAGCTTTTATTAGATGCAAGCAATAAATCTATTTATACTAGAAGCTCATTTTATACATACTTAAGATACTGCGACTTAAAAAATAATAATAGATTTACAAATAATCATAAAATTATTTGCTGGAATGAAAATCATGGATTAGATAGGGCTATTAATTTAGCATTTGGTAGTAAAGAAAAACCTTTAGTTGCTGGCCATCAAGGCTTTATTCCTTCAAAGTTGAAGAATAGTCTTGTTCCAAGGGATTATGAATTAAAAAGAAGCCTTTGGCCTAATGAGATGCAAACCCTTTTTAAATCAAATTCTGATATCCCAAATCTAAGCTTTAACCAAGCACCTGCGTTTAGATATTATGATTTTTTTCATAATGATGTGTATGAGAAAAAAAAACAGATATTCATTGGGCTTAACTTGGACAATGCTGAGACAATGAAATTATTGGATAGGGTTATTCAGATACATAAGGAGGTAAAAGATAAAATCATTATCCGACCGCATCCTTTAACTCTAAAATCAACTTTAAAATATATTTACAACGAACTTCCATTTGCGGTGATATCAAAAGGAGAGTTTAAACAAGACCTTGCTGAATCACAAATATTCATAAGTCATGGCGACACTTCCTTGTATCTTCAAAGTTTTTTTATTGGAACAGTATCGATTAATACATCTTTAGATTATGTTGATGACACTTTTCTTTTACACAATACGCCTTATTACAAGCATACCAACTATGTGAAAGATATTGTTAAGATTTATAATTCATCAATTACTATAGATAAAGAATTTATAGATTTCTATAAAATTAAATTTAAAGAACCAACACTGCAAAATACCAAACATTTTTTATTCAACTAAAACATTTAATAATGAAATCTTTTTATTCCGGAACAAATAATTTAAAAGAGTTCTTCTTACCAAAAATTGACTCGACTCAAATTAATATATTTTTTAACCAATTACAGAAAACTCATCATGCAAGTGATGTCGCTCTTTATAGTAGTGGGAGAGTTGCTTTATTTAGTTGTTTAAAATCTATGGGTATTTCTGAAGGTGATGAGGTTATTGTGTCCTCGTTTACATGTATTGTTGTTATAAATTCGATAATCTATGCAGGTGGTACCCCTGTCTATACAGATATTGACCTTAGCAACTTCAACCAGAATGAAGATGAAATCATTTCTAAAATAAACAAAAATACAAAATTTATAATCCTTCAACATACTTTTGGTATTAAATCAGACTTTATAAAAGTTAGAAATTTTATAAAAGAACATGAAATTAAAATAATAGAAGACTGGGCCCATTTCTATGAAGATGGTCCTCTTCAATCTGATGCGGTATTTATGTCCTCAGACCACTCTAAGTTAGTGAATACTGTGTCTGGTGGTATCTTGATCACAAAAGATCACATTATTAAGGATGATTACAAACTTCAACTATCCTCAAATTTCATACTTGAAATTAAAACAAAAGTTACTTTTTTACTTGATTTGATGAGAGCATCTCCAAACAATAGCATGAATATTTTTAATTTTATTTATAAGGTTTTTAATAAATTAAAGTTAACTAGTTTTTCTAAAAATGAATCTTTGTTAAGAAAACCTAACAATTATGAGACTGGAATGACTAAGTTCTCAGCAAAAATATTAATAAACCAATTTAAAAATATTAATAAAAATTTAAATCATAGAGTTGATATTGCTAGTATTTTAAACTCACATATATCTTGGTACAAGCCTGAAAATATTACTCATAAAAAAAATACTTGGCTTAGATACTCCTTCTTGGTTAGAAATAGAAAAGAGTTTTGTAGATTACTTGAAATTGATGAAAGAGAACTTTGGTTTACTTATCCACTTCAAGGAATGTCTTACGACCCAAAAATTATTAATTATGATATTTCACTTTATCCTAATGCACTCTTTGCTTCGGAGCATATTATTAATTTGCCAACCCATTTAAAAATGTCTAAACAAGACTTTACAAAAGTGATAGAATCACTCACAAATAAAAGCATATCAAACCTTATCGAGCAAAAATGATTAGACTATCCAAACCATCTATTACAAAAAAAGAAATAGATGCTGTATCACGTATTATGAAGCAGGAGTATCTTGGCATGGGTCCAGAAACCCAATCTTTTGAAAAAAACCTTTCAGAATATTTTGGTAGAAGCGTTATATGTACTTCTAGTGGAACATCTGCTCTTCATATCGCTATGGATGTTATTGCTACGAATGAGCCAAATAAGAATGAAGTTCTTGTTCCATCTCTTACCTTTGCAGCTTCTTATCAAGCCATATCAGGTGCTGGGTTAAAGCCAATATCTTGCGATATCAACCCCTCTACTGGCAATATCTGCTTAGCAGATCTAGTAAAAAAGATTAATAAAAAGACTATTGCAATCATGACTGTTCATTATGCAGGCGATCCTTCTGGATTTGACGAGGTGTTAAAAATTGGAAAAAAATATAAATTAAGAGTTGTCGACGATGCGGCTCACGCCTTTGGCTCTAAATATAAAAACAAGAAGATTGGTTCCTTTGGCGATATAACATGCTTTAGTTTTGATGGAATTAAGAATATTACCTGCGGAGAGGGCGGAGCAATTATATCAAATGATAAGAAGTTTCTTAAAAGAGCATCAGATGTCAGGACCTTGGGAATTGAAGGAGATTCTAAAAGGAGATACTTGAAACAAAGAACATGGTCTTTCGATATCAAATCTCAAGGCTATCGTTATCATATGAGCGATATGAATGCTGCAATTGGAGTCGTTCAATTAAAAAGATTACCTACATTCATTAAAAAAAGACAATCATCCTCCAAGAGGTATGATAAATTATTTGAAAATTCTTTAAATGTATCAATTTTTAAAAGAAACTATGATGAAATAACTCCTCATATATATGTAGTTAAATTAATAAAGCCAAAGAGTAGAGCTGATTTGCAAGACTTCTTGCTTAAGAATAATATCCAGACAGGCTTGCATTATTTACCAAACCACTTACATTCATTTTATAAAAATTCATCTGATAAACTTAAGAATGTTGAATCAATCTTTCCATCGCTTTTAACACTTCCCCTTCACATAGACCTTAAGTTCTCAGAGCAACAATTAATTGTAAAAAAAATTAATGAGTTTTATAAAAAGTGAATATATTTAAAGATAAAAAAGTTTTAATTACTGGACACACGGGCTTTAGGATCCTGGCTAGCAACTTGGCTCAATATGAAAGGAGCAAAGGTGCATGGAATTGCATTAAATCCACATTCTCAGCCATCAAATTTTGATATATCTTGTATTAGTGAGATCACAGAGTCTAGTCATATAAATGACATAAAAGATCTTGATGTGATAAAAAATATAGTTAATGAGATTCAGCCTGATTTTATTTTTCATCTTGCAGCTCAAGCTCTGGTTAAAGAGTCCTACATAAACCCTGTTAACACCATGGCAACTAATGCGATTGGAACAATAAATATTCTAGAAGCCCTCAAGGGCTTAAGTAAATGTATATGTATTTTAGTGACTAGTGATAAATGCTATAAAAATAACGAATGGGTGTGGGGGTATAGAGAACAGGACGAACTTGGTGGAGAAGATCCTTATAGCGCATCTAAGGCAATGGCAGAAATAGCAATTAATTCATATTTCAAATCTTTTTTTGAAGGTAATCCAGATTTATTAATCGGATCTGCTAGGGCTGGAAATGTTATTGGTGGAGGAGATTGGTCAAATGATAGAATTATCCCAGACGCTATGAAGCAATGGTCAGCAGATGAAGTATTACAAATAAGGATGCCACAAGCTACCAGACCATGGCAGCACGTTCTTGAGCCATTAAGTGGATATATAAGAATGGCTGAAGCTCTGCATAAAAAAGAAATAAAATCTGGCAGTTCATACAATTTTGGCCCCCCAAAAGAAAGCAATAGAACAGTTGGAGAACTTGTGGAAAGACTATCTGCTCTTGTAACAAATAAGGAATGTATTGTTGATTTAGATCAATCATCAAAAATTAAAGAATCCAACTTACTCCATTTATGTACAGACAAGGCTCATGATGAGCTTCACTGGAAGCCAAAGCTTAATTTTTCTGAAACGCTTGATTTTACCTCTAAGTGGTATATGGAATTTTACTCAGGCAACAAGAATATGAGACAAGTTTCTGAAAAACAAATTGAATTGTTTGAGAATAAAAAGCACTAATATGTATTCAGTTAAGAATCTAGAAAGAATTTCTATGGAAGCTGGTGATATAAGAAAGTATCTTAAATTATCCGATAGTGAATTTAGTGGGTTTGGAGAAATTTATTTCTCATATGCCAATAAGAATTTTATAAAAGCCTGGAAAAAACATAATAAAATGACTATGAATATTACGGTCGTATATGGAGAAATAAAATTTGTATTCTATGTTGATGGTAACTTTAAAGAGTTAATATTAAAAGGTTCTGAAAGCAAACTTTTAACAGTTAAGCCTGGTATTTGGTTTGGATTTGAGGGGATTGGTGAGAATAACTTAATATGTAATATTGCAAATCTAGAGCATTCAGAGGATGAGCTTGAAAGAAAAGAAATTTTAGACCTTGAATATAAATGGAGATAAATTTATGAAAGTTGTATTGTTAGCTGGTGGTTTTGGAACAAGACTGTCTGAATATACTGATATCATTCCCAAGCCATTAGTTCCAGTTGCTGGAATGCCGATACTTTGGCATATAATGAAGTTATATTCTTCATTTGGTTATAATGAGTTTTATATTGCACTGGGCTATAAAGGCGAAGAAATCAAAAAATTTTTTAGAGACTATCAATTTTTTCAAAATGACATAAAAATATCTACCAAGTCAGGTGATGTAACTATGGTAACTAATAAGAATGAAGATTGGGAAATTAATCTAATTGAAACAGGTTCTGAAAGTATGACAGGTGGAAGGCTAAAAAGAATGACGCCTTATCTTGATGACGATTTTATGTTGACATACGGCGATGGAATTGCTGACATTAATATCCATGAACTAGTAAAATTCCATAAAAAAACGAATAAAATTGGAACTGTGACATGTGTTCGTCCAATTCCTAGGTTTGGAAATGTTGAAATAAAAGATGATATCGCAGTATCTTTTGAAGAAAAAAATAAAATGAAAACAGGGTGGGTTAATGGTGGATTTTTTATTTTCAAAAAAGAATTTCTAGATTTAATTGATGGTGATTATACGATTCTTGAAAAAGAGCCTCTTGAAAATCTTTCCTCAAAAGGCCAATTAGCAGCATTTAAGCATGAAGGTTTTTGGCAGTGCATGGATACTAAAAGAGACAAGGACTTCATGGATGAGTATCTTAGTGATGAAAGAAATACACCCTGGATCTAATCCATTAGTATCGATAATAATCAACTGTCACAATGGGGGCAAGTATCTTCATGATGCAATCAAATCCATACTCGAAGATAAATATCCAAATAAAGAGATAATTTTTTTTGATAATTGCTCAACAGATAATAGTGTTGACATAGCAGCTTCTTTTGATTCCAATCTTATAAAGATATTCTCTTCTAATTGTTTTGTTCCTTTAGGATCTGCTAGAAACCTTGCTTTAGGTTATGTAAATGGTAAATATATCTGTTTCCTTGATTCAGATGATTTATTTCTTAAGGATAGACTTGCTAAACAGGTTCTACTTCATGAAACAAGTTCTTACCCATTAAGCTTTGGAGGCGCTGAGTTATATTTTCAAGATTCTGATAAATACAAGACATCCAAGCCTGTTTATAAGTCTGGTCAATTCTTAGATAGTATTTTAAAACGTTTCAATGTTACTTTTTCATCATTAATGTTTAGTAGGGACTATCAAGTCAGCAACGGCATTAAATTTAATGAGAATCTAACATATGCAGAAGATTTTGACTTTTATCTCAAGTTTGCGCTTGATAATGAAGTGGGAGTTATTCAAGAAAGCCTTGTTGTTTATAGAGTTCATGAAGAGGCATTAACAAATAAAACAAGTGATATCGTTGCTGATGAAATCCTTGAAATCATAAGCTCTATTAAAGATCATAAGATATTTAAAATATCAAAATATCAAAAAGCATTAAAATTTTTAGAGTTAAAAACGTTCTATTATGAAGCCTTATCCGATCTTAAATGTAATAATTTAAAGGGTGCTATATTGCATTTAAACAGCATTAAATTTAAGAGCATTAAATTTTTTGCTGTTTATGTATTATTTCTAATGCCGATTAAAAATAAATTTAAATTAAGAATCCTTAACAGGCATTAAATCAGATGAAAGTTGCATTAATCACTTCCCGTTTTTCATATTTTGCTCTGCATTGGAAGACGCTTATTGAAAATCTAGACTCTCAAGGACATGAAATTATTTTCATTTCAAAAATAGATATAAATTTAGAAAATCTCAATAAAAAGAACAATCATAAAATTATTGACATTGATATTAAGAGATCTTCCCTAGGCTTAATGTCTGTTTTAAGAGAGATGTACAGATTAAATAAAATTATTAAAAATGTTCAGCCAGATATTGTTCATTCATTCTATCTTAAGCCTAGCTTTATATCTCTTTATTCATCTATTGTTGCTAATAAAAATTCTAGATTTTTCTTTCACATAACAGGTTTGGGATATCTAGGTAACTCAAAAAATTTAAAATCAAAAATTTCTTTTTTTTTGACAAAATTTATTTTTTCTCTGGCACTTTTTTTAAAAGTAAATAATAAAATAATAGTTGAAACTCTTTTTCTAAAATCTTATATTTCTAAGAACTTTTATAT
>Ga0075444_10000452_pt1 | contig 24299 bp, 23 predicted proteins | sample CoawatmetaG01DNA_FD_76836 | JGI IMG/M metagenome (GOLD analysis project Ga0075444, IMG submission 76836) | Marine microbial communities from the West Antarctic Peninsula - Coastal water metaG017-DNA | ecosystem: Environmental > Aquatic > Marine > Coastal | place: Atlantic Ocean: West Antarctic... | reverse complement strand
GTATATTGCTGCGAAAATTCGGGGTATTGTGACAGGCCAGCGGCGCCAGCCAATCCACCTGCAATGGCCAAAAATTTTAGCATTTGCGCGCGATCCTCTGCTTCTTTTCTACGATCTTACCACTGGCGGTACTGCCTGATCAAATAAAACGGGTGTATGTTCTATATGTTTGACTCGGTGTAAAATATATTTTACACCGAGTATAGGAAACATAACATTGATTCGAGGAAACCAAAAATGGAACATGAAGAACGCAACGCATGGGCCGCGATCATCGCGGGTCTGATCACATTTATATATTTCGGGTCCACCATTTGGACTGCAACAGCGAGTGGCGGCTATGGTGGCGCGGATGGTCTATCGCTTTGGGCATGGGATGTTATCTGGCTTATTGGCGGCGGGATCGTCGTGACGATTGTCGTTATGATCGCGTTTCAGATCCTTTATGCAATTGTCACAAACACTCCCAAACCCAGCTTTTTGACAGACGAGCGCGATGTGAAAATCAGCGGACGTGGTACGCAAATCACCCTTGCGGTATGCAGCGGCGGTTTCATCCTTGCGGTCATCGTGTTGGCGATGGGCTGGAGCGCGGTTGCAGGGCTTAATTGCGTCTTGGTTGGCATGGCAATGGGTGCGTTTGCGTCCGATTTCTACCGCATCGCGGTGTACCGGTTGGGGCTTTAGGTCATGGCGAAATTAAAGGTCAGCAATACAATCCGCAAATGCCGGTTTGAGGCTGATGAGATGACCCAAAAGGCGCTGGCCGAACATGTCGGCGTCACTCGTCAAACCATCATCGCAATCGAGGGTGCCAAGTATTCGCCGACCTTGGAGCTGGCATTCCAGATTGCCGCCGTTTTTGACAAACCCTTGGGTGACGTATTCACTTATGACCCCTAACGCACTAGCAAGAATAGGTTATTTTACATGAAACGCTTTTTTGGACGCCCTGTTGGCATTCCTGCCCTATTGTTTGCTCTTAGCGGGCTGACAATTGCTTTTGCCGCCGTTGAGGCTGTGCAAATTCTGCTTGGCAGTCTTCCTGAGGACTCCATGCGGCTAGCCGCAGCACCGTATAGTTTGTTCGCCCATACAGTCGCCGGAGCGACATTCGGTCTGATCGGGCCGCTGCAATTTGGCCGCGTATTGGCGCGCCGATTTGGTCAACTGCACCGCATTATGGGACGTATCTTTGTGGTTGCGGGGGCATTTTTGTCGCTGAGTTCGCTCAGTTTATTTTGGCAGTTTCCCGACGGGGCCACGGTATTTGTAAGCAGTGCAAGGCTGGTGTTTGGCATCGCTTTGGGAGTGGCGTTGATCAAGGCGATGGCTGCTATCCGTGCCCGCGACATCCCACGTCACCGCGACTGGATGATCCGCGCATATGCCGTGGGCATGGGCGCTGCGATGGTATCGATCGTTTTCATCCCGATCTATGTCATCACCGGAACGCCGCCCATGGGGATCACATCTGACATCGCGTTTGTCGGGTCTTGGCTTGCCTGTATCGGCTTTGCGGAATGGGTCATTCACCGGCTACACCGCAGGGCGCAGCCGGCAATTGCTTAGATATTTGCGTAGATCGCGACGATTTTGGCCACTGCTTCGGCGGGGGTCATTTCCTCTGAAACACCCGTCCGGCGCGAGGTCACTTCGACAACGCCGTTTTTCAAGCCGCGCGGGCCGATCGTGATCCGCCAAGGCAGGCCGATCATGTCCATGGTGCCGAACTTGGCCCCTGCCCGCTCGTTGCGGTCATCATAAAGCGGGTCAAGGCCGAGGGCGATGAACTGCTTATATAGGTCTTCGCAGGCTGCATCGGCGGCGTCGTCACCGGATTTCATGTTCAGGATGCCAACGTGGAACGGTGTGACGCCTTCGGGCCAGATGATGCCTTTGTCGTCGTGGCTGGCCTCGATGATTGCGCCCAGCAGGCGCGACACGCCGATGCCATGAGACCCCATGTGTACGTTGACTTTTTCGCCTTTGCCGTTGTCGACAGCAGCGTTCAAAGCGTCGGAATATTTGGTACCAAAGTAGAAGATTTGACCGACTTCAATGCCGCGTGCAGTTTTGCGGCGCTCTTCTGGCACTTCGTTGAACAATGCTTCGTCGTGGGTTTCATCGGTGCGCGCATATTTGGTCGTGAACTCTGTCATCACAGCCGCGCAAGCGGCTTTGTCGTCAAAGTCAATCTCGCGGTCACCAAATGTCAGGTCAGTCACGGCGCTATCGTAGAATACTTCGCTTTCGCCGGTTTCCGCCAGCACGAGGAATTCATGGGTGTCTTCGCCGCCAATCGGGCCACTGTCCGCGCGCATCGGGATCGCCTTAAGACCCATGCGTTCATAGGTCCGCAGATAGGACACAAGGTGACGGTTGTAGGCGTGCAGCGCGTCTTCTTTGGTCAAATCAAAGTTATAGCCGTCTTTCATATAAAACTCGCGGCCCCGCATCACGCCGAAACGCGGACGGACCTCGTCGCGGAATTTCCACTGGATTTGGTAGAGCGTCAGCGGCAAATCTTTGTACGAATTCACATGGGACCGGAAAATATCAGTCACCAGCTCCTCGGCTGTCGGCGTAAACAGCATGTCACGGTCTTGGCGATCTTTGATCCGCAACATCTCGCCGCCATAAGCATCATAACGTCCGCTTTCTTTCCACAAGTCGGCAGATTGAATCGTCGGCATCAGCATGGCGTGGTGGCCCGCCTTAGCCTGTTCTTCGTGTACAATGTTTTCGATCTTTTTCAGGACCTTATAGCCAAGTGGTAGCCAGCTATAGATGCCCGCGCTGGCCTGTTTGATCATGCCTGCTTGCAGCATGTAACGATGAGACACGATCTGCGCCTCACGGGGGGTCTCTTTGAGGACGGGCAGGAAATAACGGCTCATACGCATGGGATCAGGGGCCTTTTTGGCAATTGGTAGGGTTCAAACAGGTTTAGGGGGGCGCGTCCGCAGTGGCAAGCGCTTGCAACGATCCTCGCGGTGTTTTGGATCAAGGACTTCGGGCATCTGACATATCTTTTGAGCCCATTGGCATAAAAAGAATAAGGTCTGTGAGATTTTGCGTTTCGGATGATCAGCACTGTAATTCGACGACCCGTCGCTACGTATAACCTCCTGCTTTGGATCAAAAAATTCACGCCGTTCACATGTAGTTCAACGATAGATCCAACCGTCATTTGCCTGCGTAGAAAGACCATAGCAACAACGCAAGACCACTTTGACAAAGGATTTCTTAAATGACAAATCTAAAGACACTCGCAGCCGCAACAGCTGCAATGTTGACCCTTGGCGGCGCCGTTCATGCAGGTGGCCATTCCCAAACAATCGTCGACATCGCCGCAGCTGACGAGCGCTTTTCAACGCTCGTTGCGGCAGTCACCGCAGCTGGCCTTGTTGAAACGCTTTCTGGTGAAGGCCCGTTCACAGTATTTGCGCCATTGAATGACGCATTCGCAGCCCTGCCAGCAGGCACAGTTGAAACATTGCTGATGACAGAAAACATGGGTCAGTTGACCGACGTGCTGACATACCACGTGGTGTCTGGTGCCGTCATGTCCACCGACTTGGCCGCAGGATCAACGCTGGTAGGCACGGTTATGGCCGACGCCAGCATCTGCGTTACATCAGACATGGGCGTCACAATCGCCGATGGCACAGGCGAAATGGCGACAGTTGTGATTGCTGACATCGAAGCATCAAACGGTGTGATCCACGTGATCGACAAAGTCTTGCTGCCAGGCACAGCACCTGTTTGCGAATAAGCAAAACATCGGGCAGCGCATGAATTGGGCCGCCCACTCTTGAAGACCAGCGCCATTTGCCGCATTTGTTGTGTAACTTAAGCACAAGGACTGCAGCAGATGGCGTTACCTATTAAAGACCAAGCCAAATACTGGGGCATCGCGATTACCGTGATCATTGTGCTGTTGTGGCAATTGGGCGATGTGATTTTGCCGTTCGTGTTGGGTGGTGCAATTGCATATTGCCTTGATCCGATTGCCGACCGCTTGGAACGATTGGGTCTAAGCCGTGTTGCTGCGGTGGCCGTGATCACACTGGTCGCAACGTTGACGTTTATCTTGTTATTTTTGCTCGTTATTCCGGCGCTTGTCCAGCAAACTGCCCAGTTAATTGAGACCGCCCCCGACGTGTTTAACCGCCTGCAAAAAGCGCTAACCACCCGTTTTCCCGAGCTAATGGACGAAACCAGCACCATCCGTCAGCAGCTAATTGCGATCGGCGAAACCATTCAGTCCAAAGGCGGGGAACTGGTCAACGGCGTGCTGTCTTCCGCCTTGGGTCTGATCAATATGCTGATTTTTCTGGTCGTCGTTCCTGTCGTTGCGTTTTACCTATTGCTTGACTGGGATAACATGACCGCCAAAATCGACGAGATGCTGCCGCGCGATCACCTGCCTGTTGTGCGCCGCTTGGCGTCTCAGGTCGACAAAACGCTAGCCTCGTTCATCCGTGGGCAGGGCACTGTTTGTCTAATTCTTGGTACGTATTACGCGATTTCATTGATGCTCGCTGGGCTGAATTTCGGGTTGGTCGTTGGGTTCATTGCCGGTCTGGTTTCGTTCATTCCCTACATTGGCGCGCTGGTTGGGGGCGTTTTGGCGATTGGATTAGCACTATTTCAATTTTGGGGAGACTGGGTGTCGATTGGCATTGTTGGCGGCATTTTCATGGTCGGCCAGTTCCTTGAGGGCAACATCCTGACGCCTAAGCTGGTGGGCAATTCTGTCGGATTGCACCCTGTGTGGCTGCTGTTCGCATTGTCGGTTTTCGGATCACTGTTTGGTTTCGTCGGTATGCTCGTCGCGGTTCCCGTTGCCGCCATGATCGGGGTTTTCGCCCGCTATGGAATTGAACAATACAAGGACAGTCTGCTGTATCGCGGCAAGCAGGACTGAGCGGTTGAACACCCAACTGACATTTGATTGGCCAGTAGGCGTGGCCCTTGGCGCGGATGATTTTTTCGTGTCTGACGCCAATGCGCAGGCCTATGCGATGGTTGGGTCTGCGGCCAGTTGGCCAGAGCGCAAGCTGATCGTCACCGGACCATCAGGCAGCGGCAAAAGCCATCTATGCCGCGTCGCCCAAGCCCAACTTAATGCAACGATCTATCACGCGACGGCCCTGCCCGCTGAATTGCCCGACGGATCGGTGATCGTTGAGGACATGGACCAATTGCCAAGCGCAGATCAGGAAACCATGTTCCACCTGCACAACCATCTGCGTCATTCTGGTGGCTACCTGATGATGACGGCGCAAACCGCGCCGCGCGATTGGGGGCTGACCCTGCCCGATCTTAAAAGCCGGATGCAAGGCACCAGTTTGATCACGATCGACGACCCCGATGATGCCCTGTTAAGCGCACTGATTATGAAGCTGATGGCCGACCGCCAAATCATGCCGCCGCCTGCCCTTGTGGCATACCTTGTGCCGCGGATTGAACGGTCATTTTCTGCCGCCGCAGACATCGTCGCGCGCCTAGATGCGCAAAGCCTTGCTCAAGGACGCCCCGTTGGGCGGGCGTTGGCCGCAAGCCTGCTGGACAACATGGACCAAGACGCGCGATAGTCGTCACAATTCTGCGATAGTTGCGTAGCATAAGGCGTTATGATGCAAGCGAATTTCCTTGAAAGCCCGATCCCTGCGCCGACTGCGCTGGACATTGATTTGGCATCTCCGGCGCGGTTTATGAACCGTGAGCTTAGCTGGCTGCGCTTTAATTGGCGCGTGCTGGAAGAGGCCGAAAACCCGCGTGTACCGCTGTTGGAAAGGCTGCGATTTCTGTCCATATCGGCGGCTAATTTGGATGAATTTTACACGGTGCGTGTCGCGGGCCTGCGTGAACTGGCGCTGGCTGGCAATGTGACGCCGTCCATCGACGGGCTGACCCCTGCTGATCAGTTGGTGCAAATTAACGCCAATGCCCGCAAGCTAATGCAGCGACAACAGGCCGTGTTTATCGCGCTCAATGCCCAAATGGCTGACACGAATATCCACCTGCTGACCCGTGAAAATCTAACCGATGTTGACAAGGTTTTCCTTGATGGGTTTTTCCTTGATCAAGTGTTTCCGGTCTTGTCGCCACTGGCAATTGACCCCGCGCACCCGTTCCCGTTTTTGCCCAACGAAGGCTTTGCGCTTGCGCTGCAACTGTCCAAAATAAACGGTAAGCGCAGCCTGCGTGCATTGCTGCCTGTCCCTGCGCAAATTGACCGATTTATCCGACTACCGTCGGTTGATGGCCACAGGTTTTTGCCGCTCGAAGAATTGTTGCTGCTACACGTCAGCCGCTTATTTCCCGGCTATGAGGTCAAGGGGAACTGCGCGTTTAAAGTTTTACGCGACAGCGACTTAGAAGTCGAAGAAGAGGCCGAAGATCTCGTTCGGGAATTTGAGGTTGCCCTAAAACGACGCCGTCGCGGCGAGGTTGTTCGCCAGAAAATTTACAAGAACGCGCCGAGTTCACTGCGCAGCATGATCATGAGCGAATTGCACGTCACTGACGACGCGGTGGTCGAGGTAGACGGGTTGATCGGTGTGGCCGATTTGGGTGAGCTGGTGCTTGACGAACGGCCTGATTTGCTGTGGCCCCCATTCACGCCGCGCGTCCCTGAACGTGTGCAAGATTTTGAAGGCGATATGTTCGCCGCAATCCGCCAAAAAGATATGCTGCTGCACCATCCTTACGAGACATTTGATATGGTGGTGCGGTTTTTGGCCCAAGCGGCGCGAGACCCCAATGTGGTCGCGATTAAGCAGACGCTTTACCGCACATCGAAAAAGTCCCCTATCGTGGAGGCGCTTTGCGAAGCCGCCGAGGATGGAAAATCCGTCACGGCATTGATCGAGCTGAAAGCCCGCTTTGACGAGGCCGCAAACATCCGTCAGTCACGCCGTTTGGAACGCGCCGGCGCCCATGTCGTCTACGGGTTCCTGAACTATAAGACCCATGCGAAAATCAGCACCGTGGTCCGCCGTGAAGGCGAAAAACTGGTGACCTATACCCACTTTGGCACGGGCAACTATCATCCGATTACGGCGCGGGTTTATACCGATTTGTCGCTGTTTACTTGCGATGCAAAACTAGGCCGCGACGCGACAAAAGTGTTCAATTATTTGTCCGGTTATGCCCAGCCTGACAGCTTGGAAAACCTTGCTATCGCGCCGATTGATCTGAAAGAAACCTTGCTTGCGCGCATCGCAGCCGAGGCCGAAAATGCAATCGCCGGTAAGCCTGCGTCGATCTGGGCTAAGATGAATTCGCTGGTCGAAGAAGACGTGATTGACGCGCTTTATGCCGCGTCCAAGGCGGGTGTAAAGATCGATCTCATCGTGCGCGGTATCTGTGGTTTGCGGCCCGGCGTGTTGGGGTTGTCCGAAAATATCCGTGTGAAATCAATCGTCGGCCGGTTCCTTGAACACAGTCGCATTGTGTGTTTTGCAAACGGAAAACCGCTGCCAAGCAAAAAGGCCAAGGTATATATTAGCTCTGCGGATTGGATGGGCCGGAACCTGAACCGCCGTGTGGAAACGTTGATCGAGATCGGCAACCAAACGGTCAAAGCCCAGATTGTGAGCCAAGTTATGGCCGCCAACATGGCCGACGTGGCGCAAAGCTGGGTGATGTCTGCGGACGGCACATTCACCCGCGAGCCGGTGCCAGACGACACGTTCGCGTTTAACTGTCACCGCTTTTTCATGGAAAATCCGTCGCTTTCAGGGCGCGGATCCGCAGGCGCGTCTGACGTGCCGCAATTGACACATACAGAAGACTGAGAACACACCCATGATCGATGAATGGCAAGGCTTTGGCCGTCCCCTATTTGAAGACGCCGCCGCGATGGGTTTGGGCCGCGTTGGTGTGATTGACGTTGGGTCCAACTCTGTCCGGATGGTGGTGTTTGACGGCGCTGCGCGATCGCCTGCTTATTTCTACAACGAAAAAATCATGTGTGCCTTGGGCGCTGGGTTGTCGGAAACTGGCCATCTGAACCCAAAGGGCCGCGTCCGCGCATTATCTGCGATCCACCGTTTTGCGGCATTGGCCAAAGGCATGGGCATCACGCCGGTCACAGCCGTAGCGACGGCCGCCGTGCGCGAAGCATCAGACGGCCAAGAATTTTGTGACGAAGTGTTGGCAAAAACTGGCACCAAAATCTGGATCATTGATGGCCACGAAGAGGCCCGCCTTTCCGCCCAAGGTGTGTTGCTAGGTTGGCCGAAATCTTATGGTCTGGTTTGCGACATCGGCGGGTCATCGATGGAACTGGCTGATCTGGATGACGGTCAGGTTGGCAGACGTGTTACATCCGCGCTTGGCCCGTTAAAGCTGCGCGAAATTAAGGGCGGCAAAAAGGCCATGAAGGCCTATGTCCGCGAAACGATGGACGGGCTGCACGAACAGATGAACCGCGAGACAAAGATGCGTTTGTTTCTTGTCGGCGGCTCTTGGCGTGCGATTGCGCGGATCGATATGGACAGGCGCGGCTATCCGTTAACGGTGCTGCACGAGTACCGCATGACCGCCCGCCAGATCAGCAAGACCGCCGCCTATATCGTCGCATCTGACCCGACAGAGTTGCGCCACCGCTGCGGGATTTCGGAAAGTCGCATGTCGTTGGTGCCACAAGCCAGCATCGTGCTTAAGGAATTGATGCGCAAATTTAAGCCCAAGGATGTTGCCGTGTCGTCATACGGTATCCGCGAGGGCATGCTGTACGAACAGATGCCCGACGAGTTGCGCAATCGTGACCCGCTGGTCGAGGCTTGCCGGTTTGCTGAACGTAAAGATGCCCGCCTGCCCGGCTTTGGTCGTCTTTTGTATGATTTTGTGACGCCGCTGTTTCCACGCACCAATTGGCAGCGCAAACGTATCATTAAGGCCGCAACGTTGCTGCACGATGTTAGTTGGCGCTCGCACCCAGATTACCGTGGTGAGGTGGTGTTTGATAACGTCACCCGCGCCAATTTGGGCGGATTGAAGCATTCTGAACGTGTGTTTTTGGGACTGGCGTTGATGAACCGTTATACAAACAAACGCGACGGCACGCGGTTTGATCCATTGTTTGACATGCTCAGCGCCCAGCAGATCAAAGAGGCCGAAGTTCTGGGCAAAGCCATGCGTTTGGGCGCGATGCTATGGCTCGATACGGACCGCGCACCGGGCAAGTTGAAATGGAAACCAAAGAAGCGCGAGCTGACGCTGATATTGGCCCCAGAGGCGCGTCCATTGTTTGGCGAAGTCGCGCAGGCACGGCTTGCATCGCTGACCACCGCGCTGAATGCCACATCAAAAGTTAGGTTCGCTAAGACGACTTAAAGGTCGACTTCACCTGTTTCAGGGTCCGGCTCATAGGTTGGCGCGTCGTCGCGGCGGCGCATAATGATGTCGCCATTTGGCAGGACCTCTGGCGCGTCGTAATTTCGCAAATCGTCGATCTGGGACAGCAGCATGGTGAACGCAGGCCCCATCTCGGCGCCGAGTTGGGTCATCGCCTCGCTCATGTCGTCAAGCGCGGGCTCCATTTCGTTCATGAGGCCGCGCAACAGCAGTTTGGCGCCTTTTTCCATCAGGCTGAACCCTTCGGACACGGATGGGTCGTCTGCCTCTTGGGCCGCGAGCGGGGATACGGCCAATGCCGCGATGAATGTCGCTGTGATGATCTGTTTCATGCACCCTATATAGGGGCGCGATGTCAGTTTGCCAAATCAGATTGGCAATTTCATGACCACGGGAAAGTGATCAGACGCGATCAGTAACGCCTCGCGCAGGGGCCGGTTTTCATAGCAGTCAGGGTGATCAAACGGGTGCCAGATTTGCCAGTCAGGTCCAAGATCGCGCAGACGCGGCGACACCATGACGTAATCAAGCAGCGCTTGCAGGTACGGACCGTCGCGGCGTTTGAAGCGCGATGTGGACGGCATTGCGCCGATCCGCTGACTAAGTGCGATGTGGGCGTGCGGGTCAAACAAGCGGACGGCGTGGTCTCCGCCCAAGACGATCTCAACGCCAGAGCGCCCGAACAGTTTTTCGTATTCATCCAAGCCTGGACCATCGTTGAAATCGCCCAGGACAATCAGATCATCGCCTGCGGTCAAATGCGTGTCGACACGTTGGCGCAGCCAGATACATTGGGCCAATTGTTTGCGCCGATTTTCGATCGACATACGTGCTGCTTGGGCGTCGTTTCGGGCGCCGTGCGGGGCCTTGGATTTCGCATGCACACCGATCAGCCGGATTGTGCACCCGTTGCGGTCTTGAGGGCCACTTCAAGCGGCGGTTTGCTCCAGGTGATCAGCTCTGGCGCCGCGTCAGTGTTCACGTCGATGCGGAACACGCCGTCGAAACGCGGCGCTTTGCTGCTGCCTTTTTTGCCCGTCGGCTCACCTATGGGGTCGTGTACAGCGGACACGACATCAGGGTCGTAAAGTAGCGCTATTTCCTGTTGCGTGTTATTCTCGAATCCGACCACGGCCTTGCGAGTGCGTAGGTTAAACCGCGCCGCGAAATTCTCTAGCGCCACTGCCCCGTCGCGTTTCCGGCTGCTATCAGGGGCCTCTATAACCACAACAGCATCAAGGTCCATCGCATTGAAAACATGTCCTAAAGCCGCCGTCTGCTCCGCCTTTGTCACGTCCCACCTCGCCGACCAACTGCCATCGTCGATCAGGTCACCGTTGTTGTCGAACAGTCGGTCAAACCATTCAACATTATAGGTGCCGATCCTCATGATGCGCGGTCCAGCTGGATGGTTTCCCATGCTTTGTTGATCGCGATCATCCGCTTTTCCGCGAGCTTAACTGCCTCTTCGGGGACACCGCGCGCGATCATCATATCGGGGTGATTGTTGCGCACATGCGCCTTCCAAGCCACCCGAATTTCGGCCATCGGCATGTCCGGTTCAACACCAATGACATCATAAGCATCACGTTCTGCGTCAGGCACAAACTGTGCGCGAATACGGGCAAAACGCCGATCATCAAAGCCCCAAATATCAGCCACGCGGTGCAGAAAATCATCCTCATTTGGATGATAAATTCCGTCCGCGAGCGCGATATGGAACAGGCCTTCCATCAGGTCGCAAAGCGGCGCCGGATCGTCCGCATACATCGCCCCAATACGGGCTGCGTAGTCTTCGAACCCTGCGATATCTTGGCGCGCAAGGTTAAACACCCGCGCGGCCCCTGCCTCGTCCTCAGACGGAATGTTGAACACTTCGCGAAACGCCGTCACCTCGTCGCGGGTCACTTGCCCGTCCGCTTTGGCCATCTTGGCCCCAAGCGCAATCACGGCGATTGTAAAGGCAACGGTCCTGTCAGGCGGCGCGCGCAATTGGTCGAACACAGCCGACAGGCCTTCGCCGCTAGCAAGCGCTGAAATCGCTGCTGATATGCGTGTCCAAAGTGACATGCTGACCACCCTAGCCCATCACAGGCGTTTTTGCATTAGCACCAGATCGAGCCAACGCCCGAACTTGTGGCCCACCTCTGGCAGAACAGCGACGATGGTGAAACCCATCTTTGCGTGAAAATCGACCGCACCCTGATTTTCGGCGCAAACACCCGCATACATCGTGTGCTTGCCTGCGTCCTTGGCAAGCTTGCAAAGCGCATCCATCAGATCCCGCCCTGCACCGCCGCCGTGCGCATCGCTGTGCAACATAATCGTATGTTCGACACTAAACCGGTATCCGTCGCCGCCCCGAAATTGACTGTACCGCGCGAACCCAAGCACGCGGGCACCGTCGGTCAATACGAGGCACGGTGTGTCTGGCATGATCAGATTGGCGACTTCGGTTTCAGTTTTTTCAACTGGATTGAACGTAATCGTCGTATGCCGGATTGCGTGGTTCCAAATCGCTGCGATACCCGCCGCATCGCTGGCCATTGCAGGCCGGATCACGCGATAATCCGTTCGCCGTTTGGTGTATCAAACGTGGCGATAAACCCAATCGTGCCGGCCTTGGTGAACACAACACGCGGATCGTTCATCGGACAGATTTTGCGCAACGCGTCAGCTTGCGGATGATGAATTTCCCACCGCGTCAGGGCGCACCCGCTGACGGGGAGGTTATTTGCTGGATGTGCTGCGCCATCGCCCCATTTGATCAATGTCGGGAACCCGCCGCCCATTGGCAGGCCGCCGTCATCAGGCACTGTAATCTGCCAATGAAGATCCCCGCGCGTCATCGCGGTGGCAGGTCCTGTGAGGTCTATTTGCGCGTTAGGATCATCTGCACGGCAAATCCAGTTGCCCCAGCGCGGCGTCGTTGGGGCATTGTCTAGATTGAACCATCGCGGCCCGTTGATTTTGGCAACAGGATCGGGCGCGATTACTTCGAGGTACAGCCCGTCGGCGAGCCCAAGCAGTTTGTTATGCGTTCCAAAGCGCGCATGCTGCCCGCCGTCCAGCAGCGCAACACCTAGTTTTTCAGCCAGCCAATCCGCCCCAGTGGACAGATCAGCACAGACGACAGCGATGTGATCAAGGGTATAGGTCATGCCCTATTGGTGCTTTTGCCCCGCCAAGAAGTAAAGCGGTTTTGAAAGCTCAAAACGGCTTGCCTCCTGCGGGGATATTTTGAAACCAAAGAGAGGTTACGTGCGCGCCTTGCGGATGAGGTCAAGGATATCTTCGGCCGCTTTAGGGATGTTGGTGCCCGGACCAAAGATTGCTTTGACGCCCGCATCATACAAGAACTGATAATCCTGCTGTGGGATCACACCGCCACATATCACAAGAATATCGCCTGCGCCGGCATCGTTGAGCGCCTTGACCAGTTTGGGTGCCAGCGTTTTGTGGCCTGCCGCCTGAGATGATATCCCGATGACATGCACGTCGTTGTCAATCGCATCTTGGGCGGCCTCTTCAGGGGTTTGAAACAAGGGGCCGACGTCCACGTCAAAGCCGATATCGGCGAAGGCGGTGGCGATGACCTTGGCCCCACGGTCGTGCCCGTCCTGGCCCATTTTGACTACAAGCATACGCGGGCGGCGGCCTTCGTCATCTGCGAATTTATTGACGGCATCTTGGATCGCAGCAAAGCCTTCGTCGCCTTCATATGCAGCCCCGTAAACCCCCGCGAGTGTTTTAACCTCGGCGCGGTGACGTCCGAATGCGTCTTCCATGGCCATGCTGATTTCTCCTACGGTTGCGCGGTGACGTGATGCCTCGACGGCGGCTTCGAGCAAGTTGCCACCTTCATGGGCGCGGCGCGTGACCTCGGCCAATGCCGCATCACAAGCAGCTTGGTCGCGGGTTGCGCGGGTTTTCTCAATGCGGGCAACCTGAGACTGGCGCACTGCATCATTATCGATATCGCGGATATCAATCGGATCTTCGTTGTCTTTGCGGTATTTATTGACGCCAACAATGACCTCGATGCCGCGGTCGATATTGGCCTGACGGGTGGCGGCAGATTCCTCGATCTTGAGTTTTGGCATACCAGAGGCCACGGCTTTGGTCATACCGCCCATTTCCTCGACTTCTTCGATCAATTTCCACGCGGCCTCGGCCAATTCATGGGTCAGGCTTTCGACGTAATATGACCCCGCGAGCGGATCGACGACGTTGGTCACACCGGTTTCTTCTTGCAAGATTAGCTGGGTGTTGCGCGCGATCCGGCTGGAAAAGTCAGTCGGCAGTGCGATGGCCTCGTCAAGCGCGTTTGTGTGCAACGACTGTGTGCCACCCAAAACCGCCGACATCGCCTCGTAGGCGGTGCGGATCACGTTGTTATACGGGTCTTGTTCCTGCAACGACACGCCGGACGTTTGGCAATGGGTCCGCAGCATGGATGATTTTGCGACCTTGGGTTCAAATTCTTCCATTATTCGCGACCACAACAGGCGGGCAGCGCGCAGTTTAGCGGCTTCCATGAAAAAATTCATGCCGATTGCAAAGAAGAACGACAAGCGGCCTGCAAATGCATCCACGTCCATGCCGCGTGCAATTGCGGTGCGCACATATTCGCGCCCGTCGGCCAACGTGAAGGCCAGTTCTTGGACCAAATCCGCGCCTGCCTCTTGCATGTGGTATCCGCTGATCGAAATCGAGTTGAATTTCGGCATATCCGCGGAGGTATATTCGATAATATCTGCAATGATGCGCATCGAGGGTTCGGGCGGATAGACGTAGGTATTGCGGACCATGAACTCCTTGAGGATGTCATTTTGGATGGTGCCAGCAAGGACGGATTTATCGTGGCCCTGTTCTTCGCCTGTAACGATGAAGTTCGCAAGGATCGGAATGACTGCGCCGTTCATCGTCATCGACACGGATACTTTATCCAGCGGAATACCGTCGAATAGGATTTTCATATCCTCGACGCTGTCGATTGCCACGCCTGCCTTGCCGACATCGCCTTCGACCCTTGGGTGGTCGCTGTCATAGCCACGGTGCGTTGCCAGATCAAAGGCGACGGAAACGCCCTGCTGGCCACCAGCAAGGGCTGCGCGGTAGAATGTGTTGGATTCCTCGGCTGTGGAAAAACCAGCGTATTGGCGGATAGTCCAAGGGCGGCCTGCGTACATCGTGGCCTTCACGCCGCGCGTATAAGGTGCTGCCCCCGGGACACCACCCATATGCAGAAGATCAGCCGTGTCATCGGCGGTATACAGCGGCTTAACTGCGATGCCTTCCAACGTGTTCCACGTCAGATCATCAAGTGGCTTGCCGCGCAATTCTTTTGCCGCGATGTCAGCCCAGTCTTTGTTCGTTCCCATGAGATATCCCTCATATGTTGTGCGTTGCACGGCAGCGGCAAAACTGCCTAAACAGCTTGCGCAATAAAATTATCGTTATCTGAAAGACGGCTGTTCGTATTTGCGATCAGACGACCTATATCGACTTGTATGAAACGTATATTGATCAGCGCCCTCGTGGCGAGCTTGGCCTCGGCCGTATCCGCAGAAACTGTGCTTGAGGCATGGACCGCAGACCGGACCCAGATTTTCGATGCAGCCGACGTCACGCCTGCTGATTTTATCTGGCAAGCCCGTCCGTTGGTCATTTTCGCCCAAAGCCCGCTAGACCCGATGTTCATCGAGCAGCTAGACCTGTTGCGCGACGGGATAGAAGAGATGGTTGAGCGCGATGTGATCGTAATTGTCGATACTGATCCTGCAAACCCAAGCGCATTGCGCACAGCGTTGCGGCCACGCGCGTTTATGCTGACCCTTGTTGGTAAAGACGGACGCACCGCACTGCGCAAGCCTGCCCCATGGGACATTCGTGAACTGTCGCGCGCCATCGACAAAATACCAATGCGCCAACAAGAAATCATCGACCACCGTGCGCTGAGAAACGAATAATCCATCAGATTTCACGGTCCGTGGAAGTGCGGATCATCAACACCACCACGTAGGTCAATAACTGGCGTGTGATCGCGGACATGCTTATTCGAACTCCAAAATGATGTCGTCAACTGCCAAGCTGTCGCCAGCAGCCGCATTCACTTTGGACACGATGCCTTTTTTCTCGGCGCGCAGGATGTTTTCCATTTTCATGGCTTCCACGGTGCAAAGCGCTTGGCCGTCTTGGACCTCGTCACCCACGGCCACGTCGACCTTGACGATCAAACCGGGCATTGGGCACAGCAGTAACTTGGATGTATCCGGTGGCAATTTTTCAGGCATCAGCGCGGCCAATTCGGCCTGACGCGGGGTGCGCACATGCACCTTAAGGTCAGCGCCACGATACCGCACACGGAACCCGCCCGGAATCTTGCCGATTTTTATAACCAACGGCGCCCCGCCAACGGTCATCCGTGCCAGCATGTCACCCGGTGTCCAGTCGCCTTCAACACGGATCGTCTGACCCGCAAGGATGACATCCGCACCCAGTTTATCCGCGACAATGACCGTATCAAATGACTGGCCCTGCAGGGCCACATTCCAGTCGGCACCAACATGGCGTTCATGGTTATCCATGCGCCCAGAAATACGTGTGCGGCGAATTTCAGCGACGCGATGCATCGCGGCAGCGGCAGCTGATATCCGGATCAGGTCCGCATCAGGCAGCGTAACACCTTGGAAACCATCAGGAAATTCCTCCTCAATGAACGCGGTGGTCATTGTGCCGGATATGAATTTCTCGTGGTCATAAACCGCAGCCAAGAATGGCAGGTTGTGCCCGATGCCTTCGACTTCAAACGCATCCAAGGCATGGCGCATTTCCTCAATCGCGGCAGCGCGGTTGGGCGCCCAGGTGCACAGCTTGGCGATCATGGGATCGTAATACATGCTGATCTCGCCGCCCTCGAACACGCCAGTATCATTACGCACGGCGCGTGTTGATGTGGCTTCTTCCGCAGGGGGGCGGTAGCGGGACAAACGGCCAATGGATGGCAAGAACCCGCGATACGGATCCTCGGCATATAGACGGCTTTCCATCGCCCAGCCGTTGATTTTCAGATCATCCTGCGCGAATGGCAATGTCTCGCCGTAAGCCACGCGGATCATTTGTTCGACCAGATCAACGCCGGTAATTAGCTCGGTCACAGGGTGTTCCACCTGCAAGCGGGTGTTCATCTCGAGAAAGTAAAAGTTGCGGTCACCGTCGACAATGAATTCGACTGTACCAGCGGAGGAATAATCCACAGCCTGCGCCAATGCGACCGACTGCGCACCCATGGCCGCGCGGGTTTCTTCGTCAAGGAACGGGCTTGGGGCCTCTTCGATCACCTTTTGCTGGCGACGCTGAATGGAGCATTCGCGCTCGTGCAGATACACGCCATTACCATGCTTATCGCAAAGCACCTGAATTTCGATGTGGCGCGGTTGGGTGATGAATTTCTCGATGAACAGACGGTCATCGCCAAACGAATTGGCCGCCTCGTTCTTGGAAGACGCAAAGCCTTCGCGGGCCTCGGTGTCGTTCCATGCAATGCGCATGCCTTTACCGCCGCCACCAGCGGAGGCTTTGATCATCACCGGATAGCCGACCTCATTGGCGATTTTGACCGCATGTTCGGCGTCATCAATCAGACCCATATATCCGGGCACAGTTGATACGTTCGCCTCTTGGGCCAGCTTCTTGGACGTGATTTTATCGCCCATCGCTTCGATTGCACCCTTGGGTGGGCCGATGAAAGCGACGCCTGCGGCCTCTAACGCCTCAGCGAATTTGGAGTTCTCGGACAGAAATCCGTATCCCGGATGCACCGCCTCTGCGCCTGTCTGCTTAATCGCGGCCATGACTTTATCAATCACGATGTAGGACTGGTTTGCAGGGGCTGGGCCGATGTGTACGGCCTCGTCAGCCATTTTCACGTGCAGCGCATTGCGATCCGCGTCCGAATAGATCGCGACCGTTTTGATCCCCATCTTTTTGGCGGTCTTAATGACGCGACAAGCGATTTCACCACGGTTAGCGATCAGAATTTTCTTGAACATTTCAGACGTCCTTCAAAAGCAAAACCGCCGCGCACAGGGGTGTCCTGCGGCGGCGGTTTCATTTATTTTCATCGAATTGATTAGGCGTGTGACCTTAGAGGTCGTCGGCAAGTGCGCCGATAAGGCCGCCCGCAAGCGCGCCTTCAACACAGTTGTTGTTACCGATAGTATTGCCTGCAACGCAGCCAATGCCAGCACCAACAAGCGCGCGCTCTGCGTCGTTATTGAGACAAGCCGAGAGGCCAAGGAACGCAGTTTCTGCGAGGATGTAAGATGTTTTAAGCATGAAAAAATGCCCCCATTTGTTTGATTACTACGGGTAAGGTTAATGCTTTTGACGGTCAACGCAACACAGCACATCACCTTAACGCAGCATTCTGCCGCCCGCAAAAAAGGGGTGACCGGTACAAACCAAAAAGGTCGGCACCGGTCAGGGGAAGGGTAACTATATAGACAAATTGCAGACTTTTGGTTGTTTTTACCAACGTCTACAAAATCAGCCTTGCACACGATCAACTGTTCGCCAAAGCGACCAATTTGCCCCCCCCGATTATGGGCCATTTTCTGCCCACGAGAGGTAATTATGCGCAATAAACCGCGCATCAGCGTTCGCGCAATTCAGGAAAGCTGACGGCGGCGACCTTCATGTCGATCCGCAGTAACGCGTAATAGCTGGACGCATCAAATGGGTCTTCTGCAGGGACAACTTCACGGCCGAACAACCAGCAAAGGCGGCCCGCGTCCAAATTGCCGCGCTCAAACGGTTCGGTGCCAAACTGATCATACAATGCCTGCATGAATCCCGCATCCGCGCGCCGATCTGGCGGGCGGCGATCAGGGTAGCGAATACGTTCAGTAATTTCGGTCGCCCCATCTTTATGGCCGCGCCGGATTGTGAACTGAAAATCTGTCCCAGCCAAACGGCCCGGAAATCCTCTGTGTTTTTCCATCTTAAAAAGCGTCCCAAATGCACATACCATCTTGAAAGCGGTATGGTTGAAAATACTGCGCCACATCCGTGGCTGTCCCGAAATACCAGACCCGCATTACAGCGGAATGTTGTCGTGTTTCTTCCAAGGGTTCTGCAATGATTTACCGCGCAATGATGCAAAGGCACGGCAAACGCGCTTGCGGGTTGATTGCGGGCGAATGACCTCGTCAATAAAGCCACGCTCGGCGGCGACAAACGGATTGGCGAAGCGGTCTTCGTAGTCCGCCGTGTGCTGCGCGATTTTATCCGCATCACCCAAATCGGCACGGTGGATAATTTCTGTCGCACCCTTGGCCCCCATCACCGCGATTTCCGCAGTCGGCCACGCATAGTTAAAGTCGCCGCGCAGGTGCTTGGATGACATCACATCGTAGGCCCCGCCGTACGCCTTGCGGGTAATCACAGTCACTTTAGGAACCGTTGCTTCACCGTAGGCAAACAGCAATTTGGCGCCATGTTTGATCACGCCACCATATTCCTGCGACGTTCCGGGCAAGAACCCGGGCACATCGACCAGCGTCAGGATCGGAATTTCAAACGCATCGCAGAACCGCACAAAACGGGCAGCCTTGCGGCTTGAGTCGATATCCAAGCACCCTGCCAAAACCATCGGCTGGTTGGCGACAACACCGACGGTCGACCCTTCCATGCGGATGAACCCCGTCAGGATGTTCTGGGCGTAATCTTCTTGGATCTCGTAAAAATCGGCCTCATCGGCGAGCTTATGAATAAGCTCTTTCATGTCGTAAGGCGTGTTTGCGTTATCTGGGATCAGCGTATCAAGGCTTGGCTCAATCCGGTTCACATCATCAAAGAACGGACGCTTGGGTGCTTTTTGACGGTTGTTCAGCGGCAGATAGTCAAACAAGCGACGACATTCTGCCAATGCCTCAACGTCATTTTCAAACGCGCCATCCGCGACGGACGATTTCTTAGTATGCGTTGATGCGCCGCCCAGTTCTTCGGCTGTGACGATTTCATTCGTGACCGTTTTGACCACATCAGGGCCCGTCACAAACATGTAAGAGCTGTCTTTGACCATAAAGATAAAGTCGGTCATCGCAGGCGAATACACAGCACCACCGGCACATGGCCCCATGATCAAGCTGATCTGCGGCACCACACCAGACGCAAGCACGTTACGCTGGAATACTTCGGCGTAGCCCGCCAAGGACGCGACGCCTTCTTGAATACGCGCACCGCCGGAATCGTTGATCCCGATCACAGGCGCGCCGTTTTGCATGGCCATATCCATGATCTTGCAAATCTTCTGCGCGTGGGTTTCTGACAAGGACCCGCCAAACACTGTGAAGTCTTGGGAATAGACGTAAACCATGCGGCCGTTGATTGTGCCCCAGCCGGTCACAACACCGTCACCGGCTGGGCGCTGTTTTTCCATGCCAAAGTCCACGCAACGGTGGGCGACGAACATATCAAATTCCTCAAACGACCCATCATCCAACAAAAGATCGATCCGCTCGCGTGCGGTTAACTTGCCCTTTGCGTGCTGGGCGGCGATCCGGCGCTCCCCTCCACCCAAGCGGGCATCGGCGCGACGATCTTCAAGCTCTTGCAAAACATCCATGACAGGTCCCTTCAATTTACACGACACTAGCCTGCGGGTGCCCCTAGGAAAAGCAGGAAACGGGATATTTGCAAAACATGCAGTTAGCAAATTATGAATTTTGCAAATTTGCTAATTTTGACGTCGTAGATCACTACGATGGACACCCCGCGTGTCGCGTCCTAAGTCTAGTAAATGTCAAACATTCCCACCGTCCGGTTTCTAGACCGCAGCACCCCGCCCCACATTGTCACGCTGATCCTAATCGCAGGGATTTCCGCGCTCAATATGTCGATATTCTTGCCGTCATTGACGGCGATGACCGACTATTTCCAGACCGATTATGCGACCATGCAATTCTCGTTGTCAGGGTATCTGGCAGTGACAGCCGTACTGCAAATCTTTATCGGGCCTATTTCAGATAAGATCGGGCGGCGACCAGTCGTCATTGGATCAATGATGATTTTCGTACTTGCGAGCATTGGCACATATTTCGCGACATCAATCACAGCATTTCTGGTGTTCCGCATGCTCCAAGCTGCTGTGGCCACGGGCCTTGTTTTGTCACGCGCCGTTGTCCGCGATATGGTTCCACAAAACCAAGCGGCATCAATGATCGGTTATGTCACGATGGGCATGGCGCTGGTGCCGATGGTCGGGCCAATGATCGGCGGCGCGTTGGACGAGCTGTTCGGCTGGCACGCGACATTCCTATTCCTTACAATTTGCGGCGTTGGGGTTCTGGCGATTTCATATTTTGACCAAGGCGAAACATTGACCGACGGCGGCATGTCGTTTCACGATCAGCTGCGCAGCTACCCCGAGCTTTTTGCGTCACCGCGATTTTGGGGCTACGCGCTTTGCGCGGCATTCGCATCTGGTGCGTTTTTCGCGCTGCTGGGCGGCGCATCATTCATTGCGGGGACCGTGTTTGGCCTATCACCCCTGTGGTCAGGCATCGCCTTGGGCGCACCAGCTATCGGCTATGCGATGGGCAACTTTCTTTCTGGGCGGTATTCAGTCAGATTTGGGATCAACAGGATGGCAATTGTCGGGACGGCCATCATCATCGCAGGGCTTGGAACGTCACTGGCGCTGGGGCTTGTCGGCATCCAGCATCCGCTGATTTTCTTTGGGTTTTGCAGCTTTCTTGGACTGGGGAACGGGATCGCCCTGCCCAACGTCACCGCAGGTTTGCTGTCGGTTCGCCCGCATCTGGCAGGCACCGCGTCGGGGCTTGGCAGCGCATTGATGGTCGGCGGCGGGGCGGCTTTGGCGCAATATGCCAGTACCCTGTTAAACGCCGAAACAGGCGTGCTGCCTTTGCAGTGGCTCATGTTTAGCACCGCCGTTGCGTCATTGCTTTGTGTGCTATTCGTCATCTGGCGCGGCGCAATAAAGGCGTGATCCTTGCAGGGTGGCTTTGCAAGGTTTACAGAAAGATCAGCTAAGTTTGCAAAGGTGCGCTAATGGCCGTTCAGAAAATCTATGCCGGTGCGAAACTGCGTGAACTTCGCGTGCGGCTTTCCCTGACGCAAAAGGTGTTTGCGCAGAAACTTGGCGTGTCCCTGCCCTATCTCAACCAAATGGAAAACAACAACAGACCGGTCAGCACGTCGGTCGTGCTTGGATTGGCGCAAGAGTTCGGCTTTGACGTGACCGAATTGCAATCTGGCGACGAGGCGCGGCTTGTAGGCGACATGCGCGAGGCCCTAGCTGATCCAGTGTTTACAGGCGATGCGCCGCAACTGCCCGATTTGCGGCTGGCGGCAGCCAACGCGCCGACGCTTGCCCGCGCATTCCTTGACCTGCACGCAGCCTACCGCCAAACCCACGAACGGCTGGCCAGTTTGGACGAGGCGTTGGGCCGCGAAGACGCCCGCCTTGCCCCCAGCCCATGGGAAGAAGTGCGCGACTTCTTTCACTATTGCGACAATTACATCGACGCAGTGGATCGTGCCGCCGAACGGTTTTCGAGCACCGGAAAAACTGCGGAACAGGCCTTGGGCGACCTTGGCGTAACTGTTGTACGCCGCACCGATAGCCCCCTAAGGCATTATGATCCGGCGACAAAAACACTCGTCCTTTCAAGCGGGACGGCACCCGCCACCCAGACATTCCAGCTGCTGCTGCAGCTGGCCCTGATCAGCCAAGAAAAGCTGCTTGGCGCAACGCTCGATCTAGCGCGTTTTCAATCACCAGAGGCGCGCGGTATCGCACTGGTCGGTCTGGCCAATTACTTTGCGGGTGCCGCGTTGATGCCCTACGGCGCGTTTCTGCAAGCGGCCCAAGACACCCGCCACGATCTGGAAATTCTATCGGCACTGTTCGGCGCATCACTTGAACAAGTGGCCCATAGATTGTCCACGTTGCAACGCCCTGCGGCCAAGGGCATCCCGTTCTTTTTCGTGCGGGTAGATCAAGCTGGAACTATCACGAAACGACATTCTGCGACGACATTGCAGTTCGCACGCTATGGCGGCGCCTGCCCGCTGTGGAACGTGCACGCGGCGTTCGAAACACCCGGGCAATTCTTGCGGCAATTGGCTGAAACGCCCGACGGCGCGCGGTATTTCTGCCTTGCGCGGGACGTGTCGAAATCAGGCGGCGCATTTAGTGCCCCGACACGGCGCTATGCCATCGGATTGGGCTGCGAAGTCCGCCATGCAGACGCGCTCGTCTATGCCGACCACATGGACCGTGCGGCGCCCGACGCCTATGCACCCATAGGGATTTCGTGCCGGATCTGTGAACGCAAAAGCTGTCACCAACGCTCCGTTCCACCGCTCGAGCGACGACTGCGCGTTGACCCCGACCGGCGCGGCGTATTGCCGTATCAGGTTGACTAATCCAGCCCAAACATGTCCTAACTTATCCAAACAAAGAGGAATACGCATATGGAATTGGCTGGCACAAAAGTCATTGCCGCAGACATTGCAACAGTCTGGGCGCATCTGAACAACCCTGACACGCTGAAAGCCTGCATTCCTGGATGCGAGGTCTTGACCGGCACCCCCGAAACCGGATTTGCCGCGACTGTGAAACAAAAAGTTGGGCCAGTGAAAGCCACGTTCCACGGTGAAGTGACGTTGGAAAACGTCGTCGAAAACCAATCCTATACAATCGTCGGCGAAGGCAAAGGCGGCGTCGCTGGTTTCGCAAAGGGCGGCGCAGATGTGACCTTAAAGGCCGTCGATGAGGGCTGCGAGTTGACCTACAATGCGACTGCCAAAGTTGGCGGCAAGCTCGCGCAACTTGGCAGTCGGATCATCGGTGGCTTTGCCCGAAAAATGGCTGACCAGTTCTTTGACAACTTTCAGGCGGTGGTTGAGGGCAAAGCTGACTAGCGCTGCGACGTTTCCCAATTCGGATTGATCCACGGACGGTCATTTGCGGGCGCAAGCGGCTGACGGCCAATGATGTGATCCGCCGCCTTTTCGCCAACCATAATCGACGGGCCATTCAGGTTACCATTGGTGATACGCGGGAAGATTGAGCTGTCGGCGACACGTAATCCGTCAACACCAATCACGCGACATTCGGCGTCGACCACGGCCATCGGGTCATTTGCCGCACCCATCTTACAGGTGCCACAAGGATGATACGCGCTTTCGACATGTTCGCGGATGAAGCCATCAAGCGCCTCGTCAGATTGCACGTCTTCCCCTGGCTGAATTTCTTTTCCCGCAAATGGCGCAAACGCTTTTTGGCCAAGAATTTCTCGAGTCAGGCGAATACAGGTGCGGAAATCCTCCCAATCGGATTTCGCCGACATATAATTGAATTGGATGCGCGGGTTGTCTGCCGGATCGGCCGATCGCAGCGTAACCTCGCCGCGCGACACGGACCGCATTGGGCCAACGTGCGCTTGGTATCCGTGGCCTTCCGCAGCAGCTGTGCCGTCATAACGGACAGCCATCGGCAGGAAATGATACTGAATATCAGGGTATTCGACACCAGCTTTGGACCGCACGAAAGCCGCGCTTTCAAATTGGTTGGACGTACCAAGGCCGGTTTTGGTAAACAGCCATTGCGCCCCGATCACGGCCTTGCTCCACAAGTTCCAATATTTGAACAACGACACAGGTTTAGTCGCGGCCTGTTGGATGTAAAGTTCCAGATGATCCTGTAGGTTTTGCCCCACGCCCGCGCGGTCAGCGACCACATCAATGCCATGTTCAGCCAGATGTGCCGCAGGGCCGATACCCGACAGCATCAACAGCTTAGGAGAGTTCAGCGACGACGCGGCCACGATCACTTCGACGTTGGCGCGGATCACTTCGATCTTGCCGCCGCGTTCGACCTCGACCCCAAT
>Ga0075444_10000450_pt1 | contig 24418 bp, 22 predicted proteins | sample CoawatmetaG01DNA_FD_76836 | JGI IMG/M metagenome (GOLD analysis project Ga0075444, IMG submission 76836) | Marine microbial communities from the West Antarctic Peninsula - Coastal water metaG017-DNA | ecosystem: Environmental > Aquatic > Marine > Coastal | place: Atlantic Ocean: West Antarctic... | reverse complement strand
GTTGGTCAAGGGATTATGGAAACTGCTTATATTAAGGATTTATTAGTCAGTCTTTAATGAAAAAATCTTAAAAGATTTTCTTATATATTAGAATTCTAATCTAAAAAATTTACTATGAAAAAACTTATTTTTATTATATTCTCATTACTGCTCTCATTCAATTCTTATAGTGAGTCTGGATGTAGTGAAAAAGCTTCCAAAGAAAATATCCTTAAATCTTCTATATTTTTTCAAGATAGATTTAATTTGTTTTATTTACCAAATCAACCCGAACCATATTTAGGAGAAGACTTATGTATTTTTAAGGATGCATCTGGTCAGTATTATTTAAAAGGGTCAATTAAAAATGGGAAAAAGCATGGTAAATATACTTGGTGGTATGAAAATGGCCAGAAGTCATCAGAAGGAAGTTACATAGATGGCAAGTGGGATGGAAAATGGGCTTGGTGGTATGAGGATGGCAAAAAAAAATCAGATGGAATTTATAAAAATGATAAACGGGATGGAAAATGGACTTGGTGGTATGACAATCGTCAAATAGAGCAAGAGGTTAGTTATAAAGAGGGGGTTCTTAATAATAAACATATTGAATGGTATAAGGATGGTCAAAAAAGGAAAGAGCATAATTTCATAAATGGTATTAAAACTGGTAAGTGGGCTTTATGGTTTCCAAATGGTCAAATTAAATCAGAGGATAATTTCAAAAATGGAATTCATGATGGAAAAAGAATGGAATGGTATGAAAATGGTCAGCAACGTATGGACACAACATTCTTAGATGGTAAGAAAATTGGGAAAAGGACTTGGTGGTATCCGAATGGCCAGATGGAGCGCGAAGCATTTTATCAAGATGGAAAATATTATGGTGAATGGACTATATGGTGGGAAAATGGTGATAAAAAGTCTGAAACATTATACAAAGATGGTGAGGAAGTCAAACTGACTGAATGGAATGAAAATGGTAAGAAAAAAGGTAGTTGTTGGATCCTATGCTAACTTCTAACAAAGTTGATTCAAATAAATTAATCTATAAATTCATGCAACAACCAACATTCTCTGATGCTCTTTACCCTGCAAACTGTATGGAAATTTTTGTTATGGAAGTAAAAAATCACTTTGAGGATGATCTCAAAAACAAAAAGGTCTTAGACATATCTACTGGAAATGGCTGGATTGAAAACCAACTTAATGAATCCCAAAAAGAAATAATTAAGCACCTATTTACCCTCCGAATTCTTTTTCTAGAAGTTTAGTCTTTACAGCAAAAAAAATAAAATAATGCTATTTAATTCACATGAATTTATCTTTTTATTCTTACCATTTTCATTTTTTGTATATTTCTATCTCAACAAAAAAAAATTAGTAAATGTAGGGAAAGTATGGTTAGTTTTTAGCTCATTATTCTTTTATAGCTGGTGGGATATTAATTATTTGCCACTAATTTTAGGGTCAATATTATTTAATTATGTTATTGGTCGATCCCTATATCAGCATTCATATTTGCTAAAAAAAGGGCTAATTTCAAGAAGAATAATTTTGATTTTTGGAATTGTTGTAAATCTATCTTTACTCGGATACTTTAAGTACGTCGACTTTTTTATTGAAAATATAAATTATACTTTTGGTACCGATATTAATATCATTAATCTGACATTACCCTTGGCAATATCCTTTTTCACCTTCCAGCAAATTACATATTTGGTAGATAGCTATAAAAAAGAAATAGAAGGATACAACCTTCTTAATTATGCCGTATTTGTAACTTTTTTCCCACAGCTAATTGCTGGGCCAATTGTGCATCATAGTGAAATGATGCCACAATTTAGCAGTATTAGAAATAAAGTAAAAAATTATAGAAATATTATGATGGGGCTTTTTATTTTCTCTATTGGATTGTTTAAGAAAGTCATACTCGCAGATACATTTTCTGTGTGGGCTACGAATGGATTTGATATTGCAGAAACTCTTAATTTAATCGAAGCATGGCTAACAAGTCTTTCATATACATTCCAACTCTATTTTGATTTTAGTGGCTATGCCGATATGGCAATTGGGCTCGCATTACTATTTAATATTAAGTTACCAATTAACTTCAATAGTCCATATAAAGCTTTAAATATTCAAGATTTTTGGAGAAGGTGGCATATGACGCTTTCTAGATTCCTTAAAGAATATATTTATATTCCATTAGGTGGAAACAGAGGTGGTGATTTTCGAACTTACAATAACCTGCTAGCAACATTTGTTATTGGTGGAATATGGCATGGGGCAGGATGGATGTTTGCCTTATGGGGTCTAATTCATGGAGTAGCAATTATTACTCACAGATTGTGGAATTTAACGACAATAAAATTACCATCAGTTTTGGCTTGGTTTATTACGTTTAATTTTATTAATATCACTTGGGTTTTTTTTAGAGCAAAAGATTGGGATAGTGCTCATAAGGTCCTTTCTTCAATGTTTAGCCTTGATAATCTTGCTCTACCAAGAGTTCTAGAAAATAAAATGTATTTCTTAAGTGAATATGGGTTTAGGTTTGGAGGATTCATAGAAAATATAGAATACGTAAATAAAGGTGTATTTAGTAGTTTGACTATTTTCTTTTATTTCATAGTTGGGCTTATAATAATAACTTGTTTTAAAAATACAAATAATTACAAACCCAGAATGGGAATTCAGTTTTTGGCCTCATCTTTAATAGCTTTAATTGCTATTACTGCAACAGGAAAAGAAGTAGAATTCTTATATTTTAATTTTTAATATCATGCTGATAAATTATAAAAAAATAGTTGGCTTATGGTCTTTACTTGTTATTATTCCATTGATTTTGATTTTTGGATTTAATTATATTGTTGATCCATACAGTCAGAACAATAACTTTAATAAAAAATTAATTACTGATGACATAAGTGTTAAATTTAATTTTACAAAGAGCAAAAATAACAATACATATCTTTTAAGTAGTTCAAGGGGTGGAACAATTGATCCCGAATTAATTGAAAATAACTTAAAAAATACAAAGGCAATTAATTTGTCTTTTGGCTCAGCATCACTAGATGAAATGCAAATATTTATAAATTCAATAATATTAAATAAAAATGATTCTAAGTATGTTTTTATTGGTTTAGATTTTTTTCAATTTTCTAAAAATTGGCTTCCTACAAGGCCAATTTCCACAAAGGAGTTGTTGGGAATTACAAGTAAGAGAAATTATAAAAAAAATTATGGGCAATACATTAATATAAATACACTTAAAGACTCAATTGAAACATTAATAAAAAATCGTCTACACCCTGACGAAATAAGCTGCAATCTAGAATGTTCAACACTCAAGAAAAAGGGAATGCGATACTATTCTAATTTTATTAATAGCATTGATTATGATATAGAGGCTAAGGTGACTAATGGAAGACATTATTGGCATAGAGAATCATACGACTACTCTCAGGTTTTAGTTCTAAAAAACATATTAAGTAAATTGAGAAAAAATAATATTACAGCCTTTATTTATATGAATCCAATAACGTTTCAGCAAATTTACTCTAGTGATATTACTAATGCACTCGCAAATGATGATCAAGTCGCTATTTCAGGGTCAGGCGCTAGTTTCTTTGAACAACTTAATTTAATTGATGACATTGTGACGAATACAGATGCAATAATTTATGATTTCAATAATCTTAATATGGTCAATTTAAATAATTCTAATTTCCTAGATACATTTCATTACAATTATAAGGTTGCAGATTGTATAGTAAATAAGATTAGTATTGGTAAATCAGAATGTGGTAATGATTTTGGTGCAATAATTGATAAAAATAATATAAAAATGTACAAACGCCAGATGCAGGATAAATATTTTAAATTACTACTTGATGACAATCTAGGATTTACCACTAAAAAAACGGAGGCAGCTATAAATACAGCAAGAAAGTTGTTGCGAAAATATCAGTAAATAATATATAGCTTATACTTCATAAAACAGCGCACTTCATAATTAATCAATAGATGCTATTTTTTTTAACTTTATACTAAATTTTCTAAGACTTAAAGCTCTCTGCCCTTTAGAGTTAAAGGGAAAGACTGATAGTAATTATTTTTTCATTAAGTCTATGCATTTTTGATGGTATTAAACTCGGATATGAACTTTTTAGTTTGATCAATTGACCCGATAGTAAGTCTAATACACCCAACTAGTGTCGCAGGTAAATTATCACCAGTTTTCCTTACTAAGAAATTTTTTCCAACTAATTTATTATATATATCAGTTAAAGTGATCTCATCATCAATTTTAATATGCATAAAATTTGTATGACTGGGAACAAAATCAATATCATTTTTTATTAAATATTGTTCTAAAATTTTTTTAGACTCTAATATTTCTGCTACGTGTTCTTTAAAAAAAGTTTTATCTGTTAGAAGTAACTCTGCACATTTTAATGAAAAGTAATTGATGTCAGATAAAGGTTTAACTTTATATAAGTTTTTAATGTTATTTTCATTTGAAACAATATATCCTAACCTAGCCCCTGCAATACCATATGACTTTGAAAAACTTCTGACAGCAAATAGAAAAGGATTTTCAATTATATATTTTTCAATTTCAATTTTATTAGCATTTGTAAAATCATAATAGGTTTGATCCATCAAAAAAGGAATTTGTTTTTCTTTACATTTTTCAAATAACCTTAAAAGATCCTTGTCATCAATAATCGTGCCAGATGGCTGGTTAGGGTTTGCAATTATTAAAACATCAATTTCATTATTTAATTTGTTTAATAAGTTTTCAATATCAATTTGTAAGTCAGTATCAAAACTAATTTTTATTGACTTTGCTTCATACATTTGAGAATAAACATCAATCATTGCATATGTTGGCCATAGATAAGCAACTTTAGTATTTTTAGTGATGTAAGTATCAAAAAAATATTTAATACCAGCATCAGCTCCTGGAGTTAAAAGTATGTTTGAAGATTGTATTTTGAGGTTTTTTGATAAAATATCATAAAGAGGCTTTTGATCTGGATACATAGTTAATGATTCAGTATTAATCTCTTTAGATAGTTTTGAAAAGAAACGTTTGGAAAAATTATATGTTCTTTCATTCTTATCAAATCTATAAAAGTCAAGCCTATCATTTCCAATATCAAACTCTCTATTTAACTTGTCTATATTTATATTGGGCTTTGGGAAAGAATTATTATTCATTCTCCACCTGCTACTGAAATTATTTCACCTGTCATAAAAGTATTTACTGCAACTAAAAAGTAAACATGTTCAGCTATTTCAATTGCTTTAGCAGCTCTTTTTAAAGGAATTAGTTTAACCCTTTCAGTTAAATCTTTTCCAATTTTTTTATAAAATTGTGTATTGGTAATTCCGGGTCTTACTGTATTTACTAAGATATTATATTTAGCTCCTTCCCTCGCAAAAGTTCTAGTCGAGGCCTCCAAACCTGATTTACTTACTCCATAAAAAATGGTATCTGATCCAGAGCCAAATTTTACTCCAACAGAACTAATGTTAACTATGCTGCCTGATTGGTTTTTTTTCATTGTTTTTATCAATTCTTCCATAATAAGTATTGGAGAAATTGTATTAACCATGAGTGTCTTAAATATTGATTCAATTCTATTTTCACTTTCCATTGAAAAGTCAAATATCCCTGCGCAGTTTACAAGAGCGTCATAGTGCTGGTCTTTTAAACTTAATATAAAAGTATTTAATTCTTTTTCACTGGAAAAATCTATTTTTTGTGGAGTTATACTATCAACATATGATTTGCATATTTCATCAAACTCCTCAGTTTTATAATAATAATGAGCAGTAATGAGCCAATTATTTTCAACAAATAATTTTAAAATTTCTAGTCCAATTCCCTCAGCTGCACCTGTAATTAGAATTTTTTTCTGTTTTTGCATTATTTGAACCTCATAATTAAGTTATTTATTTCTTTAATATAAATAAATTCCTGAGATTATAATGTAACCCCATTTAAACATCAATCAAAATTTAGAATCTAAGTAGGAGTTTGATTTGAATTAATTACTTGATGTTGTATACTATATATTTTTTATGTGTTTATAAGTTGGATTTCTTAATTTAATGCTAGGTATAACTCAAATTTTATTTAGTTTTTCCAGAAAAAATAAACAGATATCCATCGTGATATTCGATTCCTTTGCTGTTATTAGTAGTTTATTAATTGCATATATTCTTCGCTTAGGTTATTTCTATTATCCAGCTGACAATTATTACTTGATGTTTTTAATATTTGCTTCGCCTATATTAGCAATACCTATATTTTTTCACTTTGGACTATATCGTGAGATTACACGTTATGTAGGTTTTTCATCACTTTGGTTTATTTTACAAGCTACCACCTTGTTTTCAATTTTATGGGGCTTATTCGCCTTAATGTTAGCTCCGGGAGACCTCCCACGCTCAGTAGTTCTAATTAATTGGTTACTTATTTTTTTACTTATTGCTAGCTCACGTCTCTTTGTTCGTTGGCTGCTATCTGAATCTAGTAGAATTGGATCCTCATTTAACTCAAAAAATGTCCTGATATATGGTGCTGGTTCAGCAGGTAGACAATTATCTAAAGCTTTAGATGGGTCAAAGGAATACAATCCAGTTGCGTTTATCGATGATGATAGTAATATCTATCGTATTTCTATTAATGGGCTAACTGTATATTCTCAAGATGATCTACGGGATTTAATTGAGAAAAATAAAATTAAAGAAGTTTTGCTTGCTATGCCATTATTATCCCGTCTCCGTCGTGCTGAAATTATTAATTTTTTAAAGCCCTACTCATTGACAGTTCGCTCACTACCTAGTTTAACAAAGTTAGCTCAAGGTATAGTTACAGTTAATGATTTACTGGAAATTGATTCAGGGGATTTAATGGATAGATTACCAATTAAACCAAATAAGAATCTTCTCGGAACTAACATCTTTAATAAATCTGTTTTAATAACTGGTGCTGGAGGCTCAATTGGTTCAGAGCTTTGTAGACAGATAATATATCTTAAGCCAACTAAATTAGTCCTTTATGATATTAGTGAATCTTCTCTTTATACAATTGAGCAAGAATTACTATGTATCGGTATGTCCACTATAGAAATTATTCCAGTTATAGGTTCTGTAATAGATAAAGATAGAATGAAATATATTTGTAATAATTATGAAGTTAACACAATATATCATGCAGCTGCCTATAAACATGTTCCACTTGTTGAATTCAATCAATCACAAGGAATACTCAATAATACAATAGGTACATTGGAAGCTGCAAAAGCCGCAATTTCTGCAAATGTTGAGACTTTTGTATTAATTTCAACTGACAAAGCAGTGCGTCCAACTAACGTAATGGGGGCAAGTAAGCGTGCTGCCGAATTGACTGTACAAGCTCTCAATAAAGAAAATCATAGTACATGTTTTACTATCGTTCGTTTTGGTAATGTCATTGACTCAAGTGGATCAGTAATACCTTTATTTAGAAAACAAATTAAAGCTGGTGGGCCTCTAACAGTTACTCACATAGATGTAGTGCGTTATTTTATGACTATACCTGAGGCGGTAGAATTAGTTATTCAAGCAGGCGCGTTGGCTAAAGGTGGAGATGTCTTTTTATTGGATATGGGAAAGCCTATTAAAATTTATGACTTAGCAATAAAAATGATTCAATTAAGTGGATTGGTTTTGAAGGATAAAAGTAATCCAAAAGGTGATATAGAAATTCAAGTCACTGGATTAAGGCCTGGTGAAAAACTTTATGAAGAACTTCTGATTAGTGGTGATTTCAAGCTTACAGAGAATAAATTAATTATGCGTGCCGAAGAAGAGATGATAGATTGGGATAAATTAGAGCCAATCCTAATAGAAATTGAAAAAGCTTCAAAGAATATTGATACAGAAAAAATTTATAAGCTACTCAGACAACTTGTCCCACAATTTACTCCGCAATATAACAGTGTTAATGAGATATGAGCTAAAATTAAGGTTTTAAAATAATAATACTAACTAATAAGTTTATTAGCAAAATGAGTTGTGGCCTCTAAATACCCTTTAACACTTCCACAATCAAAACGCCTTCCTTTAAATTTATACGCAATAACTTTACCTAGTTTTGCTTGAATTTTTAAAGCATCGGTAATTTGTATTTCTCCACTCTTATCTGGCTTAATATCTTTAAGAATATCAAAAATATCTGGAGTTAAGATATAGCGGCCAATAATTGCCATATTACTTGGAGCATTTTCTTTTTGAGGCTTTTCTATCAAATCATTGACCTGATAGTGATCCTTTGTTCCTGCTATCAAGCTCCCAGTAATAATCCCGTATTTATCTGTATCATCCATAGAGACTTCTTCAATTGCGATGATTGAATATTGATATTTTTCATATAGCTTTACCAGCTGCAAAAGCACAGCATCATCACCATTGACGCATAAATCATCTGCTAGATGAACTGCAAATGGTTCATCACCGATAAGAGGTTGACCGCAAAGAATAGCATGACCTAAGCCGAGCATTTGCTTCTGACGGACATAAGTAAAGGTAGATTTATTAATTATCTCTGTGATTTCCTTTAAATAATGTTCTTTTAAAGTACCTTTTAATTGAAGTTCAAGCTCAAATGAGTTATCAAAGTGGTCCTCAATCGCCCTCTTACCTCTACCTGTAACAATTGCCATGTTAGTTATGCCTGCAGATAGAGCCTCTTCAACGCCATATTGTAGCAAAGGCTTAGTAATTATAGGAAGCATTTCTTTAGGGACAGCTTTAGTAGCAGGTAAAAAACGGGTTCCATAGCCAGCTGCAGGAAAAAGACATTTATTAATCATTTACTTGTACCTTAAGTATTAATATATTTGATGATGATGTTTTACCATAGGAAATATTATGTTGGACATTTCAATCCCATACAAAGTTAGATTAAGTCTTATAGAAGTCTGAGTTCTTTTTTTAATAATGATATACATTTAACAACAGACTCATAACTCATTGAATCTCCAATAGGTAGACTGAATATACAATCATCATTAACCCATGCATTGCCATTCTCATTTGATTGACCTAGATATTTAAAAGCAGGCAGTTTGGGAAGCGCTATTGGATAGTGGATACCAGTTTGTAATCCCGAAGACTTTAGCTTTTCAATTAGCAGGTCTCTTTGTGGATGTCGAATTACAAAAAGATGATACACTTGTTTGGCCCACTCTTTTCTAACTGGCAAAACTATGCCTGATATATTTTTTAACTGCTTTAAATACTCATCAGCAATCAAAATACGTTGGTTAGTCCAGTGATCTAAATGCTTTAATTTAACATCCAAAATAGCCGCTTGCAATCCATCTAATCGTGAATTTCTTCCAGCAAATTCATGGTTATATTTTGCGATACGCCCATGATTTGCAATTTTTCTACACTGCACTCCTAAAGCTTCATTATTAGTAACGATTGCTCCTCCATCACCATATGCCCCAAGATTCTTCCCTGGATAAAAACTAAAACAACCAATATCTCCGATACAACCAACTCTTCTTCCTTTGTATTCTGCACCATGAGCTTGAGCACAGTCCTCAATTATTTTTATATTATTTTTATTTGAAATTTTTAAGAGAAGGTCCATATCACATGGGTGGCCATAAAGGTGGACCGCCACAATTGCAGAAGTATTTTCGTTAATTCTACTTTCTAAATCATCTATACTTATTGTATAGTCATCTGAGTTCACATCACAAAAAATAATTTTATAGCCAGCTCTGGAAACAGCTTCAGCACTTGCTATAAAACTATTTGCTGGGACTATAATTTCACTACCTTGAGGTAAGTCAAGGGCCTCAATTGCAATCTCTAAAGCATCTGTTCCATTGCCAACTCCTACACAATATTTTGCATTTTGGTATGCTGCAAAATTCTCTTCAAACTGGCTTAAATATTTACCACCTATAAATGCACTATCAGCAATTACCCTTGAAATTGCATTATCAATCTCACTCTTAATTGAAAAGTACTGTTTATTCAAATCTAAAAATTTAATCATTAGTAGTCTATTTCTCTTAAAACTATAGCAGGATTACCTGCTACAATAATTTTATCATTAACGTCTTTAGTAACAACACTACCAGCACCAATAAGACTTCCTTCACCAATAATAACTCCTGGAAGTATAGTTGTATTAGCACCTATCTTTGCATTTCTCTTTATAAGGACACCCTTTAAATCATTCTTTGCTTCTGGATGATTAGGGTAACTTGCATTTGTTATGACTACATTGGGGCCAAGCCAGCAATATTCTTCAAGAATAGTATATTCAGGAATAAAAACCTGTGAATGGATTCTTACATCATCTTTAATAGAAATATGATGCTCCAAGACTGACAATGTTCCTATAGATACGTTATCTCCAATTTGATTTAACTCACGAATATTAGCTTTATTGCCAGTCTGAAAAAAACTTCCTATTATATTACCTGCATAAATAATTGTACCTGCTCGAATTAAACAATTATCACCTATAACTGTTTCTTCATCTTTCATTCCCTTAAAAGGAAGGCCAATAATGCAGAAATCTTCGACAATAACATTATTTCCCATAATAACATTTGGGTGTATAACAGCATTTTTTGAAATCATTTTTGCCCTAATTTTAACTTTTTTGGTGAAAAGTTTAAAAAAACCTCTTTACCAGTTTCTGCAGATTCATAAATTGCACTAATCAACCTAACAGTTTTTCTGCCTTGCAGTCCATCAATTAAATTTTGACCGCCATTAGAGATACAATTTACCACGTGTTGATAATAAGCCTGATGACCAAAGCCATAAACACTAGGTGGATTAACTGAGTATTTTTCCAATATTTCGTCATCTCCATCAAGAGCCTCTTCAAAAGCCCAAGAGTTCATTTGGTTGACTGCAAATCCTCCTATTACAACACTCCCCTTTTCACCTAATATTGAAATAGACCCTTCAAGATCTCTTGGTCGGGTTGCAGTAGTTGCCTCTATTATACCTAGCGCTCCATTTTTAAATTTAAGTGTAACTACTGCGGTATCTTCTGCCTCTATATCTGCTAATGCATTTTTAGTTCTAGCAAACACCGATTCTACATCTCCCATCATCCACTCTAACATATCAACATGATGACTTGCTTGGTTAGTAAGAACACCGCCATCCATTTCCCAAGTTCCACGCCAGGCATCTTGATCATAATAAGATTGATGACGAGCCCATCGAACCCTAACAGTGCCTAATATTAATTTACCGAAACGTCCCGCTTGATGCGCCTCTCGAAGTTTGATTACTGGAACATTAAAGCGATTTTGCTTGATAATAAAAAGGCGGCAGTCATTTCGATCACATGCCTCAATCATAGCATCAGCATCGTCCATAGTAAGTGCCATAGGCTTCTCAACAATAATGTCCTTACCATACTCAGACAATTTAATAACATGATCAGCATGTAAGCCAGAAGGAGTAAGAACTACAGCTATGTCTATCTGCTCTTTAATCATCATCTCATGCATGTCAACATAAGCTGGAACATTAAACTGCTTACTAATTTTTTCGGCTTTTTTATAAATATTATCACAAACAGCTACTAACCTTGCTCCTTCAATTTTATTACCACCAAGAAGCTCGGAATGACGTTTTGCAATCCTGCCACAACCAATTAAAGCAATATTTAATATGTTATTTTTTTTCATTATGATTCCAATAGTGAACTATATAATTCTCGTGCTTGTTTGGTTATTAGCTTATCATTATGCCAAAGAAGTGTAAAAGAACCATTAACTGCTCGACAAGCGTTTTTTAACTGATTAAATTTATTATATGCACTTACCCCATGGCCTAACCCCATATATCGTTTAGCAATTACTGTTACATCCATTGCAATCAGCGGCCGAATAATCAAATTTAATTGCTTATCGGCAATTGGATCAAAGGCTGGGTAATCAAAACAAGTGCCACACCGAAAGCCAACATGGTCTGCATAACCAAGAGTGCTATCATAATGCATACCAGCTTTTTCCCATCCGTAAAGCGTTAAAGGATGCTCCCATCTTAAAACATGCATTCTCCCACCCCATAATTCTTGCTCAATACCTTCTTGAAAACAAATAGAGCGTAGTTTTTCTGCCTCAGCAACAATTAAATCTGGTTTATTAAAAGTATTATAACTTGGATGTAAGCCAATCATATGTCCACGATCATGAATACATCTCATCAAACTCCGAATTGAAGGATGATCAATCTCATAATCAGCATCTGTCTCATAATGAGTTTTGCCAGTAATAAAATTGAAAGAACTTATTAAATTATGTTTATCAGATTGATCCATAATCCAATTAAAAGTATTTAAGGGATCTTTTTTTGGAAGCTTTTGATGAGATCGTAATCGCATCCATGGCGCTCGAAATGCACTTGCAAAATTCCCATACTTTAAAATATCACTTATCATTCCTCGAGCCAACTTATAAGTGCTTTGAAAAATATAACGACTAGATACATCAACATCATGAGACACTATTAATCTGAAGTGTTGATGTTTTAATTTAATCTTTGGCCATAATCGTTCAATTACTTGCCTAAGGATTAACAACCACTCATCAACAATTGGTCTTTCAAGATAATCATACTTAAAAGCATGTGAAGAGGTAGATGCAAATCTCTCATGATTATCTAAATTACTGCATTCAACTTCCTCTAAACGAGAAAGCATCCAGTAAACCAACCCTAGAATATCATATTTAATTTCATAACCTAATTTTGTTTTAATTATTAATGGGCATTGAATATTGAAACACCCAGGTGCAGGTAAAGTTTTGCCCAAAACACCAATCCACTCTCCATTATCAAAATCCCATTCTGTGAATGGAATGATTGTATTATCTGTTTGAAAAAAACAACTATTTGACTCTACTTTTATAGTTGAAGTTTCGCCTTTAATACTAATAATTATTGATCCATCTCTAGAACTATCAAGCTGAATATGATTATGAAAACGCTCTATGAGAATATCGTTTAACCACTTTAACTTTTCAAAGTTAAACATCAACATCAACTAAGAATTTGTAATAATGCAGATCTAGTTCGCAATAAGAGAGATGGTGTTTTTGTAATTGAATGATAAGGTATTTGTGTTGCGCCAAATGCTCTCACAAATCTCTCTATAGGCTCAATCATTGAGCCTTCAAAGTCAAATTTATTAGCAACCGTAGAGGCAAACTTAATTGCTTCCCACATGCAAAAACTAGTTGCTCCACTATTTCTTAGTTCAGGATCCCCTCCCCCAAGTAAGTAATAAGCACTATTATGATCCCAAACAATATAAACAGCCGCATGTTTACGTCCTTTTTCATCAACAGCAATAAACATCTTACTTGCATTATTTTCAAAACAAGCTTGATCTAATAGAACAATAGATTGATCACTATATGGAGACATGATATTTTGCCTATGAAAAACTTGTGAATTTAAATTTATAAAATCATCAATAGTTAGATTTTCATCAATCACTAACTTAAATCGGTCTCTAGCTTTTTTTATGTCACCTTTAATTTTACTTTGAAAGCCATTCCAAACTCCATCAAGATCACTTAGATCTTCAATCACATAAGTATATTTTGAACTTTGTTGAAAGCCCCGCCAGAAAAATGCAATAAAATTTGTTTGAGAATAATGCCAATTCTGAGAAAAATAATCATATTTAGGTAGTTGATCAATCAACTGATTCATCAATTTTTTCTGCTGAGACAATTTATTAGTATATTTTAACTTTGAAGGCCTAATCCAGGGCCCTAAATTTTGTGTAAGCAAAGGCATCTTAATTAAATTAAACCCAAGTCTATTCTCAACTTCATAAGGCATAGAGGCAATGACTTCACTATCTTTCTCAACAAGACAAACCCCCCAATTACCCTTACCAGATACTGAATCAAGCCACCAAGGTTGAGAAAAAATAGGTATTGTGGTCTCAACTTTACATAAATTAATGTAACGACTTTTTGTATCTTCAGAGAAATTTTTTCTAGCCATCAATTAATAACCTTTAAATACATAAAACCACAGTATCACATATATTATTGACATTGGAACTGTAATAAAAAAAACTTATTTATCCTAATTAAGCCCAACAATTACTCACTATCAATTTAAAGTAGAAAACATTTTGAAAAACTGTATAAGGCCTTAAATTTATAAATAATTTTATCGATATATAGTATGAAAATCTAAATTAAATAAAATATTTTTCAACTGGCCTAAAATTTTAAGTATCGCCTTCAAGTCAAAGGCAAATATTCATCAATCGCATCAAGAACATCGTCCACTGAAATATTACTCATACACTCAAAATTAGGATACATTTTTGAAACTTCATTTTCACTAAAATTAGCATTATACATTTTAGCAAAACAATCTGAATGAGAGAATAAGATTTTACTATTATCACCTAGTGGCTTAGTCCTAGTGAAATCAGTAGGTCCATAAAGCGCAATTAGATTAATATTAAGTGCATTAGCTAGATGCATAACACCACTATCATGAGCTACCACAACAGCTGCATTATTTAGAACAGAGATTAGTTCCATTACTGAAGTGTCACCTATCAAGTTAATAACATCATTATCAAGCAGCCCAGTGTCTCTTACCATATCAAAATCGCCCTTGTCCCCAACAAGAACCACTTTATATTTATTATATTTTCGCCTCAATGAGGGTATGAGATTATTAAAGTTATCTATCCCCCAAATTTTCGCAGTTAATGATCCATTAGCAGCGCAAGGCTGAAGAACAATATATTCTTCATTTCTTAATAAAATATTATCAAGCAATAATGAGCGCTCTTGATGGTAGACAATAGTTTTATAGTCTCTTTCAATGGGATGATTAATATACTTCTCAAGAAGATCATAATTCAGATCAATTTCATGTCTTCCTTGAAGAATTGGCACAAAAACAAAATTTGGAAATCGAGCCAGATAGATAAAATGGATAATTTTGCTTAAAATCGTTTTTCTTTTACCAATATTAATATGCAGATATTTTGTTCCACGCAATAAAAATGATCCTAATAATAAAAAAAGTGGCAATGCATCAAATGGCAAAAATATTGCATCATATTTTATTTTCCTAAGCAGTAAAAAAAACTTACATTTATTAATCAATGAAGACTTGTCATTTATTTTATAAACATTATCAATTAAGTCAGTACCAGAAAGTACATAATCAGCCCCAAAGTTACTACCACCAATAATATCCACACAAACTTCAGAATAATTACTCTGTACATAATTTATAACTGGTGTTTTAAGTACAAAGTTACCCAGCCCTGTATGTGCTGAAATGAGAATTCTCATTATTTAGGCCCTTCAATAGACTGAATATAGTTAAAAATTACATTATCGATTGGTTCAGATCCAAAAATGTCAGAGAAGTCATCGTTGTGAGAGTCTTTTACTTCTTTATTATAAATATCATTTATCGACTCCATATCGCTCATAGAAATTAACCTTGCAAAACCATCATCAGCCATATCCATAATGAATTTTAAAGGCGTATCAAGAAGAAAAATTGGCTTTTGAAATGGCAGAAGGTCAAATAAAAGGGTTGTTGATGTTCCTGCAATAACTCCTACACAAGACATTTGATCAGATGTTATCTCTTCAATAATTGTAATTTTTTCATGATAATCTCCTAAGAAATATGCATGTAGCTGATCATCAATTTCATCATTTGTGCCTGGACGAACTTTGAAATGTACATCAAACCCCTGATCAATGAATTTTCTAATATACTCTCCAACAGCAATTGTATCTGCTAGAAACTCATGAGGTATAAGGACTACCTTTCTCTCATTAAGTGTATCTGTTAGTTTATAGTTATAAGAATGCTTATTAGATGCAACAATATGATAACTATCATCAAATAAATTTGAATGTTTTAGTATTAAGCGCTTCCAATAATCACCCCACACAATTACATTATCAAACCATTTATAATCCTTTATACCACCATTCATAATATAATCTTCATGCCTGGATACATAAGCACCATGCTGAATGCCTAAAGAATGAATAGACTTATCAGACAAAGCATAAAGCAAGGGATAAACAATAGTTGTATCATCTAACCCAATTAAAAGCGAGTAATCCATATGTTTAAAAAGTCTAGCGTGAGAATGATAACTTGTTAGATTTTTATTAATGATCCAGCTAGTATATTTTATAGCTCCGTTAAATACAAAGTCACTGTCGTCAGCTAATTCAATATTTGAATAGCTATTAGCATATGGTTCGACATAAATATAGACACTAGTATCAAAAAAATAACGCCAGATATCCTTTAATGGAACGTTACATAACTTGACTACAGAAAATTTAGTCTTTAGGGCGTCATATATCTGAGAAGTTCTGAAGTCCTCAGGCTTATATTGGAAAAGAAGAATATCTCCACTCTTCTTAGTAATTATGAAATTTCTTGTTTGAATTATAAAATGATAGATTCGTTTAATGAGTTTTTGAATAAGACTATGCTGAGGATACCAATGAACTAACTCCATAATTTTTTTAAATCTACCAGGAGAACATTCTAGTACTTCGATTTCACCAGAGATAACTTTATCAATAATTGGCTTATACTTTACAATCTGATAAAAGTAGTGCCAATACAACATACCTATTGAAGTAGGAAACCAGTTCAATTCATTGATATAATAAGATTCCTTTATTATGGAAGCATTGCTAGTCTTTGACTGATAAAATTTATAAAGCAAATCTTTCGCCTTATCTAAATCACAGTCTGGCCTATAGATTTCTATAATACCATCTGCTCCAACCAATTCTAAAACACCGGAATTACCTTCAATAATGTTACATTGCTTCATTTTTTCGCGATAATCTTAATGTTGGAACCATGATAATCTAATCTAGTTGAAAGATAATAGAAAATATAAAATGGGAACAAAAGAAATGGGGTGAAAGCTTCACATTGAAATGTAGCAAATACAACATAAAAAAGAACAATATAAACATTAGTAAAGTTTGTTATCTTATAGAAGAAAAATAAAAAAAATAAAAAAAATATAGCGCCATAGTCGGATAGTAATTCAAGAAAAGTAGCGTGCACGCAATTTCCATTACTACTTTCAAGTAGCTTAGGGTAATATGGTGTTTCAAAAGTGAAATAATTTCTTAATTGCTCAGCAATTACATCTGATGTATATCCTGAGTATTGAGGAAATAACATACCATCCCCCCTAATGATTAAATCATTGACAATAACCTCATATAGTAACGAGCGCAATTTTGTAAAGATAATAACTGCATTATCTTGGGCATAAAATATACCAATACCAAAAGCCATAACTAGAGATCCCAATATACAAAGAGAGGGGAGTATTTTAATGAAACGCTGTGGAATATAATTTCTTAAATAATATAATATTGACACAACTGAAAAAGCAAGTAATCCTGACCTAGATACAATAGGTATGGTTAAAATCAGAATCAATAGTGAATATTTTGCTTTCCCCAACAACATAAAATATACAGCCATAATTAACAGCATGAAAGAAAGATGATGGCTTGTCTTAACAAATAAGACATCGTAATGACGCTCAATAAATAAATGTTTAAGATTAAATATAATTTCTGGTGACCTAAAAAAAGATATCAGCAAGATTAGAATAGTTGCACTTACGATAGCCCTTCGATTAACGCCAAAAATTAAAGTTAAAACAATCAAAATGATTGACTCAGCAATACCTACAGCTACTTCAAGATCCAAGCCATTAAATAATGACAAAATAACACATAAAACAAAATAAAATATTAGAAAAATGAGAAACCAATCAACCTCTATTGTTACATTTCTAAAAACTGCTAAATACAATATATACAGCAAAATAAATGCATAGAAAATAACCCTTAACGATAAAAATGGCAGGGCAGTCATGGAAATAATATATGTGAAAAAGATAATTGCCCACGGATCATTTTTTACATTAGAAACCTCAGCAAATGCTGGCAGTTTATTGGATTTAGATATAAAAAACTTCATTCTATTTTATGTAGATATAAAAAATATAGCTCTATTTTATGTAGATTTCTTTAAAAGAACTGTCATATTCTCTTTACTTCTGTACTTTCATGAAATATATCTCAAAGAACTCCAAATTAGTTGATTAATATTTAACAAAAGTATTAAGCCTTTAATTATTAAATATTAGCTCAAAAAATTATAAAACTAGCATTTATGTATTAATAGATAGTTTTCTACTGCTATTATGAAACTAGTATATATTCGTCTATTGTCTTGCATTAAACCAAGTCTATATATTTTTCAAAATTTACACCAATAATTTTATTGGGATCTATAAAGCATGGCTCATCGAACTTCATTGAACTAATAACATCATGAGAAAATACATAGCCTCGTAAATACTTTTGATTAATTTTATCATTACTGATAAAGGAGTATGTCTTATCAGATGAGTTTGCATTTTTTGAAAATTGATTAAATGATTTTTCAAGCCATGGAACATTTTTTAGATCTTCATGCGAGGAATTAAGGCTTATTGAAGCAGTCACTGACTGAGCTAGTGATATCATCTTATTTTTTGCAGCATTCTTTTCAAATATTTTAAATTTAAATAAATATTTAACAAAAAAATTAAAGACTATAGGTTGTGGATTAATTTTTGTAAACTTGTATAAAAACTTTTCTAGCGCATAATCCATAAATTCAAAAAAAGATAGTAAGTTATTGCTGATAAAAAAATTTTCCGTGATAAGGTATTTGGGGGCCTTCTTCTCCAAGAGTAAGAAATTTTCGTTAGCAACCAACCGAAATATTTTAATAAACTCATTTTTTCTATAGATATGTCCTGTAATGGAAAATATACATGCCCAATGATATGTATCTAGATTATCTGGCCATGACCATATCAAATATTGGGGTGATTGCTCAATAAAACTGGGCTGCGCTCTAATAAAGTGGGCATGGGTGGGTGGAACTGTTGGAGTAATATTTCTTCCTAGCCTTAGGGAGCATGCTAATATTTCAGGATCACTTATGAATTTTTTTACTGCTAAATTATTTTCCAGATCAATATTGCCAAAGAAAAGTTCATCATCTGCAAGAAATAATAATAATTCAGAATTCCCAAGATGATTGAAAGCATCGCCAACCTCTGAAAGTTGGTCTCTATATAACACAACAATATTTGACTTTTTTCGTAATAAGTTAAAATGATCATCTTTTAAAAGCCGGTCATTTAGAATTTCATATCCTCTTTTATATTCTGAGTTTGAGGCTTGAATTGTAATTGTTATCTGACCAATACCTTTAACATTCTTACTAAGTAATGACAGTAGTTGATGCAACTGTGCAGGTCGATCCTTAGATGGGATCACAATGTCTACTTTCATTAGAGAACTTTCTTCATAAGCTGCTCAACCTTTACTAGATCCTCATGTGTATCAACTGCATAGGTGTCATATTTAGTTGGGACCATATGGACATTCATTCCGTGCTCTAAGATACGCAACATATCTACTGATTCGGAAATTTCTAATGGTGTGGGCTCCAAACGGATGTATTCAAGCAGGAAGTCACGACGAAAAGGGATTACACAAACCTGTTTAGTCATCTGGCTTTTATCAGTCTTATTGATAGTTGGAATTGGCTCTCTTGAGAAATAGAGAGCATTACTAAATTTATTGCAGACGACTTTTATACAATTATTATCTTTAAATTCTTCTATATCTTTGATTTTAGCAAGGAGATTCACTACTTTAATAGTATCGTCCTTTATCATCGGTTTAACTGCTTCTGAAATCATCTCTGGGACTGTCATTGGCTCATCACCCTGAACCATCACAACAATATCATAAATAACACCATCCTGATTTTCGAGCTTACCCAAAGCTTCAGCACAACGATCAGATGCTCGCTCATGAGTATCAGAAGTCATTACAGCCTGCCCTCCAATTGATTCAACGTAATCAAAAATTACCCTATCACATGTAGCAACAACTGTTTTTGTCAATAAGTCACACTTATCTACTCTCTCATAGACATGTCCAATCATCGGCTTACCCAGTATTTTAGCCATTGGCTTTCCAGGAAACCTGCTACTTCCCATTCTAGCAGGTATTAATGCAATTATATTCATTATGTATTCTCAACTAAATAGTTATTTAATTTTCAAAAAAGTATAATAGGAAATAGTAATTATATGTAAAAACCTTTTCTTAACTATTAATCTTCTTTTTCGCAAAGCTAAAGATTTCACTTTAAATCTAATCTATTGATAAATTTCCTATTCTTTACAAAACACAAATTTATAGCTATGGACAATCTACTCCATGATTAAGAAATACAGAATCTATTGAATAAGCTAAGAATTGATAACCATCCTTCAACTTCTGTTCAAGCTCATTAGGCGATGGGGTTACGATATGAATCCCACATGGAATTTTATATTTATCAGCAACTAATTGAATTTTTTCTAAAGTTTTAATAAATTGGTCTGACTGAAACTCAGCTGTCATGTTCATTGATGCAGAGAGGTCATAAGGACCAATAAGTAAAGCATCTAAACCATCCACTTTACAGATATCTTCCAAATTTTCTACTGCCCTTTCATGCTCGATCATTGCAACCAGTATAGGCGCTTGTGCCTCTTCTATATATTCTTCAAAATACTTCCCAAAAAGATTAGCCCTAGAAAATCCAACTCCACGATTACCTGCTGGAGGCCAATAACAGGCATTTCGAACAGCAATTAGCTGATCAGCACTCTCTATCATGGGAACTATTACTCCACCTGCTCCAGAATCTAAAGCCTGTTTACAGTCCTTTGGATGTCCATAAGCCAGCCTTGCCAGTGGCAAGGTATTGCCCAACTCTAATGCACGAAATAGGTCAGGTAATTGCTGAACACCTATGGAGCCATGCTCAAGATCAACTGCAACCCAGTCATATCCAGCAGCACCCATAATCTCTGCAACCGAAGGATGAGGTATCTGAATCCAACTTCCAATACTATGCCCTCCCCCCAGAAGCTTTTTTCTTATGGAACATATCGCTTTAATCCTATCCACCAGATAGCTCCTTATTGAGATTTAAAAAATCGTTGATCATATAACATTTTAGCTTATTTTGTAAAGACTGATTCAAGTTAGTCTTCCGAAGAACAAATGCAATTCTGTTTTCAATAGCTGCTTGATAGTCAGTAATTGAATCACCAATCATAGTTGATATTTTTGTGTCAATATTGTATCTTTGTATCAACTGATGAATTGCATCCTTTTTATTTGTGGGGGCACCAATGATTCTAGTAAAGCAACTCCTCAAACCTATGGCATCTACAATCTGATCAATTTCATTTTGTGGGGTCGCAGTAATAATAAAAAGAATTTGGTCAAAGGGATTTGTATGAAGAAATTCTTCTACACCTGGCACCCAGTCAGACTCAATCACTTTTTGCTTAACGATCTCAGAAAATCTCCTAGAATATTCTTCAAGTATATTTTGTTCAGGTTTTAATCCAGCCCAATCAAGATATATAGGTAATTTTTCATACCTGGACATTCCACCATTGGATTCATGATGTACTTTGACTCGACCTGCAATTTCCTTACCCTGATGAATAAATAATTGTTCAAAAGCATCTCCTTTCAACTCAACAGAATCTTTAATTACACCATCAAAGTCTAAAAATAAAGCTTTTGATTTCATAATACTTTTTAGTGTCAACATCCGTCAAATATTAGGGTTTAATTTCTAAACTCATTATTAATTCAATCTTAAACTAAAATAAAACATTTAAGCCATTAGTACTCGATACTTTTAATAATGATTAATTTTTTAATCATAAATATCTTACTATTTTAATTGCACCTCATATTCAGATTCAGGAACAACTCCTTTAAGTGGCTCTCCAGTCAAAAAACAGATAGCTTCTTCTGTTGCCTCAATTTCCATACGAACTCTGCAATCAATAGACATTGATCCCATATGTGCTGTCAAAATACAACGCTGTATCTCTTTTAATGGGCCATTATATGGCTCTTGCTCGAATACATCAATAGCTGCACCACTTAGATGTCCGGACTGCAGCACCTCATAGAGATCCTGCTCATTAACTATGCCACCACGGGCTGAATTTATGATTATTGCATCAGGCTTCATTGACAGAAGATGCTTTTTCCTAATCATATTATTTGTATGCTTTGTAAGTGGAACATGGAGACTAATAACATCAGCCTCTGCATAAATTTTTTCTTTACTCGCCCATTCCAGTTTAAATTCACGATCTAGTTCAAGGTTTGGCATTACATCATTAACTAGAATTTTAGGAGTACCAAACCCCTTTGTACGATTGAGAACCCTTGATCCAATTCGACCAACACCAATAATACCAATTGTTACCTCTGCTAGCCGACGACCAAAAAATCGTTCCCAATGTCCATCATGCATCCTTGTATTAGATACATGAACAGAACGTAAAAGAGAAAGCATTAGTCCCAATGTAAACTCCGCAACAGCCGGGGCTGGAGCATCTGCAGTATGAGAAACTTCAATGCCCCGATCTTTTGCTGCTTGCAGATCAACGCTATCCAAACCAATCCCTACACGCGAGATCATTTTGAGATTTGTTGCATGGTCCATTACTCTGGAAGTAATTGGTTCCGTACCAGCAATAATGACATCAAAATCGCTCACAAGATCTATGAGCTGATCCTCAGTAAGTTTTTTATTGAGAGGATTAATTAAATACTCAATGCCAGCTTGCTCAAGCATTTCAAGAGGTAGGCGATTTTTGTCCCCAAAAGGAACTGTGGTTATTAATACTTTGCTCAAAAAAAAACTCCTTTATTCTATATAAAAAATTCTAAACATTAGACAACATATATTTAACTCCAATATATAAAAATTAAATATTAAGGAATTAACAGCTACTTAAGTAAAAATAAATCAACTTGCTCTTTGATGCGCTTCCAACTTTGACCATCATAAAAACTTTGCACATCAAGAAGGTGCATTTGTTGACTATTAATACGATCCTTATTCTTTGGATTCGATGAATAATTATACATTTTTTCAAATTTATTGATATTAGTTAGTAATAATTTTAGATTAGCATAACGTTTGTAATGGACAAGTTTTGAATCCATTATATCCAAAAATATCACTGGCTTACCCATTAGCATTGCATTCAATAAACTAGTAGAGCCTTTACCCATAATTACTTTTGAATTTTTAATTAAAGATATATTTTGATCATTACTTAATAACATATTCTGACTATTAATTCCTTTTTTACTGTGTTCTAAAACACGACAATTATTATTTTCAAATTTTTTATAAAAACTTATTTCATCTCTTGGATGTAATTTAATAATTATATTTAAATTCATCTCAGTACATTTATTTACTAACTGCTGAAGTTCATTTAAATATCCCTTTTTATATTTTGGATACAAATGAAATGGCTGAGAAAAAAATAATAAGTCACATGAGCTTTGCTCATTAAAAGACTCATTCTGAGCTATACGAAGCTCCTCAACAAAAAAGTCTGCAGCTACTGAACCAGTAATATGAATTTTTGAGATGGGAAAGAGATTTCCAACCCATATTTTTTTTTCCAATTCACTTTGTAAGAAAATTAGATCGCAGAAACTACCATGCAAATAACTTTCATTTCTTAAGCCCCAAATAATTTTTTGCTTTACTGCAGAAAGTAGACTTTTTATTGAAAGATCATAAATAATTTTATCCTTTCCATAAAGATTAACTGTTAACGATAACAATTTATAAATACGGAGATAAATAGGATTCTCCTTTTGCATCGAACGCTCTTGATAAAATTCATAAGTATTCCAACTTACACCTTGCAAAAAAGCAGAAGGAAAATTTCGAGCAAGATAATTAAACTTTCCATGATAATTATCTCCATATAAGAGGAGCAATGATATTTGTTTATTTTTTAGAAATTTCTTAAAGCTATGAGCACTTTTTGGTGCCAAAAGTACATTGATTTTTTCAAGAATACACTTCTCAAAAACACTCTTTTCTGAAGTTATAACATTATATTTACATCTCTTTGCAAAGAGAATCAATGGTTCGCTTACATAAAAAGGGATAAACACATAAACGTTTTTATCTGTCTCAATATTTATTGTTTTCGTTAATGCCATTTACTTAAAACTAATACTTAGGATGACTGATAGATTGATTTCCATACTTATCATTTGCAGCAATACCAATTTTATCTATAACTTCAATTTCTATTGATGATTTATCAAAAACATATTCCCAGCTTAAATCTACTTTTTGCTCATATAAATTGTCATGATAATACTCACCTGAAATAGTTTTAATTGCTAGATATGGTTGG
>Ga0075444_10000444_pt1 | contig 24612 bp, 25 predicted proteins | sample CoawatmetaG01DNA_FD_76836 | JGI IMG/M metagenome (GOLD analysis project Ga0075444, IMG submission 76836) | Marine microbial communities from the West Antarctic Peninsula - Coastal water metaG017-DNA | ecosystem: Environmental > Aquatic > Marine > Coastal | place: Atlantic Ocean: West Antarctic... | reverse complement strand
TCAGAAAGCCAGTCAAGAAAATTGCCTGGCAGCTAAATTTCCTAATATCGCAGCTCAATTGCACCCAACTAAGAATGGTTCCATCTGTGGTGAATCGTTGACTGCTGCGTCTAGTAAAAAAGTTTGGTGGCTCTGCCCTCAAGACAATCATGAATGGCAGGCCACTGTGGCCAATCGCACCAGCAAGAAGTCTGGTTGCCCACATTGCCTGTTGAGCAGGCGCAGCTCCAGTGCCGTCGGGTAGCCTCCCGTCACTCGTGGCAGAAATGCTGGATGACCTTAAGGGCAGAGCATTTGAATACTTTCGCAATGAGTGGAATCCGACCAATGGTCTAATTTCTGACAAGAATCAAAAGGACTCTCCAGCCAGTATTGCGGTTCTCGGCATGGGCCTAACGGCTTATACAATTGCTTCTGAGTGTGGTCTGATGTTGCGTTCTGAAGCTGTTGCACGAACCCTAGTAGCCCTCAAATTTCTGAAGTCGAGCCAACAGGGCTCTGAGGCGGATGCAACCGGATATAAGGGCTTCTACTATCACTTTTTAGACATGGAGAGCGGTAAACGAGCCTGGCAATCTGAAATTTCAACAATCGACACTGCCATACTGATGGCCGGTGTGCTCTGCGTGCAAAACTATTTCACTCAAGACTGTGAGGAAGAAAGAGAGATTAGAGAAACAGCTGATTTTCTCTATCAGCGCGTAGAATGGCCTTGGGCATTAAATGGTGCCGCAACCTTTTCGCATGGTTGGACGCCCGAGAAGAAGTTCAGCAGGCATCGTTGGAATCGAAATTATAGCGAAGCAATCATTCTCTACGCCCTGGCTTTGGGGTCGCCAAGCCATTCAGTAGAGCCTTTAGGCTACATTCAGTGGACTGCTACATTTGAGACCACAGATATCTACGACATTGAGAGTCTGCATGCCGGTCCGCTGTTCATTCATCAAATGGCTCATCAGTGGATTGATTTTCGTGGCATCCAAGATCGGTTCAATAGAGAAACAGGTTTTGACTATTTCGAGAATAGCAAAAGGGCTACCTATATTCAAAGACAGTATGCAGTGGAAAATCCAAAGCAATTTGCCGATTATGGTAAGTATTGCTGGGGGCTAACCGCCAGCAACGGCCCAGGACCAGCTCGTCGAACTATCAGCGGAGTAAAGCGAGTATTTTATAATTACAAAGCCCGCGGTGTACCACAAGGACCAGACGATGGCACAATCTCACCATGGGCTGTGGTGGCATCATTGCCCTTTGCACCAGATATAGTGCTTGAGACTGTTCAACATATGATCCAAGAAATTGGGGCAGCGGGCCTAGGCAAATATGGATTTGAGTCGAGTCAAAACAAGACCTGCAATGGTTGGGTCTCACCTTGGAAATTTGGATTAAATAAAGGTGCCGGGCTGATAATGATTGAAAACCATCAGTCGGAACTGGTCTGGAAATTGATGAAAGATTGTCTGTATCTGCAAAATGGACTTCGTGCAGCCGGTTTCACTGGCGGATGGCTGCAAGAAGAATGCGATTGAGTAGCCCAACATTGCACGCAACAATTAACGTGCAACCAATGAGACAGTTCCGCAATTTCTACCCAAGTCGCTCAGGCTCTTCAAAATCAGGAGTATCGGGAAACATTCGCACCCACTCCTGATTCCAGTGCACGTCATAGAATCGCAACCAGCAAGTATTTGGTAAGTTGGCTCTTTGACACACTTCGCGCAAGACACCAATGGCTCTATCAATATTCGTCAAGCAGAGGTCGAAGTAATAGCTGTCAGGGTTGCCACGTCCACTTCCGACCATACAACCAGCCGCAGCAGCAGCTAAGGAGTTAATAATGTCATCTTCAAAGCAGTCTCGAACTTCTTGAGAAAACTCAGGAATTATGTCTATTAGTTGTAGATAGGCAAAACGTTGCCCTTTTTTCAAAAATCGTTCAGAAAAGAACGATCTGCTCGCTGCCATACCCAGAAGCAACTCTGGCCAGAATGTCAATATTGTAAATCGTCTTCTGTAGCGAGAGGTGTCGGCAAGCTCTTCGTCAGTCGCGACGGTTAACATGGAGAGATCGCGCTGGCAGTCCCAAAGAGCGTACGGCTGATCTGGTAGTTTACTTAGGATAGCGTTTTTTTTGTTAGCAAAGGCTGTTTGAAAGGCCTCAGCCATGGCATTAAAGTCGAAATCAGCTTCTGTAATAGACTCATCGAACAGGGTTTCGCTCTGGCCGACCCACCTATCCGCGACCTGCTCACCCAAGAGAAGTTCACCAAGGCCAAAACTGATTATTTGGTCATCCTCTGAATTCTCAACGACAAACTTGCTAGAGAAGAAGTTGATAGCAATGTGGTTTGATTGAGTTTCTACTAGTTCGAATCTAAAAGGTGGAAGCTTCTTCTGAAATCTGGTCTCAAAAGTGCTACAAACATCCATCCTCGAAACGTCCAGCGGGACTCGTCCAGCACTGATTGTCCAACCATCAATAACACCGGCTCGCTCAGCAAATGTTTCAGTCAATCGCAATTGAGACAAGTCAACACTGCGGGAAATAGAAAGCTGTGAATTTTCATTTTCATCAAAGCCTAGCTCCCACTCTAGCAATGGCTCAGCAATCGGAAAATGCTCAAGCATCCATGGAGAAACGATATTTTCTTTCAGAGCCAGTCTAGCTTTCAGCTGGCAAAGCTTACTAGCTTTGAACTCGTTCCAAAACCGGTCAATCTGATTTATTGCCTTGGCCTTTCGTTCTGCTTCCGGCCCGCTCTCACCGTCTAAGAAATGCCAGCGATCAACGCATTCAATTTTTTCAAAACCTTTGCGGTTTGCTGCGGACATCTAGTGAACCTCAATTTTGAAAATGGTCATTTGTCGCAACTTGTTTTGCTTGCTTTCAACCGCGCTTCTTCACTTTTCGCTTCAGCTCGCTATTCACCTTCATCGCGCGTTGGCACGCAGTATAAAAATCGTTGGTGGCACCAGGGAATTGTTTAGCAACAGCGATTGCCTTTTGGTATTCGGCGTCAGAAAGATCGTATTGACCTCGCCGCGAATAACAATTTGCTAGAGCACAGTGCATAGATGGCCAACACCAATGAAGGCCTGGATACTTTGATGTTTGCAGTAAGATCTCCTTAGCTAACTGCTCACTCTCAGCCCAGCGCTTCTGGCTATCACAAATACCCAACAGCATGATGCGATCTGAAGTTAGTCGACCCACAGCTGACGAACTTTCAGCATCTTTTTGTCGTTCAATTGCGAGCTTAATATAGCGCTCGGCCTCTGGTAATTCGTTATATCTGATTGAATGCGCAGCGAGCTGACGATATGACTCATTAACATTGGGGTGCTTTGGGTCGATTTTCTTACGCAGTTCGAGGGCACGGAGAAGAAGTGGTTTTCCTTCTCTGTTACCTCTTGCCTGAGCCACATAAGACTCGGCCAGGTCGTCCATATCTATCATCAATTCTGGGTCTTTCCGAATTTGCTCTGGTGTGAGCTTCATCGCAGAATCGTATACAGAATCGGCCGCTCTAATATCACCTTGTGCCACCGAGAGGCGAGCCATGCGAACTTGGCTGCGCCATACGAACGTGTCACCTGGTTTGCTCTGACGTTCTTTTAAAATTTGGCTGTAAGTTTGCTTGGCTTTTAATATCTGTCCGTGGGTCTCATAGGAGCCAGCCTGGCGAAACAAATCTTGGTTCGATAGAGCAAAAGCCGATTGAGGCAATGTCAAGACAGCGAGAAAAAATAATGCAACAGGGCTGCGACCGATAATTTTTGCCAAGTAAGTGTCACCATAAAAGCAGAAGGCACTATTTTAAATGGCTCCTCAGCAAAAGACTAGTAGTAAACGTCTTCCGTGCACTTTAATAACCTATGTTAGTACTGATCATTACCACTGAAAAGACTCATACTTAGTGGGAATTCTCCCATTGCCAGATTTTTTATTGAACACTAGCATTCCGCGCCTTGCCCAACGTTGTAGAAGGTGAATGCTTATGGATTTATGGACTGGCGTGCTACTCATAACTGTTTTGACCGGCATCATGGGTTGGTCAATTGTGCCATTTACGACTGCAGTCACCTGGTATTGCGATTGGCAAGATGGTGCCGAAATCAACTGGGGATTGGATACAGCATTTACTGTGGCTGTGCCATTTGCTTGGATCTTTTCTATCTTTGAGATTATGGTTCTCTATGCTCAGTAGAAACCGGTTAGGAAGAGCTGCGGCTCCCCATTTGCGTGACTACGGCTCTTGCTCTGTTGAATCAGTGGCGTACTTGCTGAAAATATCAAATAGAAGGCGCTTTTGTGTTGACCATTTGATGTTTCGCTTCGAAAGCACTCTTTGAATAATGGTGCCTAAGATGATTACCCTGATCAGATCAATAACCTCTGGATCTTCTATTTTAAGCTGTTTTGACAGTCTAGCCTTGGTTGAATTGGAGGTAAAGATACTATTGAAGGTAGACAGCATTTGGCCGTCAGCCTCACGATAGGCATCGACGTGCATCATAAGTATCTTGGCCCACATCTCTTCTCCTAGCTCACAACCAGTTATTAACTCGTCTAAGCCTTCTTCGAATGATGTTGCTTTTGGATCCGCAGCAATCTGTTGAATAGCTCCACCGACAGCGTGATACTTCAAGATCGCTTCAAAGAGACCAAGTTTATTGGGAAAATAATAGTACAAAGTAGCAGGCGAGATTCTTAGTGCTCTGGCTAGATCGCGCATGCTCAGAGCCGCATAGCCTCTGCGAGCCATTAATTCAAAACTCTGTTCTATTAGTTTTTTTCTGTACTCATCATGATCAACTATCTTTGGCATAAAGATTACCTACAGTAGAGTGCACGCATGCGACTGCGATCATTGGCACTGAGTTTTGAAGTGCGCTGTCCTGAGGTATTAGTGCCTTTTTGTGTTTTAACTTTGCGCTCATAGCTAACTTCAGCGGCGAGAGCCGGTGAGGCCAAGATGCTCGCTGTCAGACTTGCTAGAATGCTGCGGAATGATTTACTTGGCACGTATTCTGCTTTCAAACGGGAAACGGCAATTATAGGCGATTAGTTGTCATCGTATTGGTCTGGCTCGATCATTTTGTCGCACTCCGGATCCCGTGGCTGCTCGGTCTTCAAGCCGGACATTACTGGACCGATTCCACCAACGAGGGTTACACAGGCCGGACCTAACATTGGCATTATGCTAGTAACCATGCAAGCAAGGCCAGCATTGATCATTGCTAGCCAGCCAAATTTAATTCTTATTTGATTCAGCCCGCGTATAGAAGAACACTGTTGTGTAAGAACAGTGCCATCTCGTCTTCGATAAAAGGTCACACACAATTCTCCCTCGTTTTCGCTTATCAGGGAAACTGCATCAGCTTTTGATAGTTTGGAGATGTTATACACGTTTTTCTGGCAGGAGCCACACTTACGAACTCTGTCATTGCCTTTCATCTTCGACCATTTGTATGGGCATTCATATTGGAGTGAAATTGCAAATAACTTGTCGTCAGAAAGCTCAACCGGTTTTGACATTTGGTTGCTCCAATTAAGTGGCAATATTGACGCCTTATTAGAAAATTCCCTCGACCAGAATCGAACTAACCGAAGCGCCAGAAAGAGTCACAAAGTCTGACAATTTTGGCAAGTCCATGTAAAAATTCAGAATTAAGATTAGTATTTGCCAGAGACTCTTTACAACTCGCAAAATAAGCTATACATTCTTTCTTGGCATTTTATTGATTTCGCTTTTCAGCTTTAACGTCCTAACTTACTAATTGCTTCCCACGGCACTTCATCTAAATCTCCAAGGGAGAAAACTATGCTTTCTTATCTCAGCGTCAAGCTAAGAGAATTGGCTTCTTTCAATCGTTCTCAGCAAAAGGCAATAACCTACAAACGGGCAATCAATTACTTTCCCAGTCAATCACTGTCTCCAAAAGCCAAAAATCCTCTTACTATTTCGCAGAGAATGCCCCTCCTCCCTCAACTAATCAATATTGAGGCGCAAAAGCTCTCTGGCTGCGTTAAGACAGAATCAAGCCGCTTCAAGTCACGCTCTGCCATGCTGTTATACAAAGGCCAAGTAATTGCCAGTGTTTACGGCAGCAAGAAGAATCCACAACAACTATTCGGTCCAGAAGCCTATACCATGATTCTCAACGAACTTGGTTCAGTCCATGTAGACCTCTCCAGCTATATTCTGCAAGATGAAGTGGTATTGTCCGCAGCGTCAATGTTCCATGGGCAGGTGTTCAATCCCAAAGAGAGTGGTAGTGCCGTAGCCGCCCTTTCTGAGTGTTTAGATTATATCGATAGTTTTGCCGGGCCAGCTTCTATTGCCGTAGTAGATAAGGATGGCAATGCAGTTTGCTTGCTCTACGTCTTCGGCCACGGCGTCTTGGGAATTAATTCCCTCAACTCATTGGTTAGCGAAAAAGACATTAACTCGCTCTGGCAGTATCTGAAAAAGCATCCAGAGTCGCAGATCATGGCAAATTCAATCATTGCCGACAATGTCTCTGTTCTGGGTCTGACATTTAGTTTAATGGGCCATAATCGCAAACACTCAGCACCAGCAAGCGTATGCGACCCTGAAGTTGCCAATCTAGTGGCTAAATATTCGTTCAAACCTACTGACAGAGCCCCTGGAGTTCAAGTCGATCGCTTTATCAGCACAACTGACAAAATCGCCAAGAAACCCAAAGTCGCTCTTGGTTATGCCACTTCCTACGAGATTCACCATACTTGCTAGGGTTTAGCTTGCGCTTAAGTTTTCGATCTTCGAGCGTTGATGGCAGCTCCAAGGTAACTGCCTCCTAAGGTAAAGCTTAGGGTGAGCACTATTGCGAGCAAAGTAAACAGGGCTTTATCAGGACCATAGTGCAACCAGCTATTAGCTGGCGGAACCAAAATGCCGAAATAGCTATCATTTAAATGCTCCACACCTGAACTGAAGGCTCTGACCAATGACGCCAGGGCCGTAAATCCAAGTCCGAGCAGCAGGGGAGCCTGAACACACGTCGACAGAAGAGCTGTAGCGGCTCGGGAGCTGGTTCGACTGGCAATCGATAAAGCGAGGCATTGTCCAAAAATTGTATAAAAGAGTATCCCCGCGGCAAAAACAGCTGACTCTATGGTGGGGGTGGAGAATGATGGAGAGGAGTGGTACTTCCCTGAAAAAACAGTCATAAGCATGAAGCCGTTTATGAGTGCTGGTATGAAGAGAATTCCGAGGGTTGACTTAGCCATACTAGCTGCATTAAAAGTCTTCGGTAGCGCCTCACGGCACCAACGGCCAAGGGCTGAGACAAATAGAGTTAAACCACCTGCGAGAGCGCTTACCAGCAATGCTGCTGCTGGGCCAAGGTAATCGTAGCCAGTGAGCAAAACAAATAGTGTTGTAGCTGTGACCGAAGCACTAACAAGAAAACGACGAAGATGACGCTGTTGAATTAAGAGAGAGTACCAGAAGGCAAAGCCTGAGCCAATTGCAACGATAACGCCAGTCATGTGGCTCTCGATCAGGCTCCTCATAAATATGTTGGGGTCGACACCGTTGATCAAGAAAGCCGCATAAGACGAAAACAGAGTGGCGGCCATGATATTGAACATTAGCACTAGAAGAGCTGCGCTTGCTCCTGTGAATGTATGGAGAAAGCTAGTAGCTCGACTAAGCAACGATTTTTGAGCAACAAGAGACTTGTCACCCGCAGCGACGCAAGCGTTCATCCATACCGATTCTTTAGTATGAGGGTTGGCCACTAACTGTGCCAGCGGCCTCAGGTCTTTAGGCAAGTGCTTGAGATGCAAGACCTGATGCTCATCCGAACAACGCACGGTGACTGCCGGCTCTGGTTCGCAATGAACCGATGGGGCAACCTCAATTTTTATTTTGTTGCACTGTTCTTGGTACATTGATTACACATTCGCTCGTGTATTCATTATGCCCAATGGCGAGATCTTCTGCCAATCTCTAGCCATGGCGAACAGTTATTACTCGTAACCAAATTCGCTGAACAACCAACTTCTATATTCTTTGTTTTGTGCCTCAAGGTCTTCGCGGGTGAGCAAGCCCCGCATAAAGGCTTCGAAAATCAGCCTGGTGCGAGGATTGTAAATCTCGACGCCAGTGCTTTCTTTTAGGTATGAATCTTCGCCTTTGAGAAGTTTGTTGAGCAAGTTAGAAAGTCGGTTCTGCGCACCGCGGTATGAGATGTGCTCCTTTTGGGCGATGGCCTTGTCGGTGAGTCCAATGGCAATGTCCATAAGAGTTTCGAACTCAAGATCGCTAATAGCGCTAGACTTGTCTCTTAGCCGATGACGCACTTCTTCTACCTTGGAAGTGACGTAAGGTAAATCATCGACGATTACCTGTTCAAAAGCTTTAGCCAATGTGGTGTCGTTTTCACTTTTTAGAATATAGCCGTGAATGGCTTCATCAGGCACAATCTTTCCCAGCTCACGAATATAGGCTTCATGATCAAACTGTGACCAGAACAGTATTTTCAGCGTCGGCAAATCTTTCCACATTTCTGCAGCGGCCTTAATTCCGTTCATCTTGGGCATAGCAATGTCCATAAGAACAAAATCTGGTTTAAGAGTGTCCGTTTTTAGGAGAGCTTCTTCGCCATCAGCCGCTTCTTCTAGTTGAATAAGAGGAATCTGCTGAGCGTTTAGCACCTGCCTTAACACCTCACCACCATGCTGGCGGAGGCTCACCAGATCTTCTGCCACTAAAACTTTGATACCTGTATTTTGCAGCTCAGTTTTGCTCATGGTCTTTACCTGCTAAAGCCTCGGCCGAATTTAGCGCTCCATTGACTTCAATTTTTACTACTGTTCCCTTCGAGGCGACATCTTGAACCTTACTGAGGTTGTCACTCCAGGTAATTGTTGCTCCGATTAGATCAGCTCGCAGTCGCATGTATCTTAAGCCTCGAGATTCGCCGCGTTCCTTCAGTGAAAAGCCTACGCCATCATCTATTATGCTTAATGTCAGTCGCTCATCATTTCCTTCTAAATTGACACGAATTGTCTTCGCCTTAGCATGCTTAGCAGCGTTGTTGAGTGCCTCTTGCGTCAGGCGAAAGAGAAGCAACTCCTCGGTTTTGGTTAGACTCTGCAACTGCCGGTCTTCGATGGCTTTGAGAAAGCGACCTTGTATGCCATTCTTATGGCAGGTGTCTCTTGTTAGTTGATCTAAAGCAGAGCATAAACCAAGATTTTCAAGGACAGAAGGAAAGAGACTCTCCATAACCTCTCGAATGTGCTTGCCAGCAGTGTCTAAAGATTGCTCAATTGAACCAAGATTGTCTTTGTGAATGGGTTGAGAATCAGGCAAGGCTAAGACTTTCGACTTGATCAATTTGATTTCGTTGAGCACTTGATCATGCAAATCAGAGGCTAAAACTCGTCTATCTGCTTCGTCTTGCTTTAGCAGTAAAAGTCTAGTTTCATTGAGTTCAGCATTTTTCATTGCCAGTTCAAAGTATCGACTTGTTTGCCTTTCTTCTGCTTGCTTAAAAGACCTAGCCATGAGCCCTAAAGCAAAGCTAACGGTGCCAGCTATGAGGCTGGCAACTAGACTTGCTGTTCCCGTAATTTGTGCAGTTAGCCAGGCAAGAAGAATGCCTAGTGCCGACAGTTGCAGGAAGACGAAAAGTAGATATTTCGATTTTACTCTCAGAGCTGCTTCAAATGCGAGCAAACTCATAGCCACCGCTGACGGTACTAGATACCAGATAGTGGCAGCTTCTACTGTTTGTTTTAAGCCAAATACAACTGCTAGTTCCTTGTCTAAACTAGCTAAATCACGACCGGCAAATATGGCTAGAATGGCGGCTAAAGCCGGTAATACTAATCGCGAAAGATTAGTTAGTGAGCTGGCAGGTGGCTGCCTGACACTCATTTTTTAACTGTTTTAACCGAATCTGTTTTAGCCGAGTCTGTTTTAACAGAATTTATTTTATCGAGATAAAACTTGGCTAGCCAATATTCGACTGAATTAACAACACCATGTTTGCTAACAAACATAAATTTGTCACGAGCAACTGCCACATCACCACGGCTATAGGCATCTAGCCCGAGAAAGGCCTGGCATTGCGCTAGATCATAAGTACTGTTTTCAGCATGCTCTAGTAGTTTTTCTTGGTCTTCTTTGCCAACAAAGTACTTAAATACTGAATACGGCCAGAGCAGGCGATTCAACTTCTTCAAACTTAGTTCACTGAGGGATTTTGCTTGAATTGGTTGTTTTGAAAATTTGTAAGCAAGTACGGTTAGGCATGCGGCATGACCAGAGAAATCTGACTTCCATTGACTCCGGTCCAGCCAGTCAATTGTGTTTTTGGCGAATGCACCAGGATTATCTAGCATTAAGTAGGCACCGGCCCGATTTACCAGGGCATACTTGTCGTCTTTACTCAAAGCTAAAGCCTGATCGAAATCAGCTATTGCTTGTTTTGGTCTAAAACTACGGAAATAGACGACACCACGAACTGTGTAGGCCAGTGGATTTTTACCGTCTATTTTTATGGCTTGATTGAGGTCATTTATAGCAGCATCATATTTCTTGAGCTCACTATAGGCGGTGCCTCGATCAACCAGAGCGATAGCAGAATTTGATGCCTTAAGGGCTTGGGTAAACTCGTCAACTGCTAATTTGTATTGCTCTCGGTTGAGAAAGTCTTTGCCCACGGCGTAGTGTCTGTCATACTCGGCAGAAGCTTGGGCCGCTGGCATAAAACTTGTGATGCAGACGGCTATCGACAAAACACTTTTGAGAATATTCATGGTTTTTCCCTGGACGCCACTTGCCAATTCTAGACCTCCCAGAGCAAAACAAGCCTTATTGTGAATCTTATCTTTAAAGCCATATGTTACTGCTGCTTTACAAGCTCCGCGTGGTTATCGGCCACCTGCTTCATAACCGTGGTTATGGGTATGAAATTTATGGCGTTTATTATTATTCTTGGGGGCTGATGTGCAGGGTGGTTGGTCTAATGCAGATAGTGATTGGCAGCTAAAGCGGCTCCAACATGATTCGGTCAAAACTGTAGACAAAGCTGTGCAGACTATGCGTGGAGTTCTGCAGGAAGACATTATCGCCCATGGCCAAGAATACGAGAAGATGTTTGGCAAGTCTTCGGCGCAGTACAACGAGTATCTCAACATGGTTATGGAGAAACTCGAACAGCTGGGTGTTGCACCCAAACAAGTTATTGAATGGCTGAATCAAACAGCATCTGATGGCGCAGTACCAGTAAGTCAATATGGAACAGATAGAGATTCTCAGTCTGAAACCATACCGCAGATACGTGCTGAGCCAATTCCGTATGACCAGCAATTACAACCACAGGTTGATTTTGATAGTTTCGCCCGGCTCGAGGCCGCAGCCTCGCAAGCTTTGGCCGTTGGTACAAATCCGACACCGGCGTCCGCTTTACCATTCTCGGCTTTTCCGGCGGCTCAGGTGCCAGCACCGTTGCCAACGCCAACCTCTTTTCCTTCTGCACAGCCTGATTCAAGTCAGTCTCCAGGCCATTCGGGCGTGCAGGCGCCTGCTCCTGCTGCCCAACCGACATTTCAATCTTCATTACTGAGTAATTCTGCCGCTTGGGGTTCGCCAACTCCGGGTCAGACTCCGACAAAGCCAGCAGCTGTAGCTGAGGCTTGGGGTTTGAGCGATCCGGTTGAGAATGAGCCCACTAAGCAATCTCCCGCTTCTGCATGGGGTGCCGCGCAGCCCGAGTCTCCAGCTACTGCCCCGAAAGTCAACTCTAGTTGGGGAACCCCAGAACCTAACAATTCCAATAGCCTCAAATCAGCTCTGGGTATGGCGGCTTCGCCGGTTGTCCAGTCTGTCAGTCCAAAACCACCGGAACCGGCGGAAGAAGAGTTTAACTACGAGACGACTTGGCAAGCCGTTCCCGTTGCATCAGCGCCAATTGCGCCAGCAAGTACGACTAATCTAGTGCCGCAAGAACCAGCTTGGAATGCCGCTCCAGCTGCTAGCGCTCCGGCCGCGCCACAAGTACCAGCTTGGAATGCCGCTCCTGCTGCAAGTACCCCTGCAGCGCCACAAGCATCAGCTTGGAATGCTGCTCCGGTTCCTCCTGCTTCAAGTCCAGCGGCTCCAGTCTCGCCAATTGCGCCAGCAAGCAATTCGGTCAACCCGATCGCTAGTCCCGCTCAAAGCAATGCGCCGAGCACTAGCTCCAGTCAAGCCTTCACACAGTGGGGGGCGCCCACAAGCGTAGCTCCTCCATCGCAGCCGGCAGCACCAGCTGAGTCTCCCTGGGTGTCTGCAGCAGCTCCAACGTCGCCAACGCCGGCCACGGCAATGAACCCAATAAGTTCGACTGCTCCTGGATGGGCCTCAAGTGCGCCCACTACTCCCGCCGCTGTGTCCTCGAATCAGGCACAGCCAGTCGCGCCCATTTCAGCTTCGGGTTGGGCTTCTCCGGTAATTCAATCTGCCCCAGCCGCATCTTCTCCGGCACAGAATCAGCAAACGCCAGGTTGGCAGACCGCCCCAGCAGCACCAGTCGCGGCACAAGTACCAAATCCTGCTCCAATTCCTGCTCCAATTCCAATTCCAGCTCCAGCACCTGCTGCTGTTCAGGCTCCTGCTGCACCAGCAGCGCCAATGGCCGAATCAAATTGGAACACTCCAGCGCCAGGAGCGCAGCAGGTCGCGCCTGAACCAATAGTGGTAGCACCAGAACCAGAGTCGCCATGGACTGCTGCTGCTCACTCGCTTGCTGCCGAATCTCAGTGGGCCGCACCGCCATTCCCGATACCATCACCGACCCTTGGACCCGCACTAACACCTGCATTGATGGCGGGGCCGATGATGGCGCCGATTTCACAAGCGGCACCATTGCCACCCGCTCCCGCTCCTATAGCTGCCCCAGTTCCAATACCCGCTCCAGTTCCGGCACCAGTTCCGGCACCAGTTCCAGCTCCAGTTCCAGCTCCGTCTCCTATTTCGGCTCCAGCACCAGCGACAACACAAGCGCCAGTATTTGCTGCACCGCAGGTGTCGCCAGTGGCTGTGCCACCATCACCGTGGGGAGCGGTTCCGGCTCCAGCTCCCGCCCCAGCTCCCGCAGCGGCACCAGTGCCTATGCAAGCTGTAGCGCCAGTGGTTTCGGTTGCACCAGTCATACCTGTAGCCACTCAAATGCCAGCCAATGACCAGTCTCCAACCAGTCCAACCACGCGGCCGAGTTTTGGCGGTTGGCCAGCTGGACCAGTGCCAAATCCTTATGCTACCCAAGATGCAATGCAAAGACCGCCTCAACAACAACAACAACAACAAGTGCAACAGCCTGTGCAGCAACAACAGCAAGTGCAGCAGCCGGCGTCACCTCCTACATATGGCTGGGCACAGCCTCAGCAACAACATCAACAGATGCAAAATAACCCAATTGCTGCTCCGCATTATCAGAATCCTGGTAATGGCAATGGTGGCAATGGCCATCATGTGCAGAGGCCAGAAGAAAGAGAAGAGCCGAGTTATGATCCTGCCACGGCTTGGGACTAGCAGGTAAGCCTTGTTTCTACGGCAGCAGCATTGCCATCTGTTCCACAAATTGTTCTGGTGGTACGTAGCCGGAAATGCTGGTCACTACTTTGCCCTGAGCATCTATCACTAACACCGTTGGATAGCCGCTAACTTTGTATGGTTTCAATTCGGCTGCGTTGATGCGGGCATGAAGCTTGAGCCAAATAAAACGATCACCCAACTCAGCCACCAAGCCTGGGTTTTGGAAGGTCTCATGCTCTAGGCGGCTACACCAGTGACAATTGTCAGTATACACATCAACGATGATGAGCTTATGTTTCTGCCTGGCAGAAATCTTGCAGTTATTTAGACTCGACTGCCACTGCAATTGGCGTTTTGCTGCATCAACTTTACGCTGTGGATGTGCTAAACAATTGACGTGGCAAGTGCTGATAAAAGCAAGGAGCAGCGACAATATCAGGGTGGGTCGCATCTAGTCAGCCGCTTGATTTTCGCTAGAGTGTCTAACCACTTTGGCACCATCGCTAATTGATTGAAAATCTGGATGGGCCGATATTGAACAGTGGTTTTCGCTCTCTACCCAAGCTTTAAGGCTATCGAGGCGGCGACGAATATCCTTGAGAATTGATGAGCCTGCTACTTCTTTAGCAAACGGCAGCCAGACTTTTGGCTCACTATAGGTGTTCAACTTAACTTCAGTTCGCTCGCCATTGCCAAGCGGGGTCAATATCCATGAGCCTTCAAAGGCCTTCAATTTCTCTGAGGAGAGTAAGGCGAAATCTATGCGCTTGTAGGGCGTTTCTACTTCTTTGTAGGTACAGTGCGCATTACCTATCACTGGAAGTTCACTAAAGTGTTCATCCATAACCGCTACACCGTCATGGTGTGAAACTACTTTTCTTCTGTGTGGCTCTTGAACACGTGAATGTTGAATTGCTTCAAAAACCGCTTTGGGAGAGGCATCTATTACTACGCTTGACTCTACTCCACGATGTCCTCTTGGGGCAGCTAAGGCGGCACTACTGCTAGAGGCAGCTATTAGTACCAAGGCGAGAAGCAATTTATTTAGTCTTGTTGTCATCACGTTTGTTCTGAAAGGATTTTCAAAGGTTTCCAAAAGGATTTCACTGGCCATTAATGGCCAAACCAAGCTGTCAATTCGCAACTATTATTGCTCATTGCTAATGATAACTGTGCGTTGACAATATTTAGGAGTTTTTAAAATAATAGATGTCAGCATATAGCTATTTGATGGTGGAACATTATTCACGAAAAAGCTCTCAAGCTTTTGCTTGTTTACCTAAGCTAACAAGCGAGTGAGTAATACTATAATGGTGACGATATTTCTGAATTGAGCGTTGAGGATAAACCATGAACCGGCACTTTATACTTTCAAGAGCAAACTCTTTGAAAGGCCTGGCTATTGCTGCTTGGTCATGGGTTATCGGTTATGCCTTACCTGTACTGGCTCAGAAGCAACCAGCTGGAACGGTTATTGCAGCTGAAGTAAAAGGGTTACCTACCCATGAGAATAGTGGATTTCTTGACGGCCTATTCACGACAATCAACTATGTAACTGGCTTCGCTCTAGCCGGAGCCCTGATTTTTGGATTGATTTGGCTTTTACAGCGTCGCAATGTGGCAGAAGATGTAGAGCAAGAGGCTACCCCAGCTTCTGAAAATAGCGACTCTACAGCTGGTGCTCCAGAGTCAGATGCTAGCAAAGAAGAAACGTCTGCAGCAGATTCTAAGAGTACTGAAGAATCAGCCGAAAACAGCGAAGATAAAGCAGCTAACTAATTTTCACTAAGATTCGATAGCTTAGCTTGGGCGATAGCACCAGCTGAATTAGGGTCTGTGAATCGCATTGAAATTGCCACCATCTCACCATTATCGGTTGGTATCGTGGTAATTCTAAGTTCTACTTCGTCTTCTTCAACTCGCGTCGTAAACTTCTTGTCTTGTGGTTTCACCAGTTCTTGAGGGTTTAAGCCAGCAATGACTTTATACGAACCAACTAGCGCTCCATGTATCTCTAAGGGCAACATACAATCAGCTAAAAGTTCTCCATGGAGGAAGTAGCGCAGTGAGACACCGCTAACATCAGGCTCTAGGTGAATATCAGAGCAGCGTTTCTGAGTAGCCTTTCCAATTATTTCGTGAGCCAATAGCATCACAGAAGCATTCTGTGCTTCTTTCATGCGATTGATATCAGTCTCTTCTTCACTACCACCGAGTTCTGACTCAACAACATCCTCAAGAAGCTTCCGACTAGCATTAGCGTTCATAGCACCGAGACTAGATTCGATTAGATGGCTAGTTACGTTGGCGACGGCAGTTTGCATTGCATTTTCAGCCAGAGCAACCTGGTCTCTTGCTGCCGCTGCAGCTATATCTGTTGAAACTTGAAGAGGATCGGCAACAGGTTTAGTCTCTGTCACTATCGGCGGTGCAACTTCTGCTGCGGTAGCTGGCTCCGCGACTGGTGCGACTGGTGCAACTTCTGCTGCGGTAGTTGGCTCTGCTATTGGTGCGACTGATGCAACTTCTGCTGCCGTAACTGGTCCTGCTACTGGTGTAATTTCTGGTTCTGGAATAGCTGGTGCTGAACTCGCTGGCTCCGGCATTGGTGCTACAACGACTTCAGGAATTGGTTCCACAAGTGACGCAGCAATTACATCGGCAATTACTGATGCTTCGGCTGAAACCTCTATGATTAATGGCTGTGCCTGTTCAGTTGCGGCGACCGGTGCCACAGGGCTATCCATATCGTCATCATCATCGTCACCAAAAAGTGATTGAAGATGTTTCTTTGCTGGTACGCGAGGAGATACTTTTTTCTCCAAGGCATCGGCTTGAGCAATTACACTGGCCGGAAGAGTAAACTCTTCGCTTAAGGTACTAGCAGTGTGACTAAGTTCAACAGTATGACCCAATTCCCCAGTATGAGTAAGTTCAGTATTCTGATTAAGCTCGGCAGCTTCAGGCGCTTCTACTGGCAGTGCAGTAGGAACTTCATACAATTGCTTCATACAGAATTCAAATTCGTCAGCTGTGCAAACTAGTTGCTTAAGATGGCCGCTTCGCAACTCAACACGCAAAGTATCTAAGGCAATTAGGTCATCGGGGTTGACCATGGCTACAGTAAAATGTGTGCCTGAACTTGCCACTGGTATAAGTTTGAACTTGTATTTAGTTTCCATAGAAACTAAATCGGCAATCTCGCGCTCCGGAACGTTTTGAGAAAGGGAGATGAAATTGACGCCGAATTGCAGTTCAAGAGAATCTTTCAGCTGGTGATAGGTAACCAATCCCAACCGATCCAAAATTAATGTCAGCCTATCGCCGGACCTGGATTGCTCCTCCATGGCACTGGCGAGCTCTTCAGCGGTAATTATGCCGATGTCGACCAGAAGGTCGCCAATCTCGTTACCACTGACGGACATCGAATCTCCTGGCGAAATTGTAGTGGGGTTCATCTGTGCGGGAATCCGATTGAATTGATACGGTTGACCATAAATGATCAAACAGGTCTTATTATTTGTTTTCCCGATGGAAAATGCTGCTAAACCTGAGCTTTATTGTATTTGCTCAAAAACTTACGGCTTTACGAGCACCCTGGGCACAATTTCAATCAACGGTTTTGCTGACGTCTGGTCGGCGACAATATCAGCCACTGAATAATGACAATGCTCATGGGCCCCTACAAAGTCGATATTGACGTCACCCATGCCAGCGGCTAGAGCACGATAGGCCTCTTTGGCGGCTGGGGCATCAAAGCGACTCAAAATAGCTGTGGCATAGAGCCTACCAGCAGGGCTACCATTGGCAATGATCCATTCTAGGTCAGGGCGAGCTGGAGCACCAAGCTTAATTGCTGCGTTAAGAGCGGGGCCAATTTTGCTGCTCTTCAAGCTGGCTTCTTCCAACTGTTTCGCCGTAGCGATAGCGATTAGAGCAGGGTTCATCTGGCGACTGGGCTGCTCATCTTTGACCTCAGAGCTAGATTGCCCTGCGTTCGGCAAGGATGAACCTGTCAAAGATGGACCAATTTGAGCCGAAGCTGCAGGCATAAAGCAAAGCGACAAAGCTATAAGGCTTGATGCAATAAAAGATTTGCTTTCAAGATTCATGCTTTGTCGCTCTGTATTTGCTTAGGGCTGCTCTAATGTTTCGGCAGACTACTTGACGCCCAATAGTTCGACTTCGAAGACCAGTGTGGCATTCGGAGGAATAACACCGCCAGCGCCTCTGGCACCATAACCAAGGTTTGGTGGAATGGTCAACTTGCGCTTGCCGCCGATTTTCATAGTGGCCACGCCTTCGTCCCAACCCTTGATCACTTGGCCGTTTCCGAGCAAGAATTCAAAAGGCTGATTACGGTCTACTGAACTATCGAACTTAGTGCCGTTTGTAAGCCAGCCAGTGTAGTGCACTACAACTGTTTGACCATTTTTAGGCATAGCGCCTTGGCCCACGACGATGTCTTCAATTACGAGACCGGTGGGTGTTGTGGTTCCGGTTTGTGTCATGGAATTTGCTCCGCTTGTATTAACGTTGTTTGACTGTTCGCCACTGCTAGTAGTGGCGACATTGCTAGCTCCAGCGCTAGCATCCACCGGAGTGGAGGCATTTGAGCAGGAGGTTGTTGACAGGCTTGTTAGGCCCATCAGAGTTAGAGCTAGAAAAGTAGAAGTTGGCGCTAGTTTACGCATTTAAGTCCTCAAATTGAGACCACGCCAAAGTTATAGCAGAACCGAGCGAGATTGCCATTAACGCAGATTTTCGTAGTCACCCCATTTACGGCGAAGCAACATAGATGGATGATCTCAAGAGTTAATTCTAGAGATCATAGAAAAGGTCTGATGCCCAAATTTAGCGACAACTCTGAGCCAGATAGGTCTAAAGCCGCGACAGCTGATGTTAGCGAAGTGCTGCTGGCCTCTTTAGCCGTGAGCAAAGAGAAATCAAGCGTCCCTGACAAGCCCGTCGGATTTATCACCAAAGCCGAGGTGATTGCCGAAGGCACCCTGAAAGGCATGGTCAACCATGGCCTTTCTGAAGCCATTAACAATCCAGGCCGCTTCGGCACAGAAATAGTGGGCGCCGCTGCTCTTACCCTGGCCATGAAAGGTCCGAGCTGGGTGAGAATGCCAGCCCTTGGTGTTGCCACTGTGGGTACGGTTGTTTTTGCCGCCCATGCCGCCGATGCCACCAGTAAGGCCGCCGGTATTGCCGATAGGATGACGAGCAGCAATCTCGACCAGAGCAAGGCGGCAATTAGCGAAACTCTTGGCCCTCTAGCCTTTGACGCAGCCATGATGGTGGGTGCCGGTCATCTAGGCTCACGGATGGCAGCCAACCTGCCCAAGACATTCCCGACTCACATAGTTGACTCGGTTATTCCTCGTCTATCCTTCGAAATGGGCCCACAGCTTGCTCTTGAAGGTGTTTCAATGAGCGGAATGGCTTCCACTGGTCCGCGCTTGCGTTTTAATGCTCCCCATGAGGCCCCAGGCCTAAAGACTAAGCCAGAAAACGTCATGGCAATGACGAATCATGGCGAAGCTGGAGGAGGTGGAGGTGCAGGAGCCAATCGTGAAATATTAAAAGACGGCTACAAGATTCTTAATTTCCGGGGCACCCGAGGTGAAGATGTTCAGCTTGTAGATAAATTGCCAGCGATGAAACCTGTTGAGCTGCTCCATGGTGACCACTCTATTTCAAGAATCGGCGCCAGCGGCAAAGTGGTGATTGCCTTCCCTAGCGGAGAGGCCCGCATGCTTGACCTGGGAATGCCAATAAAACGTGTCACAGTGAGCGAGTATGCCGGTGGGCAAAAGCAGTATCGCCTCAACGAGACCGTGCTGGCCAATATGGAAGTGAACAACGTCAATCACGAAGTCAAAGCCCTGCTCGGCAACGGCGATCATCTACATATGGTCGATAACATTCCCAACGGTTTTATTAACTTCACCCATAAAGATGGTGTTCAGACCTGGATTGAACATTCAGGTCGCATGGTGTTTAAGCTCCCCAACGGCAGTATGAGCGAAGCCACTATTCCTAGCCAATTGGCGCACATCCGCTTGACTGAACGGCCAGATGGCAGCAAGCAATTTCAATTCTTAAACCCTGAAGGCACTCTTCTGCCACACAAAGTTGAATTGCCAGCCTATACAGCCAAGGCTAAAACTATGGATGAAATTCCTCAGTGGAGGCAGCTCAATAATTATCTGGCTGGTCGCCCAGAGAATACTGGTGCGCCTTTTGAAATGCATAGGGTTGAACCGGATGCCGGTGGTGTCGCCCACGGTCAACCAAGCCATAAAGAGAACTTCCCGATTTGGAATCCTCGATTCAGACCGACAACTGTTGGTCGCGTTTTTGACGAGCAAATCGCTGGAGTAGATCGAAGAGTAATGCGCGGCAATGATCTAGACAGCCCAGCTGACATGGCTTTGGCCCAACAAAATCATGGCTGGATGGTGAAGCGCTATCTCAGTGGCCTTGATCGTCAGGATGATTTCTTTGGCAATTAGCCAACGGCATCTTTTAAGGCACTGTGAGCAGCGAGATACTTGGTAGTAACGTTCAAGACTTTGGCCTCGTGAGTCAGCCGGTCATGGGTATCTTGCAGTTCCAAAAGAGCTTGCTGGTCTTCTGGCACACCATACATGGTGCCTGCTACCCAATAAGAAAGGTTGAGCGGATCTGATGGCAAATCTTTTGGTACTTCTACACTCTTGTCTGTGAGCTTGCTGCTCAGGCGAAGAATGTCTTTGATTGAGTCAAGCACTTGCTTCGCTACTGGCTCTAGATCTTGGTCTGCTGGTTCATCCTCCAGCCACTCAACTTCACCTTGCAGGTAGGGCAAATCTTCTATGGTGCGTAGAACTTTAAACCGTCTGCGGCCTTCGGTCATAATGTTGATTCGACCATCGGGTAATTTTTCGCACTCAATAATTTCAGCGGAGGAGCCAATAGTCGCTGCCTGAGAGCTGTGAGGGTCATAGAGCAAAACTCCGAAGAGCTTGTCACCTTCCATGATGGTGGAAACCATTTGTCTGTAGCGCGGCTCAAAAATATGCAATGGCAAGGGAGAGCCAGGAAAAAGCACCACATCGGGAAGGGGGAATAAAGGCAATATTTGCTTCTTATTAGGCACTAAATTCTCCAATTCCAATTTTATAAATGCTGCCGACCGAATGAATTTTAGGTGCCTTGCGGTCTCTGAGCGCCAGCATGGGCTGGTCTGGTAGGTGTGTAAGCGCAGCAGCCAGGTGCACAGACGTCGGGCGCAGGCCCGAAGCAACCAATGGCTTTTTTCTCAGCCACGTTATTTGATTCTAGCCGTTCTTGCACCAGATCGGCCATCATTCTTGCAAACTTAGGATTGGTACCAGCGGTACTCGTGCGAACAAACTGCATCTGAAGCTCGTGCGCAAGCTCTTTTGCTTCAGTATCGAGGTCGTAAAGAATCTCCATATGGTCGGAGATAAAACCGATAGGATGAAGCAAAACATTTCTGACCCCAGCCCCATGCAAATCGCGCATGTGATCGAGCACATCGGGTTCTAACCACGGTTGAGTGGGTGGGCCACTACGACTTTGATAGACAAGCTTGTAGTTGTTCAGGCCAAGGGCTTTGGAGGTTAGTTCACAGGTCTCAGTCAGCTGTTTCACGTAATCGCAGTTGTCTGCCATGGTCATGGGAATGCTATGAGCAGTGAAGGCCACATGCAGGTCTTTTCGATCAGCTTCGCTAAACTGTTCTAGGCCAGCCTTCACGGCTTCAATATTTGCTTCTAAGAACAGCGGATGATTGTAGAACACTCTCAATTTGTCAAACTGAATATCGGCAGAATCAGCTTCAATTTGTGCCTTCTCTATATCTTCTCGATACTGGCGACAACCGGAGTATGAGCTGTAAGCCGAGGTAATGAAAACAAGCGCTTTTTTGACTCCATCGGCTTTCATCTGCTTGAGGGTGTCGGCCAGCATTGGATGCCAATTGCGGTTGCCCCAATAAACAGGCAGCTTAATTGAGCGTTTTTCTAACTCTTGCTTAAGCGCTTCAATTAAGCGGCGGTTCTGACCGTTGATTGGGCTCACACCCTCGAAGCGCTCATAATGATGAGCGACTTCGAGCATGCGAGCATGAGGCACGTTCTTGCCTCTGAGCACATTTTCAAGAAAGGGCATAACATCGGCCATTCCCTCCGGCCCACCGAAGGAAAGAAAGAGAATGGCATCGTAATTAGTCATATAACACCCTTTTTGACTTGAAAAGACTTCTAGTGCTCAGGTCACGAACCGGCTTGATAAGAGGTCTAACACCTCTCCTTCGGCAGGAAAGCGCCCTAACTTGGCCTTCGAGAAAATCAGCTCACCGTTTACTTCTACTTCAAAGACTCCGCCGCTAGATTGATGAATCTTAGTGGGGTAATCAAGTATTCTTGCGATATCGGCTGCCAAACTGACAGCCCTAGATTTGTATCCTCAAGAACCGCAGAATGTTATGGATACTGCTGGTTTATTTTCAGTCATATTGGTCTCCTACTAGACTAATTGTTGGTTGTCTGGCGATTTAAAATCGTTCTTCATTCTCGCTTTATGGGATAAATGGTAGATTCAAAAAAGCCGTTTTGCCCCATAATTTTAGCTCAGAAAAATCACATAAATTATGAATAGAGTACTAAGCCGCACCTGCACAGCCTTGATTGCCACTTCCGCCCTGGCTTGGACGCTCTCTCTGGCCGCACCGGTGAGCAATGCGGCTTTCGCCGCTGAGGCAGAGTCAAGCAGCCCCAAGAGGCTACCGCTTTGTAAAGTTAAACCCCTAGCGGCGGATATGGATAAGTTGCCAATGCTCAATAGCAACTGTCCTGAAGTTGTGTCTGGTGAGGGCTTACTTGTCTCGACCATGAGCGGAGTGGGTAAGGATGTGCCCGAAAACCACTTGAGCTATCGCTTCAAAGGCGACTTCGCCATCTTTTTGCATCACATCAATAAACAGACCGAAGCCGAGGCCAAGAAGACCCTGTATGTAAGTTGGGTTGCTTTCAACCCAACTAATCAGCCAGTCACTCTAAGAGTAGATGAACAAGCTTCCTATCTAAGCCAGCCTGATGCACCATTCGTCGAGCGTGCCCCCCTTGCCGTAGACGATGAGAACAAACTCTTTTCTGGCCCAGGCGACCGTTTAACCGCCGACTATATTCACGGCAAAGCCAAGATTGAGCCACCTTTTCTCATCACTGTTCAACCGGGCAAACTTGCTGTTGTTAGACATGTAGATGTGCCAGTGGCAGACCTGAAATTTCACCATAACGGCCGTTCATTTTTCGCCCGCGGCAACATAGACGGCACCCTGCAAATGGCCACTATCGCAACATTTTCAGAAAGCGGGCCACCCGAGCTAAACAAGCTAGAGACAATGTTGAAAGATTCTCTTATGGCTAGACCGAGGGAATATGAGAAGCTTCGACCGACTCCAAATGATGCCACAGGTCGTTTCATTTATGGCCGCGTTGCCGGAGTGCAGCAAGGGGTGCATCTTGATGCCACTCACAACCTACTGTTGAACAAGAGTTCCGACAGTATTAAATGCTATCCCATTAGCTCCCTTGCCAGAGGAACATTTGGTACAGGCGAAATTCAAAGTGCGAAGCTGCTGCGCCGTTATGACGACACCGCCTACAGTGCCCATGGGAATTACTGCGTAGACTACAAAATCACCTGCAACGTTCGCAATAGCGATTATATAAAGCGAAAAGTCTATGTCTACCTCGACTGCCCGCTGAAGACCGACAAGAATGAAATAAAATATGCAGAACAGCCTGAGAAGGCGGTTTTCTACCGTGGTTCAGTGAAAGTCTCCACCGCCAACTACGAGCGCTTTTATCATCTTGTCTTGCACAAAGGTCAAAACCTGGAAGCACTAGACGCCTTTGAAGTAGAGCCCGGCGAAAAGATGAACTTTACTGTTGAGCTGCTCTATCCACCAGATGCGACACCACCACAGTTGCTTACAATCTACAGCCCCAAATCTGAAGAATTGAAAGTAGATATGCGGCCGGTTTTTGAGACGAAGTAGATTCGGAAGTTAAGAAGAGAACATGAAGATAAACCGGGCGGCATTTATTGTGTTAGCAGTGACAAGTGCACAGCTTGTAAATCTGACGACTGTCCCGGCCTATGCTACAGACAATACTGAGGTCGACTCAAGGGAGACACCTAATTTGAAGGGAAAGAAAGATTCTCCACTCAGTGCAGTCTGTAAGGTACTGGAACCATCCGATATCTTTGCCTTGAACAACAAAATTGACTGGAACACTGCTAGAGCTAGGCTCACAAAAGGCGAAGATTTTACAACCTACACTTTTGCCGTGCCGCAAGTTGTCCAGTCCCAACTGTATACATGCCTTTTCGATGACAGAAGAGTCGATTTTCCGATAGGCGGGTATCTGTTCTTCGAAACTGCACCGACGGTGGCTGGCTCAAAGACGTTTTCACCGGACGGTTCCATCAATAGGTTCAAAGGTGGCGACTTCGCCTTTCCCAATGCCAATCCTGGTCAGGTAATTGGTGTCTGTATTCCTGTACCGCCCTTGAAGCCAAGGACAAAGCCAGCTGGCGGAGTGCATATGTACAAATCTGCGCGCTCTCCCTGCGTTTTAAAATATTTTGGCAGTGACATTTCTCATGGTTTCTTAAATGAATCAGATGGAGATTTTGGGGTCAATATCACTGTTAATGATGCCTATCCTCAAGACGACATATTACAAATTGGAGAATTGAGCAAAGTTCACAAGGATGTGACTTGCAACGTAGTCGTTCTTACAAAAAGTGGCGTAGCAAAACTAAAGGCACCCTAAGACTTCGCTATACACTTATTCCATCCGAGGCAAAAGATGACCAGTGAAGAGAAGCTAGCAGGTGCTGCTGCGTCCAAGCTAATCAGCGAGAAGATTGCTGAACTGAGTGATTGGCGTGGAGAAACACTAGCTGCAGTGCGGGCCCTAATTAGAGAAGCCGAACCAGAAGTTCTGGAGGAGGTAAAGTGGAGGGG
>Ga0075444_10000442_pt1 | contig 24625 bp, 14 predicted proteins | sample CoawatmetaG01DNA_FD_76836 | JGI IMG/M metagenome (GOLD analysis project Ga0075444, IMG submission 76836) | Marine microbial communities from the West Antarctic Peninsula - Coastal water metaG017-DNA | ecosystem: Environmental > Aquatic > Marine > Coastal | place: Atlantic Ocean: West Antarctic... | reverse complement strand
CGCAACAACAAGCTCTCGGCAGCCCGCGAACTAGGGGAGCTAGCGCTTGACACCCAAGAAAAGCTATTTGGCAAAGATAGCAAGAAAAACAAGTTAGCTCTCATGCTTCTATCGAGCATCTACATAAGCAGCAACAGCAATCACTTTGATGAAAAAGACATTGCAAAATTAGATCAGCTATTGCTCAAACTAGCCAAAATAGATAGAGAACAAACTGCCAACCTTCGTGTGCAATTGGCCCAAATTTATCTAACTCAAAAGCAGCCAAAGCAAGCGAAGAAACAGTGGTATCAGTGCATCCAAATGCTGCACAAGAATCTGCCGCACGACTGCAAAGATCTAGCCAGCGCTTGCAAGCAAATCTTTCATAAACTAATTAGTGACGAGCACTTCGACGATGCTCAAGCATTGGCTCGCGGCATGGCTCAATATGGTTTCGATCAAGATGTATTAATCAGCGCAGCCAACGGCTTTGTTGTGCTCTCACAAGAGCAAGAAGGATTTGGCAATGAAAAGAAGGCCAACCATCTCGCCATGAGGGCTTTTGAAACTGCTGAAAAGTATGGCGACAAGAAAACTTGTAGCTATACAACCGCGGTAAAACAATATGCTGCTACCTTGAGAAAGCTTGGCAAAGAAGAAAAAGCCAAAGAGATAGAGAAGCTACAGTCAAAATAGCCCAACTAAACAACCAGGTAGAATTAACAATGATAGGCTTTTACCACCACTGTCCAGCCAATTCAGCGCTAATAATTTCAGACAGCAATACTCTCAACAACAAGTCAATACAACGAATAACAAAAAAGAGCACGTGGATAAATCCGTTCAAAAACAAAGTGTTCGTTATTGATCTATCGGCCCTCACCATTCCATTTACGCTGCATTTGCCAACTACTAATGGCGGTGAACTATTACTACAGTGTCATGTTACAGCTCAAATAGACTCATTAGATGACAATATAAAACTAGCCGCCACTAAGGCCTACGGCGACAATAAAGAGTCAAATGCAGCAAAGCTAAAGGCCATAATCAACAGAATCAAAATCACAGAAGAAAAGCTTCCGACATCCCTCGAAAGTTTCTGCACAAACACAAGCGAAAGAGAAAACAGCAAAATTGCAATTGCCATAAATGAAGCATTGCAGCAAGAAGGGTTCTTCCTCTATTCATTTGTACCAACTTCGGCTTCGATAAGTGGTTCAACGACCAGCGCCAAACCAACGTCAGAGCTATCCTATTATTCGCAAGCTCTTAGCGAATTGAAATTCGAACAATATATCTCCGAAGTTAAAATCACTATTCCGGCTCATGAACCATACTGGGGCGAACAAACACTGACATGGCAAACCACAGTCAGGCCACCATCCAGCATTGATCAATATCTATTAGCGTGCAAAACTTTTCTCAATACAAGCTCCAGTAAGGCCGATGAAATCTGCCATGAGACAACAGCGAAAGCTCTGCTTCAAGCGGTTCAAGTAACAGACGCAGACCACCTGCTAGAACGATCCCTGAAGCCTCTCGGCAAACTACCGCTGAGCACTTGCACTAGCGATCGACAAGCCGCGGTGATGCTACTCAATGGCCTGGCAGATGCACTCTCGACCTGGAGAGGTAAACTGGCCATATCAAGATTAGCTCTCGACTCAATTTCCACCTTACAGCGACTAGACAAAGAAATAGATTTACAGACTGCTGAGAGTTTTGCAGATCTCGGCTTGGTGCTGGAAAAAATTTCGCTCATATCAATAGAGCCCAAAGAAAAACCAAAACCCTGGCAGGAAGAACCTAGCGCCGACGAAACAATAATTCGACTGGAGTTACCGCTACCAATCAAGCTGGAAGAAGACAATAAAGATGTGACACTTGCGCTCAAATGTATTGTCTGCGTGGAAAAAAATGGAAAGGAAAGAAATGGGAAGGAAGAAATCACATCCGAGACACAAATTGAACTATCTAAGTTATTCACTGACAATCTTCTTACAGCGCTATCAAGCGCAAAAGTACCCCGCGCAGTCGCTGTAGTCAAAAAGCTAGTAGCAAGTATTCAATTACAGCTAGCCGACGACAAGCCTGGCAGCAGGTGGGAAACAAGAATTGAAGACGTAATAAAAGACATTGGCCCGACTGGTATTGTCTTCAACAGCGTGCGCATCATTTTTGCTAGCCTAGATGCCTACAAAGATGTGCGCAAGCGGTTTATGGCCAGTTCAGAGCCAACCCTGCATACTCATAACATAACGATTAAGTACTTCTCGCTGTCCGACCTGGATCTTCTTGACACAGATGGAAAGAGCCTTTTTGCCGACAGCTAGCGCAATAATTTGCTCACCGAGGGAATCAATTCGCTAAACAGGCTACTGCGTGGATTGTGGCCGGTGGCATCACAAACCAGCACGAAGTTCTTATCAATCAACTGCATACCAGGAATCATGTCGTAGCTATGCTGATTAATGTACCGTTGGTCGCCCACCAGGAGCACTTCATTGCTGCGACGGCCAAAGTCAAAGTGTTTGGCCCAAGCTTGTGCCTCAGCCAGTGTGGGCACGCCCATATTGGGACCGTACAACAGTAGCTGCACATGAACCACACGTGTATCAGTTGGTGAAACTCCCGCAGCAGCCAAGTAAGACTCTAAAGAGGAAGTACCACCCTGGGGTGTGACACCGTTAATGCCGCCCTTCTTTTCACCACCGACAAAAGCCTGACAGGCAGGGCAAGACATCCCGATTGGCTCAAGTAAGATTACCCTTCCAGCATAAGAAGAGAGCTTTACTTTTTTACCTGTCAAATCGCACAGTTCTATTTCTGGGTAAGTGCGACCGACAACTGGCGGCCAAAAGGTAGGGTAACGGATAGCCTGGGTATTGGCCTGGGTATTGGCCTGGGTGACAGCTACTGTCTGCCTTACTGCGGGCTGAGCAACGGAAGGCTTCAACTTAGCCTGAGAAGATTGCCCCTGGACTGGGGCAGAATGGACAAGGGGTCCGACTAGCGCAAAAAACGCTGCAATCACCGAAGGTTTCAACACTGCATCACCTCAACTACTTAATGACAAGAAGAAAACTCCGGCAACGGAACGAAAAGCACACAGCTCGTGCGGTGAAGAGTATCAACGACGAGAGCGGCAATACTGGCACCACTTCTAGTGCAGGCAAGGACCGAGTCAGCATACCTAATGGCAGGAATGAGAGCATACTTCGCTGGCGGCACAACTGGAGCCGGATGAGCGAGAAGCAAATCGCTGAGCTTTCCTGTCAGGGGAACACCCTTTTCATCTTGGCTTAAGGTGTGCACCAATGGCAGCTTCTTTTGATCTTCCTCTCTGTGAATGTGCTGCGCGGTGTAGCACAGCTCACCAAGCGTGTACTGCTCTTCAAACTCACGCTTCACAACAGAGGCAATATTATCGATTGTCAGCACAGTGCGAACTGAAGGAATGCGGACCGATACTTTGGTATCACTAGAAATTAATGGAATCGATGAACCATCGGCTGGTGCATAAGGTTCTTCTTCGCTCCGAACTTCACTAGTAATGATTGAACCCTGGCGCCGCCACCTCTCATGCGGTGACTCTGGACTTGGTGCCACTTTGGCAAAGTCTGTGTCTCTGGTCCAGTCATCCAAGTGATATGGAGTGTGATCAATACCTACTTTGAGCTGGCCACCTTGAAAAAACAGTTGAAGCTCACCATAGGAAATACTCAACTCTTCTCGGCTACCCATACGTGGCGACCATAGCTTGAAGCTGACTTCACCAGTGTCTAAACGGCTGTGACCAATCTCCCAAGCGGATGCATCTATATTGTAGGCGATCACATAGTTATGCTTGCCCCACTTTCCATCGCCAGTGAATTTTTCGCTAAATGAAAATACAATGCGTCCATCATAAAGAAGGTGGCTAGTCACCTCGCGGTTTTCGACGTCATAGCTATCGGTAAACTCAAGAAAGAGATTGTCTTCCTGCACATCCGGCGGCAGGCTACCTTTGTCATCAAAAGTAAAACGAACAATACCAAATTGCACCTGGTGCTCAAGGTTAGGATCGATAGCAAAGCTGCTATCTCTCGACCACAGGGCAAAGACCTCGCCGTTGTGTTGGTAAGTACTAACGAGTTGTCTGTCCGGCAACTTGAAGAGCGAGCAATTTAACTCTGCGGCGTTATATCGGTTCATTATTTGAAGAGTTCCTGATTCAACGGCGCCGAGACCTCTCTATCAGTCCACTAAGCAAGAATACAACCGGAAGCATAAACATACAATTGACGACAAGAACAAAACCCTGGTGGGCAAGACTCTGACTTACATCAAACATGTTCTGGAACAATGTCAGAGAGAGGGCGGCAAGAGCAGACGATATTAGCAACAAAGAAAACTTGGTATTGCTGATCGAGCTGCCTAAAATATCAGTTGTCTTTGCTTCGTTTAGACGGTTCCTATAAAACAGCGCCAACACAACGAGGCCAGCAGCACTGCAAAAATACTGCAAAATCTTATATAGCTGCAAGCGAGTAGAAGCAAAAGCAAAAATGTCACGCGACAGAAAAGGCAAAGAATCAACGGCAAAGCCATGTTGGTGGGTAAAACTATCCCAAACAATGTGAGTCCACGAGCCAAGGATAACAGAGAAACAAACAAGGGCTAAAGCCTTAAGTGCATCAGAAAGAGAGCTGTGTGGCTTGACTAAGGGGCTGCCACCAGGCAAGCATAGCCAATACTCACGATGAGGAGAAGGCAACTGGCTTGCTATCAAATCTTTAGAGTAATAGTAGATAAGCAAAAGCATCAGGCCAGCCGGTAAGTCGAGAAAAAAGCTACCGGCAAACGTATGTGCCTGGGCTGAAAACTGATACTGCTGAAAAGCGTATGCCAGATCCGGCGACATAGAACCGCACACCAATGCAGCAAAGTTCAAATAGCGTGGGCACAGCTTTGCAAAAGGCAGAACAGCGCATGGGTGAGCAATAGTTAGGGGCATTCAAGCATTGTAGCCCATGCCGATTTACTTCGTTTGCTATAGAGTAGGAAGATGCAGACTAAGCTTCCCTGTAAATCTATAGTCTCACTGCTGCTTCTCGCCCTCGGCTTGGCAGACATTCCGGTTATGGCGGCCCCAGAGCCCTTCGTATCGAAATCAAAAGAGGGACTATTAGGCGACTTTGGGCCACATCCGTATCCGCCGGGGGCCGGGCGCCCCAGAGAAGCATGGGAATCAGACTTCCCGAAGATTGGCCCGACTTACAAGTGGCCAGCAGCGCCCTCCAATGTGGTGTGGCCCACCGACATAAACCACTTGACGAGAAGCAAAGACGGAAGGCTACAACTGGGCAGCTACGACGATGAAAAGCTTTTCTTGCAGCTATCGAAGGACGAAACTCTAAAGCTACTCGGTGTTCCGCTCAGCGACAAAGGCGATATCTTTGAATACAACTGCGCAGTAAAAAGCATGCCGTGCTCCCTACAATTGTTTTTCGTCAACAGGAAAGTAACTTTCGCCAATATTTCTGTTCAACAGGGCCGCCCGGCGCCTCAGCTACCGACTTCGAAGTAGCCCTTACGCAGCTTTTCCCTCACAAGCTTGTCTGCTTCCTGAGCTGCGGCTTCAGGCGTATCAAAGCTCTTAGTCTTTGATTGTCCAGCTGTGCCAATGCGACCATACTGAACAACGGTGGTGCAGTTTTCCTGCTTGATCTGCCAAAACTTTGAGACATTTCCTTCCGAAAACTCAAATCGTCTGAAGCCGTTGGCGTCACTTGGACTACTTATCAACTCGGCGCAGCGATCAGTTGACTTAGGTGAAGAAAAGGAAGAGGCTGAAGAAATCGGTGCAACCTGGCCTGAAGATTGAATAGAACGCACCTGCGAAGGCTCTTCTTGCTCTAACTCAACACGTGCCTCAGCTTGGCCATGCAATGCACGCTCGATGCGGTCTATGATTGCCTCTGGCTCGTGATACCAATCTCTAGTGAGAACAACCGCAACTTGCCAACCGAAGGCGCGCAAGATACCTGGCTGTGTCACATAGCGCTCAAGAACATCAGCATTGGCGTAGTGCTCAAGAGTATCAATTACAACACCCACTCGGTACGCACTGTCATCGTTCAAACAGACAGCTAAATCGCAACGGAAGCGAGACTGCCCGACCTTTTCATCGACAACGAATCCACGTTGACGCAGGGCCTGAGCCAGTTGAATTACGACAGCATTTTTCTCGGTAGACTGTGCCAGCGACTTGCGAGCCAAAGGATTAAGACCCTCAAGTATACTTTGAGCCAGCCTCGCTTCGCCTCTAGAACTAGTCTCAGCGTAATGCAAATAACTCTTTAAGGCAGCAGCGCCATCATTGTAGTCGTTGGTAATAGCGTTATGCTTAATGCTACTTACAATCGCCATGTGATGCCGAGCACGGCTGAAAATAACGTTAAGACGCTTTTCGCCACCGCGCTGGTTTATTGGCCCGAAGTTCATCACCATTCGACCATTATTGTCGGGGCCATAACAGACACTAAGAATGATAATGTCTCGTTCGTCACCCTGCACATTCTCTAAATTCTTCACGATCAGACCACAAAACTGATCGTCTTCTTCTCGAGAATACTCTTCATCTAGTCGGGCTGCTAATAGGCTGTCGGTGGCAGCAAGTGCATCAAGAGCCGATTCAATCTCAGACTGTTGAGCCTCACTGAAAGCGACAATGCCTATACTAAATTTTGTTTCGCGCCTGAGCAACTCGGCAACAAGCTGAGCAATGTAAGTGGCCTCACCGATATTGCAACGAGACTCATAAGGGCTTTTCTCCATGAAATGGAAACTTATCGGTCGCGTCAACAAGTCTTCTACAGTTTCAGAAGCATCATCGGCACTGCTAACTACAATATCGGACCACTCATCAGTTTGGCGCTGCCGATCTGGGATAGTGTAGAGATTACCAGCGTAGAAAGCGGCATTGCTGAAACTAATAAGAGATTCAGAGCGGCTTCTGTAGTGCCATGCAAGCATAGTGGAAGGAAGATTCTTAGTACTCTGCGATAAGAAGCTGTCAGACTCAAGCGATATCATCACTCTCTCGCCATCCTCCTCTACTTCAAATGAATCTTCCTCCTTATCACGAGCACTTGAAAAGAAATTAGTTGGTGGCAGTTGCATTTCATCACCAACCACAATTACCTGTGGTGCACGATATAAAGCAGGCACAGCCTCTTCAACAGGAATTTGGCTAGCCTCATCGAATATAACTACATCAAACAGGTCGGACATTAGAGGCAAGGTATCAGAGACACTAAGCGGGCTCATCAACCATACTGGCTTGAGATCTCTCACCACTTTGCCGCTCTCTCCAGCAATCAAGTCACGAATAGATTTAAAGCGCATAGTCTTGCCAAATTCATGTTCGAGATCACGCCGGCCCGAGCTGTAGACTTTCTTAAATTGCTTACCGTTAGCATCTAATTGGGTTGCAGAAAGCGATGAGACTCTGACATGTTCACGAAAGCGATTGTGAACCTCTGCACGAATCACCAGAGCATTTTCTTTCATCCATTCGCGCTCACTCTCACCAAGGCGTTCTGCGCGAGAATTAAAAACACGCCCATCAAGCTTGGGCAGCCAACGCTCGCTGCGATAGATCTTCTCTAAACTCTCTTGAGCAACTGCAGCCTCGATTTGATCTGGCAATAAATCGAATGTACGCAGAGCATGGGCAAAAGCTGGAGGGGTATCGGCAAGTTCTGTAAGCAAGGGAATCAGCTCTGGCAAGGAATCTGATTCTTCGCGCAAATCACGAATAATTTCACCTAGCAACGACAAATCTTGGCTTCTATAGTTGGCCAGAAGCTGACCACAAACGTCCAAGAGTTCTTTAAGGCTTGGCCCAAGCTTCTGCAGCGCTTGTACTATGTCGACACCCTTACTTGACTGCAAGAGAAGCTGTCGCATGGCGACAAGTGCTGGCAAGCTAAGCTCTGCGGATCGAAGTGGAATAACTAGTTCTAAGAGCTTCGCTGGTTCGTCGCCATATTCTGATACCACTTGCTGCCGGGCAAGTTCAGCCTCATTTGCCGCCGCATGCTCAGCCTCAAGGTCTGTCAGAATTTGCAAGAAAGTTGGGCGCAATGCATGCTGAGAGAAGTCATAACGCTCCTCGATAAGACTCTTAAGCTTCCACCAAGATGGCTTCACCCATCGCAGAAAAGAATTCTCATTGGCCTTGACCAGCACTAAAGCAGAACTTACATCTACAGAAGAAAGCTTTTCTTTCCAAAAATTGGTTTTCTGCTGACTCTTCTTTAACGCTAACTCTAATTTACCAAGAGCAGCAAGCGACTTCTCGAAAGTACTAGTCAATTTGCTCTTAGGGTCAAGTAATTGCAGCTGATTGCGGGCTGCCAGAACAGAAACCTGGTCACAGAAACTAGTTAGTGCGTCAATATTGGCAATTGTGTCCCAATACTCGCGGGCCAAACCAGTAACCAGAAATGCTGACTCTACTTCGTTAAGAAGGGCTTCTGCTCTATCAGAAAGTTCATTCAAAGTATGCAGAGGTCGATCAGCGCCTATTACACCCGGACCCAACCAACGAAATGGATGCGAAGCCAGTGATTTTGCATTACTAATTTCGCGCAGTAAAGAAGCAAAGCGCCGGGCCAACGAGTCGTGCGCATGCCAAATAGAATAGTCAGGCAGCTGCTCAACAGAACTAGCCTCAAGCAGAGGGATGGATTCACGCAGCTCGACCAAACGATGTACTAATTGACGTACTGCGCAGGCTACATGCTCAGGAATACTTCGCATGAGCTGATCAAAACGCGAAAGCACTCGAGCATCTTGATCAATAGCCTGAATCAGTGAAGCCCGACGCTCCTGCAAAGATGCCAATTCGTCTGGTTTGGCAATCCAACCTTCGTAGGTCTGTTTAAGATTGAGCACAAAAGACTTTTTATCAGCCTGCGAATCGTGAATTAGACAGCACAATTCATCTAGCCCTCGCTGACGCAGGCGGTGAAAGACAACGTCAATGGCCGCACGTTTTTCACAAACAAACAACACCGTTTTTCCGCGGGCGACGTAATCAGCAATCAAGTTTGTGATCGTCTGCGACTTACCGGTTCCCGGTGGCCCTTGAATAATATAGTTAGCACCGGTGCGAGCCAATGAAACTGCAGTCGATTGAGTGGCATCGCCAGCGACTATACTCCATCCATCAGAGCGACTGACGCTAGCCGGCTGCTCTTGTGGCTCATCAAGAGATTTCGGCTCCAGAGAAAAGACGCGATCAAAAGCCTCGGTTGACAGCTCACCTTCCAGAAGTGTGCTGTAGTCACGCACCAAAGACATTTTTCGATAGTTAAAATTGCTCACGGTCAAAGAGCAAAGATCAAATTCCCAAGTATATGGGTTGCCAGATTGATCGCTAGTAATAGCAAAAGTTTGCCGTTCTGTTTCAGCCATCGGCTCAGAGAGACTAGATGGAACCGCCTGAGGTGGAGACATCGGCGGCAATCCGCCAGCCGCAGCCCGCTGAGGCAATGCCTTCGTTTTAATTTTCTCGAGGAACAACTTGAGACCGAGTGGACTTAAATTATCTCGACTATAGCTATAGCCGAAACTGGCATTTGTGCGATGAACAGGAGTTCTTATCTTCTGTTTTCGCTGATAACGGGCTAGCCTCTGCTTGGCGCGTTCATGTATAAGTTCAATTTCTGGTTTATCAACAAACTTTAGCTTTACTGCTGGTTCACTGGCATGAATTTGCTCTTCTAAATCTCGATGAAATTGTTCAAGAGAAACCTCATTTAAGTCTACTTTCTCAGGCAGATGCAGGCCATATAGCTGCTGCAAACAATGACGAAGAACCGGATTTACCTCTGCTTCAGCAGAGAGGGGAGTAAGGTTATATTGATCTTTGACTCCTTTCTTCTTTGATAACTCAATCGGCAACAAAAGCAAAGGAGAACTTATGCGTTCATTGGGTGATTCCTTCAAGTTATGCCAATGAAGAAATGCCGCAACCAATCGCAGCTGAGCAAAACCATATTCAGCGCGATCACGTCTTGCATCCGAGATAAGCTTATCAAGAGCGCTAGGAAGATATGGCTGATCTTCAAAACGAAGCCAACGGGCAAGATTCAAAGGCTTGCCGGCCGCGATTTCTTCAGCGAGTTTCTTCTGCCAAACAAATAGCTGCTCAATTTTTATACTGGTAATGTGTAGCACCAGTGGAACGCTAGCTACAGTCAGGTTCAACGATGCCTGCGAAGGCTTAAAGTAGAGCATTCTATTGCGGCGAGATATTTCAAAAAGCCGATCTCGCAGACGTGTGTGCACCAATTTTCGGCGGCCACTCAGCCCGGCATTGGCAAAACCAGGAATCTTCGAAACGTCCAGGTCTAGAACCTGGTCACGGTAATTCTCCAATCTGAATACCAGCGACTTAAGATCAGACGCACGTTTATGACGACTCAACTCGGTCATCTCTACAATGATCGAAGCCAAAACCGGATGCAGGCGACTGTTTATACGAAAGAGATTGGTGCGGCTATTGGCAAAAGTCTTGAGTTCTTCGACATCAGTAAAATTAAGACCAAGAGCCAAACTCGCGAACAATTGCCCAAGAAACATAATGTCGGTTAAGGCATCGTGATGACCGACCTGCTGCTCCCAAGTTCGATAATCAGTAAGGTATACCGGATGCTTTAATTCCGACTCTCCCTCAATAACATCGAGATTACTATAACTTCCACCAAGCTCATCATCGGAAGTAAACTGCCCGTGACCAACGATATTGAGAGCCTTGGAACCCGTGTACTGGAGCCTATCAACCGCTGCCAAATTTCGACTTGGCGCCATACTGCTGCAGTTGCAATGCAGGGCTCCAGCATCATCTAAAGTAAGCGATGTTACAGCAGTAAGCTGTGCCACCAAACCTTGATCATGCCAAGCCGAGACCTCTCGAAAAAGAGGCAAAATTGCAGTAAGAACGTCGTCTGTTTGCAGACTACCCTCACCACGCTCTAACAACTGAAAAAAATCCGCTGCCTCACTCATACTTGACTGGCCTTTTCTAAAAGATTGGCAGCATCCTTCTTGAGCTTACCTAACTGCCTTTTATTAATCCCTAACTCCTTAACGACCAAAGGTTCAAACTGTTCCGAAAGTTCAAGACGCTGACTCCACTCAAGAGCCGCTGCTAGAGGCAAATCTTCCAGGTCAGGATCAATTGCGGCAAAGTCAAGCAACAAATAGCAAAAATACTCGCGCATAGCTTTATCGCACGCTTTCAATGTTTCAGCCAATTGAGAAACTAAACCATCGTCCACCTTCGAAGAAGGAACGAAATCAACAAACATCAATCTCGCATGGGCCAATACTGTCTCACTGCTAAACCATTTAGGCTGAAGAAGATTGGCTAAGAACTGCCGGGTTAGCTTGGAGACTCTGCTCTGCCCAACCAGATCAAGTTCGTCGAGTTCAAGGGGACCTTCAATAGTTTCAGTGAGCCAAGAATCAAGCTGATCATCACCTTCAGACCAGAGGCGCAGGGCCCTTGCACGAACGAACAGTTCGGGATGATGGAAGCCTTTAGTGATAATACTTTGGTCGGAAAAAATCTCATCAGCTTGTCGCAGATAACTTGCAGCATTTACTTCAGACACGCCTGTTTCAGCCTTAACCAATGCCGCTACAGAAGCGGCTAACTCACCTGAGCCAACAAGTGCGCCACGATCTGCAAAAATCTCAGTATAGAGCCTAAACTTCCGCACAGTCTGCGAATGACTATACGCGGCCCGCGGATCATTTACAGCCGACATCAGCAGACGATCTGCGATTTGATAGCTGCCACCATCTATACTCCAGAGCAAATAGTGAGCAAGTTCATGGGCTAAAATTGCCTCTAACTCATCGCCTTTAAGCACCGTAAGAATAGGCCCAGTAAAGACAATGTGCGCCTCACCAGGTAGGTGGAACAAGCTAGCATTGAGCTGATCACCGCCCGCCTGATAGAGGGTGACCGGTGCTGTAACACCAAGTCGCTGAGCGACACTTTCACACCGAGCGATGATTTCAGGATGCCCTTCTGCGTCTAGGCGATAGCTAGTTTTCAGGAGCTCCATTCGAATAGCTTGGGAATGCTCGGAGAGCACCTCTGAAGATGACGCCCAGCGCCAAAGTTCTGGTTCTGTATCTTTGAGCAGGTCGACAACAGCCCTGTGGTAGGGAAGCGGCGAGAGTAGTTTAGATGTAAGAAGGGGCATTCAAAACGCTGGGACAGGGAAGCCAACATTATAAGTTACCCGGCCGCTCAGAGGATAAAACGCAGCCGCGTGGTGTCTAAAGATGCTGCCATTCGCAGTTTGGGGTAATGTAGATAGATGAAGATAAGGCCTGCTGACCGCCCAAAGTTAATGTTCTTGCTTCTCACCCTCGGGTGCCTGGCGAATAGCGCCTTGGCGGAGGAGGGGGACTTATCAAAACTAAACCTCCTTCCTCCTGAAAAAGACAAACCGTGGGATCGCATACATCGACGATTCCCGCTGGACCACGCCTTGCCACAAAGGGTCATTCCAAAAGCCGGCCCAGGCCGAGACAATACGGCAGGGGCACAATCTACAAATCCAGACAATCAGAATTTCACATTACCTGGAACAATGAAATCTAATGTCTTTTCAAAGACCTATACCCCAGAAGATCCATGGCACCAGCTAGAGCGGGCACTTCAGCCAGCATCAGCCGAGCAACAAGCAAATATAGCCATAAAAACCACCAAGCTGTTTAGATACTTTAAAATCAACGGCGTACCGGACCTGTCACTAATTGGATTCCCACGGGCTGCCAACAAAGGTGCACCAGAATCACAACGATACACATTGCGTACACCGCTGAATCCGTTATACGCGAAGTATCTACCTAGTCAGTCCCAGCAAACAGAGTTGCCATTCGGCATAGCACTCAATGGTGTTTTAATCACTCGCGGCCCGGATGATTATTGGAAGATCAATAATCATCCAATTTCTAAGAACACTCTATTGAACTTAAGACAAAGAAAGCTGCCAACATTAATCGGCTATGCAGCCGATGGGTTTCCTATCTATGGCCCGTATGGCTTCAAGCACGTTGAAGACAGCCAGTCGGAGCTTATAGAACTAAAGACTAGCTTTAGACTGAGGAAGCAGAAAAAGGTAACACCGAGTACAGAAGCTGGTGAAACCGACGCTACTGCCACCACCAGTAGTGCTCATACACCGTTAGCTGAAAACAAATACCCCAAATCAATTCGCGAATACGAATACATCGATAAACTAGGTGACCTAGACGACTATAACGGCCGACTTGGAGTCACTCCAGAATATCCCAATGGCACTTACTATTACGTTATTAGCAATTCTTACCCATTCATCCCTCTGGCGCTCAGAGAAGAGCCAGACAAGACATTCAGACCGCGCAGGCAATACAAGGAGCCGAGGTCTCTGCCTGATTCGTTTGAAGGAAGGCGTTTTCTAAAATAGCATTGCCGAAAACAACAGTTTGGAAACAGTTGATAGAAGGATTCTTCAACAGCCAGCAATGATAAGCTCAACAAAATGCACAAAGGAATCGCAGTGAGAGATAGTTCACAAGCTCTGCTATTGGGGGCAATCGCCTCAATCCTATTTGGGTTGACGGGCCTGAGCTGCCCGGCGTCAAGAAGCTCCGAATCACTATCACCATTTGCTTTAAAATCGTCGAGATCCATTCCCACCGAAGAAAAATTTATCGACAAAACCGGCGAAGTGGCATTTGAGCCTGGACCAAATGTAACGCTTGGGGAACGTTTCTCAGACGGCCTGCTCATCGTAAATTCTTCTGAAGGGAGAGGAATAAACTGCAACAATGGCAGAACACAGTACTGGAACCGCGAAGGTGAACTAGCCTTCGACGCCACATTCGGCGACGGGTTTAGCTCCTCCGAAGGACTATGTCCAGTTATGACTCTGCAAAAATGGGGCTACGCCGACCATACAGGAAAAATCGTCATACCCTGTACGTATTTTAGGGTAGCACCATTCCACGAAGGAAGAGCCGCTGTAGAGACGCGCGAGGGCTGGGGTTACATTGACAGAACAGGCGTTTTAGTAATAAAGCCAAGGTACAAAAACTGTTTGCCCTTTTCAGAAGGGCTAGCAGCAGTAGAGTTAGATAAAAAGATAGGCTACATAGACAGCGACGGAAAAATGGTCATTCCGCCGTCATATTCAAGGGCCAGATCATTTACAGAAGGGCTGGCAAGAGTTGGTATACGCAAAGGTAAAGAGGTTCCGGCTGGCGGTTTTATCAACAAGACCGGTAAAACTGTAATAGACCTCAATGTTCTCAAGTCAAGAGCCATACAAGAGCCCTTCATACCAGCATTCATAAATATGGACGAATCCACTCTGGATGTGGATGGATTAATAATTGGGCGTGGGCGCAGCCCAAATGAAGACAAAGACTTTCACGAAGGCCTCTTACCGTTGGAACTTGGAGAGGGATTCGGATACATCGATGGAGAGGGCAAAATACAGATAGAACCCAAATTTACGAAGGCACTTCGCTTCTCTGAAGGTCTTGCAGCGGTATCTGACGGGAAAAAGTTTGGTTTCATCGACAAGAAAGGCAAGTATGTAATCACCCCGATTTATACAATTGCAAAATCCTTTAACGAAGGTCTAGCTGCCGTCTCTACGGACGGCAATAAATTTGGATTTATCGATAAGAAAGGTACTCTGGTCATACCTGAAAAATTCCTGACTGCAGGCCAGTTTCGCAATGAACTAGCAAAGGTTGAAGTAGAAAAACAATGATATCTAAACTGAGAACCACTAGAGATAGAACACTATGTCTGTCGCTTATTTTGTCTCTCTCTAGTCAATTGCTTACTAGCCAGTCGGCGAATTGCCAAACGATCGACAACCAATTACCGGTTTCAGCAAAACGAAAAGACACATTCGGTCAAGAAATTGCAGGTCAGATTAGCAAATCATGGAACTTAGATTCTAAGGCCAACATGGTTGCAGAAGTACTTACCTTCAATATTACAAAGGATGGATATCCATGCGACATTCACCTAACCTCAGGATTCGATAACCCGGAAACTATTAAGGCAGCACTAAGAGCCGTTCTATCGGCTATGCCATTCAACTCACCAAGCATGCCAACGACATCAGCCTCCAAAACTACCACTTGCCAAGCGACTTGCTCATTTAAAGGAGATCCACAAAAACCAGAGATAACTGTATGCCTATCAGAAACAGACATCGATCAGGCAGAGTTGGAGCAAGAACTACTAGCGAAGCTACCGTACAAAGAGAAGCAAAGTCAGGCGGATTCGATTGTTCGAGTCTGGCTAGTTAACCAACTGTTGTACTTGAACGAATGCCAGTTCAAACTACCTGAATCAAGAGCGATAGCAGAAAAAATTTCTAGCTGCCTGCAACAGGCCGGGCTAAGCAGCCAAAACCCCAGAGACTGGATAGCACTGGCACGCTTGCTCGACCCTCAAATTCCAATTGCTCGCAACCCTGACAGAACTGTGATTGCGTCATGCTACGGCTGCATTAATGCGTATTTTCAGGCATGGAAATTAGATCACAACGCCAATACTTTAGAATCTTTGACCACAATTTACAGCAAGAAACTAGCCTGTGACTGCCTATACGCTTCAAAAGCAGACCCGATTATTCTAGCAACAGCAGCAGTGCTAACAAATCAGTTTGCAGAGGCTTTCGAATTGCTCGATACAGCGACGAAGAAAGGAAGAACCAATGCGGGGATTCTAGTCGAACAATTAGCAGTGACAAAAAAAAGTGCTGTCGAAATTGCGAAGAAAAACTCAGCAGCTATAACCAGCTCAAAAAAGCACGATATCGACTGGGAAACAATTTTAGAGTGGCTACCAACTGACACAGAAACAGCAATAGTCGTGAGAAATCCGATAACGGACCCAATAGAAAAAGAGCGACTAACCAAGCTTGGCAAACCAGAAGATCAACTAAATAGAATTGGAGCGCAACTTCCAGACCTAGACAATGCTAATGCCAAACAACTATTTGAAAAAAGTAAAATTGTTCTATCAGTAGGCACTGGTCGGGCATTTCGCCCCCCAAGTGGACTAGGTTTAGGCAAGTATCAAGGAGCCCAAATTCTAGTATTTGCAAAAGAGAATCAGTCAGCCACAAATCTAATAATGGCAGAATACCGAAAAGATAGCCGCTGTCGAAAACTCATAGAAGGGTTTGAAGTGCTGGTGTTCGACAGTAAATACACAGAACAGATGTCAAAACTTAGCAAGTATGTCTTCTCTCCGAAGGAAGGAGTAATCGTTGACGCCACCGATGAAATGTATGCTAAGCAAATGCTAACTCGAATCAATAATTCTTCCAAAGAGAGCGCCTTCGACTGCAATCTACCGTTCTGGAAACATCTAAATACAAAAAATAACTTCTGGGCGATTCGAAAATTTGATAAAAGCGCAATGCCATTCGACCAGACGGCCAAGACCTACCCAGCGTCATTGTCGCGAGACTTAAAAGAAGAAGATTGGGGAATGAAAGTAGATCCCAAGGCAATTGGTCTAACAGTAGAAAGTCGCCCAGACAAAACGATTGTCATCAGATTCTTCTCAGATAACCAGTCAGCCTTGCAAAACAAAATCGAGACATGGAAACGACTAGTCTCACACAATCGTAGCAATCCGCAATCTGCATCCGCAGCTACAGGCAGTCAAAACAACCCCGAGGAGGTTCGAGCTAGCATAGACAAAAACATGGCAACCATAGAATTCAAAATTAGTGATAGTGACGACGGCTCAATCTTGCTAATGATTCTTTCTTCACTAGGCTATTTGATCTATGTCTAGTATAAGAAGCAACTCTCCGAATAAACACACGGGAGTCTCATCAAGCCGGTTCGCAACTCGACGCCGCGACCACCACCTCCAAAATCAACCCAATTGAGTATTGACTTCGACAAAGGGCTTGGGAAGGCTCACCAAAGCCTTACCTATGACTTACCTAAGCCCATCGGCAACTCATTCTATGTGCCGATTTCAGCAGCAATGAACCATGCTAACCTCAAATGATAGAGGAGAATAGCGCTTGAATAGGTTCTGCAGAGTCAAAGCACTGCCGCCTGTAATACTGGCAATATCGGCACTATTGCCGTCACTACTTTATTCAACATGCCAGCCCGTTTTTGCTCAAGAGAAACCGGGCCAATACCTAGATATAGAGCCGACCAACTCAGTCGACCGCTTGATTGAGCTCTCGAAGAAGTCAGTAGAACTTTCGCAGCTGCAGCTAACAAAAACAGCCGAATTACTCAAAGCGGCAGATAGCTTCGATGTCGAGAGCTATCGCAAGGCCGACGATGAACTGAGCGATACCTACGAAAAGCTCGATGCGATCTATCTTGATTCAAGCGCCATTGCTGAGTCACAAGCCGTATCTGAAGCAGAAAAAGCCAGCGCTAGGCAGCTCAGGCAAACAACATCAGAAAATCTCAAGGCAGCAAAGATGTTCAGCCACAAAAGCTCAGCCATCTTCTACCTTTGCTTCGGTCTGCCAGTGCAGGCACTACACAGCGCTCGCTTGGCCATAAGCATGGCCGAGGCTAATTCCGCAGCAAACGAGCAGAAAGCTCCACTGCACTTCTATTCCGGCGCAGCCTCATATTGGTCGGGCGAATACCCCGGCGCCGAAGAACAGCTGAAGAAGTCACTAGAACTCAGCCCTGATCTACCTTATGCCTCTTACTATCTCGGCGATCTGTACATCGCAGAAAAGCAACCACTCAAAGCAATCGAATGGTTAAACACGGCTAGAGAAAAGAGTAAAAGTGACGAACAAAAAGGCACCATCGATCGTGCCCTGGCACTAGCGTACACACTAAATAGCCAAGCGAAACTAGCCAAAGTGCATATTGAAAATGCAAAACGGGAGCTGTCCTCAGCTACAAGCAAAGAATTTCCATACGTCGCAAAAGAATCCATTGGCGTAGTCAACGCTCTTGCCGGTAACTACGCCGAAGCCGAGCGCAATCTGTCAGAGGCACTTCCGGGCTTGCAAGCATCGCCAATCAAACTCGGCAATCGCTTGGAGGCTGCCCAAGCAGCTCTGTGGCGCTCTTATTGCCGACACAAACTAGGCAATAAAACTGGCGCCGCTGAAGATCGCCAGTACGCTCTCAGCCTTACCACTGAAGCTGCACACCTGCTAACTCTGGCGCAAATTCTCGATCCGCTCTTCGGAGTAAAAGAGCCAATCGCAACAGCTGAGCATATTCCAGACAAGTGGGCTGTCGTTGTCGGAGTTGGTAGTTTTGCCGATCCAGCAGTACCCCGTCTGCGCTACCCAGCAAAAGATGCAAAAGACATGCAGCAATTTCTCATCAATAGCGCAGGTTTCAAGCAAGATCACGTCAAGCTGCTTCTAGACAGTGATGCCACCAGCGCCACCATTATTGACTGTCTAGCCGGAAAATGGCTACCAACCTTGGCTCACCCTGATGACCTTATCGTTCTTTTCATTTCTTCCCATGGCACACCAGCATACAAAGCAATTGGTGCTCTCAACTCAATCGTCACGTATGACACACAGCTCAAAAATCTTTTCACTACCTCGATGCCCATGCAAAGCATTGCCCGCATGATCCGAAGCAAACTGAAAAAGCAGCATGCCTTCGTTGTACTCGACACCTGCTACGCCGGAGGCCTGGGGGCACCAGGTGACGCTGCCAAAACAGACTCAAACGCCGATCCAGAATTACTGGTGATTTCAAAGCGTCAACTCATGATTAGCTCAAGCGACAGCACCGAACGCTCATGGGAATCAAAGCGCTACAAGAATAGTATCTTCACTAGACAATTCGTAGATACCTTAGAGAAAAACCCTGCCTACGACGACTTTCGTAAGGTCTTTGCTCAGATTGCAGCGAAAGTAAATCAAGAGGTTTCAAGTGATTTCAAACACACACAAACACCCAAGCTTTCTGGCTCTTGGAGCGGCAAAGGTTTAATCGATATAGCTGCAAAAACTGCTCCTGCAACTACTACCGCAAAAACCACTGGAAAAGTAACTTCTACAAAAGAGAAATAGAAAAAATGAAAAAGACAGGTTCATTCCTTCTAGCACTATCGTTGGCACTATCAATGATACTAATTAACCAGGGCTTGCCAGCAGCAGCTCAAAGCAGCGCAAAGGGTATGTTCTTTGAACAACTAGAATCTCCACGCGAGTCAATTAATACTGGCTTGAAATACTGGATTCAAATGCGCCGCGACAAGAAACTAAGCCTGGTAGATAACAGAATAGACTTCATGGCAGGCGATGAAATTCGCTTTCAGATTGTGCCAAATATCACTGGCTATGCTTATGTTGTGCTCGAAAAAGGCACCACTGGTCAAAAGAAAGTACTCTTTCCCAACAGCTATGAACCCAATGGCAAGGTTCTGGCAGGAAGACAATACTTGCTGCCATCAAGTGGTTACCTAGACGTCGATGCTAACCCAGGCACTGAGACAGTTCGCATTGTCTTATCGCGCACACCACTCTCTCAGGCAGCTCTTTTGAAGGAAGAGTCAGACAATACAATAAAAATAGCAAAAGGTATTAACGGCGCGGAGCCCATTCAAAATGAGAACTGCCTGGTTGCATTCAGTCAGGCAGAAAGCAAACAAGTAGACTTTGTAGCGGGCGAAGGTAAAGGCGTTGAGGAAGACTTTTCAAAAGACCTAAACTATGTGCCCGGTGCTCCGGCCAAGAAAAAATCAAGCAAGAGCCGCATACGTAGAGCTATACACAGAAGGCCAGTAGCCAGCCGGAAGGTCACACGACAGCAACAACTGCAAAAGCAGCAGCAGATAGCAAATCGCACCGGCTCTGTCACTGTAATAAATATTGAACCAAGTGAGAAGCTTGTAGCCGAAATTCAGCTCAATCATATTTAGCTCAGAGCTTTTGCAATCGATAGCTGATAAGAAATCTAGCTTACTGCATGTACTAGATTGGCAAAATTTTATTGGCATTTTGTTGGCATTTAATATTCGTAGTATTTCCACCATTGTTGCGTTTCCGGGCGCAACATATCCTCAAATTCGAATCCCCACTAATCAGTAATACCAATCGCTTGAGGCTACTATGTCAGAACAGGCTGCTTTGCTACAGGGTGATACACAGTCAACAGTCAAACACGATGAGAAAGAAGCACCAGGGGCCGAACTTGCACGGCAATCATGGTCTCTTCCGAAATTAGATAGTCTGGGAAAAATCGGCGATCAAATGAAAGACGCCGGTATCACATTCAATAAAGAAGAGGGCAAGCTCAAATTTGACCTCGAAAGCAAGCACGACACCTGGCTTCAAGTTGGAGCGCTGAGCTATCACTCAAAACGTGACGGTAATTACAACGAACAAAATTATGGCATCGGCGTACTGCGACGCATTGATGATGAGAGCGCCTTTGCTGTGGGCTATTACAAAAACAGTATTCACCGCGACACCTTTTACGCCACCTATCATTACACTCCTTATGAAATCGGACCGGTAAAACTTGGCATGCAAGTCGGCCTGGTAACCGGCTACAAAGCTCTTGGCGGAGCTCCAGTGCCACTGCTTCTGCCTCTGGCGACAATTGAAGGCAAGCGCTCGGCCGTTGATTTGACATGCATTCCAGCATTTGGCGGCGCCTCAGCCGTGTGTGCAGCACAGTTTAGATTTAAGTTCGATTAAGTCTTGCAGCAGGATGACATTAGTGACAAGAAAGCTGCATCAAGGTAAGCTACATAAGTAGCAACCTGGCAGATAATAATGCAGACAATTATTAAATCAGCCGCTCTCGTAGCTCTTATAACTACGTGTGTCGTGCAGGCATCTCCGGCAACAGCCGAAGATGCAGTCAGTGCTTGGAAGCTCTACACCCAAAAGCAGTACGAAGCATCGGCTAACGCCTTTGAGAAAGTCTTTACCACAGCCAAATCCGAGCCCAGGCTCTACTATTATGCCGGGCTAGCCAACACAGCAGCCCACCGCAACGCTCGGGCACAGCAATTATTTGACTATGTAATTACAAACTTCGCCGGCACTCCAGAATGTGAACTAGCAAGAAAGGCCAGTGCCTATCTGGCACCAAGCGGCACAGTTAGTGGCACTAAGGGTGGAACAGCCGGAGCCGCCACAGCTAGCGAAAAGGCAACCTCAACCTCTTCGGCAGTGGCAAGTCTTGGCTCGACTAGCGCAAAAACGCCAGACAAAGCGGTCCGCAAAAAAGGCGCCTTTGTTTTTACACCTGAAGACATTGCCCGCGAGGGCGCTAACGGCATCGACCAGACTAATGCTCCCAATTGTTGGTTCGAGTGCGCCATGTCTGCTCTCGCGCAACTGCCCAAAGGGCAGAGAATGCTGGCCAGAATGATCACTTTTGGTGATGGCGATACTTACATAGTGCGTTTTCCTGGCGACGGCACAGAATATAAAATTACAGAAGCAGATTTAGATAGAGCTGGAGTAAAATGCACTGCCTTGTGGGCTTCACTTTTAGATTACGCTCAACGCCGAAAGTTTCCAAACAATGTTGGTGCCAATGGCTCTGATGGCGAGTTAAGCAGGCTGCATGTTGGCTTAAGTTGCATCACCGGCTGCCGAACTGATGTAATTCACCCAGGCCACGCCAGCAATCAAGAATTATCTTCATTTATTTATAGCGCTGTCAGTTCAGGCAACCCGATAACCTGTGGAACCGCAGGTAGAATCGGGCGCCGCTATGTGCCGGTATTCGAAGGTCACGCCTATACTATCACCGGCTTTGAACCAGCTCGAAATATGATCACTATCCGAAACCCCCATGGGCACAAGTCTCATCAATTCTCATTTGACGAAGACCCTCGGCATTTGCAGTTTGAAGCATTGGACGATGGAGTCTTTAAAATGCATCTAGATTTGTTTAGAGAGTCATTCGGCTCACTTTGTCGGTCCTTTATTTAGTCCCTTATTTAGTCTTTCATTTAGTTGTTTTTAAAAACCAGAGTCGGATGCACCTTCTTTGCGCCCATCAGAATTCATGTCGCTGTAATTCCTAGTTTTTGGACTAGACTCAGGTGTAAGCGAAATGTGTGAACTGGCAGAAGAAGAAGAAGAAGAAGAAGAAGATTTGGTTACTGCAGAATAAGCACCAAAAGGATCGACTGTTTGATTGTCTTGCCTATACGCAGAACGCGGCATCTCTTTCTTAGGCATCGGAGTGAGCTCATAGTAGACCGGATCCTGTTCTGCCCGAATGACATCAGCATCCCAATCAGGCAGGCGAGGAACAATAACCAACGAGCGAAGGGTATCAGACGCTTGTTGCTTCATATTCTGCTTTGCATAAGACTCAATCAAAAGTATCAATAATGGCGACCTTAAATCAATTGATTGACCTCTCTTGAGGTGCCTCAGCAAAATGCTCGGAACCTCTCTACCACGCTTGTTTTTAGTGAGCAAATCACAATAACTAACAACGTAACGTGGACAGGCAATATCAGTCTTTGAGGCAATACTGAAGTAGCGTTCGTAGGCATTGATAGCTTTCTGCTCTTGCCCAGCTGAGCAATAAGAATCAGCTAAGTTGAGCATCAGGGATTCTAACTTCGGACCATGCTTACCATGAGCTTCTTCCAAAATCGCTAACTGCCTCTCGAGAAGAGGAATGGCCTTAATTTTGTTTGGATTACCCAACAAGCAGCCGCTAGATTGTCTTAGAGAAAGGGCTTCTTGAACAGGCCAAGAAATGATACTCGCCTCGGCACTCTCAGCATTATTAAAATAGCCGGCAGCCGCCGCTAGGTCGCCGCTTAGAAGTTCATCAGAACCAAGATGAACGTAGGTATCGGCCAGAGGCCACATCAAATGCATTTTTGCCAATGCCTGATTTAGCGGTTTTAAAGCGGGATTCTCACCGTAGGTTTCGCACCCACGGAAGTACCACAGCGCACGAGCCAAGTATTTCTTGCCCTTCTCTGGCGGAAGGCTTAATCCGATCCTCAAATTAGAATCGGCAGCATAAAGACTATAACTAGCATCCGCAGTGCTGGCGAGATTCTCTTCAGCTAGCTTTGCACAGGCAACATAGTTCTTTTCTTTCATCAACTTAAGCAACTGATTGGTAATCTCATAAATACGATCAGCTTTCAGATCAGAATCAGGCATACTAAGATAGAGCTGATTCATGTTATCCAACAGCCCTAGGGCATACGAACGCAGGTGCGGACCATGATTGAAATATTGAAAAGCCTGCTCATACTCTGAGATAGCATCTTTAGCCAAATTATCTCGTTGCACATTCGTCAGGCCATCAAGCGATTGCATGCGATAAGAATCAGCCAACTCCCAATGTAGATCGGCCAGCAAACCAGGAGGTTTACCAATTGCGGTAGCCTGCTTGATAGCATTTTTGTAGTTAGATTGGGCATGGGGCCAATCAACGAAACGCGCTGTCTGAGCCTCATCGATAAATTTCTGCAACTGCGTTTCACCAATATACTTGGTCGCGAACAATCCAAGAAGAAGGTAAGCAGTGAGTGCTGCTGTAATCTTGCGATCAAATTTATCGAGAAAACGAAAGAGCAAAAGCTTCTCAGCATTGCGAGGCAGTTTCTTGTTCTTCGAAACAAGAGCACTATCAAAACAATCAGACACAAGAGCCAGCGCACTCATCAATTCTCGTGCGCTAGAAAAACGCTTGGTCGGTTTTCTATTAAGGCAGCGTTTTACAATGCAATCTAAGAGCTTGAAAGCATTATGCTCAGGAGAGTCTTTACTGTATTGGTTGGCCATCTCATGAAGAAAATCAACTGAGAGATCGGCAGTACCAAGAGAGGGTGGCCTCCCTACTAACGACTCGTACATGATGCAGCCAAGAGAATAGAGGTCAGAGCGAGCGTCAACTCGACTCTGGTCAAGACACTGCTCAGGGCTCATGTAAAAGGCATTCTGAACAGTATCAATGGGCATGCCAAAGTCACAGACTTTAACAGTGTCAGCCTCGATACTACCGGTGACAATACTAATTCTATCTGGTGACAAATTGCCATGAAACAAATTACGAGAGTGAGCCTCTGTCAGTACCTCGCAGACTTGAGTAAAGATATTGAGGAAAGAAGCAATATCAAGGCGCTTACTGCGCTTGAAAAGACTGGTTAAAGTTTCACCCTCAACCCAGTCCATCACTACATACGGTGTTCCATTTTCAGCAACACCATTCTCATAGACAGAAACATGATTAGGATGAGTCAGTTCACTAGCTTTGGCGGCAGCTTTCTGAATCGCCCGAATCTGAGCACTGTCGTTGACACGTTCGTTGAAAATTCGAATAGCAAAAAAGCCATCAATGGCATCGTTCTTAGCGACATAAGTGCTGCTAAGGGCGTCTTTATGTATTTCCCACAGAAGATCATACTGAAGAAAACGCTGTGACTCCTTGACCGGCGCAAGCTCCCCAAATTGCAAAAGATCTTTCAAATCGCGGACAACAGAGTCAGCAGATGATGGCGCAGGAGGAGATGGCTCAGGCGAAGATGTCGCATGAGGAGATGGCCCAGGAGGAGATGGCTCAGGTGGAGATGGCGCAAGAGGCGGTATCG
>Ga0075444_10000436_pt1 | contig 24730 bp, 20 predicted proteins | sample CoawatmetaG01DNA_FD_76836 | JGI IMG/M metagenome (GOLD analysis project Ga0075444, IMG submission 76836) | Marine microbial communities from the West Antarctic Peninsula - Coastal water metaG017-DNA | ecosystem: Environmental > Aquatic > Marine > Coastal | place: Atlantic Ocean: West Antarctic... | reverse complement strand
GGCTGATGTAGCTAGCGAATTGCTGGCACTAGAGCGAGGCGATGGGCGTAGGTCTGCCGATAGTATCGGCGGACGGTCAAATTTGGCTTCAGAGGACTCTGGCCGTCGAGCTGCTTATGCGCAGTCATTCTCAAGCAGTCAGATTGATACTGGTGGCGATGGCAATGCGGAGCGCCAACACTCACGAATAAAATTAGTTGTTTGGGCCGCCGGATTGCTTCTCGCTTGTTCATTGGTGGCAGTTGCCGTCTTGCTCATGCAAACCAAGGCGGCGTCCATAGCGAAGGTCGACACTCCCTTGCCCGAGGCAAAAATTGGTCCTTATGACATACCGGTACCTGCCGCTGCTCTCAGTCAATTAGACGGAAGTATTGATGGCGAGGATTCGAGTGAGAAGCAGGTTGATGCCAAAACAACCCAACAGATAAAGGCTTATCTTTCCACTCACACAAAGCCATATTCGAGCTTCCAGACTGTCAATGGCAGGCTGCTTCGGGTCTTTAGCTTTCCCTCAGAGTTTTGCCTCGGTTCTTTTGTCTTCCCGCGAATAGGCATTCCTAGCTATACCACTGTTGCTGCCGTTGGCCGTGTGACACTCCCTGCCAGTGCTGCTCTCAGCTTTCACTGTGCGGAGCCGGTCAAGGCATACCCAGACTTGCTAAAGTATTTTCGCGCTGATGAGCTGACAGAGGTTGATTTTAATGAAGTCACAGTTCTTCCTGCTCAAGTGCCAGCTTATCTTAAGCGCTTCGCTAGATTGGGGCGCTTAGAATTGAAAGGCACCACTCTTAGAGCGGCCGATATTGAATGGCTCAATGAGTTAGATTCTGTTAGGCAGTTAGCGGTGGACGATTCACATCTCCCCGGCCCGGCTCTGGCTCAATGTAGACTTTTGCCGAGATTGGTAAACCTCGGCATTTCGCGCATGGATGACCCGACGCCAGTATTGAAAAAACTGACTGAGTCTAATAATTTGAAAGTTTTGGAGGCTAATTTTGCTCATCTTGAGAAAGAGGATATTCTCTACATCTCTAGATTGAAAGGTTTGACAGAATTATGTTGCAAGGAAAATCCGATCGACGATGAAGACGTAGAGCGCTTGGCTAATTTGAAAGAGCTTAAATCCCTTAATCTGGCTCGCTGTAACAGTATTACTCCTAAGGCCTTGCCCTCGCTATTTAAGATGAGGAAGCTGGAAGAACTAGTTCTTCCTGATACTTTTGCTGACAAGGAAAGCGAAAAACTTTTGCGTAGCCGATTGCCTAAACTTATTAAGTATGGTGAGTGACTAGACTAATTAATAGATTAGCTAGCGATAGCCGGATGAACTGTGATTCTTGAAGAAGTCCCAGATTGCTTGACTGGCGCTGAAATCTCGTGAAGTCTTGCCTACGGTTCCCTCGGGCAAGTACTGTAAGCCCCCGGGCCAAGTATGGCCACCACCCTCGATACCATAGACCACTACTTCACTGCCCTGGAGGCCGCCTGAAAATTGAGCATATTTGACGCGAGTGCCGTCGTTGGGATCAACATCTGGTAGGTCGATAGTACGCGGATTTGGTTGACAGCGATTGGCCTTTACCCAGTACTGGGTGGCTTCTTTTGCTGATATAACGCTGCCTCTATCGCGGAAGGTTTTGTAGTGAATAGGGCCGCCGTTAAAGGGCACCAGTGGGTCGCTCATGCCCAAGATGTATAACATCGATACAGGCTTCGTTGGCCTTCCTCTGCTGTGCACGATATCTGGCAAAGTGGCTCCGACTGAGGCGCAGCCAGCAAATTTGCCAGGAAGCATGAGGCATAAGTATTGACTGAAAAAGCCACCATTGGAAACACCAGTGACATAAACGCGGCTAGGGTCTATGTTCCAGCGTCGCTCCAGGTGCTCTAGCATGTCGCTGACAAATTGCACATCGTTATAGCGATCGTGTCCATCGATGTTACGGCCATCATTCCAGTGTCTGTTGATACCTTGGGGATAAACAAGAAGAAAACCATTCTGATCGCTGATGGCATCAAGTCCTGTCAGGGCGTCCATTCTGCTGCCTAGGCCAAAGCCGCCGTGAAAACACATAACCAGCGGCATCTTGCGATTGTAGTCATAGCCTTTGGGCACGTGTACATAAAATTCGCGCTCAATGCCTTCACTGCTAACTACTTCTCGAACTAGTGTGGCATCTGGTGGAGGTAGCTGGCCATTGGCTCCAGTTATAAGGCTAGGGTCGAGTGGTTTGTTTGAGACCTTGCTCTTTTTCGCTTTTTTTTGATTTGGTTTGCTGTTCGGGTTAGTGTTAGGGTCTTGGAGCATTGTGTTCTGGCTATCGGTTCCGCCCATCTGGGCCGTGGCAGGCTGGCAGATTAGAGAAAAGCTAATCACTAAACTAACAGCCAGGCTAGTCGCCAAGCTAGATTTTAGGCCAGAAGTAGTTAAAGACACCGCGTGGTCAAAGCCATTGCTCATTTGCTCGGTTTCTTTTTCGCCGCTATGTCTTTTTTCGCTTTAATCACGATGCCCTGGGTTAGCGGCTCCATGTACTTAGACAAGTCAGTGTCAATGCCAACTGTCTTAAGGCCAGCCGAGACCACTCCGTAAACAGACTCGCTGTTGAGCATGATGGCCGCTACGATTAGTAGTGTGAATGCCAGTTGAATTAAGGTTTTGATGGTGCGCCATCTGCCTTCGTTGTATTTTCGTGATGCTTGTTTATTTCCCACTGTCTGTCTCGATTCTTCTTCTATGTGTGTTGCAATACTTGGGTCAATTACGGCGTGATCTTTGGGTGCACCTACTGCGGCCATTATTGGTGCTAAATCTAGTTGACCAGTTTTTGGTCGAGCGGCACTTTCTGTAATACGCTCAGGATGAGCGTCTAAAATAGATTGTGATGCCTCTGGCAGGTTGGGTAAAAGAGCAACAAGTTTTGTGGTGGAAAGCCATAAAGCCTGGTTTAGCTCTGCGGTGGGTTTGCGCATGGGATCTAAAATGGCATAGTTTCCGTCGCGCACCATTAAGAGTTTGCGCACCGCCCCGTATCCGCTTTCTCCTGTGACATTTATGCGCGCTCCGACAATGAAACCACCAGCTGAGAATAAAATGCGCCCCTGCAAATCTGACTGATTGTCATTAATGCGCAAAATGGGGGTTTGGCAAGATTTAATTGCCACAACCGCATTGACGACGTCGGCCACCGGTTCATCTTGATTGATAGTTCCTTCAGTGATTACGTCCATGTTCCCTACTTGAATTGATCGTCTTGTTTCTTGGTCAGATAGCAAATTAGTCTAACAGACAGCTCTTGCTATAGAATATATGACTATGAAAAAGCGCGTTATGTGTGTGTTTGGAACGCGCCCGGAAGCTGTCAAGTTGGCTCCTGTGGTGCATGCTCTTCGCCAATCAAAGAGTTTAGAACCAGTGGTGGCAATCACTGCTCAGCATCGTGAGATGCTCGACCAGATGATGCGCTGGTTTGATGTCAAGGCCGACTATGACCTCGACTTGATGAAGCACGGTCAGACTTTGGCTGAGCTGACAGGTCGGGTGTTGAACGGCGTTGATCAGCTGTTGTCAAAAGATAAACCTGATCTTCTTTTGGTGCAAGGTGACACTACTACAGTAATGTCGGCTGCCCTCGCTGCCTTTTATCAAAAGGTGCCAGTGGGCCACGTAGAAGCTGGCTTGCGTACCAATGATCGCTATAATCCTTTTCCTGAAGAAATGGCCAGGCGGCAGACTGGTAGGCTCGCCACGTTGCACTTCGCCCCGACAGCCCTGGCTGTAGAGAATCTAAAGAAGGAAGGCATTGTCGACAATGTTTTCATGACTGGCAACACTGTGATTGATGCTCTACTTGATACTGCTGGCCGTTTACAGGCTGATCAAATTGATCCTGCCCTGTATGGCAAGGTTGATTTTGCTAAAGCCAAGGTGCTCTTGGTAACGGCCCATAGGCGAGAGAACTGGGGTCAGGGCATGGATGAAATTGCTTTGGCTTTGCGGCAAATTGCTGATGAGTTTCCGGATGTACAGGTGCTGTATCCCATCCATAAAAATCCGGTGGTGCGCGAATCGATTGAGCCGGTATTCGCAGGTCACGATCGCTTGCACCTGGTAGAGCCTCTTGATTACGTGCCCTTTGTGCACGCCATGCAGCGTTGTCATTTTATTCTTACTGATTCTGGCGGAGTGCAAGAAGAAGCCCCTGCCCTTGGCAAGCCGGTGCTGGTTATGAGGACCAATACTGAGCGTCCTGAGGCAGTGGCAGCTGGAGCTGCCAAGCTGGTCGGTGTCACTAAAGAGACCATCGTGGCTGGCGCCAGAGAGCTTTTATCTAGCAGCGATCTCTACGCCAAAATGTCTCAGGCTGTCAATCCCTTTGGCGATGGCCATGCTGCCGAACGCATAGTAGAGTCGATTGAGCGGTACTTCGCCAGCTAGCGACAGCATAAAACAATTCTATCTATCATTTAAGTTTGGGCTTAAATAGGCGGTTTGGCGCTATGATTGGCGTTAAGATTTGCAATGAGAATTGCATTAGATTAAGGGTTTATATGGGAGAGAGTGACGTGAGCACCTCAGTTACCGAGCACGATGTTATGCCATTTGGTGAATTTCTCAATGAGGAGCACCAAGCTATCAGAGAAGCGATTCGCGATTACGCCACTCGTGAAATCGCCCCAAAGGCACATGAGGTTGACCAGAACGCTCGTTTCCCCATTGAGAATTTCAAAGAGCTAGGCAAGCTTGGCTATCTTGGTCTCCCCATTAGTGCCGAGTACGGCGGCGCTGGCGCCGACTATCGCTCTTATGTAATCGCTGTAGAAGAAATCGGTCGCGCCTGCGGCTCCACAGGCTTGAGCTATGCTGCTCACATCTCCCTTGGCACTAATCCGCTCTATCTCTTTGGCTCCGAAGAGCAAAAGAAGAAGTATCTACCGAAGCTTTGCTCTGGCGAGTACATTGGTTGCTGGGCTTTGACTGAACCAGGTACTGGTTCTGATGCTGCAACCCAGAAAACCACCGCTAAATTGGTGGGCGATCACTATGTTTTAAACGGCACTAAGCAGTTCATCACTAACGCTACTGATGCCGATGTTGCCATCATCATGGCTATGACTGATAAAAGTCAGGGCCGCAAAGGTATTTCTTCCTTTGTTGTAGAAAAAGGCACACCAGGTTTCTTTGTCAGTAAGGTAGAGAAGAAATTGGGCATGCGTGGCTCCCCCACAGCTAGTTTGACCTTTGAAGATTGCAAAATTCCTAAAGAGAATTTGATTGGTCAGGAAGGTGAAGGCTACAAACAGGCCCTTACAACTCTTGAAGGTGGTCGTCTTTCTATCGGCGCTCTCGCCCTTGGAATCGGTCAAGCCGCTTTTGATGCTGCCTTGAGCTATGCCAAACAGCGCGAAGCTTTTGGTCAGCCCATTGGTAAGTTCCAAATGATTCAGGCCTACTTGGCCGATATGGCTACTCAGCTTAGTGCTGCTCGTTTGATGCTCTATCATGCTGCCTGGATGAAAGACCATCACAAGCGCGTCACTTTGGAAGGCTCACAAGCCAAGCTCTTTGCTTCTGAAGTGGCTTCAAAGGTTTGCAACCTCTGCGTGCAAATTCATGGTGGCTACGGCTATATCGTTGACTTCCCCGCTGAGCGTTTCTTGCGCGATGCTAAGCTTTGCGAAATCGGCGAAGGTACTTCTGAAATTCAACGACTGCTACTTGCTAGACAGTTAGGGCTCTAAGTTCGATTATTCGAGGCTTTTCGTCCATGAGCTCGTCAGAAAGTTGGGTATGTGTTCGCGGCAAAACCATAGAACAGGTGCTGACTTTGCTGCGCGAAGAAAGAGAGCGGCTAACTTGGGACAATATCTATTGGTCTACGATGTTGATGGTAGATATGCAGAATGGCTGGCTGGTTTTGCACTGTTTCCCCGATATGTTCTTTGTCGATAGACCGGCTTTTCTTGGGGCTCTGTCGCAGGATGGCGAGATTGTAGTCTGTTGTGTAGAAGAACACGTCATGTGTAGCTCGGCATTTGAGATGCGCAATGGAAGAAAAATTTGGGAGATTTCTCATGACTCGCAAATAGCATTGAATCATTTAGATTCTGAGGGAACTTTGCCGGATTGTTTTGATGAGATTCGCTCTGCTTCTGCGGAGAGAATGAAGCCTAGAGGCGGCAATCTATTCTGCGTTCCAGTTGACGTCTGCAAAGAGATGACTGGTTACCACCAGAGCTTGCATCCACTAAAGACTGTCTATGTGCCTATCCCATTTTTGACGAGTTAACAAATCGATTACATGCGCTGGTGTAAGCTCACGTTATAAGACCTGCTGGAGCGCTTGCTCGCCTCATTGATCGCGCCGAACGACTTTTAGTTGTTCGGCTTTTGTGCTTTCTTTGTGCCACTGCCGGCGGTATCAAAGCTAGCGTAGCTAGTGAATGGGTATGGAGCTGTGAGAGGCTTCTTGTGGCCTTTTTATAGCTTTCTTATAGGCTTTTTGTCGCCTTCCTACGTACTATCACCAGGTTATTTGATTGTGCTTGAAAGCTCTAATGGTCAAAGATAACGTTATCTCTCCTCTTACATAAACCCTGGTGTTAAACCGCTCGCGCCCTATAACTCCTCACTGAACCTGCTTTCTCTTGTGACTCTGTCACAGGGAGCGATGCGAGGGTTTATAAACCATGGTCACTAGTTTCTGGAGAGCTGAACTGTCGCAGCATATAGCAGCTACTCTGAAGATTGAGCTTCCGGGTGCATGAGCTGCTAGGCTTATCTGCAATACTGCGAAGTAATGAAAGGGAATTCCATGAGTTCAGTGAACAAACCCAGCGCCGTTAACGTCAATCTTGTTGCTCCTCCCGTGGCCAAGAAAGTGCCCCATGTGATCCGTCTACACGGCCAGGATGTGGTCGATGACTATGCCTGGATGCGCAATCTGCCTGTTCAGGACCCCGATCTGATTCCTCACCTGGAAGGCGAGAATGCCCACGCCCTCTCCTACATGGCTGACACTGCCGAGCTGCAAGAGACTCTCTACCAGGAGATGCGCTCACGCATCAAGGAAGCTGATCAAACCGTTCCGGCTCGCCGTGGTCGCTGGTTCTATTACTCTCGTACCGAAGAGGGCAAGCAGTACAGCATCACCTGCCGGCGTGCCGTCAAAGAAGGCAGCCCAGAAGAGATCATCCTCGACGTCAATGTCTTGGCCGAGGGCAGCTCTTTCTTCCAGCTCGGTTCGGTGGCCTTCAGCCCCAGCGGTAATTTCGTCGCCTATACCTACGATAACAAGGGCTTTCGTCAGTACACCCTGGTGGTGAAGAATCTGCGCAACGGAAAGGTGCTGGATACTACAGCCGAGCGCGTCACCTCGGTGGTCTGGGCCAACGACAATAAGACTCTTTTCTACACCAGCGAAGACGCTGTCACCAAGCGCTCTAACCGTCTCTATCGGCACAAGGTCGGCAACAAGAGACATGAGCTTGTTTGTGAAGAACCGGATGAATTCTTTGAATTGCATGTCTCCAAGACGCGCACTGGAGCCTTCATCTATCTCAATACTTCCAGCCATACCACAGCTTCGTCGGCCTACATTCGAGCCGACAAGCCGCTCTCCAAGTTCAAGCAGATTCTGCCCCAGCAGCACATGGTCACCTACGAGGTCGACGATGACGGCAAGAACTTCTACATTCTCACCAACGAGCAAGCCAAAGACTTCCGCTTGCTCAAGGCGCCCGCCCGCTCGCCGTCCAAGTGGAAGGAAGTGCTGGCCCATCGTCCCGGTATCAAGATTGAGGGTGTGGACGTTTTCGCCGACTACCTGATTGTTTTCGAGACCGACCAGGGCCTTGGTAAGATTCGCATCCAGAAGTTGTCGACTGGTGCGGTTCACTACATCGACTTTCCCGAGCCAGCCTACGCTGTTTCGGGTGCGGCCAACCACGAGTTTGATACTGCAGTCTATCGCTTCAGCTACAACTCGATGGTGACGCCGCCTTCGACTTTTGAGTACGATCTCGAAAGTCGCAGCACTACCGTGCTCAAGACCCAAGAGGTGAAGGGATACGATCTCACTGCTTACAAGTGTGAGCGCATCTTTGCCACCGCTGCTGATGGCACTCTTGTGCCTGTCTCCTTGGTCTACAAGGGTGACCTCAGCGCCAGTCGCAAGTGCCACCTCTATGCCTATGGCTCTTACGGCATCACCATCCCCACGGGCTTCAGCAGCGCTCGGGTCAGTCTGCTTGATCGTGGCTATGTCTATGCCATCGCCCATATTCGCGGCGGCGGCGACATGGGCGAGACCTGGCGCGATGACGGCAAGTTGCGCAAGAAGATGAACACTTTCACCGACTTTATCGCCTGCGCTGAGCATCTGATCGCTAAGGGTTATACCAGCCGCGAACAGTTGAGCATCGAAGGCGGCAGCGCCGGTGGCTTGCTCATGGGGGCTGTGCTCAATCTGCGCCCTGACTTGTTCAAGGCTGCCATCGTCGACGTGCCCTTCGTCGATGTCATCAACACCATGCTCGACGAAACTCTGCCACTGACCGTGGCCGAATTCGAAGAGTGGGGCAACCCGAAGGTCGAGGAGGACTATAACTATATGCGCCTCTACTCGCCCTACGAGAACATTCAGGCGGCGCATTATCCGGCTATGCTTGTGCAGTCGGCTTTCTACGATAGCCAGGTGCCTTACTGGGAGCCTTCGAAGTACACAGCCAAGCTGCGAGCCACTAAGCTTGATAGCAATCCGCTGATTTACAAGATATCGCTTGAGGCTGCAGGACACGGCGGTAAATCGGGGCGTTTCGATGCCTTGAAAGACGTGGCCTTCGAGTATGCCTTCTTGCTCAAGCAGCAGGGTGTAACTCTCTGAATTAAGAAGCCGGAATTGCTCGAGCTCCATACTTTTCAATCATCTAGGGCTAGGTGGTTAGCTTCGCCCTGGTGTCGCCTGCGGTGCCTGGATTCTTTCGGGAATTCAGGCACCGTTTTTTCTTTGCCAAGTTTTTACTCAACCCAAATAGAAGAAGTGGATCAAACCCAATGAAGACAATCCTGGGAATCTTTGGCGCTGTCATCGGCACCGTTGCCCTGCTCGCCCTCGCCAATCTCGTCTGCTATGGTGCTGACGCTAACTATGTCGGCATCATCCCGATCTCGGCCATTCTCGGCTTTCTCAACGGCGGGTATATCGCCGTTGCCATGCCGAGCAAGTCGTTTGGGGATAGCCTGCGCGGGCATTTCATTCTCGGTGCTACGGGCATGGCGATAATCTTCGCCGTGATCATGACTGTGCTCTGCCTCACTTTTGGCATGGTCTTCAGCATGCCCTCGCTGACCGAGCTTGTCACCAAGCTCGTCTTGATGGCTGCAATTGGCGGCATCAGCGGCCTCTGCTACCGGGCTTTTGCCTCTTTGCGCTGATTTTAGACAGTCAAGGAACAGGGCCGTTAATGGCCCTGTTCCTTTGATTATGCCTTGTTATACCCCTATTTTCTGTTTGTTTTAATTATACTATATGCAGTAGTCTACGTTGAGTCACTGCTCAAAAGTCCGGTTAGTGAGCGCGATTCGGGGCACGGTATGTGGTGGCGCAACAGACACCTGGGGCCCAAGTGGAATTGCTCCAATCTTGGCCTAGTTTAAACTCTTTATTTTCAAAAAAAAGCAGTGTACGACCGGTTTGTCACCGGTCTGTGACCAGGGGAAGGTGTAAATGTCTGTGAAAGGCAATAATTTTGGTGGTCATTTGAGCTTCGCTGGCGCTGGCAAAATGCAAAAGATAGAGGTGATCAGGGTTGTTTTCGAAGAGGCTCACAATATCAACGAGCGGTAGTTCGGCCTCTCGTGCTGCACTTGTCACCAACTGCGGGGCAATCCCTGGCAGTCGAAGTAGCATGTTCAGTCCGCCACAGTCATTTTGAGTTTCAATTGCTGCTCCAAACGCTTTTTTTAGCTGAAATAGAGCAGAGCGTCTTCGTGCTGCAAATGTGTTATTCCATTTTCTGGTATGAGTCTGCAGATAGCCGCTGTTTAGTATTTCCGCCAGGGTCGTCTGCAGCATTGCTTCGGCCACTCCTTCGCTTAGTGCTTTGCCTCGTAGCAATACTGGTATCAATGATGGTGGCGCCACTATAAAGCTGGCGGTGGTGAGTGGATAGAGGATTTGCCAGAAGGTTGAGACGTAGATTACGCGATCGTCGGTATCCAGCGCTTTTAGCGTAGGGATTTGAGCGCCGCTGTATGAAAAGTAGCTATCAAAATCATCTTCGATGATATAGCTGTTATTCTGCTGCGCCCAGTGCAGCAGTGCTTGTCTCCGCAAGAGCGACATTGTCGTTCCGGTCGGATCTTGATGAGCTGGAGTGACGTAGACAATTCGGGGTACTGGATTTTGTTGATTCAAAATCTCCATGTCGATGCCTTGAGCGTCGATCGGAATGGCGACCAGTCGCAAATCATGTGCTTTTGAAAGTTGCTTTATGGCGCCGTAGCCTGGATCTTCGACGGCAACCGTGTCGCCTTTTTCTAGCAGTAGTTTGAAGAGCAGGGCTACGGCCGTTAGCGAAATATTGAAGACGATTATTTCATCAGGGTCCGCTTCGATACCCCGCGCCGTATGCAAATATTTTTTGAGCGCTGAACGCAGCTCTAGGCTGCCTGCAACATCGACTTCGTATTTCATGTTTCGCAATGTTAGTGACTGGCACTGTTCTTGCAGGATTTCGCGCCAACGTTTTACAGGCAGCGCTTCTTTAGGCACAGCGCCGAAGTTGAGCTGGCTGAAATCTATTTGCGGGGGCGTGAATGCTGCGTCGGTAGACAGCGCCTGGCCAAATTGCGAAAGCTCGATCTGTCGCGAGACGTTCTTCCTTTTATAGACAGTCGACAGTCGCTCTTTGACAAACGTTCCACGGGCCCCGTCGCTTTCGATATAGTTGTGAGTGACGAGAAAGTTATAGGCGCGAACTGCGGTGTCGCGCGAAATATTGAGACGTTGCGCAAGCATTCTAGTCGATTCGAGAGTTGCACCTTGCACCAGCTTGCCATCGTCAATAGCGGCAATAATATCGGCGGCAATGGCGCGATAACCAGGTTTGTCAGAACTGCTTTTTTGTACCATACCAATAGTGTACCCATTGGCATACCATTATATCGGTTTGCGAGCTATTGTTTGCCAGATTCTATAAGTCCCATGATTGCACTTAAGTCATTTCGCTAATCCATACCAATAATAGTATTTTTTGCCATACCATTAAGAGATATGCCAGTTGTGGTTTGGTGTAATCTTGTCGCTTGGGCTTGCCAAGTGGATCGCAGGGGCGTTAGTTTAATTGCGTAACCACCTTTTCTTCATATCGAGCAGTGCCAGAATAATTTCCACAAATTCCAGTCCCTTCTCTAAACAGAGCTTTTTATTCCAGCAGTGCGCTGACTCTATGGCACTCGAAAAGGTTTGCAACTTCAACGAACCAACAGCACGAAAGGTTCAACAATGACAAACGCTTTTTGCTTCGGTCTAATCGTGGGCCTGGCTCTCACCGTCTGGCTGCATATCGCTTATCGTCGCTATAGCGACAATTTCGCTGGCATGATAAAAGCCTTCTTGTTGGCTCATTGGTTGGCGTTTTTGCCAGGCCTTTATTTCACCTTCAAGGACATACAGAGCTTTCGCTTCATGTATATCAGCGACGATTTCAGGCTTACCGCTTCATACATCATCGGTTGCGTGATCGTCACTGCTGCCAGCTTCATGGTGCCTGCCTATTTTCGCCTGCCGAAACTTCCTGAATAACTGTACAGGAAGAGTGCATTTCGCCATGCTTGATCAATGATTGGGCATGGCCATGTGCATTCGTTGCGTCCATATTTCATGCAAACCGAACCCTGAACTTAAACGCGGTGATTGATCACCCGGACGAAAGATTACGTCGATGAACTTCATTACTTCTGTATCGCTCGGCTTGCTCAACCTGTTTTTCTATGTGTTGTCGCCGATAATCCAGGCAAATCTAAATGGGGCCGAATTGAGTGCTATTCACCTAATTGCCTTGGCATTGACGACGGTCTTTTTTGTGGTCGGCGCTGCCGCGCACATGAAGATTCTGACCGAATGCCCGAAGCTCGCACAGACGGATTGGCAATTTATCCTTCACGGGGTCACTACAGGAGCTTCTTTAATTCTTATAGCCGTGGCCTGGTTGAACAGCCTTTGCGGTAACTGCAGTTACCAAGCTGAGTCCATCAGCTTGTTTCCCCGTCTGCAACTTTTGCTGGCGTTCCTTCTGCATGCGGGGTTTGTGATCAAGGACATACACACTGTTGCTAAAGGGGTGCAGGCGGTGGAACGCGCAGAGGCTGCTGAGAGTTATGCAGTAGAACGTGAATTGGGCAGCGCCGAAGCCATCAGGCAGCCTGCTATTGTCGCGGATGCTAGGAACTCCGGTAAGGTCAAGGTTCTCGAAAATGCATACGAAGACGTGCGCAGCAGCGCCGGTATTCTCGAATCTGTTACCCAGAAGTTTGGCTCGGAGCGCGAAGCCGAGGCAAAAGACTTTGCAAAGCAGATCGTGGCAATGTATGTCGAGCAGTTCGAAAGGGAACAGCTGACAAACGAGAGCGCCAGAATCGTGTTTGAAAGCGTCATCGATTACACCATCATCTTTCGCGCAGAGAAAATACTGCGCACACGAGGCTGGCGTCTTTCGATGATTGACCAGCAGTCGTTTATTCTCGGACCCTGCGCTCCGGCTGAAGTGGATGGCTTCGCCGGAGTGTTTTCGCTTTAAAGTGAACTCTCAATCAGCCAGATAAGAAAGAAGACAATTGGCGCACCACCTGCACTGCATGTGGTGCGCCAGTTGCTACCGTAAGGGGTTGCGCTAGTCAATATAATCACTTTTTTTACACGTTTTATTAGTTCATATAGTTATTAAGGAAGCAAATCTCATTTTATCTGTTAGTTTGAGACACATAAGTCTTGAATGGGTAAGATAATGTAATCGTTCTAGTACATGGATAAGCTTGTCAAATGCCGATTTTGATGTTGGGTGAGGTTGTCACAGAGCTAAAGCTGACTTCTGCTGCTGAAGTCGACCGCGCTTTGCGTTTTGCTAAAGAGACCGGCAGTCCGCTTGGTCAAGCTTTGGTGGCTCAAGAAATCATTTCACCGGTCGTTCTTAAAGCCTGTGTTCAAGCTCAATGGATGCTGAGCGATCAGCTCCTCACGGTGGATGAGTGTCAAGCAGTGGTTGCTCTTGTGCAGCGTCGCAAATGGTCTTTCAACGACGCCTTATTGACTCTTGGTTTTTACTGCGAAGATAGCAAAGGCATTCGCCTTGGTGAGTTGCTTAAGGGGGCTGGCCTACTTTCTCCTGAGCTAGTAGACAAGGCTTTAGAGCGCGCTAATTCAGCGTGCCTTCCCCTTGGTAGAGCGATTGTCTCTTTCGATTTTCTGGAACAAGCAACCGTTGATAAAGTGCTCGAAATTCAGAAGCGTTTGAGGCAAGGCGAAATTGTTTTGGCTGACGCTTTGCAAGAAGCGAGCAAGCTGAGAGTCAGTTCGCAGGCATTAAGTAAAACCAGTCGCATTTTGTCTCGTCTTTTGATTGACGCTGAGTTAGTTAACGTTGAAGATGTTCAGACCTATCATACTGCCGCTGTAACAAGCGGTCGCGGTCTGGCTGATATGCTTTATCTCTATTCTAATTTGCCTCCACAAAAGCTGTTTGTGGTTTCAAGTATTGCTAGAAGAATTGAGTCGGGTACGCTCAGTTATCGAGACGGTATGAAATTGATAATGCAGAACAAACTGCATTGCGAAAATACCTCTAGCTCTCAGGCTAGCTTGTTCCAGGCCGGTAAAATTTCCTTTTACGTCTATTTGCGCATGCTCGACTATCTCAATGCTGACACAGCTCAAGGGCTAATTAGCTACATGAGTGCTAATAGAGAAGTGGTTGAGAGTTTGTTGTCTGAGCATGAGAAGACCTTAGATAAACCCCTCAGTGCTGAGTTTTTGAAATCATGGAAGGCCAAAATCAGATTTTGTATTGAGAGTGATAGCTTGCTTCACAGCTGCTTGCTTCACGCTTTTCCAGACAATCGCGAGAAGTATGCCAAAGCCCTCGAGCTGTTGCAACTAGTCAATTCTAATTGCCTGACTCTTGAAGAATCATTGTTTTGGTCGCACGGCTAGCATGTGATTGACTGAGTGGTTTATCTGTCTTCGCGCCAGACACCAAACTCTTTGTGATCCCATTCGTGCTGCTTCTGCTGTTCTTCTGTGGTTACTTTGGCTGGGGCTGCTTGCGAGGTTGAGTCTTGGGTGCCCCTAGGCTTTTGTGCCGCTTCTTGTGTAGGGAGGCTGTCGATAATAGGATTTGGCTCGTGGCTTCCAGAGTTTGCCGTATCGGCTTCTCTAATGGGGTCGCCGCTATCGCGCTCATCAGGCGGCGTCCAGCCTTGCTTCTCGGCTATAGGAGCCGGGGGCGGGGTATTTGATGGTTCTTCGATTGATTGGTGAATGGGATCTAGCACCGCTACTTCGATGGCTTTAGTTTTGTCCACAATAATTTCTATGCGCCGATTGGCAGCCATGCCGACAAGATTGTCTTTGCCGTCAGGTGTTTGGTTGGGTGCAATGGGATGACCCTTGCCTACGCCTATGGCAGTAACTTGAACATCATCGAGTAAGCCCCGTTGTAGGAACCAGACGCGCAAGCGCTCCGCCCGCTCTTGGCTGAGCTTGCGAATGTAGGTGTCGAAGCCAAAGCTATCGGTGTGACATTCGATTACAACAGGATGTTCACGCCAGCGGCTTAAGTGTTCGACTATTTTGCTCAGTGCAACCTCGCCACCAGGCATAATTGTGGTTTGGTCTGGGTCAAACAATCTGTCGGTTGAGATTACAATGCGTTCGATTGTGGGTGTTTTGGTGAACTTTACTGTGGGCTCAATTTTTGCTACGGCATGGGCTTTGGGCATGGCGTCAGGCTTTGTCTTGCTCTGGACTGTGTGAGCATTGTGACTAGTCGGCCATTCGAAGGGGCGATTGCCCGTATGGCTTACCTGGTGGTTGTTTGATTGCGCCGAGGTCGGTAGAGCGATTGTTGCCGCAAAAAATGGCAGAGAATAAACCAAGGCTGCAGCCCCGAAGGCTTTGATCGCCCTCGTGTGGGAAAGGTTTGACTTTGCAATTCTCAATTTTGCAGTTTTCATGAGGCGATCATAGCAAATCAGACTTGCCATCAGCCCTTATTGCAGCCATTCTTAAGTGGATTTGATACTGTCTTTGTTTTACTATAAGATACCGTAAATAGTGGATCAAAAAAAATGCTTTCGTGGTTATGAGTGCGCAGTTTCTGGCTAGAGATAATTCAAGAAAACAAAGAGAGGGGCCAGTTCTAAGTGAACTGACCCCTCTTTTGTTGTGTTTGTGACTTAGCCTCGATCTCAGAACTTAGTTCTTAGATCCCGGTTCTCGGGGCTCAGTCCGGACGGTAGCCAGTCTTGGACGGGCCGTGGTCGAGGGTGATGAACTGACCGACAGTCCAGCCGTACTTGGAAGCCACGGCCAAGAACTTCTCCAGGCGAGCCGGCTCACCGGGAGTGTTGATCATGAAGTTACCGATGGCACAGGGGTGCATCAGTATCATCATGCCACCGTCAGTGGAGGCCGAGTCGCCGTCGCGGCCGGCAATGACAAACTTGCGTTCGTCGATGCGAGACCAGCCGAAACGGGCGCGATTGACGTGCAGCCAGTAGTGGAAGCTCAGCGGCTTGCCCGGTTGCGGCTTCGAGTGCCATTCTTCACCACCGACCTCGTAGCTGTGATTGACACCGGTGGACATGCCGCTCTTGTCGTAGATCAAGTGCGAGCCCACGACGTTTTCGGGTTTGACACCGAGAATCGGAGCAACGGCGATGGCCAGTTCTTGGTCGCCGTTGGAGACGATGACCACGGTGACGCCGAGGGAGGTGAGCAGCTCGTTTTCTTCCTTCACGCCAGGGTAGGCCTTGTTGGCATACAGGGGAGCGAAGGCCGTCACCTGGGCCAGCTTTTCGGCCTTGGAGAGACCGACTTGGCTGGGCCAGTAGATGTTGGTCCAGAAGTCCATCATGGCGATGCCATCACCACCGGCTTCCTTGTTGAGCCACAGACGCAGAGCTTCATGAGGCCCGAGGTCAGTGGTCGACTTGTTCTTGCCGATGCTCTGGCAGACTTTCTTGATACCAGCGAGCATGCGCGCCGGCCAGCTCACGGGAGCTTGCTGGTTGCTCTGGTTCTGGCGTTGCGCTAGGTAGTCGGCGATCACTGCCAGCTGCTTCTCGGTGAACTTGCCGTTGTCGGCGCGCCACTTGAAGAAGAAGGTGAAGATGTCACCGGCGCCCTGGGTTTTGTCGACGTCCTTGAGCCAGAAAACTTGCCGACCAGCAGCCTTTTCGCAGGCTACCCAGTGGCGAAATTCGTCCGAGCGGAAGTAGTCGAGGCGTTGCTGGCTGGTCATGCGAGCAGCTTTGGCGTTTCCGCTGTCGATGCTGCCGCCGGCGATGGAATAGAGCTTGTCTTGGGCGGCATCGAGGGCAACGATGGCGGAGACGATGTTCTGCAGATCCGTTGGTTTGATCATAATTTTCTCCAGTTAAAGAGACCCGCTGATAGCAGGTGGAAAAAGAGAAAGGTTTGGCTTGCACTGCGTGTGCAGGAGCTAACGAGCGATGAAAGAGTGTTTTGCTTTAGATGCTGATAGCTGAGAGCCTGTTAGAAGATTGAGAGAGATATGATTCGACCCTAAATCGCTCAAGGGTCACAAGGCAAGGATCTTGAGCCCCCTGATGGCGTATCAGAGGGCTCAGAGAAATTAGATCAACTAGTTTAATTAGCGCGAGCTAATATGGGGGCTAGTTGTACTCTAGAGTGTTAGAGCCAGGGTCGCTTGGCGCACGGCTTCGGCCAGACTTGCCTTGGCTTTTTCCAGCTGCTCAATCGCCTCTTTCAGGCCGTCCTGGTTGAGTTTGGGAACGCTAGGGGTCCGGTCGGACTGGCCAAGCGAGGCGCGCTTACCCTTCAAGGCGATTTGACCCTGGTTAGCCAGCACGGCAAGCTGTTGTTCCAGCTCGGCAGAGCTGCCCAGGTCGATTTGGGTGGCCAGCAGAGTTGTCAGTTGAGAAATTGTGGCCGAGCCACCCAGGGCGGCCACAACAGCCAAAATCGAAGTTTGTTGGGCTACGGCCTGAGCGCTTTGATTGCTCTCATTGGCTACCAGTTCAAGCGCTTCTGGGCGCAGCGAGATGATGGCACTCTTGTGGGCGCCCACTGGTTCAATGAGAATGCGCTCCGCTTCAACTCCGATGACAACACCGTGAGTCTTGGGAGTGACATTGAGCCACTCGATTTCCTTGATGCGAACTACGGCACCGAGCTTGAAGCTCTGATGTTGGTAGTTGGCCACGACCCGCAATTCGTTCGGGTAGAGTTCGAAAGTACGTTCGCAAGCATCGCTTTCGACAGGTTCGACGTCTTCGGCGCGAACCGAGATGTAGGCGCCGTTGATGAACTGCACAAAGCCATGAGCGGCACATTTGAGGTGCTTGTGCTGCAAAATAGCCACCTTGGCACCAACCTGCAGTGACAGTCGGGTAGGCACGGTCGAAATTTCAGCTGTCGGGGTGATTCGATTGGTCATGTGGGTTTCCTGTGTTTTGCCATTGATAGCTGTCTTTACCAGTCGGTCGAAGTGAGCTTCCGAGTGGGTAAAGACATAGCTGGGGTGAAGTTAGATAATTGGGGTTGGCAGTATTTGGTTAGTAGATTGGGAATAAATGGCAAGTAAACCTAACCGCGTAAAGGCTTGCTGTTCAAGCTGCTTGAAGTTTTTCAGCCTAAAACACCCTTCACCATTGCCTGAAGCTAGCGCTAGCTTTTCGGGAACAAAGCCCCGAAGTGGTGGTGTGATAATTGTTCTGCTAGTTTTGTCCAATTGTGTATAAATAGGGAATTTTGATTGCCTAGCCTGTCGACAGTAGCAAATTCGAATTTTTTGAGCCGAGGCAGAGGCCTGCTTGCTCGAGCCCTTGGTGTCTTACTACTTTTTTGTAGCGCAGCTAATTCTGTTGCTGCGGCGGAAGAAGCTCTCTATCTCAAACAGTCTGCGGCTTCAGTTGGTGCGGTAGAGAGCTATTTGACCAGCCAAGGGGTGCGCATAAATTTTGGCAGTGACCAAATTTATCTGCTGGCAAAAGCGCCGACCTGGCGTGTGGTTTTGTTTAACGGCATTACCAAGAAAGGCCTGGCGATGCCTTATCAGCAGTGGATTAGTCATCACCCCACCTGGAATCACGGCAAGGACGTTGATTGGATTCCCGCTGAGCACTTGTTAAAAGTCGCTTCTCCTGTGATCGGCGGGCGGCGTTGCACTGACTTCGTCTTGGCCGAACTCTTACCAAATGGTCACTTGGTGCCAAAAACTGCTGGCGTTTCGGGTCATTTAGTGACGGCTGAAGTTGATGGTGTGGCCTCCCAAGCTTGCCATATTTTGCAGCGCACTTTAGACCTGCCTCAGACAGCTGGTGTGCCTTTACGCTTTACCTTAAACGGTCAGTCGCGCCGAGTTGAAGGTATGAAGTTTGTCATGGGCGGTGACGCGCATTTGGTCTCTACGGCAACAATTAAAACCGTTCCGTTAACGCCCTCACTTTTTACTTATCCAAAGAACTTTAAGGCTGTAGTGCAGGAACTTGATGTGCTTTATGACTCAAAAACCATGAACAGTAATGTTGAGCAGTTTTTGGATGCCTTTAAATAAAAAGCACGTGACCTCGCATTTGGTGTCACGTGCTTCTCTTGCTTAACTCTGCTAACTATTGGCCTGGAGCCACTCCCGGTGCTGTTCCTGGCGTTGATCCAGGCGTTGTTCCAGGCGCGGCATTCGGGTCAGGGGTTGCTGCTGGAGTTCCGCTTGGAGTTCCAACAGGATAAGTCGTTCCTGCTGGGTAGGTTGTATCGCCCGGATAGGTTGTTCCACCTGGGTAGGTAGTGCCACCCGGATAGGTTGTTCCAGCTGGATAGGTGGTGCCTGCAGCGGGTTGAGGTTGGTTGGGATCAACTGCTTGCCCTTGTGGCAATGGTTGACCTTGGACCGGGGCCGCAGCCGGATTAAATTGTGGTACTGGGTTTGTTTGCTGCACGGTAGAAGCTGGCACCGAGTTAGGGCTTGGAGTCGGCGTGCTTGTTGAAGGCGAGAGGGGACTGCTCACAGATCCAGGCATACCCGGAGCGGGTGGCGGCATGGCCGGTGCTTTGTCTTTGTTGATATAGAGGAAGCCAAAGACAGCCACGCAAGCCAAAATCATGACAACCATAATGATTTGATAGCCGCCACCTTGAGAGGTGTCGCCGGCTGGTGCTGCTGTCTGATAACTGTTGCTAGTAGTTGGTGCCGGGGTGCCGTTGTTCTGATAAGAAGCGTAATTCTTCATCCATTGGGGCACGTCCCCGCCTTGCGGCTGCGCTTCTGGTTGGGCGGGCGACTGCGAAGCCATACCAGAATTGGTTGTTCGCCCTGGTGACTGCGAGGCCATGCCAGAATTTGTTATTCGGCCCGGACTGCCAATTGCACCGGCACCCTGATTCTTCACAGTGGAGGGCGTCGGAATCGCATTTAGCTGTTCACTCAAGCTTGGTGAAGATTTTTCCTCGTCCATTTGACCGCCTCCAGAATGTAATGCTTAGTTTATTAAGAACTAACCAGTTTGATCAAGGGTTAAGGCCGTCAAATAAAGATTTCCAAGTGCCTATTTACTTTACGAACAGCTGAAAAGCAGTGAAATCTGAGCAAAGAGTGGTAACTATGTAATAGATTGTCTACTGGGCTTACTATCTTGGCAATGAAAGATCGCTGGCAGAATTATAAGAACTCGGCCGAGAAAGCTCAGTCGGAGGGCAAGTACGAGTATGCCGAAAATCTCTGGTATGCGGCCCTAGAGGAAAGCAAAGAGTTTGGCCCGACAGATCGCAGGCGCGCTTTGTCTTTGGAGCGACTTTGCGAATGCTTGTGGTTTCAGGAAAAGTTTAAAGACGCTGAGCCTATGGCCCAGGAGCTGGTTGTAATTTATACCAAGGTGTTCGGTTCTGAACACGTTGATGTGGCCGGTATGCAGGCGAACCTTGGCTTGCTTTATGTGGTTATGCAGAAAGAGGAGCTGGCAGAGCCAATTCTTCTCAAGGCTCTCAACATCAAGAAGCGCATTCTTGGTCTAGGTCATCCGGATGTGCAGAAATTACAAGCCACCTATGACGATGTCATTCTCAAATTGAAAAACAAGGGCTCCGCTCCAGCAGTCGTTACTGCTAGGCAGTGGTCTAAGACCGGTCGCTTTGAAGCCTTGAAGCCACCAGCGGCAGCGCCGGCACCACCTAAAGTTTTGTCTGCGGATGAAGCCATGGCTCTATGGGAACCACTCTATCAAGCAGGCCAAGACGCGTTGGCTGTCGGTGATTGGGCCAAAGCAGAAGAGCGCTTGGCCAAGGGCCTAGAAATTGCCCAATCATTTGGTGAAACAGATCATCGTCTCTGTCTTACCCTCGAAGCCTTAGCAAAGGCGCTGGGTTCTCAAGATCGCAACCAGCAAGCGGCTCCGCTGCTAGAACAAGTACATCAGGCTAAAGTGAGAGTCTTTGGTCCTAACCATACGGTAGTGGCAGAATCGGCTGATAGCCTCGCTCGTTGTTACTATTACTGTGGCAATTATGGTGCTGCTGAAAAAAGCGCACTGGAGAGCTGCAAGATTTACGAAAAGATGTATGGTCCAGATCATCTGACTGTTGCTACTTGTCTTGGCAATATTGCCATGCTTTATTTCGTCCATAAAAAAATGATAGAAGCAGAAAATGCTTACAAGCGCTGCCTGGCAATTCGCACTAAAGTTCAGGGTGCTGGCCACGCCGATACAGTGAAAGTCTTGCAAAATTATGCAAATTTGCTGCGCCAGACTCATCGCGAAGATGAAGCTAAGCATCTACAGGCCTGCGCCACTGGCTTTGTTACTGGCAGTTGGAAAGTAATTGAGGTTGCCCCCGAAGACTCTCTTAGCAAAAGAAATGATGACTGTGCTGTTTGCGGTACGCCCTTAGAGGGCTACTATAAGTGCAGTAAATGTGGTGCTGACGTATTAGCTCAGGGAAAGAAGGTCAATGACCGGTGAGCCGGCTGATCCCTCAAAAGTAGACTCGAAAATAGATTTAGTCGGTCAGGTTATTGATCAAAAATACAAAGTTCTAGCCCTGCTCGGGCGTGGAGGGATGGGAGCGGTTTATCTCGCCCATCATCTGCAGCTCAACAAAGACATGGCCTTAAAAACTTTTGCCACAGCCAATTTAAGCGAAGAGACCCGGCAGCGTTTTAAGCGTGAAGCGCAGGCTCTTGGAAAATTGAAGCACAGGAATATTGTCCAAGTCTTCGATTTTGGTATTGCCGAAGGTGGCTTGCCTTATTACACCATGGAGCATCTCGACGGTGAGTCAGTGGCTGAACGCATTGCTCGCAAAGGTGTGTTGGATGTGGCAGAGGCTCTGTATGTCTTTTCTGAGCTTTGTCAGGGCCTTCTCGTTTGTCATAGAAATGGTGTTGTTCACCGCGATATTAAGCCCGCCAATATTTTTCTTGAGTTGCGCAGTAGCACCAGTGATGCCATTGTCGCGGTCAAGCTTGTTGACTTTGGTATTGCTGCTTTGTCAGCTACCCCATCTGCTGGCCAGCAGTTGACGGCAGCCGGAACAGTATTTGGTAGCCCGCTGTATATGAGCCCAGAGCAATCACTGGGTGAGAAAGTAGACGCCAGTTCGGACATCTATTCTAGTGGCTGTGCTCTTTTTGAAATGCTCACAGGTAAGCCGCCCTTTCGCGCTAAAACGGCCTTGGCCACCATGCTCATGCATCAAGAAACGCAGCCGCCATCTTTGGCAGAGGCTGGCGGCTTAGGACCAGAGCAAAGTTATCCCGATTGGCTGGAGCAGCTGGTCGCTGCACTATTAGAAAAAGATCCAGCCGAGCGCCCGCAGTCGTTTTCTCAAGTGCTCGATGTCATTGGTGCACACACGAAAGACTTTAATTCTCCGCCAGCCAGACTATCCAGTGCTGATAGTGCGTCTAGCAGGCCGAGCGATGCGCGCGCCAAAGTATTTTTCGTGACTGGAGTTTTGGCGTTAGTGGCTGTTTGTATTTATTTTGCTGGCCAGGCCTTTACTCTGCCGCCGCCCCATACGCCAGCCTCGCTGCCGTCTGTGGCAGAGCAGAGTTCGGCAGTCGGTGCCTATCGCTTACCTCCAAAGAGATCCGGTTTTATCCGCTTTCAATTTCCTGATAGAGAAATTGGCAAGATTGGTCAGGGTGACGAAAATAAGTGTGTATCGGCCTGTGGCGTTGTCGAAATCGCAGATGGACCGGCTGTTGTGTTTCGGGCCGGTCAAGCAATTTGTGATCAGCCTGAGCTTTTACGAGGCTTTGGCGCCAATGATTTGTTCGCTGTGCTTTTTGAAGACGGTGTCTCTGGTGACTGGAGCGATAAGACTGCTGCCTCCATAGAGCACCTAACTTCGCTAAGGAAAGTGATTTTTACTGCTAGTAAGTTTAGTCCGGCTGCTATTGATAGTTTAAACAAGTTGCCTGAGCTGATCGATCTCGGCTTTTCTGATTCAACATTGACAGGCGAAGACTTGCTCAGGCTGAAGCGCTTATCGAAGGTGCAAAGTCTGGTTGTAAGTGGAATGAAAAATGTCTCGCCTGCTATCGCCAGGCTTGCTCAGCGCAATAGTCTGCATCACTTCGCCGCTCAGGATTGCCATCTTGAGGATGCCGATATGGAGGCAATCGGCAAAATGACTGAGCTTGTGAATTTGAATGTTGAAGGTAATTCGATCACTGCCCGAAAACTGTCAACACTTCTAAATTTGCTGAATTTGAAAGAGTTGAATCTTGCCGATAATCCTATTGATTCATCTGCCCTCAGTGTAATGCTCAAAGTTCGAACACCGATGATGATTTACATGCCGAGTACATTTTGGAGTGATCGGACTATAGCACCAATGGAGAAAAGGTTTGGGGCAAAATATCTCAACTCCAGAGCCCATGTGCTCGAACCTGACTAGTTGCTATGGTGATTAAACTTGATGATTGTGCCCCCAAATTGCCAAACTTGATCGACTAGATTAGCTGTAATTCCGCTGTGTTGTTCTGATCTGTTTAGATTCTCTAGCTTAGATTCTAGTTCAGGTAGCTGCACTATGGGCGGTGCTTAAATAGCTTTGCTCGATCTTGTAGATCGGCTATATTGCTGCACTTCGATTGCTAAGGCTTTCGCTGTGTGGCTTTTTGTTTTGCGCCACCGCGGGTAGTGTCGCTGCGCTAGTTGCTTTTCTTTGTAACGCCTGGTGTTGGCTGCCCCTGCAGGCTGGCTGTTGTGTACGTGTTCTAGCTGTGCAAGCTTGCTTCTGCGCCTGGTTGTGCCTCCCTGTGCGCCTTTCGCCTGCTCTGCTAGCGCTGCCAGGCAAGTATCTATTTGCTAGTTCCTTCTCAGTCAGGAGACTACGCAGGATCGCGCGTAGTTGATTAGTAATAGTGGCTTTAATTAGGGTGAATTTTATATCTCTTCAACAAACCTGAAAAAGCCAATAACTCTTTAAAACACTAATACATTCCTCTCCGAACTCTTACTTCTCGACAGCTTGCTGTTGAGTGGTTAGCCGTAGCAGTTTCTCAGATTCTGCATTGCCCTAATTTTCAACTCATCGATCCCGAAAGGCTCTCTATGATTATCGAACAAGTGGCGTTCCATCTCGCTGGATTTGTCTCGCTGCACAAGCGCTACAAGCTGCTTCTTCAAAGGCTGAACGACAATCGCCAAACGCCGATCGACGCAGAGTCTGCAGCTCTCGCTGTCGTTGAGCTCGGTTGTGCCGAGAATTCTCTGGTGCAGCTGTTCGCTCACTTCGGCCCCGAGGTGGAAGAATTTTTGCATCGAGTGAAAGACTGCGATTTCCCGGCTGCCTACGCCCAGAACTATCTCTTGCGCAGCAAACCGGCTATACCTGTGTCGTTGCGTTGGAACGCGCACACTTGCTTTTCGGGCACGGCCTTTGCCGACGGCGATCAGCAGGCTGAAATGCTGTTCTCGCGCCAGATCTTCATGCTTCAGGAGGCAATCGAGAAGAACCTCGCTGCCGCCGCGGAACTCTTGCCCGAATCAGCCGAACGCCTGGCTGCCATAGCAGCTGAGCGCGCTGAAATCCGCAAGCGTGGTCGTCGTCGTTTCCTCGGTGAAGCTGGCAGCGATTGGTGTCCCGGCTTGGCTTTCATCGACTGAACCTTGCGCTGCGGGCACCGCCAGCGCTGATTCAGGCTAAGGAGAATACTCATGGATTTCTTCATTGCTCTGTTCACCGTTCCGATGGTGGCGCTGCTCGCTTTCTCGCCTATGGGCATTATCATCTACATGTGCAAAAAGGAAAAACTGTGAATCAATCTGATGGTTCTTCTCTCGATCTCGGTCAGCTCGCCCGCCTCGAACGCACTCGTTCTCTCGAGCAGCGCAGTTACTGGCAAGACGTTTCTCGTCTCAAGAATGACTATGAAATCTGGGATGCGGCGCGGCAAAAGCGTGGCGTGGTTGTGCTCGATCGCTCGCTGGCTTTCCCCACCTTCTTCACCGCCGGGGCGGAGG
>Ga0075444_10000435_pt1 | contig 24749 bp, 25 predicted proteins | sample CoawatmetaG01DNA_FD_76836 | JGI IMG/M metagenome (GOLD analysis project Ga0075444, IMG submission 76836) | Marine microbial communities from the West Antarctic Peninsula - Coastal water metaG017-DNA | ecosystem: Environmental > Aquatic > Marine > Coastal | place: Atlantic Ocean: West Antarctic... | reverse complement strand
AGATATTCCAGCCGTTCCGGTCTTAAGCTCACGCGATCGTTTCGCACAGTTGAATGACGTGATCGCCGACACTTTAGTTAGGACGAAGCGCCGACATGCAGTAGCCTGATTTTCATTTAGGGCAATAAGCAAATTAGCGAGCAAGTGGTAACTTCACTTGCTCGTTTGCGTTTGGGGTAAATGGTAGCTGATAGGCAACACTAAAATTGATGTGCGTCGCAGGGCCGATTCGTATTCTAACTGTGGCTGATTTGTGGCGGAGAAAGCTTTATTTGTCATATTGTGTTTGCAATTGTATGTTCATGGATAACACGTACAAACGCTATCTCGGAATAGGTTCGAAAATGCCTTACGATCGTATTGAGAGCAATGATAACAAGGAGAGTCTGAGTGATAGTCACACTTTAAGCGGGCAATCCTTAACTGCTGAAGTATATGATTTTGCAAGAATGACTGCTCGAGTAGCTAAAGAACGCCCTGTTGAAGCCACATTAGTGGGAGCGGGCGTTATCGCATCAGCAGCGCTTGTCTTAGCTACAAGAGGTAAAACTACCAAGTCAATCCTTTCCGTCAGTGAAAGCCTGCCGCTCCGCTGTAGAGATGTAAAACTGTCTTTGGTGCCAAAAGATATCGCGCCACTACCAATTGCTAGTGAATCAAAACCATTTGGATTTTTCAGTGCCTTTAAGACGAAGGACGATGGACTGCCTCGATACATCAGTCTGGATGGTCTTCTCCCTCAGAGAAATGAGAGAATTTTACGCGGCCAGTCGAGAATATTCGGGTTCGATAGCGATTTTAGGCCGTGCTTAGGAATTGAGGATAGACCAACAATATTGATGCAGGTTGGCCTGTCTAAAAATGGCTCCCTTGAACTGCAGTCGATGACAGCCGGCAGACCACTGCATGGGCAAACAACTAAGATGCATTTGGATGGTGGCAATGAAAGACGCTGGAATACGAGTTACAAAGTGCCATTTGGAAAGTCTCACTCAGTTACACTGCGCGATGCTGGCAAAGATGACTACATGTGGACCTCGGTAGCCGATCATCGTTTTGGCACTATGCTCTCGCCCAGAGCACCAGCAAGAGGGCAATGGGCCTTGGAATTTCAGCATTACCAGGAAGGGCGAAATTCTATCATTAGCACCAATATGTATCCGGCATAGATAATATTGCTATTTGAACTGACTTTGGGCCTGACATTAGAGTGTGGCTACACGTCGCTTGAAGTGTCTCTTTTTCTGTCGCGAAAGTGGCTGTAGTGCAGTAGCTTTCTTAGATGTGAGTATTTGTAAGCGCCCTAAAATAGGGCTTTTCGAACGCCTTATATAAACTAATTCGATAAATGTAGTTGTAAGTAGAACTGCTCTTTTCGTATCGTTCTTGTATTCGTTCAACTTCCTTCTCTCAGGGTTTCTAAAGCACACCTGTCAAAATTTCAAAGTGCTAATTACAGCTTTTGTCTTCGCCTATTGGCGTTTCGTACAGGCTTTGCTGAGTGCCGAGAGCTATTAGTAAGCGAATAAATCTACGAATCATGTCTGTTGCTGCAGCCTATTTCTGGCTAAACAGGCTTTTGATTCATCACAACCCTTTTTGCCCTGTTTCTAGGGCCCTCGCTTTTGGAGCACAATCATGAGTATTACTAAAAATCAAATCTACACAGGCACAGTCACTAAAAAAACCGAGTTCGGTGTTTTGGTCGCCCTTGCCGGTGAACGTCACGTTGGCCTCGTGCACGTATCGCAGTTGACTGGTAACAGTGCCGACTTGCGCAATGCCAGACTTCGTTCACTTGAAGTCGGTGCTGAGGTTTTTGTTGAAGTGTTGGAAATTAAGAAAGAAGGCCGGCTGACAAGACTGTCTCTTAGTGAAAAGACTGTGCACAATGCCCAGGTCATGCAGTACATCCCCTTGAATGAAGAAATCATCGGCGTTATTACTAGCAAGAAAGAATACGGGGTCTTCATGGAGCTTTCTGGTTGGCATGTTTCGGGTCTGTTGCACGCTATGCGTATGAATGGTGAAACTCGCTATGAGAGAGACTCGGTACTCGACAGCCTTGAAGTTGGCGATCGTTTACCTGTGTTCGTCGTTGAAATCGAAGTCGTTGATGGCAATCTGAAATTGACATTGAGTCAGTCTAAGCAAGGTGATGATTTTGAAGTGGTTGCCACTGGCACTGATGAAAACGGTGCTGAGGTAGAGATCGATTTGGATAGATAAGTCTGCTAGTCAAATCAGAGCTTGGTTATTTCGGCGACGTTTTTGGTCGCCGAAGTTCCCTTTCATCAATGAACCCTAGAACAGTTTAGTTCTAGTCACAAATTGGAAGCACCCTATGGAAACCGAAAACAAAACGAGCATTTTTAGCTCGTCTCTTTGGCTCAGTGTATTAGCGCTGGCCAAGCCATTCTTCTACTCTCGCGAAAAATCAGAGGTCACTATTCCCCTGATTGGTTTTAAGTTTGCCGTTCAAACCCGTGTAAAGGCGTGGACGCTAGTGGTTTTGCTTGTTGCCTTTTTGATTGGCGTGAGCAAAATGAATGCCATGATCAATGGAGCCTATGGTAATTTTCAAAACGCTCTACCTGATGCGGCTAAAGACGGCAGTTTGGCCAATGTTGCCTGGAGTAATCTTTGGATTTTGGCTAAGATTTTTATCTTTGCCGCTCCAGTAGTGGTTTTTTATGCTTGGCTGCGCAGTTTGCTCGGCATTGTTTGGCGGCAGTGGTTGACTGAGGACATTCTCAAACAGTACTTCAGCAACCGCAATTATTACCGCATTGCTAGTTCTTCACTGGTAGAGAACCCGGACGAACGTATCGCCAACGACGTTGACGGCTTTGTTACCGGGGCAGTTACTCTGGTTTTATCTCTGCTTGATGCCATTGTTACCCTCTTTTTCTTCACTCAGATTCTCTGGGGCTTGTCTGTTTCACTGACTGCAATTTCGATTTTATACGCTACTTTTGGTAGCTTGATTTCGATCTGGTTGTCGGTCAAGTTGATTAGCCTAAAATACAATCAAACCCGCTTAGAAGCTGACTATCGCTTTGGTTTGATCAATGTGCGCAACAACGTTGAGCCCATTGCTTTTTACCAGGGTGAACAGGCTGAGTGGAAGCAGCTTTTAAAGCGCTTTCATGCTGCCATTAAAAACAACATGAGTTTGATTGGCTATCAGCGCCAAGTCAGTCTGTTTACCACCTGGTTTGACTACTTTGTGGCGATAGTTCCTTTCGCTGTGATTTTACCTGTCTATTTGCGCGGTGATTTGCAGATTGGTGCTTTTACCCAGGCCAACATGGCCTTTGGACAGGTGCTGGCCGCTCTTTCGCTGTTCGTCTCGCAAATTGGCACTATCAGTACGTTTGCTGCTAACGTCAAGCGTGTTACTGGTCTCTTGGATGCTGTAAATTCTAAAGACTTGGCTGACAGCGCGGGTCATACGGCTATCGTCACCACTTTTGCTGATAAAATCGCCCTTGATTCGGTGACGGTGAGAACTCCTGACTACAAGCGGTTGTTAGTAGAAAATCTGTCGTTAGAGGTACCAGGCGGCACTGGCATTATTATCAAAGGACCAAGTGGTATTGGCAAAAGCTCGATTTTGCGCGCAATGGCTGGTCTCTGGCGTGCTGGTGCGGGTACAATCACTCGGCCTCAGCTAGGCTCGGTAATGGGTTCGGTCATGTTCCTTTCTCAGGCTCCCTACATGAGTTTGGGTAGCTTACGCGACCAGCTGCTCTATCCTCACGTGCGCAGCGATCTTTCTGACGATGATTTGATTGCCGCTCTTACCCAGGCCAATGTTGGATTCCTCGCTACTCGCTATCCTGGTGGTCTTGATGGCTTTCCTGGTGAAGGCCAGTCTGATGGAGAGCTAGGCGGACAAGCGGTCGTTCGACCTTGGAGTAGTGAACTGTCACCTGGTGAGCAGCAGCGTTTGGCTTTTGCTCGCTTTTTGCTGGCTAAGCCGAAGTATGTTTTCCTCGATGAAGCTACAAGTGCTCTTGGATTGGCTGATGAGGAATTGCTCTATCGCACTCTGCAAGCCAGTGGTGCTACATACGTTTCGGTTGGCCATCGTCCCTCGTTAGACGCTTTCCATCAACAGTCTCTGACTTTGTTGGGTGAAGGGCGTTGGCAATTGTCTGCTAGCTAATTGCTGGCAGTGTTTGAAACATGTTTATTCTTGCCCCCAGGGGCAAGAGGAGAATTTTATGAACCTCAATTTTTCTGCTTCTAGCTTAGAAGCGCGTTACGTCGTATTTGGCGGAGCGCTGATATTAGTCGCTGTCAACCTTTTCAAGATTGGCTTTTTTCTTGGCCTGCTTGCTGTCATTGTGCCCCTTGCCTGGCAGTGGGTATTGTTGCGCTTGAGCAGGACAAATACTCTGTCAGGCTTCGCTCAATCAGACGGCGCTGCTGAATACAGTCGTTCGCAGTTGATGACAATCGCGCTTTGTATGAGTGTTGCTGTTTTGGTGGCGCCGGTATTTGTCTTTTTTGGCGAGGCATTGAATGATTTCTTTGGTGCTTTGGCTGGTGGTGACTTGCTCACCTATTTTGTTTTGCGCGCTGGGGTTGTTGAAGAACTCTTGAAGTTCTCGGCTGTTCTTATCGTGGTTAAGTATTTAGCACCTCGCTCTGTCGTTCGGCCTGCCGATGGTATCGTGCTGGGCTGTGCTGCTGCGTTGGGTTTTGCAGTCTACGAGAACTTTTTCCACAACCTGTTCTTGGTAGACGCTCAAGGTGGGTTCCAGGCTTTTCTGCTTGGTACTTTTATTCGAGTGCCAATTCATGCTCTGTACGGCGCTATCTGGGGGGCCGCTTTTGGCATCTCTAGATTCTTACTACCGCCACATCGTTATGTTGTGCTTGGCACTGGTTTGGCTAGTTCAATTTTTGTGCATGGACTTTGGGACACAATGGCTCAGTCAAAAACGCTATTTGTTTTCGCTTTGATGCTGCTGCTCTATGTCTCTCTCTGGTACGGCTACATAAAGCTATGGAGCCGGGTCAATGCAATCGAAGTTGTTAGCGGAGCCAGTCATGAATAATTTAGGTGTTTATTGGGAGAAGCGTCCTCCAACTGCAGTGACGATAGTTGCTGTTGTGTTACTGGCGTCAATTATCTCGGCCAAGATATTTGGTTTGGTCTCGACCCTACTAATACTAAGTGCCTTGATCACATTGCATGAGTTCGGGCACTGGATACTTGCTCGTATTTCAGGTATCGCTGTACCGATTTTTTCGGTTGGTTTAGGTAGTGCCAGTCAGGTAAAAGTAATGGGGCGGGCTTTTGGCACTGAGTTTCAGCTCCGACCTTTTCCTGTGGGTGGTTTTATCAAACCCGATGATCAGTCGTTTGCGCGCGCCTCATTTGCTGGGCGTGCCGCTACTTTAGCTGCGGGGCCGGCAATGAATCTGCTGGTTCCAGTTGTGCTCTTCTTCTTGCTTTTTGTTATGAAGGGCGTACCTGATATTGCTGTTAAAGATGTCTATCTCGCAGACCTCTCTAGCAATGTTTCCACTGCTGCGACGGCTGGCCTGGAGAAAGGCGACATAATTTTGGCTGTTGATGGCGTAGAAATCGAGAAGCCAGAGCAAGTTGTGCGCCTTATGGACGAACGCAAATTGCAGACCGTAAATTTGCTGGTTAATCACTTGGGCCAGACCAAGACGGTCACTCTCGTTCCTAACTCGGATGGCAAAATAGGCGTAGTCTTGGGGGTGCATACTGAGCAAGTATTCAAAGAGGTTAGCACTGGCGGAGCGGTTGTTGAGGCTTTCTCCCAAACTGCAAGTCTGACTGAGCAAACTCTAGCAATGTATGGCCAGTTGTTTCAAGGCGAAAACCTCAGCCATGTCAGTAGTGTCGTTGGCATCGTCAGCGAAGGTGGAAAGCAGGTGAATAGTGGCTTGGTGGCAAGTGTTTCCTTTGCCGCGATGCTAAGCATTGCTCTTGCTGTTCTCAACCTTTTGCCCCTGCCAATATTAGACGGCGGCCAGCTTGTCCTTTTGGCTCTAGAGAAATATCGAGGACGTCCACTTTCGGCTGCTGTGAGCGCATACTTGGTAGGCGCTACTGTCGTGTTCTTTATCGGCCTGTTCTTTCTGGCCCTCTACAACGACTTGCTGGCCATGGTGGGTAGCTTTTGGGCTGTGCCATTCATGGTCGCTGCCTTTTGTGCGCTTTTCTATTTCTCGTTGCCAGTCTTGGCTCGGTTTAGAGCATCCAAGTCGTAGCTGTTACTTAAATTGAACCGTGAGTTGAGCTGACTAGATCTCGCTCAACTCATTCTGTTAACCCGTAATCGACCACGTCGGCGGCTGTTGAAGCCTCGCTGCGTGGTCGTTGTTTTGCGCTGATCTCAAAAACCTTGGTCTAGCGCAGGGAGGCTTAAAATGAAAATCTATTTTTTTACACTAGGGCTTAGAGATGGTCCTATTGCTCGGTTTATTGCTGCAATCGAGCGGAAATTTGTTTGGCAGTACGCGCAACGCTGTCTTACCAGTGGATTTCTACCAGTTGCCTTCCTGCCGCTACAGTTTGTCGGCAAGTGGTTGGCTAAGCTCTGGATCTTTATTCAGGTTGGTCGCGTAAAAGTTGTCGGTAGGGAGCATTTAGATAGTGGTGGTCGTCTAGTTTTTTGCTCTAATCACGTCAGCATGTTTGACCCCATTCTTATCTACTCGTTACTAAAATGCTACCCCCGTTATATGACTGCCATTGAAGAAATGACTGGCCTCGGCGGTCTCAGGGCTGTCTTTATGGGTGCCTGCGGCTCTTTTGCTGTTGATCGCTCTAAGGGCAAGACCGTGATTGAGCCGGCTATAAACGTGCTGCTTAGTGGTGATTCATTGGTGATTTTTCCTGAAGGAAGAATTGGTATCAATGGCGAGTACAAGCTGGGATCGGCGATTATTGCCCTTGGTGCGGCCGCAAAGTTGCCGAAGCAAGAGCGAGTTGGTATTGTGCCGATTCATCTTTCTTTTAATGGCTATCATTCTGAATCGGCAAAAGGACCTTACGGTTCGATGAAATTCAATTGGCGCCAAGGTGTCACTGTGACAGCTGGTGCGCCTATTTGGCTTGACTCAAGTGCAAAGGTTAGCCCAGAGGAGCTGACTGCGATAGTTCGTCATCAGATTGTTGATCAGCTCGCTCCTCGTGATCTTAGTTCAACTGGAAACCTAGTTGCCGTCTAACTGAGTCGTCGCTAGCGTAGTACTTTCTTTTGATTATTTGTAGTGACATTAGAGAAGGAGGATGAGTAGCGGCAAGCTTTCTCTTCCTTCTCTGTACGGGCTCTGTACTAGCTCTGGACTAGCTCCGGACTAGTAAGAGACTTAGTCCTTTCATCTAAAAAAATGCCACAGTTTAACTATATTGCGCAGTAGTAGGAGGAATTTTTTTTTCAACACCATTATTGAGTAGCTAGAAGGCCAGCCTGAGCTGGCTTTCTAGCTAGAAAATTATTAGCAAAGGTCGTTCAGTCGCCGCACCTGAATTAGGTAGAGCAGAGCACCACATAACATTCCGGCCGCACTAGTAACTAGAGCCATGGTGACGCCGTACTGCTCGGCTGTCCAGCCCGCGAGAAGAGCTGTAAATGGGGCTAGGCCTAGGGTGAATGTGGTATACACACCCATCAGTTTGCCCCTTGCTGAAGGTTCTACGCCTTGCTGCATTAACGAGTTTCCACCGTTCCAATGGATGGAAAGGCAGATCCCAGCCACAACAATGGCCGCCATTGAGATTGCCATTGATTGAGAAAATGCCAGAGGCACCAGTGCTAATGCGAGGATGACGGTGGCTTGTCCGATTCGTCGTCGTCGCCCTTTTTTGTTGCCGCTGTAGGCTATCGAAAGTGATCCGACTAGTGCTCCTACGCCTGCTGCCGTAGTGAGGAAGCCATAAGCCACTGATTGTCCGTGTAGTAGCTCCGATGCAATAATTGGCATCAGCACTGTGTATTGCAAGCCGCAGGTAGTGACGAAGGCCGCTAGAAATAGCAGTGTGTAAACTCCTGGTCTTTTGAGAATGGCATAAAATTGTGCTTTTGCCTCCGCTTTTGCAATGCCTTTTTCGCTCCCGTTTTCTCGCGCTTTTCTTTTTGAGTTCTGGGGCAGGCGCAGAGCGCAAAGGCTGATTAACGCTGCAACAAAGCTCAGGGCGTTGAGGGCAAAGCAGAGCTGCTCTCCGTAGGTCGCTATGATGGCCCCGCCAAGAGCTGGCCCAATCATGCGGGATACATGAAAACTTGCAGAGGACAGGCCGATGGCATTGGCAAGGTGCTCTTGATCTTTAATAAGAGTAGGCACTAGCGATTGCCTGGCTGGTACCTCAAAGGCAATGGTGCAGCCAAGAATGATTGAGAGTGCGACAATCAAGCCAAGGCTGCCTTCATTGGTAAATTGCAGATAGCCAAGCGAGATAGCTTGCAGCATGGCGACGGTATTACAGGCTAAAAGTATTTTGCGTTTATCGTATCGATCAGCGGCTATGCCTCCGATGAACAACAGAAAGAGCAAGGGCAAGTTGCCGGCAAATATTACTATTCCAAGGGCGGCAGCTGAGCCGGTTAAGCGATAAACAAGCCAGCTTAGCGCCAGGCCTTGCATCCAGCCGCCTATGCTGGAAATAAACATGCCTACGGTAAAGATGCGAAAATTTCGCTCTCTAAATGAGCGAAAGGTATCATTGCAGCAATTTCCTACAGACTTCCCTAGGGTCTGTAGCACTGCAATCAGGTAAAGGAACATAGATGTCTCCACTGCAGCGATTTCTGCCAGACAATGAAAGAGAAATCTACACAGGTTTTTTACCAGTGTAATAAGAGAGCGGGCGGTACAGCTTGTTATTGCTAGTTTGCTCTCTGATGTGCTCGCCCCAGCCAATCATACGACTGGCGCAGAAGGTCGAACTGTAGAGCGTGCGAGGAATGCCAACGTGTTCTAGCACTACTGCTGTCCAGAACTCTACATTAACGCGCAGGGTGCGTACTGGTTTGTTTTCAGCAATGGCTTTAGCTTCTTGCTTTTCAGCTAGAGCTTTTAGAATTGCGGCCTCAGTTGCTTTTGCCAGGTCGATACGCGGTCCAGCTTGTCTTTCTGCTACCCGTTTTAAGGTCAAGGAGCGCGGATCATCGGTGCGATAAATGCGGTGACCAAAGCCCATAAATAGATGCCCTGCTGCCATCTTTTCGCTTACCCAGTGATCGACATTGGCACAATCACCAATGCTGTCAAACATGTCTAAGACCGGTCCTGGTGCACCGCCATGCAGTGGGCCAGATAAAGTGCCAATGGCGGCTGTTAGGGCAGCGCCAATGTCGGCACCGGTTGAAACAGTAACACGGGCGCTAAATGTTGAAGCGTTTAAGCCGTGGTCCATGGTCAAGATCAAGTAGGTTTCTAGGGCACGTAAATTAGCTTCAGTAGGACGTTCACCGGTGATGCCCCAGAGGTATCTGTCGGCGTATCCACGGTTGCCAAATTTATATTTTGGCTTGCGGCCAGTATGCAGAACTTCCATAATTGCCGGAGTTAGAGCGCATAGAGTGATGATTTCTTCGCTTATTTCTGCCTGGTCGCGTTTCAACCAAGACTTGAAATTGCGGCCGTTGGCAATGGCTGAGAGGCTGCTGCGGAATGCTGACATTGGCTCGCCACCGCGTAGTTTGCGTACCAATTTGACTTCGTCGCTGGTTAGGTGACCAAGCTCTTCAATTTTGAAGCGAAAGTCAGATAGCTCGCAACAGCTGGGCAGGCGACCTTCTCGCAAGACAAACCAGACTTCTTCAAAGGTTTTTGTTTCAGCCAGTTCAACTGCATTGAAGCCATTGAAAATTAGTCTGCCCTCGGTGCCCATTACTTCACTCAAGGTTGTGTAGCAGGCATAGACGCCCTCTAAACCAGCAGGAAAGGAAGGGCTATTGGTAATAGTTTGGATGGTTGCATTGTTTTCGTTTGAAGTGCTCATGAGAGTTCTCCATAGTTTGTAGGTGGAAGGACCCGTCTCAAAAATGGCAGCTGAGAACGAGTCCTCATTGCCTTCAAGCAATGCCAGGAAGCGTTAGAGCGGCCGCAATGGGAGTGGGGAAAGCGAGAATTTTTTGTTTGTTGAAAGAATGCTCGGTGAAAAGTTGGTGAAGAAAGATAACTTGTCCTAGCACAGCCAGCAAAACAGACTCAAGACGCGCTGCTGGTCGGCCTGGACGCTTTCACTTCCCTTTGTTGAGTCACTTTTAGCTAGCGTTATCAGTGAATTCGATTTTTCGCTACCCTGGCCTTGAAGTTGTTTGCTCTTAGAGGCTAGGCTGAGCTTCTTATATTCCGTCCCCTACCGTTTTGCCTGATAGTTTTTCACTTAGACAGAACAAAACATTCAAATAATCGTTCAACCAACCATTGAACTAACCAATCATCAACCGCTCAGTACCTGCAGCCTGCGTTATTTAGGTTGCCAGTGGAACAGCCTCAACCAAGGAACAATTATGTCCAAAGTCACAATTATTGGAGCCGGCTTCGTCGGCGCTACCGCTGGTCAATACATCGCCATGAAAAATTTGGCCGATGTTGTATTGATCGACATTAACGAAGGTGCTGCTATGGGTAAAGCATTAGATTTGCTTCAGACCGGGCCGATTACCTCTCACTGTTCACACCTTTCTGGCGCTAGTGGTTATGAAGCCACCGCCAATTCAGATGTGGTCGTCATAACCGCTGGTATTCCCCGCAAAGAGGGAATGAGCCGCGACGAATTGCTAAAAATCAATGCCGGGATTGTCAGCAGTGCTGCTGCGCAAGCGGTGAAATTTTCACCGAACGCCATTTTTATTGTTGTCACCAACCCGCTTGATGTGATGACCCAGCTTACCCAACAGGTTACTGGCTTACCGAGCCATCGAGTAATTGGCATGGCCGGTGTACTCGATAGCGGTCGTTTTCAGACCTTTATTGCCGCCGAACTGGGAATTAGTCCGGTAGATGTTAAAGCGATGGTTCTGGGAGGTCACGGCGACCTTATGGTGCCATTATTGCGTCACTCCTCAGTCAATGGAATTCCCGCCTTAGAGTTAATTGCTGAAGCTCGTCTGCAAGAGCTAGCTGTGCGCACTAGAGATGGCGGGGCTGAGATAGTCAGCTATTTGAAGTCTGGCAGTGCCTACTACGCCCCCGGTGCTTCTGTTGCTCAAATGGTAGAAACAATTCTGCAAGATCAGAAGCGTTTGTTGCCATGCTCAGTTTTGGCCACTGGTCAATATGGCCTAAACAATGTCTATGTTGGTTTACCTGTTGTGCTTGGTCGCAACGGTGTGGAGCGCATAGTCGAATTGCCGTTAGAAAGCTCTGAGTTGGCTGCTCTGCAAAAGTCAGCAGCAGCAATCGCGAAGAACGTGGCAACTATGAATGACCTGATTGGATGGGGAAAAGCAGAGGTCATCGAGGCTAAAACTGCAGAGACAGCTGTAGTGGTTTTGGCTGCTGCACCGCCAGCCGCTGTTGCTGAGTCTAAAGAACCGGTAACAAAATGAAGAGCAGAGTCGACAGTCTCAAAATAGCCGCAGAGCAGGAATTTGATCTAGTTGTCGTCGGCGGAGGTATTGTCGGCGCCGGTGTTGCTCAAAATGCTGCCAGTCGCGGTTTGTCTGTTTTGCTGTTAGAGAAAGGCGATTTTGCTTCGGGCACTTCTAGCCGCACCACAAAGTTAATTCATGGCGGCTTGAGATATTTGGAGCAATTTCAATTCAGGCTCACCAGAGAGCTCTGTCATGAGCGCGGTCTGCTTGAGCAGCTTGCACCGCATATGATCAAAGATTTTTCGTTCATTTTGCCTGTCAGTAACGATAAGAAAGTATTTGGTTTGAAAGCTAGTCTCGGATTAACTATCTATGACTTACTTTCTGTCCACGCTCGTGGTGTGCGCAGGCATCAGCGTCTGAGTCGAGGAGATACGCTCAGGGCAGCACCCTCGCTAGACATCTCGCGCATTTATGGTGGTCTGCGTTTTCATGATTGCATCACTGACGATAGTCGCGTAGTAATGGAAGTGATCAAATCGGCCTGTTCTTTTGGTGCCATTGCAATCAATTATTTGGAAGCTACTGGCTTTCAAACCACGGACGGGAATGCCCGAGTAGAGGCCGTTCTTTGTAGAGATGCGCTCACTGGCGACGAAACTGTTATTCGTTGTCGTTCTTGTGTAAATGCCACCGGCGTATGGTCCGATCAGTTGTTGAGTCAGGTAGACCCGACTTGGAGGCAGCGGGTTAAACCGGCCAAAGGCACCCACATCGTCTTGCCATTGTCGAGCTTTGAGACGACGACGGCGTTGTTTCTACCTACAGCAGATGGGCGCTATGTTTTTGTTGTGCCTTGGCAAAACTCCTTGATGGTCGGCACAACCGATACTAGTTACGACGGCCCTTTAGACAACCCTGTGGCAACTACTGAAGAGATCGACTATCTGCTCGCGGTGCTCAATTCATATCGCAATAATATCGGCAACAACGGAGTGGTTGAGCCGTTGACTCGGAGCGACGTGGTAGCGACGTGGGCTGGTCTGAGGCCGCTAGTGGGTGAGCAGAATGACTATGGTCAACCAGGTCAAACCTCAAATATTTCGCGCGAGCATTTGTTGTTCGAAGGTCCAAGCGGAATTATCGGTTTGATTGGCGGGAAATTGACCAATTATCGAATGCTCTCCAGTCATGTGGTTGATATGGCCTTATCTCAGCTCATTGAGCGGGATCAATCATATATTGCTTTGCCCAAGAGTAATACCAGTCACCTGATGTTGGGTGGTTGGATTGATCATGCTGATTTCCTTGCTACAGCCGATTCGATTGCAGCAGAGGCGCGAGCGCTAGGGCTAGAGCCAACAACTGTTCAGCATTTATTGGCTACCTATGGCAAAGATGCTCTGGCGATTCTCGAGCTAGTTGAGCAAAATCACGAACTGGCAGAGCTCATCAACCAAGACTTTCCAGCGATATTAGCGGAGGTGCCCTATTGTCTCGACAGTGAAATGGCAACCACTTTAGATGACATATTATCCCGGCGTATTCGTCTGGGCTTTGTCAATCAGCAGCAATGTCTGCAATCGGCACCGAAAGTTGCCAATTTGATTTGCGCTCTCGGCCATTGGGACGGTCCACGCTCGGCATCTGAAGTCGATCAATTTCAGCGAGGTCTTTTGGCCCAATTGGCACCACTGCTTTAACTCTAGGCTAGGAACGCTAAAGAAAACAATTTAGCTGCTTGCGGAAAGGACTCTGCGAGCAGCGCTAACTAAAAAAAAGAGCTGTGTTGTACTACGCTTGGTAACAATTGTGTGATTGGTTTCTAGACTGCCACAGTTTGAACACAAGTCCGCCACAGAAATGCCCCAAAACCTGCGTAAATACCGGGTTTCGCTTTGCTTTCCTTTTCGTTATTGTTGACCCACTAGCGAGGAGCAATTAGCAATGCCTATCTTTGAAAACCGCATTCTTTCGAAGGCGCTCTCTGATGAGAACCAGTACGAGGCAGCCACTAAACTTTCAACCCAAGCATTTGAATACACTGCTGTGGCCGCACTTGCAGCTACTACACTATTGATTGCTTCCAAGGGCCGTGTTTTGCCCGAGCTTGCTTTTGTTGGCGAGTCTGCTGCTAAAAGTGGCTTGCGCTCCTCGCGAGTTCTCGGTAGAGAAGCCCTGGGCTTTGCTGATGACTTAGTTAAGCCAATGAAATTAGTTGTTGATGGTGTCGAATCTAAAGTTGGCCAACTCACTGGTGCTGCAGTTAAAGATGCTGTCAGTGGTTCTAAGGGGCTGGCTGATGATGTAGCTAAAACCTTGAAGCCAGACGAAAAGCTTATGGCAAATATCGAACTAGGTGCTCGACCAGGTTGGCAATATGCCAATGGTGCAAAACCGTTAGAAGCGAAGCATCTTGGCTTCACTCGAGGTTGGCCAGTGGAAGGGGTGTCCGTCAACAATGAAGGGGTCAATCTCTTCACTACAAAAAATCATCACTGGGTAAAAATTGGACCGTTCGACAAACCACCTGCTGGTACCAATGCTCTCGATGACTTGTTGAATACCTATATCACCAATGTTCGAACTGGTGCCAGCTCTGGTAAAGAGGTTTCATCTATTGTTCTTAAGCGTGATACCGCCAGTGCTTATGGCACCGAATTGACTGGACGGTTAAATCCAATTGAATTTTGGCTCTAGAGTTTTCTTGTAAAGCGCAGTTTGAACTTTAGCTTGCAACCAGATATTGTCTTATTGCACAGAAGTTTTTTGACAGGTTTGAAATCGGTCTTTTACAGGCAGGTATCTGATCAATAGACTTGGCAATTTAAGGCAGAGTGAAATGACCGTCTCCAGTGCGAAAGTTTTGACCTTTTCCTTTGGGTTGTTTTTGTCGTCTGCCTCCCTCCCTGTTATCGCTTGCAATCAGTGCTTGCCAGCCAAGCAAAGTTTTGCCGCCAAGAACTACAAAGAAGCGGCTGCTAAGTTCAAGGCCGTAGTTCAAGCTAATCCTGCTTGTTTAGATGCCCGTTTGGGAGAAGCAGAGGCCCTTTCTCGTTCCAATAATCATCCGGCAGCGATTAAGTCGCTGACGGCACTTATTGCTTCTAATCCTCGTTTAGCTAAAGCATACGTTTTGCGTGGCCAAGAGTATGAAAACAGCAAAGAGCCCAACAAGGTAATTCGGGAGGCTAATGCAGCTCTTGCTATCAATCCGAAAATGGCCGAAGCCTATGCCCGTAGGGCAAGAGGCTATTACATGCTGGTTTTTACTTGCTTTGGTCAAGACAAAGATTTGACGAAAAAAGGCCTAGCTGATTTAGACAAAGCGATTCAGTTAGATCCGAAACTCGCAGTGGCTCACTTCAACAAAGGGGTGTGGCTATTCGGTGAAAAAAAGTCAAAGGAAGCAATTGTCAGCTTAACCAAGGCAATCGAGTTGGCTCCATTGAATATACTTACTACAATTATCGTGCGATAGCCTATGAAGAAACCGGGCAGGTCGACAAAGCGATAGAAGATCTTAGTGCTTTTATTAAACTAAATCCCCATGAAATCAATGGCTATCGCCGACGGGCCAATGCCTATGTTCAAAAAGGCGATTGCAAGAAAGCCCTCGAAGATTTGAATCATGCCATTGTTATTGCACCCAGAGACTTCAAGCTTAAGCGCAACAGAGGCGAGCTATTGATGAAGCTCAAACGATTCAAAGAAGCAATCGCTGATTTTAATATAATTGCCAAAGCTAATTCTATGGACGATGAGGCCTTCAAAAGCTTGGGTGATGCTTACTTTGAGCTTGGTAACTACCAGAGCAGTTTGCAGAACTACAATGAAGCAATTAGTTTGCGCGATGATTCGCAGACTAATTACATGGCGAGAAGCCGTGTTTATCAAAAGCTGGGCAAGAATGCGCAAGCTCAGCTAGATATTCAAAAGGCCAAAAGTTGTTTAGGATCACCTGAGTCATAGGCGTTTCTAACGGGTCATCTCCTTTGTATGTCAGTCAGTAGCGCTGCTTTGACGACTATGACGGTTTTAATGCTTTTGATGAGACAGTGTGAGGTTTATTTTTGCGCTGGTTCGAAAAGCAGTACTATTGAGGCTTTCGCTCTTGGACTGTCATTAGTCTCTGCTAATGTCATTTTCTCGTAGTTGTACCACTGCGGGCGGTGCTGCCGCGCTAGTGGTACCACTGCGGTCTAGTAATTAGGTTGCCCCAAAATAGCCTCAGTAAAGCGTTCTGAGGGTTTCTGGCGCTGCAGTTGACCAGCTTTCTACCATCTTGTTGTGCTTCTGTCTTGATTGCACCCTAAGGAAAGACTCTGATAGTACTAGTTATCTCTCTTTTACTTTTTTTGTTTAGGACTACCTAACTACAAATATTTGCCACGGCGGCTGACATGCAACTTTCTCTTCGACAACTCTGTTGTTCCGAGAATGGCTTTGTTTGTGGTTGGCCCTAGCGTGAATTGAGTCAGTGGAGAGATTTTCCGTCTAAATTTCAGAGAGCAACTGCGCTCAATAATCTTGTTTCCTTGAGGAGAATAAATATGTGCAACACCTGCGTAATTTGTCATAGAGACATCAGTATGTTTATTGAGCTTGGTGGTCCAGCGGGCTTTCAGGCAACAAGTCCAGACTCTGGTCGTTTTGTCTGCAGCACTAAGTGCAGCGATGCTTACTTCAAGCATCGAACAGATGAAATGAGTGCGATAGCCGAATCTACGTCGCCTGTCTTGTTATTTCTGCCAAGCGTCTGAAGTTACATTAGGTCAACTGGCATGATGCCCCAGCGCCAAGAATGGCTTCATTTCAACCAAATTCAAAGAGAAGACAATGGAAACAATAGTGCTTGTATTTGCCGTGGCATGGCTCCTCCTTTCACCAAGACTGGCTCCTGGCCTATATATGAGGTTCTTACTACGACCAGACAAAAACTGCGGCTCACCAGAGGACAAGCAAAATCTGCATGCCCTTGGCGGTGAAGAAGTCTATTTCTTAAATGGAAAAGGCAAGCGTTTGCGTGGTTTCTATTTCGCCGGTGATCCGGAGAAATCACAGTCACCTTCTTTTGTTCTTTACTCGATGGGGAACGATGGTGATATTGAGAAGCGAGCTTCAATACTGGCTCTATTGCTGAGAACCGGTGTCCCTTTATTCATTTATGAGTATTCCGGATTTGGTAAAAGCCAGGGCCAGCCCACCTTGAAGAATGCAATTGACGACTCGCACGATGCTTTTGATTTTGTCGTTGAGCGCTTCAACAAAAAGTCGGAGGAGATTGTCTTATACGGAGAGTCTCTAGGAGGAGCAATTTCAGCCCGCCTGTTGAGCAACCGTTCCGCTGGGGCACTAATTCTCAAGAGCTCTTTCTCTAGTTTGGCTCGCATCAGTCAGGAACTGTGTGTTTGGTTGCGGATTTATCCGTCGATTCTGCTGCCCCTCATGGATACTGGCAAAAAGCTCCAATCAGTGGTTGTGCCTGTTCTGATAATTCATGGTCACCTGGACCGCAAAATTAATTGGAGACATGCACTGACGCTGTATAGCAACTGCCCAGCAAACCGCACATTGCTCTGGCTGCCGAATAGTCGCCATGCCTTCATGACTGAAGCAGATGAGGTGATATTTTTCAACGGAGTATCTATGATGCTAGAAGTTGTCTCTAAGGCAACAGCTATGATTCATGCCCATTGTCAATATTATGACTGGCATGAAGCCGGTGAGATGGGGGAGCCAGCCTTAACTGATGAGTCCGCAGCTAGTCTGCAGCTGTCTATTGAAGACTACAGGCAGGCAGCTGGGATGCTATCGTCTTTTGCTTCCTCAGTTGATGGGCCGCAGAAGTTTTATGATCTTAGGTGAGCAGCTTGCACTGCTAAAACCTGAGTAGGTGGACAACTAACCCTCGAGGTTATGTTGCTTTCAATTTCGCAGAAAGCGCACGTCATAGCGCTTTCTGCCCTTTCCATTTTGGAGAAATTTATGGCCTTGATATTCGCAGTTTTGATTGTTCTATTTGTGTGCAAGCCGACCAAAGACTTTACTTTCGTAATTTGTTTCTTGACTTTGCTCACCGGCAAGTTTCTTCTTGCCATTGCCTTCTTATTCTTATTCGTGGCCGGTTCGAATCGCTAGATTCGATAGAGCAGGCTGTTTCTTCCCGCGGTGAATAGATGGATTTGATGAAAATTTATTGCCTTCGATACCTTTGGTATGGAAGGTTCATTTTTTAAGGAGATTTGAGCGGCGCAGTTAGCGAGCTTTAGTCTCAAATTTTGGAGATTATTATGAACACTCAAATGGCACCACAAGAATTGCCACGTCGCCGTCGCCTTGACCCTAGTGTTTTGAGCGATGCCGAGATGGCTTTTGACGAGTTTCTAGATGCTAATTTCTTTGGCCAGCCTGAGGCTCGCTTACTACTGCGCAAAGCTTATGCCAGTTATCTTAACCCCCTGCGAGACAAGACTAAGCCGATAGCTTTTCTTGTTTTCGCTGGTGAGTCACGCACTGGCAAGACCGAAGGCGCTCGCATGATACCGGCCTTCGTCCACAAAAATCGCTTTGCCTTGCTGAAAATCAACTGCAGTGAGTACATGGACAAGCACAGTCTGTGGAACCTCAAGGGCTCTCCTCGTGGGCACATTTCTAATCAGGTAACAACTGATGAAAAGTATCATCTGGTGCCTAAAGATGAGAAGCATGGCTATGCTGAATTTATGAACCACAACCTGGAATGGTCTAAGCAAGGTTCAGATGTGCCGCTGTCTGTAGTTCTGTTGGACGAATGGGACAAAGCTTGCTTTGAGTTCAACCAACTCTTGTTGCAGGCTATGGACGATGGTCAGATCACTTTGGGCTCTGGTGAAGTTGTTGACTTTCGCAACACCATTTTTGTAGCCGCTTGCAACAGTGGCATGGAAGAGGTAGAGCGGGCCGAGGCTGGTGGTATTGGTTTTACTGCTACTGAGAGTAAGCTCAGTCACGCTGAGGTAAGCAAAGTTGTTGATAGGGTGATTAAAGAGCGCACCCCTCCTGAGTTTCGTAATCGCTTGAAAGAGCTCGGTGGTATCGCTGTGTTTCAATCACTGACCGCAGAGATGATGAAGCTTGTTGTTAGACGTGACTTCAAGGACATTCAAGAGTTGATCAATGCTTCTGGTTACTTCTTTTCTCTTGCAGTTACAGAAGCGGCTATTGATGAAGTATTGCGTCAGGCGCTTGCTGGTAAGGGCAATTTGAGTAACGTTAAGTCGTTGATTACTAAGGAGATTCAGATTCCTCTGGGTATTGAGGCCACTAAACGCACAATTAAGCCAGGTGATTCTGTGCTAGTTGATGTCGAGTTTCCGCAAGGTGCAGAAACAGTGGGCGCTAACAGTGTTGTTGATAAAGTATTCTTCTTTGAGATTGGTGATGCTTTAGGTCAACCGACTACTGTTTCCGGCTTCGAGTCATTGCTGCGCTCGCCTGCTGAAGCTGCCGCTGGTCCGTCTCCTACAGATGCGGATTTGACTGATGAAGATCGGCAGATGCTTGCCTCTTTGTTCTCTATCGGCAATAGCAATTTAGTCGGTGCTCGCTCTATGTCGATGCTACTTATGGCGGTTGAAGGTGGTGTGCAAAGAGAGTCGCTTGGCTTCGGTTTTGCCGATCAGCTGAACAAGCTAGGTCTGATGCCGAAGACACCAGCGGCCTTTACTGACTTGCACAACTTGACTCTGCTTTCGGCCATGTCTTTGATTAAGTCGCACGTCGAACTTTATCCTGAGTTGGCCCGTAGCTACACACTAGAAGTGAAGCAAGACAAAAGCTTCATGACTTTGGTGCGGGATTCGCAAGAGATAGTTAGCGAATTAGTTACTCTGCTGGGTGTTCGCATTAAAGATACGAAGATGCACCACGAGTCGCCTTACACATACACCATGGAGGTTGAGGCTCTTCCACAGGCGATTGTTATGGCACGCACTCGCTTTCCTAAACTAGGTATTAAGGCTGCCTAGTTTTGATGTTCAACCGTTCACCGTTGGCGCTTGATCACGCCAACGGTGTAACTGTCATTCACATTGAAAGAGAACTATTATGAAACCAAGACTATATTCATTGAAAAACGGCGTTATTGAGCAAGGTATTGTTGTTAGCGTCACTGGGGCAGCAGATTATGTCCCTGGTCTGGCTCACTCTCGACCTTTTGCAACGCTAGCAAATCTGTTTGCTGTAACTGATATCAACGGCGTTTACGAAAGAGTCGCTTGTGATATCCGTCTGCTCGATGTTGTGTTTGATCAAGACGTTGTGAGCGCGGAGAAAGACACTGTTTTTCTCCTGGTTCATGGGGTAGGTGAGCAGCGGGATGTCCTTGATTTTGAGCCAACACACCAGCCAATCCTGCTTGAATCGGCAATTCATGTAGGTTATTTCGCAACCACCTATATTGCTCTCTATGCCTTAAAACCCAAGACGACTTTCCGCTTGCTCTGTTGGGAGCCACGCCTAGCCTCATATCTGGTTAGCAAAAATGTGCGTGTTACTGATAGCGAAATTATTTGTGAGCCTGTCCGTCAAGTTCGTACTTTTGTCAAATGGCTACGTCGATTAATCGCTTGAGGCGCTTCCTTGGATTAAAGGTGTCTTCTGCTAACTTTGAGAACCTGTCAAATCGTCGACTAGAACAGCTTCGAGTTATATACTCGCAGCTTCGCGTTGACATGGCTGCAGTGGTGGATGATTTATCATCTCAAACCAGCAATGCTGCCTTTGATTCTAGCGGAAGACTTAAACCGGGGCTTCATCGCCTCTCAATGTCGTCACTGGAGAGTATCTACGGACACTCTCAGCAGCGTTTGTGGTTGCTCGAAGGAATGCGCCGAGCGCTTAGTGACTTGAAATTTAACGGCTGTAGGCAAGTATTTATTGGTGGGAGCTTTGTTAGCAAAAAGGGCTGTCCCAACGATTTTGATTTGCTCTATGACCTCAAAGGAATGAGTTTGGATGCGTTGCTAGATCAAGCCCCACGTCTCTACCCTCGAAGCGATATGGAACGGCGATTGCAAATAGAGCATTACGGTGGACAAGTGCTACCACTTGCTGCTTCGCCAGGACTATCGTACTCGGTAGTTCCTTCGCTTCTTGAATTTATGCTCTACGACGACCGATTTGACGAGTACAAGGGGGTGGTCGCATTGACACCCTAGATTTTAAATCCACTCAGACTTTTGCGAAGGGTTGCCCGTTCGATTTTAGTGCGGGCACAACAACGACAAAGCTTTTTAGAGGTATTTGTATGCGTGAAGATATGAAATTTGTTGTTTTAGATCGGCCGCGTTTGAATCATGATTTTCGTATTTGCAAGGGTGAGCGAAGGAAGCTGCAGTGTGACTGGGAGACTCTTCCGCAGCGTGAATCAATGAAAGTGCATTGGCACTTTCATCGTCGCTATAAGGCTAAGCGTTTAGTTGGCAGAGATGACCGTCGCAAACAGTTCAACGACCATCTCTCACCATTGAGACGTTTTCTCAAAACCCGACTGGGTAGCGATTGGAATGATCTCAATTCGGAGATTCGGCAAGAAGCCAGCACCCGAACAGTGTTGGGTTTTCACTTGATGCACCATTTCTGGCGGATGATTCGCCGAAATGTTTTTGTAGTAGATGGCGTTGTGTTTAGTAATCGCTCCCAGCAGCTTAGTTCTGGCAGCTTCTATATTGATCCAACGAGCAACAAGCTGTGCTGCATCGGCAGTTAATTTTCAACCTCGCCAGAGGCATTCTAAGTGACTGCCTCTGGTTTCATTTATTCATTCATTTGAGGAACTACTCATGAAAACTACAATTAAAAGAAATGCTGAGACCCTAATATTTCTGGCTGTGCTGCTGCTTTTGGCCGGGGCTGTGTGGGCTCTGTTTGGCGACAATCTGCTGGCTGCTTTTCTGGTAGCAGCATTTGGTGGCGCCCTCCTTGCTTTGGTCGGTACAACAGAGGCTGAACTTCTCGACGATGTCTTCACGTTGACCATGGATTCAGTTAAGTTCAAGCCTGAGTAAGTTTTGCGACTGACTGCTTCTCAGCCGACGCTCAACATCAACTTAAAAACGAGGTATAAAATGAACTATTCACTGATCATCCTAATCATCATTTGCATTCTTGCCAGTGGCGGAGTTTCCTGGCAGGCATTTCGCTTTCCTATAGGCGGTTCACCGTCAACGCCATTACCAGACCGTAAGGCTTCACCGATTTTGGTGATAGTCTTCGGCATCGTATGGGGCGGTATATTGGGGTTTTCCTTTTTTGGTCCATGGGCTGCAGAAAAGTTGCCATTTTTTATTGTTGGTACCATATGTGTCACCATAGCCGGTGGCTTTGTTGGTAACCATCGGTATGGTAAGAGTCTGGCTGTTCGAGGCTAAACTGAAAGCGCTCTGCCTGAGCGCTTTTGGCGCTAGTTCCTGTTGTTTGGAAGAAGTGCGGCGCTTAAGATGAGATAGCGATGAGCCCGGTGCTGTAAATAGAGGCAATTGCTTTGGCTGCCGCGGCTTAATACTTTGACTTAACCCTTTTGAGGCAAGGATGCCTTTTTTTTGCAGCAAATTAAACGACCGGTCTACTGCAGGAGAGCTGAGTTTTGGTCGCCGCGCGGCTGTGTTGTCACGTTCTTCGCGCTGTTGTCTGAAGCGGGCTACTTCTGCCTTGCTCGAGTGAGACAGTTTGAGGCTTTCTGTTCATTGCGTCTTGATATGGCCTATAGACCAGTGTTTTCAGGGTTTGGGCCTGAATGAGCCTGTGCTAATCTGGGTTTCTTCGTATTATCACCACTAATGGTGCCAGCAGTCTTCTGCTATTTATTTTGGGGTACTAGCCCAAAAACCGCCCAGTTAAGGCCTTTAGCTGCTTGCCTGTGCTGTATTGGGGCCAGCACAGTTGTCTTATTTTTCCTTGCTCTACACAGTAAGTCTTTGATAGCACTAGATATCTCTCTATTCTCTTTCGCGCAGCAAGGTACTTTAAACCTTTAACAACAGCCAATAAGGCCTATGTACAAATTTTTCGATGCAACTATGTTGCTTCGAGGACGGTCTTGTCTGGTTTTGTTTGCTGTGAAGAGCGAATTGCAGAGGTGAACCAAAACAAACTAACTTAGAAAAGGACACAGTTATGAAAAACATAAATGCACAAGCAATTCAAAATCGCCAACTCGCAGCCCAAAAGGCAGCCATCATCGCTAGACTCCACACACTCTTTGCCCAGGGCGGTGCACATGTTGAACCCCTTTCGGCTTTGCTGGAAGTTAAACTTGGCGGCAAGCGAGTCGGTCATCACCATGTTGATTGTGCGTTAATCACAAGCGATCAGAAGACATATTACTTCTGCTTTGGATACAACCGAGTCAAAGAAGCCGAACATCCCTTCTTCATTTTGCTCAAAGACAACTGGTTTGATGGCACCAAGTTGATTGCTCAAGACGGTTGGTTTTACCAATCTCTCTCTGAAGTTATGAACATTCAGGGTGGCTTTCTCGGCCAGGGCATAACCGTCGCCATTAGCAACGTGCAAGTCGACAAAGCTGCTTAATTTTGCCTTGCGACAATTGGCCACTGCGGTATTGTGGTGGCATGACCAGACGCTGTGTTTGACAGGGAGTTTTGAGGGCAGTGTTTACCCTTGGGAAAATTGATGACGAACAAGAGTATTAGAGCTAGTATCAGCAACCAGGAGTTTCCAGCCAAGAAAGAGGCTGTTTTGACTAAACTCAAAGCACTCTTTGCCAAGGCAGATGCTGATTTAGCGGTAGTATCTGCTACGGTCAAGCTCAGTCGTCGTATCGGTGAAGTGGTGAAAGTTGTGGGCGCCTATCAGGTTGACTGCATGGTCAGCACTGCTGATGGCAAAACATACTATTTCACCTTTGGCTACGACCGTCGTCAGGAAGTGGAGAATCCGTTCTTCATCTGGCTGAACGACAGTTGGTTTGATGGAACAGAACTAATTGCCCAAGAACGTGCCCTTTATTTAGCGTTATCGCAAGCAATGGGACATCAAGGTCGCTTTGACGATCAGGGTATTGGTTTGAAAGTCAGTCAGTTGCAGCCAGCTGTAGTCGCCTGACCCAGGTCTTAGAACAATAGCCAGCGCTGGATTGCGCTGGTTTTCAATTTACGTTAGCTGAAGGCACAGGGAAGTCGCCGTCAGCTAATTGGTGAGGAAAGAATATGAGTGAAAATGAAAATAATGGCACGGCATTACCTGTTGAGCCAAGGGGTTCACGCTGGAAATCGGGTTTGTCTTTGTTTGTTGTGGTACTGCTCTTAGGTGCGGTTTACGCCACCACAACCCCAGAGTTTGCTGTCTGGCAGGCGCACTATGCTGTCAAGTCGAAATCTGTCAGTACATTTGAGCGCGCCGTCGATGTTGACAGGGTTGCTCAAAATCTTGTTAGAGACATGGTTTCTACGCCTGTTTCTAATGCCCTTGGTGGTGGTGCCTTTGGTAACTGGGTGGCAAGCACGTTTGCTTCACTCTTTCAGCCAGACCTTGAAGCGGCAATTAAGCGCGAAATTCGCGATTCGGTCGCCTCTGGTTCGCTGGCTGATGATGTTCAAAACAGTGCCGGTCAGAGTGTTGGCTATAGCACTAACTTAGACGCCTTGAGTAAACAGTTGGGCTTTGATCGCTATCACTACACCGGTATCGACTATTTTGCTAGAGAGGCTGTTGGCTCGAACTGGCTACTGACTCTCAACTTTCAGGACGATCAAGAGCACTACATCGGCATTAAGGTTGAACTAGCAAGGGTAGATGGAGATTGGTTTTGGAAGATTATTCGCATAAGTAATTTTTCCGATGTCTCCGTTGAATTGCTCAAGATTAAGACCAATGAGGTTAAAGATAGCCTTTAGCCTAACTCCACTAACATTTACTAGGAATACTTATGTCAGCTACCGACTATGAAATTATCACAGGTATTTTGATCAGCATTTGCATAGCTGCAATTTACTTTTACTGGATGAAGTATGAGTTAAAACAGCAATTCAGTGCCGAATTGAAGTCTACAGTAGAAAAACTGAAGCTCGCCAATGAAGCCTGCTCTGAGGAGCTGCAGTTTAGTAAATCGAGCAAGCTTCTAAGACAGGCAAATGACTGGATGCGTCAGATCAACGAATTTTGTGAAGAAGTGGATTTGGAGCAAAATATTGATGATTTGGTTGCTGT
>Ga0075444_10000430_pt1 | contig 24936 bp, 21 predicted proteins | sample CoawatmetaG01DNA_FD_76836 | JGI IMG/M metagenome (GOLD analysis project Ga0075444, IMG submission 76836) | Marine microbial communities from the West Antarctic Peninsula - Coastal water metaG017-DNA | ecosystem: Environmental > Aquatic > Marine > Coastal | place: Atlantic Ocean: West Antarctic... | reverse complement strand
ACCTCTTCTTCTAGCACTAAATTGTTTGAGTTTTTTAAAATCTTAGAAAATTTAGTTTTTGGAAAATCGTTTATTATTAAATTTTTTACTTTTTGCGCCTTCTCGTTATCAACAATATTGTAAAGCTTAAAAAGTAAATAATTGGCCTCTGCTAAAAATTCTTTTTTAGGCTTAAAATTAATGAGTTTTTTTAAGCGTCTTTCAACTAAATCATAATCTTTGTATTTTACTAAGTATATTTCTGCTAGCTTTAAATAAGATTGATTTTTTAATTTTTTAATACTGTCTTTTTCTGCTTTTGTAACGGGAATTGAGGAAAGTAACTCGACATTTTCTGTTGATAAACTTTCAAAATCATCTTCCGCCTTTTCTTTAATTATTTTTTCTTTTTCGTTCGACTGTAAGGCTATAGAACTGGAATTTCTCCAATTAGATTTTCTGATCCTTGGTCCCCACAAAGATTCAAAAGATTTTTTTCCTAACTCAACCAAATTATTATCATAAAAATAAAAATTACTTTTTTTGGAGTTAGGTCTTTTCATTTCAGAAGCCCTCTTCTTTTCGTTTTGGGTACGCTTTTCTTCTCTTAATTCTCTGTCTGAAACTTCAATTTGACTTAAAATAGAATTTAATTTTTTTGGTTCATAGAAAGAAATCTTAATCAAGCTATCGTAAAGAATGACATTGTTTTCTAATTCGATAATTTGATTTAGCCCCTTTCTTTGCCTTTGTGTTTCCCAAAATTGTTTGGATTTTTTGTTTAGATTACTCATGGTACTATCCAAATACTTTCCGGCCATTACATAATCCGAGTTCTGAAAATACATCTTGGCAATTGTTGCATATCCTTTTGACAGCAAGTCTTTGTCTGAACTATTTTCTCTAATTGCTTTGTTTAAATAATTTTTTCCTCTGGAAATAGAGTCTTTAGAAAAAAGCAACATAGAGTAGTTATAATATATCTTATCCAAAAACTCCTCATTTTCATAATTATCGATCATTTTTATGATTTGAGATTCTTTATTCTTTATGTCTAAAGAATCATAAAGCAGAGTCTTGAGCCTGGCATTTACATAAAACTCTCTTGGTATTTTTCTGTGGAATTTTACGACTTCTTTAAAATATATATTTGCTGAATCCAGCTTAGTTTGCTTCTCTAAAAGCTGGCCTAAAATATATAAATACCTTGCTTTATTAATTCTGTTTGGTTCAATTTCTACGGCAACTTTCAGCGGTTTGACTGCATTTTCTTCTTCATTAAGCTGTAGATAAGCCATTGACAGAACTGCATTTGCGCGAGCTTTATTTTGATCATTTACTTTCTCTTTTTTTAATAAATTTTTTAAAAGCCCTATAGCCAAAGCTTCTTGCTCCAACCTAATGTTACACTTCGCTTTCCATATAACAGATTCGTCCCAAAGTTTGTTTTTTAGAGTTTGTTTATAAACTTGGTTGAAAGCGTCTAAAGCCGGGACAAATCTTTGATCTAAATATCTTGCTTTTCCTAAAAGCAAATAAGCGTTTGCAATTTTAGGATTCATTTGCGCACCATTAATTAACATGGAATGTTTTTGGATCGTTTTTGCCGCCTTTTCTTCTCCCTTTAAAAAATTAGCATTATCGATTCCATCAACAGTAATGATGTCATCAGAAATTTTTATTTTTTCTATAGATAAGATATCCCAGAAATTTTCAGTGAAAGAGCTTTCTGTCTCTAAAAGTCCCTCGTCAATCGATGTGTTTCCGTTAAATAAAACATTATAGCTGGAAAGAACGGAGTGATATCCTTTGTTTAAAGGTTTGTTTTTTTGGGTTGAACAACCCAAAAAAATAAAAGCTAATAATATTTTATAAATATATTTGTTCAAACTAATTATAATGTACTACTCAATAACATAAAATACTGTAATTTATTATCGAAAAGTAAAAATAATTGATTTTATAGTAATTCTCCTTTAAAATAAGACTCTAACTCTTTTAAAGTTTTTGGACTGGTGACAATATCTTTAATCACTTTTCCTTTCTCCAGAAGAACAATTCTTTCACAAACTTCTGTAACATCTTGAATGTCATGGCTAGAAACAAGAATGGTGGTCTTTTTGTTTTTAGATAAATCTTTTAAAATTTCTTTTAGTCTAATCTGAGTAGAAGGGTCTAGATTTGCAAAAGGCTCATCCAAAATAACTACTTTGGGCTCCCCTAGTAATGCTGCAATAACACCTACTTTTTTTTGATTTCCTTTAGAGAGGTCTCTCAGATATTTCTTTCCACCTAATATCTCTCCATGAAAAAAATCTTCAAATTGATTTACAAATTCATCTACCTCTTTTTTCTTTAATCCTCTTAATTCTCCTATAAAATAAAAGTATTCTTCTGGCATTAAATAGCCAATTAAAAAAGTATCATCTAAAAAAGCAGAGGTAAAAGATTTCCATTCTTCGCTGGAGGAAACTTCAACTTCGTTGTTAATCACTTTTCCTGAAGATGGTTTGATCAAATCTAGCAAACAACTAAACATGGTTGTTTTACCCGCTCCATTATTACCTACCAGTCCAAAAGTTTGACCAGCTGGAATTTCTAATGCCGTAATGTCTAAAACTGTCTCTTTTGAATATTTTTTAGTAATATTTTTTAAAATGATCATAAAATTAATTTTGTTTATATGCTTTTAAGGTGGAATACTTTTCTGATTTGTATGCTTTTATTATGAGATTAAAAACTGGCTCTTTCAATAAAATTCCTAAAATTCCTGTAGCCCCAACCATTAAACATCCAATAGAAAATGAGTAAAAGGAGTTTCCCAGCCAAAACAAGAATACAGGAAGTACTAATTGAGGAAGGCTAATTAAAACTGTTTTCATGTTGATTGCTTTTTTTCCTCCAAATGCCATTTTACTGGAATCTAAATCAACTGGTGTTTTGGTATATGCTCCTGCCCATAAAGTTAAGTGCCCATTTACGCCTATGTTGTATAGCCCACCGGCAAAAACCGCAAAAACCGCCTCCATCCCTAAAAAAGAGTAAATAAAACAAGCCAGGACTGTAGATATAATTGTACCGATTACCACTAGTGTCCACTTTGATTTTATATACTGTTTGTATTCAATATTTTGGCACATCATTAAAGAATAGTACTGGCTGTCCCAGCTTGGAACAAAAGATCCAAACATGAACAAAAATCCTCCCGAAGCAAATAAATATCCAAAGAAAGTCATCGATGAGCCTAATATATCTTCTTGAAAATAGAAAATAAAGCCATAAAAAAGAAAAAATATACCCGCAAAAACCGTGCTCCGAGCTCTTTTAGATCTTTTAATTAACCTCAAATCATTTTTTAAAAAAACAGCAGTTTTACCAAATCTGTCAAGCCATAAGAAGTTATCCATTTTTGCCTCTTTTATTTTCTTTTTTAAACCTGAATCTATGTATAGGCCACTTTTAAAATATTTAAAGACATAGAGATAAAGCCAAATTAAAAAGACCCAAGGTAAGATTGAATAAAACGGATTTGTATAAAAAGAATAGAAAAAAGACTGGGAATAAATGGTGAAATCAAAAATGGAATAATACTCTAATAACTTTATGCTAACCAGTATCACCCCGATACTATATAAAAGCTTGTCGTTATTATTTAATAGAAAGTTTAAGTAGTTCGTGATGTATACAATGGCTATAATTCCTAGATTCCATCCTATTAATTGGCTGGTATCGTATTCTTTATTTATTAGGACAAAAGTTAGTGGTATTAGATAAAGAAATACTATTAAATTAAAAAATGAAAAAATAGATTTTCCAAGAGCATGTCTTACTATCTGTGATTTTAAAATAGGGGTTAAAAGAAGGGGTTTAAGCGAAACGACAGGTATAGGTTGAATAAAGTACCTCATCACTATCAAGTATACAAAAGCAAAAATAAGCTGTTTATTTATAAAAAGAAACGGATCTTCTATTTCTAAACTTCCTTCAAGCACTTGATATGTTAGGAATCCTAACGCTGGAATTATAAAGGAAAAATATACTATCCAAAACCATTTGAAGATTTTCGTAGTTATATCTGCTCCAACAGATTCACCTCTAAAAAAGGATTTCCACTTTAGTTTTAAAAACGTAATTAACATAAGGCTAAATATAGACATTCTTTAAAGAATGTTAATTCATTTGTGATTTATCTTTATATTCTTGAATCTCTTGCCTATTTTCACAACTAATTATAAACAATCTTTTTTTGCAAAAATTTCAATCCTTAAAAGTTCTCCAAATAAAGGAAGAAACAACCAGTGCTGTTTCTATTACCTTTGATGTTCCTCAAAACCTTAAAAGCAATTATACTTTTAAATCTGGACAATACCTTACTTTAAGAGCAAAAATTAAAGGAGATTTGGTAACAAGATCCTACTCCATTTGCAGCTCCCCTAAAAGCGGTTTATTATCCGTTGCAATTAAAGCTATTGATAGAGGATTGTTTTCAACTTATGCAAATGAAGCTCTAAGGATAGGGGATTCTTTAGAGGTTTCTTTGCCAGAAGGAAGATTTGTTTTTGATAACGATAACTCAAAAAAAACATTTTTTGGTATTGCAACTGGAAGCGGAATTACTCCAATAAGTTCTATTCTAAAAGACACTTTAATCAGCAACACAAGTAGTCAGTTTGTGCTGCTTTATGGGAATAAGTCTATTGCAGACACCATGTTTCATTTAGAGATAGAAAAATTAAAAAGCGATTATAAAACCCGTTTCTTTTGCTACAATATTTATAGTAGAGAAAACAATTCTAATTCTATGTCTGGCAGAATAGACTCTAACGTTGTCGATTCGTGTTTAAAAAAACATCCGGATTTGAGTTTTGATAAGTTTTTTATTTGTGGCCCAGAAAAGTTGACCTTATTACTTTCTGCAGAACTAGAAAAGCTCGGTTACCAGAAAAATAAAATTTTATTTGAATTGTTTTTTTCTAAAATAGAAACTGAAGTTGAAGCTAATGTGAGTTCTGAAGAGACATTAGCTAAAATAACATGTGATTACGAAGATTTTGAAATCTCTGTGCCAAAAAACATGACTCTTTTAGATGCGGCTCTAAATCAAAAAATTGATGTTCCATATTCGTGTCAAGGTGGAGTTTGTTCTTCTTGTATTGGTAAAATCACAGATGGGACTGCAAAAATGCTTCAAAATAATATTTTAACGGACGGGGAGATAAAAGAAGGCTTAATCTTAGCGTGTCAAGCAATTGCAACGTCCAGTACTCTTTCTATAAACTTTGACGACGTTTAGGGTATCTTTATTCTTTACAAAAAACATTTATTCTTGATAAAGCTTCATCAGCCTATTGGCCTCTAATTTTGCGCTCCAGTTTTCTAATATTTCTTGTCTAGCTTCTTTGCCTAAAAAAAAGGATTTCTTTTTTATTAATTTTAAAATCAATTTTTCAAGATCAATATAGTTTCCTGCCTCAAAAAGATATCCGTTTGTGTTGTGTTTAATTAACGATGAATGTATGCCCACATTTTCTGTTGCAATCACACAACACTCGCAGGACATTGCTTCCGCAGCAACTAAAGAAAAGCCTTCTGAAAAACTAGGCACAACAACTATTTTTGCGCACTGGTAATAAGGAATGATTTCCATTGTTTCGTCTATAAAATATACCTGATTTTCAATAGAGTGTTTCTTTGTGATGTTCTTTAATTCTTCAAGAAAAGAGGGTTTATCGACTTTTCCAATAATTGCTAGTGCCCAATTTGAATTGTTTCTTAAAATTTTAGCTGCCTCCAACAAAACAACTTGTCCTTTTGGTTTTCTAACTCTCCCTGGACAAAGTATTAGGTTTTGTTGTGAGATTTTTTTTAACGTTGTTTCTGTTTTTGGAATAAACAAATCTACATCAACTCCATGACTGATAATTGTGTTTTTAATGCCCAAATTATCACTCATGCTTTTAGTGAGAGTAATTACCTTTTCTGCTTTTTTAAGTAATTTTAACGTAAACCTTGATGGAATAGTCTCCGCATGACGTGTGGCTATTAGAGTGAATTTTCCTCCGAAAAATCGAAAAAGTAACATCCTAATTATTTCATTATTTCTGTGGCAATGCACAACAACTTTTCTTTTTGAAAATAATATTGAAGCTAATCTAAAGCTATTAATTTTTGTTCCCTTTACTGTATTGCCGTAAAAATAGGTTTCGTAAGTTTTGTAAAAAAAAGAACTTACATTTTCTATGCTCCTAGTTACCCCTGTTCTTCTTTTGTGAAAGTGTGTATGTATTAAAACAGGCTTCATAAAATACTTTATTTCCTAAATATACTCATTAACCTTTATTTATTGTTTGCCTTTATTGTTGTAATAATCTTTGGATTTACTATTTTTGAAGGACTAATTATAAGTCATGTTAGAATTTTTTGGTTTTATTGAATATTTGTTTGTAGAAATCCTGTTTATTCCTTATGATTTTTTGAGGTTTCTAGAGTTAGAAAGTTGGAGCCTTGCTAATTCTATAAACTTTCTGTTTATTATAACTATTTCTTGCGCTCTAATTTATTGGACTCTTCAGCTTGTTGGATTTTCTAAAACTGGAGAAGAAGACAAAGATCCTTCGGCTCATTCTTTTTTATAAGTCAAACCCTAAATCTTTTCTAAATTGTTTTCCTTCAAAATTAATTAAATCTATTGTTTTGTAAGATTTCTTTAAAGCAGTTTTAAAATCATTTGATTTAGATATTACAGATAAAACTCTTCCTCCATTGGTAACGATCTTATTATTTTCTTTTTTGGTTCCCGCATGAAGAACAATGGACTCATACTTTTGATTAAGCCCTGTTATTTTTTTTCCTTTTTCATAAGATTCTGGATAGCCTCCAGAAACCATTACCACATTTGCATAGGACATCTGATCCACTTCAAGATTAATTGTGTCCAATTCACCGGTCGCTGTTTTAATCATCATTTCCAAAAAGTCGTTTTTTATTCTTGGTAAAATAACCTGTGTTTCAGGATCTCCCATTCTTACGTTGTATTCAATTACAAATGGTTCGTTTTTTACCTTTATTATTCCTATAAAAAGAAATCCAACGTAATCTAATTTGTCTTTAATAATTCCTTCTACGGTGGGTTTAATGATTTTTTTGTCAATTTTAGAGAGAAATTCCTGATCAGCAAATGGAACTGGAGAAATTGATCCCATTCCCCCCGTATTTAACCCTCTATCTCCCTCTCCAATTCTTTTATAATCTTTAGCGTTAGGAAGAGTTAAGTACGATTTTCCGTCTAATAAAACAAAACAAGACAGTTCAATGCCTTCCAAGAAACCTTCAACAACAACTTTATGGCCAGACTCTCCAAATTTATTATTGACAAGCATATTTGTAAGTTCTTCTTTAGCGCTGGATAGATCCTTTAATATTAAAACTCCTTTTCCAGCAGCAGGTCCGTCCGCTTTTAAAACATAGGGCGGGGGGATAGTAGCTAAATAATCTAATCCTGCTTTAACAGAACTCGAATCAAAGGTTTTATAAGGTGCGGTAGGAACCTTGTGCTTAAGCATAAACTCTTTAGAGAAGTCTTTACTCCCCTCTAGCATTGAACCAAGCTTAGAGGGTCCGATAACTAAGATTTCTTTTAAAGCGAGGTCGTTTTTAACAAAATCCGTCAGTCCGTCAATTAATGGTATTTCTGGACCAATAATAAGTAAGTTAATATTCTTGCTTATTAATGTCTTTTTGATTGTTAAAAAATTCGAAGTAGATATTTCTAAGTTTTCTGCAATTTTCTCGGTCCCCGCATTTCCAGGGGCTACATATAGGTTTTTCAGGATTTTAGAATCCTTTATTTTCCAGCAAAACGCATGTTCACGTGCCCCTGAGCCTATTATTAAAACATTCATTACGCTAATTTAAGTTTAAGATTTAATTTAAATGTAAAATATTTGTAATATTTATAATATCAAAAAACGAACTTTTAATAAACTGAACAACAAGTTATTAAAAATACAATAGCTCTTAACGAACAGTACAAGAAGACTTAATTTAATTTTTTTATATTTGTTTAAACATTATTTCAATGTGTTGGTATGCTGCTTATACGAAACCTAGGTCTGAATTTAAGGCTTTAGATTTTTTTACGAAACATCAGGTCAATGCCTATGTGCCCGAATACATGGAGTTGCGCCAATGGTCTGACCGATTAAAAAAAACAAGAACCACGGCAATCTCAGGTTATGTTTTTTTTGAGCTTGAATCATTAGATTATGAAATGCTAAATTCAAACCCTTTTACAAGAAACATTGTAAAATCTTTGGGAGCTCCAATTATAATTAGAAATGAAGAAATAATATTGCTAAAAGATGCGTTAAGGGGCTACACTTTAAAAAATGATTTTCAATTCGGAGATTCTGTTAAAATAGAGAACGGTCCTTTTAAAAATAAACTTGGTAAAATAGGTGACGTTAGTGAAAGTTACATAACAGTCGTTTTAAAATCCATTAAGGTTAAGCTAGCGCTTTCTAAATCAAAGCTAAGTTTAGCAGGTTAGAATATTAAACATTTTGCTGGTTTTGGCTATTTATGTGGGCCGATAGGCGAAGCCTTTTTAAAATATAATTATGAAAAGATTTGCCTACATGCTTTTTTTACTCATCCCCTTTGATTCGCGGGCCAAGTTGCAAGCGGGCTAATTAAAAAAGAGATTACGATTTAAAAAGAAAAGAAAAGAAAGACTCTTTTTGGAAAACTTGGTTAGTGACTCTATAAATTTTGTATCTATTATCAAGTGGATCTTGAGCCTCTTCAATTAGGTTTGACCCTCTGTTTGTCACAGATTTATAAATAACATTTATCTCCTTTATAAAATCCGTTCTAAGTAAAGTGAAGTGAGATTTTACATATTTTTTAGAGCTAATAATTTTATTTATTTCTATTGTAGAAATTTGGTTTTTTTTCTCAAAATGCCTTATGAGCAATAACTGTTTTTCGCTTAAGAAAAACGACTCTTTTCCATAGTAAATTCTTTTTTTGTCAAATAACACAAGCCCTTTTATAAAGTCCTTATAAGCGAAAAGCTTAAAGATTATCCAGCAAATTAAAAAAACTGAAAGCGCTCCAAGAGCAACCTGGAAAGCAATCTTTTTTTTAAGAAACATGGAGTAAAAAACTGGTTTTAGATTATTAAGATTGCTAACAGGAAACTGTACTAAAAAACTTGTGTTTTTTTTGTGTTTAATATAATAAATAGTGTCTAAGTGCTCAAAAGCTGGCCTTTGTATGTCGATACCCTCAAAAAGGTTTTTTTTGAAATAACTTACTGCTGAATCTTTTTTAAAATCAAAAAAAATGATTTGATCTTTTTCTAAATATGCTTTTTTATTGTTAATTATTACGCTTGGGCCATAAGAGTATTTAAGTGGAATTTTAGGGTTAATTTCTCCTAGATTTACAAAGTTTTTTTCTATCAAATCAAAATAGAAACTGTCTTTTAAGTTCATGTCTTTGTTTGCGGATTCTTTTGGACTGTTCCTGCCTCCTAAAACATATAATTTTTCATTTAAAACTTGATAAATTGCTTTCCATCTAGCTTGTGGAATATACTTTGATTTAGTTTTTAATATTTCCCACTGACCTGTCGCATTATCAAAAAAAGTTATATAATCTTTAAAAGACCAAAACCCATAACCGCCATACATATATATTTGATTATTATAAAGAAAGACAGAGGCGTTAAACTGATTTTTTTGTTCCACAGAGCTGTCTTCTTTTTTAATTCCTTTGTGACTTTGAGAAAAGACATGTCCGCCTCCTGAAAGGATTAATGTGGTTTTTATAGAATCTTTTAAGGCAATAAAATTTTGGTTATTAAAGCTTTTTAAAATTTCATTATTCAATGTGTTTTTTATGGAACCAAAATCCTTATAAGTCCAATTAATCTTAAATTGGTAATAGCCGTTTTTAGTTATAATTTTTGGGTACCCTTCCTGGCTTTGTGCAAAAACATATTCTTCTGACAAATCCTTTGGAAGTTGAATTTCTTGCGCTGTTAGAAAAGTCCCTAACAGAAGCAAATAAACCTTAAAATTAAATTTCAATTTTTTTTTATTAAATATAATTTAAACTTTATGATATCCTCTAATCCTAACGTGTTTTCTGTTTTACTACTCTTAATGGTCGCCAGTTTAGCCTCGTATTTCTTAAACGAATATATTTATGCTGTCTTTTCAAAAAACAATATAGTTGATCCAATTAAAAATCGCTCATCTCATAATTCTATAGCTACTAGGTCAGGTGGTCTTGCTGTATTCTTGAGTATTTGTGTTTGCATGGCGATAGCCGGTTCGGTTGTTAAAGTCCAACTAGAGCCTTATGCTTTTTTAAGCGTCTTCTTTATGGCTTTGACTGGTTTGGCAGATGATTTTTATAATATTCGTTATAGGGAAAAGTTTTTTTTACAGCTATTTGCTGGTGTTATTTTGATTAAATCGGGTTATGCTATAGATTCTTTTCATGGTGTTTTTGGTGTTTTTGAAATCCCCCAATGGCTCTCCGTTGTTTTAACTCTTTTTGTTTTTTTAGTTATTGTTAATGCCTTGAATTTAATTGACGGATTAGATGGGTTGGCATCTTTAATTTCAATTAAATTTTTCATTATAATGGGCGGAGTTATCATGGTTGGTTCAAGCGAATTATTTCCTTTTTTTCCAGTAATAATTGGCGCTTTGTTAGGGTTTCTTCTTCATAACTTTAGCTCCGTTAAAAAAGTGTTTTTAGGAGATACTGGTTCCCTTTTTTTAGGAACTGTAATGGCTTTTTTTGTGATTTATTCTTTAGACAGTTCTACTCAAATGGTTTCAGATTCTTATATTTCTAGACCTCTTTTTTGTGTTCTTTTATTGATCTATCCTTTGACCGACACCTTAAGAGCGATAATTCTTCGCGTTTACAGAAAAAAATCCCCTTTTGTAGCAGACAGAATACACCTTCATCACAGATTAGTGGACAAAGGCTATGAGCACTGGGCGGCATCTGTAACTGTATTTATAATATCTATAACTATTCTGTCTGTTAACATGATTTTATATAATTCTTTTGGCTTAATGTTTTGTGTTTTATTAACTCTAGTCCTAATGATACTCTTGTTTTATTTCATTTTTAAATGAGAAAAATAATTGTTTTTGTTTCTTTTCTTTTTTCTGTATTTTCTTTTTCACAGAAAGATCTAAAGGATTTTTTATTAGTAAAAAAAGACTCTATTTCGTTTTACGTTTTTAATAAAAAAGGTGTTCACGTTTCTACTTTTAAAAACAAAATCAACATTGATAGTGAATTTAAACCCTATAAAGAGAAAGTTCCCAAAAGTCTTAATTCTGTTCTTTTTAACTCACTTTCTTCGGTCAATCTACATGGGGTAATTTATTTTCTGTTTCCAGGTGGTGGAGTTTTATATCGATATAGTGATAATAGAATCGAAAGGATAGATAAAAGTTTTCCTCATAGAAATCAATATTCTGGTTACTTTTTTTCTTTTAAAGACAATCTTTACCTTCTTGGAGGATACGGATATTGGACTGCGAAAAACTACCTGACCAGGTTTAATTTTCAATCAGGAACTTGGGAAATAGTCAATACTACTGGACAGCTTCCAAAAAAAGGAATTAATCAAGGTTCTTTCATAAAATCCGCTAATAGTCTTTTGGTATTTGATTTTTATAAAAAGGCAGTTGGCTCTAACAAAGACCTTTATAATAATAACTTTTTTGAGCTTGATCTTTTGACTCTTAGATGGACTAAAAAAGGTGTGTTGTCATCAAAAAAGGACTTCGGTATTTCTCAAGCAATCACTTCTGCCAGGATTAATTATGAAAATTCATTATTCCAAAAGGTCTCTGGCGAAACTAGTTTCCAAATTATATCCCCACTTGAAAACAAGGTTGTAACTTTTTTGTCCTCTAACAAGCTAATGAAACTAGGGAAGTTTGGTATTTTTGTTGGAGATAATTTGGTGTATCCCTCGAAAAATGCCGATAACAAAACTAGTAAAGTTGCTTTTGTAAATATTAAAAAATTTCAAAGTGTTGAAACAAGAAAGTTTGCTATTGATGACAGATATCTATTTCAACTGTACTTGATGTTCGCTGGAATATTTTCTTTTGTCTTGGTGTTAGGAACGTATAGTTATTTTGTTGCTAAAAAAAAGACGTATTATGTAAATTCTTTTTCTTTATTTAATGGATCTTCTTCGTTTCTTCTTTCAAAAGAGGAGTCTGAATTGTTAAAAGCTTTTAAAAACGGGAATATTCTGGAAAATAGTTTTATTTTGGAATTGTTTTCTGATGACACTAAGACTTTAGACGCTATAATTAAAAAGAAAAATAGAATAATTACTGATTTTAACGTAAAGTTTAAAGATTGTTTTAAAAGGGATTTAATTTTAAAAAAATCCAGTATTGTCGATTCTAGACAAATTAATTATGTTATTTCTAAGGGCTTAGAAATTGTTTTTCAGGACTAACTTTTTTATAGATTTTGCTTGATTTCTTTCACTATTTTTCTGTCATTTGACAATCTTGGCATTTTATTTTGTCCTCCTAACTTTCCTTGGCTTTTCATGTAGTTTTTAAAACTGTCTTTTTTTAAAACAACTATTTCTAGCTCTTTCAAAATTTTTCCTTTAATTAAATCCTTGTAGTACGTGTTGCGGGTTTGCATATTTTGGTCTAAACAGCTAGCTAGTTTTTCTATATCAACCTGATTTGGAGTATTATCAAATTCTATCCACCACTGATGAAAAGGCAATCCTTTTTCAGGACTAATATGAGGGGCAACTGTAAATTCATTCACTTTTAATTCAACCTTTTCTAGCGCTTTTTTTAAAGACTTTTCTACCTCGCTTGCTATAACATGCTCTCCAAATGCTGATATAAAATGTTTGTATCTTCCTGTTACCTGTATCTTATGAGGAGCTAAAGAAGTAAACGAAACGGTATCGCCGGTATTGTATGCCCACAACCCTGCAGAAGTAGATATAATCAAAACATAATTCACTCCCATTTCAACGTTTTTTACCGTAAATCTTGTCGGATTTTTTGTCTCCATTTCTTCCCTCTTAATGAATTCATAAAAAATTCCTGAATTTAATTGAAGTAGTAATTCATTAGATTTTTGGGAATCTTGATAAGCAAAAAAACCCTCTGATGCTGGAAAATATTCTATGCTATCAATTTTTTTTCCTATTAATTCGTTAAATAAACTTCTGTATGGCTCAAAATTTACTCCTCCGTAAACAAAAAGCTGAAAGCTGGGGAATATATCGCTAATCGTGTTTTTTTGAGCTGCTTCTTTTAAATTTTCAAAATACATTTGAACCCATGGGGGAATTCCTCCAATAACAGCCATGTCCTTATTAATTGTTTCTTTTGATATCTCGTTTACTTTTTCTTCCCAATCTTCAATGCAGTTAGCCTGCCAGCTTGGCATTACGTTTTTTCTTAAATATGACGGCGTATAATGGGCTACAATTCCCGACAGTCTTCCTGTTTTAATTCCGTTCACTTCCTTTAAAATCGGACTTCCTTGCAAAAAAATAACTTTTTTGTTCAGAAAATCTGTTTTTCCTGTTTCTTTTATGTAGTGAAAGATTGCGTCTCTTGATCCGTTTATATGAGTAGGCATAGACTCTTTTGTAATTGGAATGTACTTTTCTCCTGATGTTGTGCCAGATGTTTTTGCAAAATACAAAGGTTTACCTGGCCATAATACACTTTCCTCTCCTTTTACAACCCTGTCAATATAAGGGCCTAAGTCTTCATAATCTCTTACTCTAACGTTCATTACAAAATCCTTGTGATTTTTGATTTGATCAAATTTATGATCTTTTCCAAAACGCGTTTGTTTTCCTTTGTATATTAATTTTTTGAAAACCTTTAATTGAGTTTGAGTCGGTTTTTTTGACCATTTCCTGATTTTCCAAACAAAAAATTTGGCTAATATTTTTGCTGCTAATTCTTTTGTGCTTATCATCTTTTATTCAAAACTAATATAATCTTCTGCATTTACAGGGCTTCCGTCTCTCCATAGTTCAAAATGCAGATGTGGCCCAGTAGTTAACTCTCCTGTATTTCCTGATAAAGCAATAACTTGTCCTGATTCTACAAGTTCCCCCTGTGAAATTAACCCTGATTCGTTGTGTTTATAGACGCTTGTCAGGCCATATGGGTGCTCTATAACAACAACGAACCCTGTTTGAATAGTCCACTCTGCTAAAACGACTGTTCCGTTAGCAACGGACTTAACCGGGGAGTTAGTAGGCACTGCTATGTCTGTTCCAAAGTGCTTAATACTATAATCAAATCTTGATGTTACTTGTCCGAAAAGGGGGTTAATTAAAACAAACTTCACTTTTGAAGAAGCAGACTCTAAAACATTAAACTTATCCTCTTGTTCAACTAATTTTCTTAGTAGAGAATCCTCTTCGTTTGTTCTAAACTCTATATTTGAGATGTCTATTCTTGAGGCTCCTACCTCTTTTTGAACTTCTAGCCTGGTTGTTTCTCCTAAAATAACTGCCCCTATTGAATTTATATAGTCTTGATTTTTTTCAATGACCCGAACCAAAGAGTCTAAAACTTCTATGTTATGGACAGCGTTAGTTCTCAGGGCTGTAGAATCATATCCTGGAATATACTCTTTTATCGAAGTGAATGCTATTAAAGAAATTGTAGAGACCACTATCATTGTTGCCGTTAAGGAAACCAAAAGAAAAATATTAAGCCTGCTTAGTTTATAGGAAAGCCTTTCTTCGTAAGTTGATTCATTTAAAACAACTAAACGATACTTGTTTAGAAGCCTTTGTTTAAATGGTTTTTTTTCTTTTTCTTTCATTCTTTGACAAATATAAGAATCGCTATCTAGATTCCCCTTTAATGGGTTATTTTATAAATTATAGTCAAAATATTCTATTTTTCTTTATACTTTTGTTTAATATTATAAAAAAGTATGTTTTCATTTAATTTATTCTTCGCGATTGGTCCTTGGCAAGTTGTTCTAGTGGCTGTTGTTATTCTTTTGTTGTTTGGGGGGAAGAAAATCCCTGAACTAATGAAGGGTCTTGGAAGTGGGATAAAAGAGTTTAAAAAAGGTGTCAAAGAAGATGAGGATGAAGAAAGTGCTTTGACTAAAAAAAAATCCTCTAAACTAGAAGATTAATCTTTTCTCTTTGATTTTTTAAAGATTTTCAATGATCTAAAAATCGCTTCTAACTCAAAAATATAATCTCTTTTCTTTGAAGAAGGAGAAAAAACAAATCCCTCTAAAACAATAGTTCTGTTGTTTATAGTATCATTAATCATATAGTTTATGAAGGGTCCTGCCATAAAATCATTTTTCACTTCCCACGTTCCTCTAGTCTCAATTGCCTGAAACCCTTTGACTTTAACTTTCTTGACATAAGGTTCGTAGGCCTCTTCTGTTATCATGTGGGAATCCTTGTTCCTGCCAGGGAGAAAAAGCTTGCCAACAGAATCTCTTATTTTGATAATTTTTTGTTTATGTTCATTACCTGAAAAGTCCCTTTTTTTTAGTTCATATGCCAAAACATTAACCGTCCCTTTGTCTGTATCTCTTTGAATCCAAATTATTTTTTCCTTTCCTTTTTTATAGATCTCATAGGCCGAAGGCATTCTTAAGTCAATGGATAGTAAGGATTTTAAATTGGTTTTATTTAGAGAAGAAATTTTAATTCTTTTTTGTTTTTCTGTTATCTCATTCTTTTTTATTTCCAAAATCACCCTTTCTTTATTTTTGTCTATTTGTTCAATAAGAACCTTGTTGTTGCTACCTAAAAAACTAACTAAAACTTGAGGATATGCATATTTGTTTTTTTCTAAAAGCAAGGTGTCTTTTTTTGTTTTTAAAACCAACAATATGTTTCTACTTTCTCTGGTAAACCCGGAAAAAGTTTCTAAAGGAATTTGCTTTAAAGTAAAAATCGGTTCTTGCTGAGGGAGGCCAATAAATTCTGAAGCAAAAGATTTTCTAATCTTTTCTCCCACATTTGAATTCCATAAAGCGTTTTCTATAACTACCGTTATAGTATTAATGTTTCCGCTTGATTTTGGTTTGTAGCTTGAACCGCTAGGGCTATTGCAAGAAGCAAATAATATTATTAAAATAAAATTTTTTATTAGATTCATGCCTTTTTTAATTTGATAAAGCAACAATTCCTGGAAGGGCTTTTCCTTCTAAGCTTTCTAACATTGCTCCTCCTCCTGTTGAAACATAGCTAACTTTGTCTTGGAATTTGAATTTTTTTACTGCCGCAACAGAATCTCCTCCTCCTACTAAAGAAAACGCCCCTTTAGTCGTGCTTTCTGCTATTGATTCTCCAAGCGCAATCGTTCCTTTTGAAAAGCTTTCTAATTCAAAAACTCCTATAGGGCCGTTCCATAAAATTGTTTTGGCTCTTTTGACGACTTTATCAAATGCTTTTATCGATTTTGGCCCAGCATCTAATCCTTGCCAATCATTAGGAATGTTATTTATATCCTCTGTTTTTTTTATTCCTTCGTTTGAAAATTTCTTGGAGCAAATTACATCTACAGGCAAATGAACGTTAACTCCTTTTGTTTTTGCTTTTTCTAAAATAGACAATGCTAGATCTAACTTATCGTCTTCACAAATTGAATCCCCTATTTTTCCGCCTAGAGCCTTAATAAAAGTAAAAGCCATTCCTCCTCCAATAATTATTTCATCAACTTTATTTATAACGCTCTCAATTATTGTTATTTTAGAAGAGACCTTTGCTCCTCCTAAAATTGCTAAAAGCGGTTTTTCTCCAGCCTCTAGAACTTTTTTTATTGATTCTACTTCCTTGGAAAGGAGGTGCCCAGAAAACTTGTTCTTACTAAAAAACTTTGCAATGACTGTTGTTGAGGCATGCGCACGGTGCGCTGTGCCAAAAGCATCGTTAATGTAACAATCTGCGTAGGTGGCTAGTTTTTTGGCAAACATCTCGTTTCCGTTCGTTTCTTCAGAATAAAACCTTATGTTTTCTAATAACAGAATTTGACCGGGCTCAAGAGATTTTGTTAGTTCTTTTGTTTTTTTACCTAAAACATCTTCTGAAAACATTACTTTTTTTTGTAAAATTCTTTCGATTTCAGGAATTATTGGCTCCAAAGAATATTTTTTTTCTTTTCCTTTTGGCCTTCCTAAGTGCGAAATTAATATACAGCTTCCTCCGTCGTTAATCACCTTTAGTATAGTAGATTTTGCAGCTTGAATTCTTGAGTTATCCAACACTTTTTTTTCTAAATTCATCGGAACATTAAAGTCCACTCTAATTATTGCTTTTCTTCCTTTAAAACTTTGTTTGTTTATTGAAACCATTTTAAACTAAAATTGATTTTCAAAGATATGGAATTGTTAAGTTTAAAGAATATAAAAACTTTATCTTTGGAACATGCTGTTTAAAGATGTTATTGGACATGATTTTGTAAAAAAAGAACTTGAAAGAAATTGTGTTTCAGGTAGGATTCCTCACTGTCAATTGATTTCTGGACCTGAAGGTTCTGGAGCATTGCCTTTGGCAATAGCATATGCAAGAAAAGTTCTCTGTAATAGCCTTGCTGTAAGTTCTGAGAACTGTAATTTAAAAATCAGCGAACTTAAACATCCTGACTTACATTTCATTTATCCTGTTGCAAATAATCAAGATGTAAAAAGCAAAGCAATCTCCTCGAACTTTATTTCAAACTGGAGAGAATTTCTCTTTTCAAACCCATATGGAAATTTGTTTGATTGGTACATGTCTATTGGTATTGATAATAAGCAGGGGAAAATTGGAAAAGATGAGACTGAGGATATTATTAAAAAAATTTCTTTAAAATCTTATGAAGGTGGATGGAAGGCGGTTATTATATGGATGGCTGAAAAAATGAACCCCAGCGCCACCAACAAACTTCTTAAGTTAATAGAGGAACCTCCAGAAAAAACTCTTTTTTTATTTGTTGCACAAGATGATTTGCTTTTAATGGATACTCTTTTGTCTAGATGTCAAAGAATTCGTTTAAACAAAATTCCTAATGCCGTTATTAGAAAAGCTTTAGTGGACAAAGGATTTTCTTCTGAACTCTCTAACAAGGCCACAATAAAAAGCAGTGGCAGCTACAATAAGGCCCTTTCTTTTGTAAAAGGGAAGGAAAACGACACAACCTTTGAGGGTTGGTTTCAATCTTGGGTTCGTTCTGCTTTTAAGGTTAAAAAAAACAAAGAAGCTGTTTTAGAGCTTATAGAATGGAGTAATATTCTTTCAAAATCTGGAAGAGAAACACAAAAAAATTTTATTAGCTATAGTTTAGAGGTGTTTAGGCAGGCTTTGTTGAACAATTACGGATTAAACGAAATCACTTACTACGCCCCAACAACAGATTTTAATTTTGATAGTTTTTCTAGTTTTATTAGTGGGGCTAACATTGAAGAAATCTCAAGAGAGCTTGAAAAAGCACACATACATGTTCAGTCTAATGGAAATCCAAAAATGATCTTTACAGATCTTTCTTTAAAACTTACTCGTTTAATTCATAAAAACTAACTTTACTCATATGATTCCAGAAAAAATTGCATTTCTTTTTGTTTTAGCCTTCTTTTTAATTGTATTTGTTCAAAGCGGTCTCGATAAGGTTTTTGACTTTAAAGGAAACTTGCGTTTTTTAAACGATTTATTAGGCGCCTTTTTTCATAAGTCATTAATTCCGATTGCCTTAATTTCGGTTACAACTTTGGAGTTGATTTCTGGGCTACTTTGCTTAATTGGAATTGTTGATGTTGTTTTTAACGACTCTAATTTTATTGGACTTCTTGGTCTGATTGTAGGTTCATTAGCGCTATTGATTCTTTTATTTGGTCAGAGAGTTTCTAAAAATTATGATGGGGCCAAAACCATTACTATATATTTCATACTTTCTGTAGCGGGAATTTTATTGGCTTAATTTATTGTTTTTAAAAGGCTGATAGTTTTAGTTTATAGTTTTAGTAGCTTCTGCTTATTTTTTAAGGAGGTTTTGTTGTTTTTTAAACATATATAGCTTTTTTAAAATAAAACCCTTTAATGAGGCTTTATTTGTCTGTTTTCTGAAAAACATAAACTTGAGAAGAATAATTATTGCTGAAAAAACCTAAAAAATTTGAAAAAGCACCAACCACAAAACCTTTTAAAAAACTAAATCGACTTCCTTTCTGTTTTTCAGAAACAATAGAAATATAAAAAGCGTCTAAAATAAGTGGCTTTTTTTTGACTTGTTTAAAACCCATTGGCTCTAGAATTAAAGCAAGAGATTTTGAAGAAAAATGCCGAAGGTGTCTTGGAACGTCCCAAGCAGCCCAATCTTTTTTGTAATATTTTGCGTCCCAGGACATGTAGTTTGGACAAGCTACAATTAAAAATCCTTTGTTTTTAAGAGCCTGTTTAGTTTGGAAAAGAGCTTCTTCTAGCGAAAAAACATGCTCTAATGAGTGCCAAAAAGTTATTAAATCTAGCTCTCTTTTTTTCAATTCTTTTAAGCTTTTTGAATGAACTATATTGTTTTTTATTGCCATCTTTCTTGCTAATAAATTGGGTTCAATACCTTGCGTACTCCATCCTTTTTTTTTTAACCCGCTTAAAAAATATCCAGTACCGGAACCTACATCTACAACACTTCCTGGATTTGGAATTAAAGCTGAAATCATCTTAAGCTTTGAATAAAGCATTATTCTTCTGGAAATAAAAAAAACTTTAGAAAACATGCTTTTCCCAGAACTTTTATGCGAAAGATATTCTGGGGATTCATAATAACGAGGCAACTTTTCTTTGCTTGGCTTAGGGAAGGTTATAAGGGTTTTGTTCGCTTCGTTTAAAAATAACGTGAACTTCTCTTTGCTAAGGAAGTTGTCTTTAACTTTTATATATTCAATTTTATTTTTCATTTTTGGCAACGTTCCACGTGGAACATTTTTATCTCCCCATATAAACCATTAATACACTAATGTCGTTAGGTGAAACCCCGCTAATTCTTGATGCTTGTGACAACGTACTTGGCTTTATTTTTTCTAGCTTTTCAATAGCCTCTGTTGACAAAGAGTTCACTTTTGAATAAATAAAGTTTGTTGGGATTTTTATGTTCTCTAAACTATTAAGCTTCTCTGCGTTTGCTTTTTCTTTTTCTATATAACCTGAATACTTGACCTGAACCTCTGTTTGCTCCAACACACCCTTGTCAAAACTTTTAGAATCGCAATAATCTTTCACAGATCTGACTCCCATCATGTCCAACAAGCTAAGGTTTGGTCTAGAGAAAATTTTATAGAGCTTAACGGATTGTTTTGTTTTTGAAGAATTATTTTTAGCTAGTATTGGATTAATTTCCTCGGGCTTTACGCTAGTTTTTTTAAAAAAAGAAACAAAAGAATCTGTGTCAATCCTCTTTTTTTCAACATTACTTAGCCTTGTCTTATTGGCTAATCCTAGCTTATAAGACATTTCTGTTAATCTTAAGTCGGCATTGTCTTGTCTTAAAAGGGTTCTGTATTCTGCTCTTGATGTAAACATTCTGTATGGCTCATCTGTTCCTTTAGTAATAAGATCATCAATTAAAACACCAATATAAGCTTCGTTTCTACGAAGAACAAATGGGTCTTTTGCGTTAATTAAAAGGTGGGCATTTATCCCCGCCATTAAACCTTGAGCTGCCGCCTCTTCATATCCAGTGGTGCCATTAATCTGCCCCGCAAAAAAAAGACCTGAAATAGGTTTAGTTTCTAAAGAGTTTTTGAGCTGAGTAGGGGGGAAATAATCGTACTCTATTGCGTAACCTGGTCTGAAGAACTTAACTTTTTCAAAGCCTTTTACAAGGGACAGTGCTTTAAATTGAATGTCTTCCGGAAGAGAAGTTGAAAACCCGTTTACGTATACCTCCACAGTATTCCATCCCTCTGGCTCAACAAAGATTTGGTGGCGATCTTTTTCAGAAAACCTATTGATTTTGTCTTCAATAGAAGGGCAATATCTTGGGCCAGTACTGTTAATAGAACCATTAAACATTGGTGACCTATCAAATCCTTCCCTTAAAAGATTGTGAACTTCAGGACTGGTGTAAGTCATGTGACAGTCCAACTGTTTTTTTAATGCTGTTGTGGACTTTAAGTATGAAAACTTTCCGGGATCAATGTCTCCTGGTTGTACAGACATGACGGAGTAATCTAAAGACCGACCATCAACTCTTGGTGGAGTGCCTGTTTTCATTCTGCCAGATAAAAACCCATAATCAACCAACTCTTCAGTGATTCCGGTAGAAGCTTTTTCTCCAGCCCTACCTCCTCCAAACTGCTTTTCTCCAATATGGATTAGTCCATTTAAAAAAGTTCCATTTGTCAAGACCACTGATCTTGCTTTTATTTCTAGACCTAAAGAGGTTTTAACCCCAACTACTTTATGATTCGAAATCAAGAGACCAGAAACCATTTCTTGATAAAAGTCTAGATTTTTGGTTTGTTCCAACATCTCTCGCCAGCATTCTGCAAACCTCATTCTATCAGACTGAGCTCGAGGGCTCCACATAGCCGGACCTTTAGAGGTGTTAAGCATCTTGAACTGAAGTGCTGAGCGATCTGTTACAACAGCGCTATAACCTCCTATTGCGTCTATTTCTCTTACAATTTGTCCCTTAGCAATTCCTCCCATAGCGGGATTGCAAGACATTTGAGCAATATTTTGAAGGTTCATTGTAACCAACAGAGTTTTGCTTCCCATGTTTGCGGCGGCGGCAGCGGCCTCTGAACCAGCATGACCAGCGCCAACAACAATAACATCATATTCTGAATTAAACATACTATTTATTGTTCCACGTGGAACATTTGTATTTTTAAATTTTCTGCTTCTTTCATTTTAAGCTTATCTAATTTTGTTTTGTCATTAAAACCTGCGAGATGTAAAAGCCCATGAACCATTACCCTTCTAAGCTCTTCGTCAAAAGAAACTTTAAAAATTTTAGAGTTTTCTATAACGCGATCAACTGAAATTGCAATATTTCCTGCCAATATTTTGTTGAAAGAGTCATTAAAAGATATTACATCGGTATAATAATCATGATTTAAAAACTTAATATTCATTTCTTTCAGTTCTTTATCGTTAAAAAAAGCATACGTTAACTCGCCTAAAACACGACCCTCAGAAACAACAACCCGGTTAAGCCAAAAAGAGACCTTCATCTCGTTTATAAGTTTAAATTCTGTGTTGTATACATAATCAATTGGCATCCGTATTTTTTTTTACAAATATAGTTTGTTGCCGGAAATAATGAACGCTTCAAAACTTTTTTTATCTTTGAAAACATGAATGATCTTAAGTATCTAGCCGCCTATACTATTCCGCTTGCGGCGGCACTTTCAATCGGATCAAGAGGTTTGTTTACTTTTTCGGCGGTAATTTTTGCGTTTATTGCTATTCCAATAACCGAAATGATTATAGGAAAAGATTCTGTAAACCTTGCAGAAAAAGAAATCGAGAAAAAAAAAGAAAATAGAATATTCGACTTAATGCTTTATTTAAACCTTCCTATTGTTTTTAGTCTTCTTTATTGGTCGTTTGTAAACATCTCATCTATAAGCTATTCTGTGTTTGAAATGGTGGGGCTTTCTTTCTCTGTAGGAATTCTTTTAGCCACTAACGCGATAAATGTAGCGCACGAGCTTGGCCACAGAAACGGTCTTTTTGAAAGGGTTTTAAGTAAAGCTCTTTACATGCCGTGTTTGTATATGCACTTCTATATAGAACACAATTACGGACACCACCTAAAAGTCGCAACTCCTGAAGATGGGGCGACCGCGAAATACAATCAAACGGTTTATTCTTTTTGGATCACTTCAGTGACAAAACAATATTTTGATGCCTGGAAAAAACAAAAAGAACTCTTATCTAACTCTGGATCAAGATTTTACTCATTTAAAAACGACATGATCTGGTATGTAATAATTCAGTTTGCATATCTTATAGGTGTTTTTCTGTTGTTTTCAAAAAACGCTTTATTCTTTGCTGTAATTATAGGTGTAATTTCGTTTTTGTTTCTGGAGACCATAAACTACATAGAACATTACGGCTTAAGAAGGTTTAAAACCAGTTCTGGTAGGTACGAACGCGTTCAGGAAATTCATTCTTGGAACTCCAATCATAGTATCGGGAGAATAGTTCTTTATGAATTAACCAGGCACAGTGATCACCACTTTAAGGCTTCTAAAAAATATCAAGTATTGAACTCTTTTGAAAAAAGCCCAGAGCTACCATGCGGTTACCCTTCTTCTATATTATTAAGCCTTATCCCTCCTCTTTGGTTTAAAATCGTCAACCCACTTGTTCCAGAAAAAATGAAAAGCAAACAAAAGCTTTAAAAAGTCTTGTCAAGGATGTATTTTAGCAAAAAATTATCATGTCAAACAAGGTAAGAGTCCGATTTGCCCCAAGCCCCACTGGGCCCTTACATATTGGAGGCTTAAGGACGGCTTTATTTAATTACTTATTTGCAAAAAAAAATAACGGTGATTTTTTGGTTAGAATAGAAGACACCGACCAAGCCAGATACGTAGAGGGGAGTGAAAAACATATTTTAGACTCTTTGTCTTGGTGTGGAATTAGCCCAGACGAAGGGCCGTTAAAAGGGGGGGCTTACGGACCGTATAGGCAGAGTGAAAGAGGGTCTGTTTATAAAAAATATGTTGGAGAGTTAATTTCTATAAAAGGGGCGTATTATGCTTTTGACAAAAAAGAGGAATTGGAAAAACAAAGAAAGGATTGCGAAAAAACAGGGTCCACTTTTATATACAATGCTTCCAACAGGATGGGTTTCAAAAACTCGCTATCCATTAGCGAAGAGGAGACTAAAAGGTTAGTGAAAAAAGGTAACTATGTTGTTCGCTTCAAAACACCTGAAAAAACGAAGATAACTTGCTATGACGTTTTAAGAGGGAAAGTTGAGGTAGACTCTTTAGTAATGGACGATAAGGTTTTGTATAAAAACGACGGAACACCAACATATCATTTTGCAAACGTTATAGATGATTACAAGATGAATATTTCTCATGTGATTAGAGGGGAAGAGTGGCTTCCTTCTTTAGCATTACACTGGTTGTTGTACGAGGCGTTCCAGTGGAAAAAACCTAAGTTTATTCACCTTCCTTTGATATTAAAACCAACAGGAAAAGGGAAGCTTTCTAAAAGAGATGGTGACAAAATTGGCTTTCCTGTTTTTCCTATTAAATGGGAAAGTCAAAAAGACGTAATTGTTGGGTATAAAGAAGCTGGGTTTTTGCCTGAAGCAACAATTAACTTTTTGGCGCTGCTAGGGTGGAACCCTGGGACAGAAAAAGAAATTTTTAGCCTAAAACAATTAGAGCAAGAGTTTTCTTTAAAAAAACTGAATAATTCAGGTGCGAGATTTGATCCTGAAAAAAACATATGGTTTAACCAACAGCATATACAGGGTTTAAAAGAAAATGTTTTGATAGAAGCTCTAGAATACCAGCTTATTAAAAATAGAGTTTTATTTGACAAAACAAAACTTCCGTTTATTGTGCGTTTGATCAGGCCAAGGCTGAATTTGCTAACAAACATATTCCATGTCTCTAGTTATTTTTTTACTCCCCCGAAGAAATATAATAAAAAATCCTTTAAAAAAGTTTCTGGCGAAAAAACTTTAGACATTCTAAACGAAATTATTACAAGACTAGAGGGCTGCGAGGTGTTTCGCTCCAAAGAAATAAAAAACTTTTTAGAGAAATATATAGACGATTCTGGTTTAGGTTTTAGCAAGGTCTTAGGCTTGGTTAGGCTAGCAATTGTGGGAGAGCTTTCAGGAGCAGATCTTTTCGAAACAATGGAATTGTTAGAAAAAAATCCTTCAATCAAAAGATTACAGGCTCTTGCTTCTT